>Ga0075163_10002814_pt1 | contig 23357 bp, 36 predicted proteins | sample JI1023141ADNA_FD_71478 | JGI IMG/M metagenome (GOLD analysis project Ga0075163, IMG submission 71478) | Wastewater effluent complex algal communities from Wisconsin, to seasonally profile nutrient transformation and Carbon sequestration -... | ecosystem: Engineered > WWTP > Effluent > Algae... | reverse complement strand
GATCCTCCTCCCCTTAGCAGAATATCTCCCTTTTTCCTTTTTAAAACCTCTTGTGGCCCGCTATGGGATTACTCATTTTTTCACCCATGGGAAAGGGGCAAAAGTGACTACAGGGAAGTATCCGATGAGCCTATCGGTTTGTTACGAAGAATGTTTCCCCCATATTATGAGAGAAGGGCGGCAAAAAGGGGCTAAGCTTTTTGTCAATGTGACCAATGATGGGTGGTATCCCTACTCCCGCCTCCCTGAAGAACATTTTATTCACGGAAGGGTGCGCGCTATAGAAAATGGGGCAGCTCTTCTCAGAGCTTGCAACACCGGCGTGACCGCTGGTATCGATAGTTTAGGAAGAACAATTGCCCGCTTTGAAAATAAAGAAGGACAATTTGAGCTTGAAAAAGGAGCCCTTTATGTTCCTCTCCCTCTTTACTCTTTTCCAACCCTTTATACCCTCTGGGGGGATCTTTTTATCCTCATTCTCTCTCTGATAGCGTTACTCTTTTTAAGGCCAAAAACTGTTTCAGATTTTTCTTGACATCAAAAATTTTGATTACAGAGAATGCAGTTTCATTATTTTATTCATAGGCGTTGTCATGAGAAAAATCAGTGTTGTTTTCAAGTTGTTGTTGTGTCTGTTTTTTATACAGCTTTCTGCTCATGAAAATCATTCATCTGTCATTAAGCAAGAAGAGGAGAGGGTTTATTTAAATCAAGAGGGGATCTTTTTCAGAGAGGGAACAATATACTTGGATGTAGAAGGAAATTCGGTGCAGATTTTTTCTGATGCTCCCGAAGCCTATACCTCTCTAAAAAAAGAAAAGAGTCGAAGCCAAGTCTCTAATTGGTTCAAGGTGTCTTTTCAAGATTTAATCTTTGATGGAGAAAATATCTTCATTAGTCGTGGAGGGGAAGAGTACTTAATTACTGCTTTACAAAGGGAAGGCAATCAATGGTTAGCAAATACAATTCTGCTGGCTCGTTATTGTCCAGAAGGGCATAATTTGTGTAATCATTGTGGGTTATGCCACCTAATACGTTGTCGTTATTATATACCCCCTTGTTGGAAATGATTAGAAAATGGAGCTCTTTACTTTTCTTGTTTATTGGATCGGTTTGTCCTTCTGAGGCAAGCTCTGCTTCTACTGTGAATATCGAGGAAGGACAGATTTTATATCACTTCTTGAGAATGGGGATTGAAGAAGAGGAATATGGTTATGTTCTAGAAGGGATAAAACCTATTTCTATTAGAAGCTTTTATGGTTTAGACCAATTTCCCCTCTATAAAGAGGGAGAAAGAAATGAAAATGAGTGGATGAAAACCCTTCTTGCTCGATCGGCCATTCCTATTTGGAATAAATGGTGTGGTCATCAGAAAAATTTTATCCTTAAAGCGACTCCTTTGGCTCCTTCGGAAGGAACCGTTTCAGGTCTTAAGGTGGAATTCATCAATTTTCCTCTCTTGAAGGAGGTGATTCAGAAAAATATTGATCTTTTCCGTTATATTCTAGGTCCTACACTTCAGTCTGATCACCTTGCTCAAAAAATTGCCTATTCAGATAAGCAATTGATCGATGTTTTGGAGGGAAATCTTGTTCTTATGGGGATTGTTTTAGGTTTTGGATCCTATAACAGTCTAGTAGGAGGACACCTTGAAACCCTTTATGCCTGTTCATTTTCTAGAGATGATCCTCCATTTTCTCCAAGAAGTTATTTTATGCAGTATTCGGGGAATGATAGCGCCATCTTTTTACCTCCAGAATGTTATGGGGGAGGCTACTTGGAGTTTGCTGCAGGAGTTGATTGCTTAAATGGAAGAAATAGACCCTTGCCTCTTGATCTTAAACCTTATCCTTCTAATCTTGAACAAGAAGTTATGAAGATAAATGCATTGGAAGAACAGCTTCCTTCTTCTCTCTTAAAAGAGTTTCCCTGCTTTGTTTTTGGAGCTTATCGGAAAGGGCCCGCCAATGGACCTTTCTTTATTCAGTTACAGCAAATACAGAAAGAGCTGCAGATGCTCTTGAAATCCCCAGATTTTTTTCGCCAAGTTTTAGAAAAAATTGGAGGAAATCGACCTCACATGATGATGGATCCCCACCTTTTTGCTAAGCCTCCTCATCTTCTTAATAGACTGGACAAAACAGACTGGATCCAGATCCTCTCATCAGTCATCGATCGATTTAAAGAGGAAAAAGAAAAAACAGCTTTTATTCAGGCATTTTGTTGTCCTTCTGCCTCTTCACAAGTGGGTCCAGAAATGATGGGAGCGTCTCACCCTCTCCTCGAGGGGTTGAAAAAAGCGCTCGACAATCTTTCCAGGGCAAATGTGCGCCTTAAAGCCTTGCCTGAGCAAGAGGAGGGTTTGCAACAGATCATTCCTGACCGGCTCTATTTTAAAATCACTCAACCTGGTCAAGGAAAAGTTCTTCAGCAGGCTCATCGTGTCCGTCTGGGTTATATCATAGAAGATCCTAAGGGAGAGATCCTTTTCGCGAACTATGATACATGGCTTCCCCTTTCACAAATGATTTCTGGCTTTGCTCATGGAGTTCAGGGGATGAAAATAGGAGAAAAAAGGACCCTTTTTATTCACCCTGCCTTTGGCTATGGCTCGCTTACAACACTTCCGCCCTGCATTGATTTGACGATTAAGGTTCACCTTTTAGATATTGATGAAAGTGACTTAAGTTTCCTTCCTCCTTTAATCCCCCTTGATTTAAGTTGGCTTCAAAACCCTTCATTTTGGAGCAAAATTGAGACTTCTCTCGAAAAGCTCCCTTCCTTTAGTGGGGCGTTTTATCGAAAAATCATCAATCCAGTAGAAAGCCTTGATCTTCCTTCTCTCATGACAGACATACAAAACCTATCAAAGTCAACTGTTTTATTGAGAGATATAAAACGAGAATCCCCTTGATGAAAATCGCTCGTTAAATTAAGCTGAAGGGAAATATTTTTTCATGTACCTTCAACCATTTAAACTGGACTGCACATGTCTCCAACCGACAAATTTTCCACCTCAAGAAAACATCAAAGATCATTAAAAAATGCCGTTTCCCTTTCTGGAACAGGTTTGTTTACCGGAATGAGATCAGAAATCAAGCTCCGTCCGGCTCCTGAAGGGACAGGAATTGTTTTCCAACGGATGGATCTTCCGGATAAGCCAAAACTTCCTGCTTTGGTCGATTATGTTCAAGAAACGCCGCGGTGTACGATTTTAGGGACAGGGGATTTTCAGGTTCAGACAGTAGAGCATATCCTTTCCGCAATCAAAGCGTATGATATCGACAACCTTCTCATTGAAATTGAAGGACCAGAAATTCCCTCTTGTGACGGAAGTTCGATGCCCTTCGTGGAGCTCATTGAAAAAGGGGGAGTTGTTACCCAAAGCAAGACAAAAAAAATTCACCATCTTGAAGCTCCGATCTTTTGGTCTCGAGGAGATGTTCACCTTGTTGCCCTTCCCTCGGAAGAGTTTCGTATTAGCTATACCTTGAACTATCCTAATAGTGATCTTTTGAAATCACAATTTTATACCGTTCATGTCGATGAAGAAATCTACAAAGCTGAAATTGCTTCTGCACGTACCTTTTCTCTTTATGAAGAAGTCGTTCCACTGATCGAAAAAGGGAACATCAAAGGGGGGCGCCTTGATAATGCAGTGATCATCAAAGGAGATTCGATCCTTAATCCTGAAGGAGTGCGGTATAAAGACGAGATGGTGCGCCACAAAATTTTAGATCTTATTGGCGATCTTTGCCTTGTGGGGCAATCGTTTATTGCCCATATTATTGCAATCCGCTCAGGTCATTTTTCAAATACCTCTTTTGCAAAAGAACTTGTGAGTAACTTCTCGATGGAGACAGCCAATGTCAACTGAAGGATCCACTGAAAAAGTGGTGATGAATACAAAACAGATTAGAGAAATCCTTCCTCATCGTTACCCCTTTTTACTTGTGGATCGCGTTATTGAACTTGATTTAGAAAATAATCATATTGTTGCAACAAAGTGTGTCACGATTAATGAAGAGTTTTTTCAGGGACATTTTCCTGAGGCTCCGATTATGCCTGGAGTCCTCATTCTAGAGGCTTTAGCGCAAACAGGGGGGATTTTAATCCATCAAAAAGGGTTTGTTGAAAAAACTGCTGTTTTATTAAGTGTAAATCATGCGAAATTTCGCCGTCCTGCCCTGCCTGGAGATGTCATTGTCATGCATGTGCATGGCGTACACCTCAGTTCTAAGGGGGGGAAAGTTCATGCAAAAGCGATGATTGATGGAGCTCTTGCCGCAGAAGCCCAGATCGGTTTTGCACTTCGAGGATTTGAACAGATTTAGAGGCCTTTCATGTCTAATATTCACCCTACAGCCATCATTGAAGAAGGTGCTCAACTTGGAGACAATGTCACCATTGAGCCCTATGTAATCATTAAAAAAAATGTCCGTCTTGGAAATAACGTCACCATCAAGTCTCACGTTTATATCGATGGTTATACAACCATTGGAGATGGAACTGTTATTTATCCTTCCGCAAGCATTGGGACTAAAACCCAGGCAAAAAATTACCATGGAGAAGTCACCTACGTTAAAATCGGAAAAAATTGTGAGATCCGAGAGTTTGTCACGATTAATTCCTCGTGTGGCGAAGAGTCGACTGTTGAAGTAGGTGATGGATGTTTGATCATGGCTTATTGTCATATCGCACATCATTGCAAGATCGGAAATCATGTGATTATGGCCAATGGAGCCATGCTTGCAGGGCATGTCACTGTCGAAGATTATGCGAACATTGGAGGGATGACCCCCGTTCATCAATTTGTCCGTATTGGTGCCTATGCCATGGTGGGAGGCTTAAGCCGCATCACGAATGACATCCCTCCCTATACCTTAGGGGCAGGGATCCCTTATCGGATAGCAGGGCTCAACCTTATTGGCCTTAAAAGGCATAACTTCTCTATCGAGCTCCGTCAAGCGCTCACCAGAGCATTCAAGCTCACCTACCGGAGTGGTATTCAATTTAATGAAGCCGTTAGAAGGATTGAGCAAGAAGTAGAAAAATCGGATCCGATTTACCACTGGATTGATTTTTGCAAAACCTCAAAGCGAGGGCTTATCGGTTTGCAACCCACTCAATCTGCCGATGAATTTCCTGACATGAAAGACCTTTTAGAAGAATGAAGATCATCTATTTCGGAACGCCCCCTTTTGCAGCCGAAGTTCTGAAATTTCTCATTCAAAATGGCATCGAAGTTTTAGCGATTGTGACCAAACCCGACCGTCCTCGTGGTCGGAGTGGAAAACCCGCCTTTTCTGCTGTTAAAGAACTCAGGGGGGCGACTTATCCCGATATCCCCCTCTATCAACCCGACAAAGCCTCCACTCCTGCATTTGAGGAGGAGCTGCGTAAGTATGGAGCTGACCTCTTTGTTGTTGTAGCTTATGGCGAAATCATGAAGGACCACCTCCTTACCCTTCCTAAAGAGGGGTGCATCAATCTCCATGCCTCTCTCCTCCCAAAATATCGAGGGGCAGCTCCCATTCAATTTGCCCTTCTTGATGGAGCAAAAGAGACAGGGGTAACCATCATCGAAATGGTCCTCAAAATGGATGCAGGAGATATCCTGGCTCAAGAAAAAATTCCCCTCCCTAAAGAAATGAACTTTGCTGAGCTTGAAGAAAAACTTTGTGTTCTTGGAGGTAAAACCCTCCTCCGCGTGATTCAAAATTTGGCTAATCATCGCGTTCAAAAAAAGCCACAAAATCCTCAAGATGCCACCTACGTCCAAAAGATCGACCCCTCCCTAGCAGAGATCGATTGGAACCAGCCTGCTGAAGGGGTCCATAATCAAATTCGTGCTTTTAGCCCTCGTCCAGGCGCCTGGACAGAGGTGGAGATAGGTGGACAAATAAAGCGTCTTAAAATTTTTAAGTCGCAAGTGGTTGATAAACAGGGGGAGATCGGATCACCTCTTTCTTTTACAAAAAATGAGTGGGTGATTGGGTGTCAAAAGGGGGGATTATCCCTTCTAGAAGTGCAACTCGAAGGAAAAAAACGCCTTCCCATTGCTGAATTTCTCTTGCCGTTCGGAGTTCCTATCAAATTATTAAATTATTCTTGCTAGGATATTCGATTTCGCATAAAATTTCTCTCTTCATCGGATGAATCTTAGTTGAGGATTATAAAACTATGACGAACAATCTATCACAAGTCTCTACACTGCAAGCTGTGTCCCATTACTGTAATGATGCTCAAAACCTCGCTCTGGTTTTGGCTACGGGATGTTTTCTTGGAAGACTGACTGTGACACACTTATTAGGAAAAAACGCCGCAGACTATCCTGCGCTTTATAAAATAGATGCAGCAATGATGAATTCTTTCACTGTGTTTGAAATTTCTGCGAGTCTCCGTTCTATCTATAAAACCGGAACGATTTTATATCAAGGATGCACTGCTAAAGATGAAAACGAATTGCGCGAGGTAACTCAAGGGAATTTTCCAAGAGTTGATCACCCTTACATTGGACGAAAAGTATGGACGACTTATATGTGCGCAGCAGTCCTCTTTAAAATGGGCTCTTCGGTGATATCAGCCTATGAGGGGTTAAAGCGCATTGGCGCCTTGAATACCTCTTTATCCCCGACGCTTCGAGCTTTTGGGGCTGGTTTAGGTGTCCTTGGTTATTCCATTGATATGTTCGATACCGGTCGGGCAATACTGGATGGATATAAGGATAAGCAGGACAACAGTTGCCCAGCAAGCAAGAGGGTTAAGAATGCACAAGGCAAAGATAATGAACTTCATCAAGAGCATCTTCAGGCTGCTAGATACTATACCATGGCTTCTCTGGCGCTTCTTGTTGGAGAAAATGTCATAAGCATCATTGAGATTTTGGATGTTGTCGAAGGGGGAAGTTTGCTAAGTCGTGTGTCTTCCTTTACTGGTCAACATGCCGAAATGATTGAAGGAACAGTCGTTACTGCTATGACTGTAGTAGCACTTGCGGGTCATATCTTCCATGGAGCAACGATTGAGCAACTTGAACACCGAAACATTAATCAAGGGTAAGGAGGTAAATCATGACATTAGTAGATATTGCTAAATATGCGCTGAAAGATTTTCCAACATCTAGAGAATGTTCTGGCCTAGTTATGGCATGCGCAACCCTTGCGCATGAATATGATATTCATACGATTGCAGGTCTTACGATCGCCCCTCTAGGAACGCTTTTCAAAAACTGGGATGAGTTTAACTCTGGAAGAATGATTTTTGCAGATTGGAAGAAGGTTTATATTACAGCATGGAAATACTCCGCGTCAAAATCTGATACACCAACAAAAGAAGTCCTTGAGTCTGTTGGGAGAGCAGTTGTAAGTTCATCTGTTGCCTTGAAATGGATGGCAACTGTAGGGGGCGTTGTTGTTTTGCGTCCTCATGTTAAGCTGTTTGGGCATATTAAAAATATGACTTCCTTCTGTTTGGCTTGTGTGTCTTTGAATGATGCCTATAAAAAAATGGAAGAAGAGCGGACGACAGGGAGCCTAAAGGGAAAAGCTAGATGGCTTTCTACCCTTCAAATAACAGCTCTCAGTTGCTCAATATTTTTGACTGGAATAGGAGGTCTTGACTCTTATATCGGGAAAGAGCCCTTTATTGATCGAGGATGGCAGAGAGTTAGCCCAGCAACTTTTGCGACTGTCGGTATCTTTGTAAGCAGTACAAAAATTTTAAAAGCAATCATCTAGTTAAAAAACCCCGCTATATAGGCGGGGTTTTTTTAAATAATTTCTACCCTTTTTTCTAAAGATAAAAAATGATCCATCTCTATCCTCTCACAAAAAACAGTCGGATCCACCTCCGTGAATGGATAGCCTTAGCCCTCTTTTTTTCACTGTTTGGAGCTCTGATAATCATCGCTTTGGCTAATCAAGAAAAAATTGACCCCGAACTAGAGAGGGACTTGCAATCATCGAATTGTCCCTCTAAAGCGAATTTTGAAAAGTCCCTCTAAAAAGTCAATTTTTCATTGAAAAAAGAAATCGCTAAGAATTTTCATTGCATAAAATATCCCCCTTTTGATAACCTCTCCGCTTTAGCCATGAATGGTGTGGTATCGAATTTGATGACTCCGCCATTGCTCAATAGTGTTGAACGAAAGTTCAAATAAAAGGAAAATATATGTCACTAAAGCTAATGGGAAAGAAAAAAGGAATGACTCGTGTCTACGATGAAAAGGGAAACCTTATCGTTTGCACGGTGATTGTTGCAGAGCCCAATGTTATCGTCCAAATCAAAGATAAAGAAAAAGATGGTTATCAAGCGGTTCAACTCGGCGCAGTCAAAGTTCCTGAGAACAAGAAAAAGAATCTCTCGAAGCCCTTAGTTGGTCATTTTGCAAAGGCAAAAGTAGAACCTAGACGTCATCTTCTTGAATCCCGTATTGAAAATACTCAAGAATATCAACCTGGTCAGGAGATTGGGGTCGATTATTTTAATGGGACTGACTTTGTAGATGTCTCTGGGACTTCAAAGGGAAAAGGATTTCAAGGGGTTATAAAGCGTCACAACTTTGCTGGGGGACCGGGATCACATGGATCAGGTTTCCATAGAAGCGCAGGATCCACAGGGATGCGTAGTACTCCAGGGCGAAGTTTGCCAGGAATTAAGAAAGAAGGGCACATGGGATCGGAAAAGGTGACAACCGAAAACCTAAGAGTGATTCGTATTGATGCTGAGAAACAAGTGATTTTAGTCAAAGGAGCTGTTCCTGGTGCAAAGGATAGCCTTCTTTATATCCGTAAATCGGTCAAAAAACCAATGAAAAATAAAGTAGGATAAGACGCGGTGAAAAAACTGAAGAAATATGATTTAGACGGGAAAGAGCTCGAAGAAGTTTCAATCGACGACAAGCTCGTGGAGATTTCTGTAAGTCCGCAGCTTATTAAAGATTATATCGTGGCTATTCGGAAGAATGCCCGTCAATGGAGTGCGAATACTAAGGGACGCTCAGAGATCGCCCTTTCAAATGCTAAGCCTCATCCTCAGAAGGGAACAGGGCGTGCAAGACAAGGATGTATTAAGACATCTCAATACCGAAAAGGGGCGGTTGTCTTTGGACCGAAACCAAAATTTGATCAACACGTCAAGATCAATCGTAAAGAAAGACGCGCAGCCATTCATTACCTCCTTGCGCAGAAAGTGACAGAAGGGCAGATTCGTCTCCTTCAGCTCAAATCTCTCAAAGAGCCAAAGACAAAATCAGTCACAAAATTCATTAAGGCGGCAGGGCTTACCAATAAAAAAGTCCTCTTCCTTTGTGATGCGGAAGAAAAAACAGAAAAAGATCGAATAAACTTCTACCTCAGTATGAGAAACATTCCCGGAGCGCGGTTTATGCCGATCGATAATATTAGTGGGTATGATCTTATGAGAACACAAGAAGTTGTTGTGATCGATTCAGCAGAAAAACAACTAATGCAAGCCATGGGGAGTGAATAATGTTAGAAAAAGGTCCCTATCATATTATTAAATCTCGCCACGTCACAGAGAAAACGACTGTTTTGGAAGGGCTGCAGCATAGCACAAGCAACAAGTGTACTGCAAAATGCTCAAGTCCAAAGTATGTTTTTATCGTCGATAAGGATGCAAATAAAGTAGAGATTGCTCGCGCACTTGAGAAGATCTATGCCGAGAAAAAGATTAAAGTAAAAGCGGTGAACACCCTGAATGTAAAACCAAAGAAGCGAAGAGTACGTGGTTATAAAGGGTTTCGACCAGCAGTTAAAAAAGCCATCGTAACTCTTGAGAGTGGCGATAGCATTGATGAAGCCGTTTAGGAGAAAAAATGGTTAAGAAATTTGAACCAAGAACACCTGGAACTAGAAAGCTTGTCCTCCCAAGCTTTGGACAACTTACACGGGAAGTAGGCAAGCGTGCTACAGTAAAACCGACGAAATCCCTTTTAACCGCTAAAAAGAGAACAAACGGTAGAAACCACCACGGCCACATTACTTGTCGTCATAAGGGTGGAGGTCATAAACGATTTTACCGTCTGATTGACTTTAAAAGAGATAAAGATGGGATTGAAGGAGCTGTTGCGTCTATTGAGTATGATCCAAACAGATCAGCTTATATTGCCCTTTTAAATTATCGCGATGGAGAAAAGAGATACATTATTGCTCCGGAAGGGCTCAAGAAAGGAGATGTTCTCCTTTCAGGAGATAAAGCTCCTTTCAAACTGGGATGTACGATGGAACTCAAGGCGATGCCTCTTGGTTCGACGATTCATAACATTGAAATGTATCCAGGACGGGGAGCAAAGCTCGTTCGTAGCGCAGGACTTTCTGCCCAATTAATGGCAAGAAGTGGCGGATATGCGACGCTCAAAATGCCTTCAGGCGAAGTGAGAATGGTTAGAGATAATTGCAGAGCAACCTTTGGGGTTGTTTCGAATGCTGAATATGCCCTGAGAGTTGAAGGGAAAGCTGGAAGAACAAGATGGAAGGGGATCCGCCCTACTGTTCGAGGAACAGCGATGAACCCTGTTGATCACCCTCATGGTGGTGGTGAAGGAAAGCATAATGGATACATTCCTCAAACGCCATGGGGAATGCAGACTAAGGGCCTCCGCACCCGTTCGAAGAAGAAATCGAAGAAAATGATCGTGAAAGACCGAAGGAAGAAATAATGGGTAGAAGTTTAAGAAAAGGTCCCTTTGTGGATCATCACCTATGGAAAAAAGTGCTTAAGCAGAATGAAGAGGATTCTAAAAAGCCGATTAAAACATGGTCTAGAAGATCAATGATTATTCCAGAGATGATTGGACATACCTTTGAAGTCCACAACGGAAAAAAGTTTATCTCAGTGTTTGTATCTGAGAATATGGTTGGTCATCGTTTAGGGGAATTTTCTCCAACGAGGCTTTTTAAAGGCCACCCAGTTAAGAAGTAAAGGAAATAAAACATGCGAGAAGCGACAGCCAAAACGAAATATATCCGCATCAGTCCTCGGAAAGCGCGCCTTGCTGCCGACTTAATACGAGGCAAAGGGGTTGAGGAAGCTCTCCTCCAACTCCTTTATAGCAACTTAAAAGGGGGACGCTTATTGAAGAAGACTCTTGATAGTGCAATTGCGAATGCAGAAACACTTCATAGTGTCCAAAGACGTGATCTGAAAGTAAAAGAAGTACGCGTTGATGCTGGGCCAACAATGAAGCGTGCTAAGTCAAAGAGCCGCGGAGGACGTGTACCAATTTTAAAACGGATGAGCCACTTTACGGTCGTCGTAGGAACGGAAACTTAAGAGGAAACATGGGACAAAAAACATCACCAATTGGATTTAGACTTGCTCTTAAGAAACAGTGGAAATCCCTATGGTTTGCTAATAAGAAAGAATTCGGAGCGCATCTCTTTGAAGACAAAATGATGAGAGATTTCTTGCTTAAGAAACCTTGCTGCGTGGGAACCGCAGAGATTGTCATCAAGCGAATGAGTGAAAAGATTGAAGTGACCCTTCATACAGCTAGACCAGGTCTCGTTATCGGGAAAAAGGGAGCTGAAATTGAGATCATGAAGCAAGAGCTTAAAAAGCTGACAGGAAAAGATATTTGGATTGAAGTTGCAGAAATCAAACGCCCTGATCTTGATGCAAAGCTTGTTGCCGAAGGGATTGCAAAACAATTAGAAAGACGTGTTGCCTTTAGACGTGTTTTAAAAAAATCTATTCAAGCCACAATGGATGCTGGAGCTGCTGGAATTAAAGTGCAGATTTCTGGGCGTATTGGAGGAGCAGAGATTGCACGAACAGAGTGGTACAAAGAGGGGCAAATTCCTCTTCACACCCTTCGAGCGAACATCCAATATGCGACAGGGCGAGCAGAGACAACTTATGGGTCGATTGGCGTAAAGGTTTGGATTAATAAAGGCGATGAGCAGCAGCACTGAGAAGAAAGTTAGTTAGGAGAATGACAAAATGGCATTGATACCAGCTCGACCTAAACATCGAAAACAGATGAAAGGCTCGATGAGAGGAAATGCAAAAGGGGGCCAATTCATTGAGTTTGGTGACTATGGAATGCAGATCCTTGACCGAGGACGTATTACGAACCAACAAATTGAAGCGTGCCGTGTTGCGATTACCCGTTACTTCAGCCGTAAAGGGAAAGTGTGGATCCGTGTGTTTCCCGATAAGCCGATTACAAAAAAACCTGCTGAAACACGGATGGGTAAAGGAAAAGGGGCTACCGATCACTGGGTTGCTGTGGCGAGACCAGGACGTATTCTCTTTGAAGTAGCAAACGTATCAAAAGATGAAGCAAAGAAAGCTCTTTTAAAAGCAGCTGCAAAGCTTCCCTTCCGGACACGTTTTGTTGAACGCGTTGAGAAGGTTTAAGGAGGACGTTAAAGTGAAAGCAAGTGAATTAATCAACTTATCGGATGAAGAGCTTGAGGCGCGCTATGAAGATCTTTGTCGCGAAATATTTGAACTGACAAGTGAGCTCCGCGTATCTCGCAAATTGGAAAAGCCACACCAGCTTAAAGAAAAGAAAAAAGACCGGGCGCGTATCCTCACTGTTTTGCGTCAAAAGAAAAGTAAAGAATAGGTAGTTTAAGACAGATGAAAGAACAAGGTAGAAAAAAAGTTAAAGAAGGGATCGTTGTTTCAGCGAAGATGAATAAGACCGCTGTAATCAATGTTGAGAGAACGATTTCTCATCCTCGTTACAAAAAAGTCGTGAAAGTAGGAAAAAAGTACTATGCACACAATGAAAAAGAAGACCTTCAAGTAGGTGAGCGGGTACGTATCGTTGAGACCCGTCCTCTTTCAAAGTTAAAACGGTGGATGATTACAGACGTCCTTTCATAAATGTTAATGATAGATGTGAGTTAAAAGACAATGATTCAACAAGAAACAGAACTAGAAGTAGCTGATAACAGTGGAGCCAAAAGAGTTAAGTGCTTTAAAGTGCTTCGCGGAACCCGAAGACGGTATGCACATGTAGGTGATATCATTGTTTGTTCAGTAAAAGAAGCAGACCCTAAATCGAGTGTTAAAAAAGGTTCGGTTGTAAAAGCAGTTATCGTCAGAACAAAGAGTTATATCCGGAGAAAAGATGGATCGATGATCCGTTTCCAAGATAACAGCTGCGTCATCATCGATGATAAACAGAACCCAAGAGGAACACGGATTTTTGGCCCTGTATGCCGTGAGGTAAGAGAGCGAGGATTTGTCAAAATTAGTTCACTTGCCCCAGAAGTGATTTAAAGAGGAAGAAGTATGAAACAGAAATGGATCAAAAAAGGTGATAAAGTCCTCGTTATCAGTGGAAATGATAAGGGAACCGTGGGCGAAGTGATTGCAAAAAAAGAATCTCAGATTCTTGTTCAAGGTGTGAATGTAAAAAAGCGTCACATGAAAGCCCGTCAACAAGGACAAAAGTCTGAAATCGTAAGCATGGAAAAGTCTATTCACATCTCAAATGTTGCACTTTGCAATGGAGATGGGAAAAAGCTTAAGCTTAATGTGAAGCTTGGAAAAGATGGGTCAAAGGAACTAATTTATCTCGATAATGGGAAAGAAGTCAGTTATCGAACACTTAAAAAACCGCTTAAGAAGGCGTAAGGGCAATAAAAAATGTCTAGATTAAAAAAGAGATACCAGGAAGAAATTAGAGGAGAGCTTCAGGAAAAGTTTTCCATTCCTAATCCCATGAAAATTCCTGAGTTAAAGAAAATTGTCATTAGCATGGGAGTAGCGGAAGCGGTCAAGGATAAAAACGTCATGCAAGACGCAGTGAAAGAGCTTGCTTTGATTTCAGGGCAAAAGCCAATTATCACTCGCGCAAAGAAATCCGTTGCAAACTTTAAACTTAGAGAAGGACAGGCTATCGGGTTAAAAGTAACCCTACGAGGAAAAAGAATGTATGATTTTATGGATCGATTCTGCAATATTGTCTGTCCTCGTATCCGTGACTTTAGAGGATTTAAGAAAAAAGGGGATAAACGTGGAAGCTACTCTTTAGGTTTAAGTGAACAGATTGTTTTCCCTGAACTCAATCTTGATGAAGTGAAAAGAGAGCAAGGGATGAATATCACCTTTGTGACCTCTGCAGATAATGATCAAGAAAGCCTGGAACTATTAACCCAACTTGGGCTCCCTTACGAGCGCAAAAAATAGAGGAAAGCATGGCAATTAGCGATACAGTAGCAGATCTACTTACAAGAATGAGAAATGCAAAAGACGCAAAGCATAAGTATGTTGATGTAAAGTTTTCAAAGCTTAATCAATCAATTATAAGCGTTCTTAAAGAGAAAGGATATGTCAATAGCTTCCTTGTAAATGAGAAGAAAAGGGAAATCCGAGTCTTTTTAAAATATATTAAGAATACAAGAGATAATGTGATTCATGGACTCAAGCGTATTTCAAAGCCTGGACTTAGAAGTTATGTTGGATACAAAGAGATCCCTCGTGTGTTTAGTGGACTCGGGATTGCAATTCTATCGACACCTGCAGGAATCCTGGAAGGTGAAAAAGCAAGAGAATTAAAGACAGGTGGCGAAATCCTCTGTCACGTATGGTAAACTATTTAGGTAGATAAGAAAAATGTCACGATTAGGTAAAGTACCCATCCCTCTTCCAAAAGGGGTAGAAGTCAAAGGAACAAAAGGAGAGATTGAGGTCAAAGGACCAAAGGGAGTGATTAAAAAACACCTTCCCGAAGGAGTCTTTATAAAAGCTGAAGAGAGCCAAGTGATCATCGGATTCGATGAGAAAGCAGGGCTTCCTAAGCCTATGTATGGCCTTTATCGTTCCCTTCTTAATAATGCCATTATTGGTGTAAGCAATGGCTTTTCTAAGCAACTGAGTTTAGTAGGAGTCGGTTATCGCGCTGCCGTTAAAGGGAATGCTCTTGACTTGCAACTTGGATTTTCCCACCCCTCACAACTTCCTATTCCAAGTGAACTTCAAGTGGCCGTAGAAAAGAGTACACTCATTACAATTACTGGGATCGATAAGCAATTGGTTGGTCAGTTTGCTGCCGATGTCCGTGCAGTGCGTCCCCCTGAACCTTATAAAGGAAAAGGGGTAAGGTATGTAGATGAATATGTCCGTAAGAAAGCTGGAAAATCAGCTAAAGGGAAATAAGAAAGATGCAGCAAAGTTTAATTAAACGAAATAAAATTAGAAAATCTAGAGTAATGCGTGTTCGGAAGAAACTCCGTGGATGCACAGAAAAACCTCGTCTTTCTGTCTTTAAATCAATCCATCACATTGGTGTCCAACTCATTGATGATGAGAAAGGGGAGACTTTAGCAAGTTACAGCACTTTAGTTAAAGAGATGAAAGGAAAAAAGCTCTCAAAAGAGACAGCAAAGATTGTTGGGGAAAAGATCGCAGAGCTTGCTAAAGATAAAAAAATCGAGAAGGTTGTTTTTGACCGGGGTCGATATAAATTTCATGGACTCATCGCAGAAGTAGCAAACGGCGCTCGCGAAAAAGGAATAAAATTTTAGGAAAATTATGGTCAAGAAGAGCTCAAAGGAACAAGATTTCGAAACTGAATTTGAAGAGAAAGTCCTCTATATCAACAGATGTTCTAAAGTTGTAAAGGGAGGAAGAAAGTTTAGCTTTTCTGCTCTAGTCATCGTTGGGGACGGGAATGGACGTATTGGTGTAGGGTTTGCTAAAGCAAATGAAGTTGCAGATGCCATCCGTAAAGGGGGCGAAGCAGCTCGTAAGAATGTTGTGACTTTTGAGCTTGAAGGAACAACAATCCCTCATGAAATCATCTCTGATTGGGATGGTGCTCGTATTCTGCTCAAACCTGCAAAAGAAGGAACCGGAATTATTGCGGGTTCTAAACCACGCACTGTTCTTGAAGTGAGTGGAGTTAAAGACGTTGTTGTGAAAAGTTTAGGGTCAAACAATCCCCTTAACCAAGTGTATGCAACATTCCAGGCGCTTGTTGATCTCAGAAATAGAAAAGCGACACTTGATGCAAGAGGAGGAGCAGCATGAAACTTTCGGAATTAAGAAATATTGTTAAAAGAAAAGAGCCAAAACGAAAGGGGAGAGGTCCAGGATCAAAAATGGGAAAAACCTCTTGTCGAGGCCATAAAGGGGATAAATCCCGTTCTGGATATAAAAGACGTGGAGCAAAAGAGGGTGGGCAACTTCCACTTTTCCAAAAGCTTCCCCATAGAGGATTTTCAAATGAGCAATTTAAAGTGCCTATCTTTGAAATCAATTTAGGAAGAATTGACTCAGCATTTGAAGATGGAGAAATCGTTAATAAAGAAACTCTTATGAAAAAAGGGTTTCCTCTTCGTCGTATGAAAGGGGGATTTAAAGTTCTTGCTGGTGGCGACCTTCTGAAGAAAGTGGTGATTGAAGCCAATGCATACTCTAAAGGCGCGGCTTTGAAGTTAGAAAAGCAAGGCATCGAATTTAAAACAATTTAAGGCATTCTATGATTCAAGCATTAAAACGGATATTTTCGATCGAAGAAGTCAAGACAAAAATTCTCTTTACCCTTTTAATGCTTTTAATTTGTAGAATTGGGGCTTACATCCCTGTACCTGGAATTAACGGTGATGCCGTTGTCCACGTGTTTAGACAGCTCACAGGGGGATCACAGAATCTCTTCCAACTTGTCGATATCTTTTCGGGAGGAGCTTTTGCTCAGATGACGGTTATTGCTCTAGGTGTGATGCCTTACATCTCTGCATCGATTATCATGCAAATCCTTGTTGCAGTTGTCCCTTCCCTCCAAAGAGAGATGAAAGAGAGTGGCGATGCTGGGAAACGAAAAATGGGAAAAGGGATTCGATTCCTTACCATTGGACTTGCCGTTTTCCAATCAATGCTCCTAGCAAGATATGCTTTGAGTTTAAATCTCTCCCATCCAGGGATTATTATGAATCAAGTGCTGGCTCCTCAAATTTTTGGACTCCCCTGGCTCTTCTATCTCGTTGTCATCACAACAATGAGCACTGGAACCCTATTTCTTATGTGGGTTGGAGAGCAAATTACCGAAAGGGGAATTGGAAATGGGATTAGCCTAATCATTTCAATTGGAATTTTATCTTCCTTACCTAAAACTATGGGAACGATTGTGCGTCAACTCAATTTGGATTCTCAAGAACCTGGGCAAATAACTTTTTCCTCTATTGTGATTCTTGCGATTGTTTTTGTAATGATCATTCTTGGAACTATTATGATTATCCAGGGAACACGAAAGATTCCTCTTCAATATGCCCGTCGTGTTGTCGGTCGTCGTGAAAGTCAAGGAGGAACCTCGCATATCCCTCTTAAAATTAACTATGCTGGAGTGATTCCTGTTATTTTTGCCTCATCTCTTCTGATGTTTCCAGCTACAATTGCTCAGTTTTTAAGTAAGGGGACATGGCTCTCTTCTTTTGTCCAGTGGCTCTCTCCAGGAAGTTGGGTGTACACCTCACTTTTTGTCCTTCTCATCCTCTTCTTCACCTACTTTTGGACAGCAACGCAATTTCACCCTGAGCAAATTGCTTCAGATATGAAAAAGAATGGTGCCTTTATTCCTGGAATACGGCAAGGGCGTCCTACGCAAGAATTTTTAGAATCGACGATGAACCGCATCACGCTTGCCGGGGCAATTTTTTTAGCTTTAATTGCAATCTTACCTACTTTAGTAGGTAAAATTTTAACTGTAGACGCTTCGATCAGTCAATTTTTTGGTGGAACCTCTCTCCTCATCTTGGTGGGAGTCATTCTTGACACGACGAAGCAAATTGAGTCCCATCTTTTAATGAAGCGGTATGATGGCTTCATGAAAAAGGGAAGAATTACAGGTAGGATGTAAAATCGTTGAATTCTTTACGTCAGTATGGTAACATCCTATCCACAAATAAAGTATTAAATAAGGAATTTTATCTATGCCCCGTGTGATTGGAATTGACATTCCTGGAAACAAGCGCCTTGTGATTAGCCTCACTTATATCTATGGAGTAGGCAAGGCCGTTTCTGAGGAAGTGATTGGAAAATTAGGCCTGGACCCGAATATGCGTGCTCATAACCTAACTGAAGAAGATGTTTCAAAGTTAAATGCAATGCTTACATCTGAGTATATTGTCGAAGGGGATTTGAGACGTCAAGTTCAAAACAATATCAAACGACTCATCAGTACGAATTCTTATCGTGGGATGAGACATCGAGTTGGACTTCCCACACGTGGACAAAGGACCCGTACGAATGCACGTACGCGCAAAGGTAAAAAGAAAACTGTAGCAGGAAAGAAGAAGGCCGTCTAACTTAAGCGGTTTTAAATAGGAGTAAGAAAAGTTGGCTAAGCAAGAAAAAGTCGTAAAAAAAACCGCTGCTAGAACAAAAAAGAAAATCACTAGAACAGTTCCCAGTGGGATTGCACATGTTAAAGCAACATTTAATAATACCATTGTTTCGATTACCGATCCTTCAGGGAATGTTGTTTCATGGGCAAGTGCTGGGAAAACAAACTTTTCTGGTTCACGTAAATCCTCAGCATTTGCTGCCTCTGTTGCAGCTCAAGATGCAGGTAAAATTGCAATGAATCATGGGATGAGAGAGGTTGAAGTAAATTTGAAGGGACCTGGAGCAGGACGAGAGTCTGCGGTTCGTGGCCTTCAAAGTGCAGGACTCATCATTACACTCATTAAAGATAAGACTCCCATCCCCCATAATGGATGTCGCCCTAGAAAAAGACGACGCGTATAAGGAGAGAAAGAATTTATGACAGTTAAGTATGGCAAATTTGAGCTGCCGACGAATATCAAAATTGAGGAAGCAAGCAAAACAGATACGTTTGCCCGCTTTATCGCTGAACCATTTGAAAGAGGGTTTGGACATACCGTAGGAAATGCTCTTAGACGAATCATGCTCGTTTCTCTTGAAGCGCCGTCTATCATTTCTGTGAAGATTGAAGGCATTCCTCATGAATACCTTGCAACACCAGGAATTATCGAGGATATGACACACATTATCCTCAATTTTAAAGGGGCTCTCTTAAGAAAGCTTCCTTTAGAAGAGAACCGAGATACCCGTGGAGCAAAGCTTATTTCACAAACACTTGACGTCACCCAAGACATGATCGATGCGGGTGGTGGTCAATTTAAAGTTACCTTTAAAGATGTGATGAGTGGGTCTGATTTTGAAATTGTCAACCCTAATCATCATCTCTTCACTGTTACAAAACCAATGAAAAAACGGATTGATTTGAAGATTGCGATAGGAAGGGGATATGTCCCTTCTGAAAGACATGAGATTGTTGATAAAGTTATTGATGAAATCATTGTAGACTCAGCCTTTTCTCCGGTACGTCTTGTGAATTATTTTGTTGAGAACACTCGTGTTGGTCAAGATACAGACTATGATAGACTCATCCTTGAAGTTACAACCGATGGGCGTGTTACTCCACAAGAAGCACTGACCTTTGCAACGCAAATAGGAGTGCTTCATCTGAGTGTATTTGATACCCTTAAATTCCAGGATCTGTCCTTTGACCATGAAGAATCAGAATTAGATTCTGATCGTGATGAGCTTATGGCTAAGCTATGTCTTCGTATCAATGAGATTGAGCTTTCAGTCCGTTCAACAAACTGTCTTGCACAAGCTGATATTGATACCATTGCAGAGCTCGTCATTATGCCGGAGCCAGAGATGCTTAAATTCCGTAATTTTGGAAAAAAATCTCTTAATGAAATCAAAGCAAAGCTTGAAGAGATGCATCTCCATCTTGGAATGGATCTTGCTCGTTATGGCATTACAAGAGACAATGTTCGTCAATTGATCGCCGATTATTTAGAAGAAAAATCAGGACAGGAAATACAATGAGACACCAGAAACGAACTGTAAAATTAGGTCGCAACTCTTCGCATCGTAGGGCAACCTTTGCAAACATGCTTAAGGCCCTTGTGGAGCATGAACAAATTGAAACGACTGTTCCGAAAGCAAAAGAACTCCGTCGTCATGCTGATCGCCTGATTACCCTTGCAAAGAAAAATACACTAGCAAGCAAAAGAGCTGCCATTGCAAAGCTTATGGTCAGTTACAATACCCTTACTTCGAAAGAAATGCGCTCAGCTAAGAAAGGAGATACCTCTTCTTATAACAGCGATCGGAAAGTTGTGGGTAAGCTCTTTAACGAACTCAGTGGCCGTTATGCAGCTCGCGATGGAGGGTATACCCGCATCGTGCGCACCGCAAACCGTCAGGGAGATAGCTCTCCTCTCTGTGTTATTGAATACATTCAATAAAGGGCAATCGATTTCCAATTGCCCTTTACCTTTCTATCTAGTATCATCAAAAGAAAAATTCATTTAGGTAGTAGATGGGAATACGTGTAGGAATCAATGGCTTTGGGCGGATTGGTCGCTCAGTATTAAGACTTGCTTTTGAAAAGTATGATGATATTGAGATTGTTGCAGTGAATGATCTCGTTCCGGCTGCAAATCTTGCTTATCTTCTTAAGTATGATTCCGTCCATGGCCGTTTTTCTTTCCCTGTAGAAGCAAATGATGGAGCCTTTATCATTGATAAGCGCTTCACTATTCATGTTCTTGCTGAAAAAGATCCGAGCAGACTCCCATGGAAAGATCTCAATGTCGACTATGTTATTGAGTCGACAGGTCTTTTCACAGAGAAGGAAAAAGCGAGACTCCATCTCCAAGGAGGAGCAAAACGTGTTGTGATCTCTGCTCCTGCAAAAGGGGAAGTTCCCACTTATGTTATGGGAGTCAATCATGAAAAGTACAATCCAAAAGTCGATACAATTCTCTCTAATGCTTCTTGTACAACAAACTGTTTAGCACCCATTACAAAAGTGCTTCTCGATCATTTTGGAATTGAAGAAGGGCTCATGACAACAGTCCACGCAATGACTGCGACACAACCAGTCCATGATGCTCCTTCGAAGAAAGATTTACGAGGGGGGCGCTCCGCCTCTTTAAATATTATTCCCGCTTCAACAGGTGCTGCCAAGGCCGTAAGCCTTTGCCTTCCTGAAGTCAAGGGAAAACTCACAGGGATGGCTTTTAGGGTCCCTGTTGCCGACGTTTCCGTTGTCGATTTAACAGTAAAGCTGACGAAATCGACCGATTATGATACACTATGCGCGAAGATGAAGTCGGAAGCGAATTCACATTTAAAAGGAATACTTGGATTTACCGATGAAGAGGTTGTCTCCTCAGATTTTATTGGAGACACCCACTCATCCATATTTGATGCCCATGCCGGAATTGCACTAAACGATAACTTTTTTAAGTTAATCTCATGGTATGATAACGAAATAGGTTATTCCGCCCGTTTGCTCGATCTCATCCGCTACATAGCAAGTAAAGAATAACCCTATAACCTGGAACAAATCAGTGGACTTTACACGAGAACCTCTAGTAGAAACAGTTATTACCCCTAAAGAAGGGTTTAAACTTATCATCCGCGCCTCAAGCGGAAATTCAGAAGAAGAATACTCTGTCGGAGCAGTAGAAGTTGTCTCCTTTGGCAACTGTTACTTTTTCCGCTCTTTGGAAAAACCCAAAGCATTTCTTTTGCCTATGGCTGGATATGAAGTCGTTGAAGCAAGAGAAACCCGAACCGTCCTCAAAAAGCCTCAAATCGAACAATCGATTAAAATTGGTGGAGGGAAAAAAGAAGACAAAGAGGATTTCCCTAAAGAAGAGCAGAAAAAACGTGATAAAAAGCGGTCTCGCAAAAGACGCCCTTCTCAAGACGATAAGCCAAAAGAGGAAACCCTTCAAGAAGAAGGTAAGCAAGGAGAAAAGAAAGAAGTGCCTCCAGCTCCAGCTCCAACTCCAAGACGGACCCTTCTTCCTCCTCCAACAAGTTTGATCTCCGATCAAATCGATCGCTACAAAAACTATCTCATTGAGCAAGGGGCTCTTCTTCCTGAAGAGCTTGAAGAAGGAGATAAAAAGATCGAAAAGATTCCGCACCCCAAAGATCAAACATCCCCTCCTGATGAAATAGCCTCACAAGACAAGATTGTTGATATTAATGAAGAAGCGCGCGTCCCTTTTGAAGACGAAGAATCTTGATTCTTATCCCTATGAAAGAGTAGACTAATACTTTTTCGCACCCTAATGAAGGATGACTAAAGTTGTCCTTTATCAGCTCGGGTGGTGGAATCGGTAGACACAAGGGACTTAAAATCCCTTGGGAGCAATCCCGTGCGGGTTCGAGTCCCGCCCCGAGCATTTATGAAAGAAATTGCGGCGTTGCATTCGCTTGCCAGTACACAGTACAGGCATCGCTCCGCACCTTGACTTTCTCACCTAAATGCTCGGCGCAAGCCCTGAGAAAACTTAAAAACAGCGGCTTAGATTTATGACAGAGAACCAAATGTCTTTTTGGAGTAAGCCTTTACCCAAGCAAAAAAACATGAAAAATGTATCAGCTGTATTTATTCAAAAATTTCTCTTAATTTTTTTATGTTGTTTAGGAGCAAACATGAGTTTAGAAGCAAGCCAAATCAAGATTGAGTCTGAAACTGAAAACTGCAGAATCAACCACCAAGATATACCTGCAATTGGATTTGGAACATATCCTCTCACTGGTGAAGTGTGCGCGGCATCTGTTGATGAAGCAATAAGAGCTGGATACCGAATCATTGATACTGCAACTTATTATGAAAATTTTTGAGGCAATTGCCAAATCCCTGAAAAATCAAAACCGCAGCAGTTTTTATATTATTTCAAAAGTGTGGCATGATAAGCAGCATCCGGAAGGCTTAAATGAGGACTTACAGCGAACACTTGCATAGTTAGGAACAGAATATATTGATGCATATCTATTGCATTGGCCAAATAGTAACATCCCGATTGACAGCACCTTATGGGCTATGGAGAAACTTAGAAAAGAGAATAAAATCCGGCATATCGGTCTAAGTAATGTTTCTACAAATCATTTAAAAAAAGCATTAAAATATAAAATTCCTATTGCGTGGGTTCAAATTGAGATGCACCCTCATTTTTGTGATTTTAAGCTACTTGAATTTTGTTTAAAACACTCGATTGGTATCCAAGCTTGGAGACCTCTTAATTTAGGCCGAATTTCAGATGATGCTATTCTTATAGAAATTGGACATAAGTATAAAAAAAACTGCCTGTCAAGTTGCCCTTAAATGGATAATCCAACACGGATGTATTCCTCTTCCTGGAAGCCAGAATAAAGCCCATATTCATGAAAATATGAATATTTTTGATTTTTCCTTGTCTAACCGGAGTTTACAGGATTGTATAAAAAAATAGAGCTTTTTCTCTCGAGAAATCGAAAAACTGCTTGTATTACCCCTCTAACACTGTTCCGATGTCAAACAGCTCAGCAAGTCTTTT
>Ga0075163_10002812_pt1 | contig 23366 bp, 19 predicted proteins | sample JI1023141ADNA_FD_71478 | JGI IMG/M metagenome (GOLD analysis project Ga0075163, IMG submission 71478) | Wastewater effluent complex algal communities from Wisconsin, to seasonally profile nutrient transformation and Carbon sequestration -... | ecosystem: Engineered > WWTP > Effluent > Algae... | reverse complement strand
TCCACCGCCGGGCGTTCCTTGGGGTCCAGCTCCAGGTGCTCGAGCAGGAGCGCGGACAGCGTCTCCGATGCCTCGCCGAGCCAGCGCGCCACCGTGCTGTGATGTACCCCGTACACGAGGCCGATCTCCTCGGCGGTCAGCTCCTCGCACAGGGCGTAGCGCAAGAGCGCCCGCGGTCGCGCCTCGAGGGCGGCCTCGGCCTTGGCAAAGGCGGCGTGAAACGAGTCGCCGCGGCGACGTCGAAGAGCCAGCAGCTCCGGGTTGGCGCGAAGATCGCGGTTCCGGTGCTTGGGCCCGCGCAGCACCGCCTCTTCGAGGTTCGCCTCCTCGGGCGTGCGCGGGTAGATCTCCAGGAGCAATCGCGTTGCCACCACCCGCACGAAGGCCTCGAGGCTGGCGTCGCCACGGTATGCGGCGACGGCCGCCTTGTGCTCCGCGTGGGTCGGTGGCGCCACGTGCTCCTGTACCCGCTGCACCGCCTCGTCGAGCGGCAGGCGCGAGTGCAGCCGCGCGTGCGCCAGCGTCGTCTGCGCGCGAAGCAAGGGTTCCAGGAGCCCGAGCGCTGTGGCGTCACCCACCGCAGCGCCGTGCGCCACGAGCAGATCGCCGGCGCGGCTCGTGAGGTCCGGCGCCGCCTCGAAGGTCTCGAGGTGGAGGCCGAACGACGCGCCGAGGTGGCCGAGCTGCGGGTGGGCGGCCAGCGCGGCCTCGACGTAGACGCGGGCGCGATCCGGCGTGACCACCGCGCGCGCGACCGGCGCCGAGATCGAGGCCCGCCGCGTGCGAATCGAGGGCCGCGCCGACTCCGGTGTGGATGCGGGTGCGTCGCTCATGGATGCTCCACTTTCTCGAGGAATGCGCGAATCGGCGCCGGATCCTCGGCGTCTGGCAGGGCGCTCCGGGCGAGGAGCCTTGCGGAGCTAGGGTCGTCCTTGGAAAGCAGCTGCGCGGCGAGCATCTTCACTGCTACCCGCTCCGCCTTCGGGAGCAGGCCGGAGAGAGGCAGGCTGTCGCCGACCACCGCTTCGAGCTCGGTGCGTTCGGCGGCATTGCGTGCCGGGTGGTCCGCCGGCCCGTCGCCCAGCGCGCGCGCCAGGAGCGACAGAGCCCGAGCCCTCCGCACGGGGGACTTTGCGAAGCTCACGGCGAGGCGAGCCGCATCGAGGGTCTCCTGCCGGGGTCCGCCGAGCAGCGCCCGCGTGAAGGTCGCCGCAAACAAGACCCGGCCGTCGCCGTCGCGCCCACCGAGCGCAGCGGCCTTGTCGAGCCACGAGGCGCGCTCTTCGGCGTTCCCGCCGATGCGCGCGAGGAGCGCATAGGCGTCCGCCAGCGTCTCGTACACCGCGACGACGCGTCCGGGCAGTCGACGCAGCGCCCCATCGGCCGGCTCCACCCGACCCAACCGCGCCGCCCGGAGATCGGCCCCGGCCAGGTCGCGCATCTCCGAGGCCGGAAGCCCGAGAATGAAGGCCTCGGCGATGCTCACCGCGGAGGTGGCGGCCTCGTTCGCCTTGGCTACGTTCTTGCCGGCGAGCGCCGCTTCCGCCTCGTAGACCCGTGCTTCGGCGAGCGACGGGTGGCTCGGTCCCCAGGTGCTCTCCACGACGTTCGCCCAGAGCGTCGCGTCGGAGCCGCGCGCTTCGGCGGTGCCGGTGAACATCGCACGAAATACCGGGTCGCACAGCTCTCCGGCGGCGGCCTGCGCGGTGATGCATGCATCATACAACGTGGACTTCGGCGACTCCCCGCGCGCGGTCACCAGATTCACCCGGAGCGCTTCCGCGAAGCCGTAGAGATCGCGCTCGGTGCCTCCGCGCGCCAGGAACAAGACGTCGGTGAACGCCTTCTCGTTGGTCTCCGGCACCAGGGCGAACACCCGCGCCATGAGATCGTAGTGGTCCATGCGCTTGCCGTGGAGGAAGGCCGAGGCGCGCTCCACATTTTCGTCGGTGGCTCGCCCCGCGTCGACGGTGCCTCCGTCGAGGTCGGGAGACCCCACGAAGGCAGGCACCGCCGCCTTGTCGCCCTGGGGCGCCCCCTTCTGGAAGAGAAGGTGCGTCGCCCGAACCCGGCCCGTGAGGGAGCTCGCATCGGCCGCCACAGGAGCCCGACCGCCATCGCGGTAGCGCGACTCGGCGTCGAGCAGCAGGGCCACCATCCCCGGCAGCGAGAGCGGTCCCGGGGTGGCCACCGTCCGCGCCAAGTCGGCGTCGAGCGGATGCCCCAGATGAAAGCGCGCCGATGCCCGGGCCACCCGCTCGCCGTCGGGAGGGTCCCAGCCATCGAGGGGAACGCGCCGGCAGTCGCCCACCTTGGCCAGCGCCTGCGCAGCGGGCACGGCCAGGACCACGCCGGAAGCGGAGTCCACCGTGCGGAGCTCCGCGATCAGGCCCGCTTGCTCGTCGAGACCCCAGCCCACGCACAGCGCGTCGCCGGGGCGCGGTACCGCGAAGTCCTCGCAGATCTGCCCCTGGCTCGCGCGCAGCGCCGCGGTTCGGGCTTCGAGCTCGGCAGCCACGCGCTGATGCGCGTCGACCGCCACCGCCTCCGGCGCGACCTTGCGAAACTGGGCCAACACCGAGGAGCTCTCGGGCTCGCCCCAGGCATGCGTCAGCCGCTCGAACAGGGCAACGCACTCGGGCGACGGCTTGGTCGGCTTCGGCTCGGTCGCCTCCGGCTGGCTCAGGGCCAGACCGGCCGCGCCCACGAGCCCGAACGCCAGTACCCCGGCCCCGGCGATGAGCGGCCAGGATCGCTGGATGCGCGCCTCGTTGCGCAGCTCCGTGAGGAGCGCGCGCATGTCCGGATATCGCTTCGATGGGTCGGCCGAGAGCGCGCGACGGAGACCCCGTTGCACATGCGAGGGCAGCCGCGCCATGGGCCCGTCGTCGACCCCGCGCTCCACGTGGCGCACCAGGTCGCCCACCGTGTCGCCTTCGAATGGGCGGCGCTTCACCAGCGCTTCGTAGAGCACGACGGCGAAGGCATACTGGTCCGACGCGGCGGTCGCCGGCCCGCCAGCCAGGAGCTCCGGCGCCAAGAACGCGGTGGCGGCGCGAGAGGCCGCGCCTTCGTTGCCGAGCGCGGTGTCGCGGTCGAGCGCCGAACGCCGAAGCGGGCCCACGCCGGCATCCGCGAGCCACAGCTCGTCGTCGTCCACGAACAGGTTCTGCGGCCCGACGTTGCCGTGCACGAGCTCCGCGGCGTGGAGGTCGGCGAGCGCCTCGCCCACGCCCAGGAGCATCTCGAGGATCGCCTCGGACCCAGGCTTCGCCTCGGCGAGCCAGCGCCCGAACGTCGGGCCCGGTGCATAGGCGGAGGCGACGAACCCGCGACCGTCGCTGCGCGTTCCGGCGTCGAAGATGGGCAAGAGGCGCCGGCTCTTGAGCTTGCCGACGGCGCGCGCGCGGGCGACCTCGACAGCGACCGCGTCGGCGTCCCGGGCCTCGGCGCCTTCCCCCAGCAGGCGCACCGCCAGCTCCCGGTCCTTGCCCCAATCGCGTGCAAGGTACACGGGCCCCGCGACACCGCTCCCGAGCTTGGGTCCGAGCTCGTAGCGATCGCGGCGGGGCGCCGGCAACGGCACGGCCGGCAGCGGCGGCGCTCCCACAGTGGCCCCCACCAGCGCCATGCACGCCGTGCAGGCCTCCGCATGCGACACCCAGCGGGCGCGCTCCTCGGGCTCGAAGTCGGCCTCCATCCACCGAAGCAGCTCCGTGTCGGTGATGCACGTCGAAGGGGAAGGAGCCATGGGCGGCCTCGAAAGTACCATAGCGGGCCTGAAGTGACCCCGGTCCGATCAGTTTGAATCGGTCGGCTTTTGGGCGATTCGCATCGTGCTCCAGGCGGAATTCACGGGTCCTTTCGACGCTGCGGCCTCGCCGCTACGGTTCGGATTTTCCCCATGACATTCGTGTCGGTCCTCTGTTTGGACGTCTGGCATTCGGGTTGGAAGGCCCGTATCCTCTAGGATTCGTGAGCAACACGCAGACACCGTTCGCGTATCCGACCGCCGGGGACATCATTGCGGGCAAGTACCGCATCGATCGTCTGCTGGGCGAAGGCGGCATGGGCGCCGTGGCCCGCGCCACGCACCTCATCACGCGAATCCCGGTGGCGCTCAAGTTCATGAACCCGGGGTTCATGCGCATCGAAGGCGCAGTGGAACGCTTCCTCAAGGAAGGCGAGGCGGCGGGCCGCATTCGCAGCGACCACGTGGTGCAGATCTTCGACGTCGACAAGCTCCCGCAGGGCGCGCCGTACATCGCCATGGAGTGCCTGGCCGGTCACGATCTCCAGCAGATCGTGGAAGCCGATGGCCTCGCCGGGCTGCCCATCGAGCGCGCCGTACACTTCACCGTGCAGATTCTCCGAGGTCTGCAGGCGGCGCACGCGGTGGGCATCGTGCACCGCGACATGAAGCCGTCGAACTGCTTCGCCATCGAGCGCGACGGCGAGCCCGACTTCGTGAAGCTCCTCGACTTCGGCATCAGCAAGGTCTCGCAGCCCGGGCAAGAGTCGCTCACGCGCACCAACTCGGCCCTCGGCACGCCGCTCTACATGGCGCCGGAGCAGGCCAGCTCGCCACGCGGGGTCGACCACCGCTGCGATCTCTACTCGGTGGGGGTCATCCTCTACGAGCTGCTCACCGGTGGCACGCCGTTCACCTCGGAGAGCGGCGAGCTCACCGAGATCCTCTTCAAGCTGTTCACCGCCGAGGTGCCGAAGATTCGCGACAAGCGCCCGGAGATCCCCGAGGGGCTCGCGACGGTGGTGCACGCGGCCCTGGCCCGCGACCCGAAGGACCGCATTCCCTCGGCGCTGGCTTTCGCCGAGGCGCTCGAGCCCTTCGCCGGCGCGCACACCAGGCCGTTCATCACCAAGATGCGCGGGTACGTGGCGCCGGTGCTCTCCGAAGATGCCTTCGCGCATACCGCGCCCATCGAGGCGTTCAAGCAGCTCGAAGCGCGCATGCACACGGTCCCGGTGCCGGGCCAAGACACGCAGATGGAGCCGAGCAGCGGCGGCGGCGGAACCCTGGCCCTCGACAAGACCGGCTTGCAGGCGGAGGTTCCCCCCGCCTCCAGGGTCCCGGTGCTGGCAAACGGGACCCAGGTGCTGGCGGGCGGGCAAGCCAAGCGCACCGCGGCGCTCTCGTCGCGGCCTCCGCTCACCCCCATGTCGGTGGCGACGTCCGTGTCCGGCGAGGCTTCGCCGACCCCGCGCTCCTCGCGCAACGTCTACATCGCCTTCGCGGTGGTGCTCGTGCTCTCGGCGGCCGGCACTGCGGGCGTCATCACCTTGCGCGGCGACAAGACCAGCGGCGGCGGAGCGAGCAGCGCTACGTCGCTCTCGAGCGGGCTCCCCAGCACGACAGCCACGTCGGCCGCGGTGCTCCCCACCGTCGCGACCTGGGCGCCGACGGCGACCCAGACCCCCACCGCTGCTCCCTCCGCGAGCGGCAGCGGACGCAAGATCCCCGGCATCGCCAGCAGCGCGAAAGTCACTCCCACCGCCCGACCCACGAGCTCGGCGGGACTCAACGAAGGAATTCACTGAATGAGAACCGGTACGCGCAACGTCTTCCGTCGCTCCGGAGGCGCGAGCCTCTTTTCGGCGGCCATCGTCGCCTTCGCCTTGGTTCACGCCACCGCGTCCTCCGCGGCGCCGACCAAAGCCTTGCGCGACGAGCTCCAGGACGCCGCACGCGAGAAGTACGACGCGGCGGTGGAGCTGGCAAAGGCCGGCAAGTGGGCTGCGGCGCGCACCGAGTTCTACCGGAGCTACGAGCTCTCGAAGAACCCGCGGCTCCTGTTCAACGTCGCGGTGAGCGAGAAGAACCTCGAGCACTTCCACGACGCCATCACCACCTTCCGGCGCGAGCTCGAAGAGGGCAAGGGGAAGATCTCCGCGGAAGAAGACCTGCGCGTCCGCCAGAACATCGAGGCGCTCGAGAAGTTCGTGGGATCCATCACCCTCGAGGTGAACGAGCCGGGGGCCAGCGTCCTGGTGGAGAACGAAGAGCTCGCCGAGAAGACGCCGATCACCCACTCCATCCCGCTCTCCACCGGCATTCGCACCATCACCATCAAGAAGCCCGGCTTCGAGCCGGTCACCAAGCGCGTCGACGTCTCGAGCGGCCGCCCCACCGAGCTCAAGGTGGTTCTCGAGCCCATCCAGCGCAGCACCGACGTCGAGATCCAGGTGCAGGGTCCGCCCACCGCCACCATCGTCATCGACAACAACGACGTGGGCTTCGCCGGTGGCACCACCACCTACAAGGGCAAGGTCTCGGTGCGCAACGAGCCGCACTCCTTCTCGGCGCGCGCCTTGGGCTACGACCCGGCCACCGAGAGCAAGGTGGCCATCGAAGGGCAGAAGATCGTCCTCACCCTCTCCATGGCGCGCAAGCAAGACCTGGGCGTGCTGGTGGTGGACGCGCAGCCGGCCGGCGCCGTCATCATGCTCGACGGAAAGCCAGCCGGCGCCAACCACTGGGAGGGCCCGGTGAGCGGTGGCGGCCATCAGGTCGCCGTGAAGAAAGATGGGTTCTACACGCGTCTCTTCGACGTGGACGTCCCTGCAGGCGGACGCCGTACCGTCTCGGCCTCGCTCGACGAGAACAAGAGCACCGGGTGGCTGGCCTGGGTGGTGGGCGCCACGGTGGTGATCGCCGGTGCGACCGCGGCCAGCATCGTGCTGTTCAACAACAAGGACGACAACCAGATCCCCGGCTCTCTGCGCCGCGCCGAGCAAGTCCCGGTGGGCACGCAGCTCTTCCGCTTTCGCTGAACATTCGCTTTCGCTGAACCTACGCTCGAGAGGAGTCTTTCATGACCTTCACCCGTCTGATCAAGCACGGCGCTGCCGCGTCGTCGCTCTCTGCCATCGTCGCCAGCGCTGCCTGTAGCAGCACCGATCCCACGCCGCAGTTCGTGGCGGGCTTCCAGACGCAGGTGCAAGTGCCGCGCGATCTGAAGTCGATCATCGTCGACGTGCGGCAGTTCGGCCAGAGCGTGTTCTGCCAGGAGTATCCGGTGGTGTACGACAGCGTGGCCGGCACCGGCACGGTGCGCCTCCCGCAGTCGCTGGGCACCATCGCCGGCGCCAAGGAGAGCTCGCTCCCGGTGGAGATCGTGGTGCGCGGCACCACGGCGTTCCTGCCGCGTGGGGCGCTCAACAACTGCTCCAGCGGCTTCCAGGTCACCAAGAAGATCGAGGCCGCCGATCTCGCCACCTCCGATGCCAAGGCCGGCGACGTGCGCATTCTGCGCCGCTCGGTCCAGCAGTACGTGAAGGGCAAGAAGCTCTACGTGCCGATGCCGCTGCGCTACGCGTGCTTCGACGTCGACTGTTCGAAAGCCACGGTCGAGGGCGACCAGAGCTGCAAGGGTGGCAGGTGCGCGCCGCCCAGCATGCTGGCCGAGACGCTGCGCGAGTTCAGCCTCGACATGATCAACGGCACCAGCAACCTGTGCTTCCGGAGCAAGACGGCCAACGGCAAGCCCGGCTGCCTCGACGCCCCGCTGGCGCCCAAGGTGCTCGACGCCAGCAAGTGCCTCTACGAGATCCAGGACGTGCCCAACGTGCCGTTCGCCGGCGTGAACGTGCAACTGGTGTTCGAATCGGGCTTCCTCACCGAGGTGCTCGATCAGGATCCGGACGAGGGCTTCTTCATCCCCGATGCGACCAAGCCCAAGCAGTTCCAGCTGGCGCCGGGCCTGTGCGACGCGGTGAAGGGCGTGAACGAGAAGGGCGAGCCCGTTCCGCACCCGGTGACCGCCGTGGGCGCCTCCGGTGTGTGCCCCGAGAAGCGCACGCTGCAGCCGCTCTGCGCCGACGAAGAAGAGCAGAAGGTGTACGGGCAAAACGGCACCGGCGCGCCCTCTTCCGGCAGCACGCCCGGCATCAAGCTCAAGCCCTCGCCCACCGGCCTGGCGCTGCTCTTCGACTTCACCGAGGCCAACAGCTCCGCCTTCGCCGCCGGCGGCATCGCGCAGCAGCTGGTGGACTTCGCGCTGCAGGATCCCTCGCTCGACACCGTGAGCATGGGCCTGGTGAAGATGCCCGCCGGCGAGGCGTGCGTCCCCGACTTCGACGTGACCCCCGCCGCCGGAAAGGCCAACCTCGAGCTCATTCGCACCGTGCTCTCCGACTACACCTCGGGCCGCAAGGTGCTGCTCAACCGCGCCGGCGACATCGGCATGACCCCGGCGCTCAAGCTGGCCGTGACCAAGCTCGGCGCATTGAACGTCGATCGCCGCGCCATGGTGGTCATCGGCAACGGACCCTTCGACTCGTCGGTTTGCAACGAGGGCGACAACTCCACCTCCGTCGTCACCGCGGCCAAGACCGCCGGAACCCCCACCTACGTGGTGTTCAGCGGCGACGCCAGCACCAACGATCTGGCGCAAGCCAACGCCCTCGCCACCGCCGGCGGCACGTCCGCCTACGACGCGCGCGGCGCAGGCGGCAACGGCACCGCGGTGAAGGCCTTCGTCGACGTGGCCACCGAGTACACCACCTGCCGCTACGACGCCCCCAATGGCGCGCCGCTCGACGGCAAGCTCGCCTACTTCGACAAGCTCACCTTCCAGGAAGTCTCCATCGCGCGCAACGACGCCTGCAGCGCCACCAGCGGTGCCGGCTGGAAGACCGAGGGCACCCGCATCGTCATGTGCAAGGACTCCTGCGAGGCCCTGCGCGACACGGTGAAGAAGACCGCAGCGCTGGCCGTTGCCCAGGGTCAATCGGCGAGCCCCACCGCCGTGTATTTGCGCACGAAGTAAGGCTCGAGGCGCGATGTGCGGCTCGGCGTGACGCTACCCGGCGTCTCAGGGCCCGTACACCCAGGTCTCACCGAACGCGACGGTGCCGAGGTGGACGCCGCCGAACAGGACCACTTGGTTGCGCGGCACGTCGTAGGCCATGGCGTGATTCGCGCGCGCGGAGGGGCCGGCGGCATTGACTCTTTCGACCCAGCTCGTGCCGTTCCACTCCCAGGTATCCCGCAAGTAGGTCGGCGACCCCTGGGATTCCACGCCTTCACCGCCGAAGAGAAGGCCGCGTTGGCGCGAGGTGTCGTAGGCCACGCCCGTCTTCTGCCGTGCCGGGGGCTTGACGTTCGGCTTCAGTTCTTCCCAAGCGTTGCCGTCCCACGACCAGGTGTCGCCGAGCACGCTCGTATCCGAGACTCCGCCGAATGCGATGGCGCGCGAGCCGCTGGTCTCGAAGAACATCGCGAGACCCTCGCGGGCCGATGGTCGGGGGTTCGGACGCAGCTCGCGCCACTTTGCGCCGTCCCATTCGTTCGTGTTCGCGCTCGTGAAGAAACCGCCGAACAGCACCGCTCGCTGGCGGACCGGATCGAACGCCATCGCTTGCGAATTGCGGGCGGCGGGGCTGAAGTCGACGTTCGTCATGCGCGTCCAGTTCGTGCCGTCCCATGTCCACGTCTCGTCGGATTGGGGAGTGCCCCCGTACAGCACGATTCGTCCTCGCGTCGAGTCGTAGACCATCGAATGATCCTTGCGAGCGGAAGGATGGTTCGCGGGCGTCCGCTTGGTCCAGTCGCTGCCGTCCCATTCCCACGTGTCATCGAAGTAGCCGCCTTCGCCCAATCCACCGAACATCACGACGCGACCGCGCGCAGCGTCGTAGGCCATGGCAGGCCCGCGTCGCGACCCGGGCGAATGGGCGGGGGTGCGCAGGCTCCAGGTGAGCGTTGCGGCCGAGGTGCGGATGCACTTCTTCGTCGAGGCGTCGCAGGCGTAGTCGACCGGGCACTGCTCGCCTGCTGCGGTGCAGTCCTTGGGGAGGGCCTTGCACGCGCCCGCCTGGCATGCGTTTTCACTCGAGCACGACTCGTCGCATCGGCCGCAATGCGCCGGGTCCGTTTGCAGGTCCACGCATGTGTCGCCGCAGGTCGTGAGACCGCCGGAGCATGCCCCTCCGTCGCCGCTCGCTCCGGTGCTCGTGGTGGAGCTGCACGCGGCGGTGGTGAGGATGAGTGAAAAGAGAGCGGGGACTGCGTGGCGGAGGAGGGCTGACATTTGCCCAACCTACGTCAGCGCAGCTACGGCTCTTCCTCATCGAAACAACCAGTACTTACGGAACTTTATACGTGACGCTGCACGCCTCGCACGAGGCGCGCCCTGCCATGCTCCCGCACGCCATCGTCGGTGGTGAAACGATCTCTCAGGGTCCGAATTCGATGCCGACGTAGGCGCCGACGAAGACCTGCGCGCCGGAGGCGAACTGGTAGGCCGGGGTGGCAATGGGGGTGGGCGGCTTGCCGTCCTTGCCCATGAAGCGGTTGGGATCGCTGTCGACGCGGGTGGCGGAGTCGGAGAGGGCGGTGGCGCTCTCGGCCGAGAGGTTCATGCCGAGCTTGATGAGGAAGGTCTCGCCGGTACGGTAGCCCACGCTGCCGTCGAGGGAGAGCACCGGGGAAAAGTAGCCGCGGCTCGCAGGCGAGTACTTGTCGATGCGCTCGGAGCCGTCGGTGGCCGCTGCGTCACGAACCAGGACCATGCGCCGGAACGCGAACCCTGCGCCGCCTGCCAACGCTCCGCGAATGCGCGCCGTCTGGAACACGACGCGGGCGCGAACGGCCGCGGTGCCACCGAGACGGTGGAAGGCGAAGGTCTCGTTGCGGGCCACGCCCACCGCGAGCTTGTTGGAGGTGGAGTCGCCGACGCCGTCGAAGACCACCGTTTGCTTGGTGTAGTCGTATTGCGCCGAGACGAAGAGCTCGAGGCCCACCGGATCCCACTGGTACCCGAAGTAGCCGGCGACGGTGGGGCCCAGCGGCGTGGACGAGTCGCACGACTTCGCGCCGAGGCCGTCTTGCGCGCTGCAGCGGGTGTCGATGGTGCTGCCGAGCGTGGACGCGGAGAGGGCGCCGCCCAGCTGGGCGCCACCGTAGATGCCTTCGAGCCCGCGGGTCTTGTTGGCGATGCGCTCGGTGGAGATGGTCTTGGAGAGCTGCAGGGTGACGCTCTCGGTGAAGCTCTCCTTGGGCTTGAGCACCAGCGTCTTGAGATAGGGGTCGTACCCGTCGCGGGTCACCTTGAGCTCGTGAGAGCCCGGGGCCAGCGTCTGCGTGGTGCTCCCCTCGCCCACGTTCTTGCCGTCGATGAAGATCGCGCCCTGGCCGTCGGCCACGGCGATCTTCACCGTGGCTGGCCCGCCGTTGGCGGTGAGCGTGAACTCCCGACGAACGCCCCGGGGAATCTCCACCTTCTCGGCGTCCGCCGCGAGCCCCAGACCGCGCAGGGCGATCTCGTGGGTACCGGGATCGACTTCGCCTTCCCACGGAGCCGGACCGACGTCGACGCCGTCGAGGATGACGCGAACGGTCTGCGACGAGGCTTCCTTGACCACCAAGTGGCCCTTGGTGGCTGCGGCTTCGAGGGTCACCGTCAGCGGCGTCACACCGCCGGCCGGCACGTTCGGTGCGCGGTCGAAGGGCGCGAGATCGGCCTTCTGCACGCGAACCCGGTGGGGCCCCGCGGCGAGGCGCAGGTTGCGACCCAGCGGCGACTTCCCCACCATTTTGTCGTCCACCAGGATCTCCGCGCCTTCCACGTTCACGTTCACCGTGAGCAGGCCGGTCTTGGTGTTGAGATCCTGCAGGCGCTTGTCGACTTGCACCTTCTTCACCGGCGGAGCCTTGGCGCCGAAGGTGTTGAGGTACTCCTCGTAGTGGCCATAGGCCTCGGCGTCGCGCCCCAGCTCGTACTCGGCATTGGCAAGCCCGAAGAGCGCACGCTCGGTCTTGTTCAGCGCGTAGGCCGCGGCGAACGCATCCGCCGCATCGCTCCACTTCTTGGTGCGCGTCGCCGCGTCCCCACGGGTGAGCGCGGCGGTCTCTTCGGCGCCGGCCTTTTGGGCATGCGCGACCTGAGGCACTCCAAGGAGGAGGGCCGAACCAAAGGCAAGGGCAGCAAGAAGGCGCATCGACATGGATCCCGGGATCTTCGAGAGTAAACGAAGACCGCCCAGCTCTGCCGAAATTCGCGCGCCCCCGCTGCCCCTGCGCAGTCCCTTACTTTTTGGCCTTCTTCTTCGCCTTGGCCGCCGGCTTCTTGGCCGCCGGCTTCTTGGTCACCTTCCGAGTGACAACGCCCTTTTTGCCGAGCACGCCAGGCGAGAAGCTCCGGCATGTCGCCTGGATCCGGGTCAGATTCTGCGCACCGACGCCGTCGGGGTCGGTGCCGCTGCCGACTTCGACGGTGAGCTGCAGCACGTCCGACTTGTACACGAAGCTCGTGGTCACGGGCCCCGCGGGGCTCGGATACACGTACGCCGCGTTGCCGCCGGAAAGGTTCCCGGTATAGAGGGTCCAGATTTCCTTCGTTCCGTTGCCGTCCGCGATGACGTGCACGTATCCGACGGTCTTGCTGTTCTGCCGGAGCGCGTAGCGCGAGTAGTAGCCCGGGTTGGGGCTCGGCATGATCTGGAAGAAGTTGATACTGACAGAGGGCGGCATACGGTCTCCTCGGTGGGGTGTACCGATGGTTGCCGAACGCCGCCCGATGTGAGCCCGAATTCGCTGCGCGCTTCGGTTATTCCTCGGGGTCGAGGTATGTGACCTCTTCGCCGCGGAAGGTGCGAAGCACCGTGCGCCCTTCGCCCTGCGACACGATGGCCGGGGGAAAGAGCGGCACCTTGCCGCGACCGCCGGGGGTGTCGCAGATGAGCTTGGGGAGGGCGATGCTGGTGAGCCGGCCTTGGAGCTGCCCCATGAGCTCGAGGCCGCGCGCCAGCGGGGTGCGCAGGTGCGCGGTGCCCTGCACCGGGTCGGCTTGGAGCAGGTAGTACGGGCGAACGCGGACGCGGATCAGGCCGCGGAAGAGCGCCTCCAACACCTCGGCCGAGTCGTTGATGCCCCGGAGCAGCACCGACTGGTTCATCACCGGAAAACCGGCGTCGGCGAGACGCGTGCACGCTACACGCGATTCTTCCGTGAGCTCCCGCGGATGGTTGAAGTGCGTCATCACCCAGATCGGGTGGTGCGGGCGCATGGCCGCCAAGAGCTCGTCGGTGACGCGCATGGGCAAGGTCACCGGCACCCGCGTCGCCAGGCGGATGGTCTCCACGCTGGGGATCTCTCGCAGCGCAGCCAGCACGCGCACCAGCTTGGCGGTGGCCATGGCCATGGGGTCGCCGCCGCTCACGATGACGTCGCGCACCTCCGGATGGGCGCGCAGGTACGCGAAGGCCGGGCCCAGCGCCTCCAGCGAGAGAGCGCCGTCGCCGTGGCCCACCATGCGCGAGCGCGTGCAGAAGCGGCAGTACACCGCGCAGCGATCGGTCACCAGGAGGAGCGCGCGGTCCGGGTAGCGCTGCACCAAGTGGGGCGCCACCTGATGCGCTTCCTCGCCCAGCGGGTCCGCGAGGTCGCCGGGGTCGACCTCTCGCTCGCGGACGTGGGGCACCACCTGCATGCGCAGCGGACACGCCGGGTCGTCACGATCCAACAGCGAGAGATAGTAGGGCGTGATCCCCAGCGGCAGGCCTTGCGCCTCGGCCCTCGTCGCGCCCTCGCGCTCGGCGTCGGTGAGCGCGAGATAGTGCTCGAGCTCGTCCACGCGGGTGACGGCGTTGCGAACCTGCCACTGCCAGTCGTCGCGCCGGAGATCGCTCGCGGCCATGGGACCGCGACGCCGCAGGCTGGAGGCTTCCACCAGCGCCACGGTCAGTGCTTTCCGGCGTCTACCGTGGTCGCTGCGGCGTCGGGCGATCGCATGCCCGCATCCACCGGAGGGAGCGCGCCGCCGTCGGGAGCCCAGTCGACGCGCACGCCGGCGAGGGCGTTGTCGTCCACCTGCACCGGGAACTCTTTCCGCAGATCGCCCAGGAGCGCTTTCTCGCGGTCGCGAATCTTGTCTTGCGCGAGCTTCACCCGGATGACCCGCTCGGCCTCTTCGAAGGCGCGCTCGCGGGCCTCGGTCTTGCCCGAGAGGCGCAGCACGAAGTAGCGCTCGCCCACCTTCACGGGCTTGTCGTAAACGTCGCCCACGGCCTTGAGCTCGAAGAGCGCCACGCGCACCGGCTCCGGCACCCGGGTGTTCTCACCGCGGGCGTCGCCGGGCGGGCTCACGATGCCCACGTCGCCCAGCAAATCCACCGGCACGTTGGCCTTGGCCTGCGGGTCCACCGACTTTTGCTTCACCAGCTCGCCGAAGGCGGCCGGGGTTTGCGCGGTCTTGGCGGCCTTGAGCACCGCGGCGGCGGTGGCCTCGTCGCGAAGGATGATGACGGAGACGCGGCGGCGCTCGGGATCCTTGTAGTCTGCACGGTGTGCATCGAAGTAGGCGCGCACCTCGGCCACCGGGATGTCCGCCGGCTTGGGCGCGTCTTTGCGCGTGTCGGCCAGCATCGCGTCGCGGAGGATCTGCCGCAGCTCTTCTTGCGCCACCGGGTCCTTGTCGTACCCCTTGGCGGTGGCTTCCTGGGCCAGCAGCTCCACGTTGATGATCTCGTCGAGCAGCTCTTTCCTGCGCTCCGGCGACTGGTACCGGAGGCGGTCGAACTGGTCCATGCGGTCGAGCACCGCCACGTAGTCGCCGAGGGTGATGTTCTTGTCGCCCACCTTGGCCAGCACCTTGGCGGACAGCTCCGGGGTGAGGGAATTGACCCCGCGCGAGGTGTTGCCGGCGTCCACCGGGGGCGTCGCGCTGTTCTTGCACGAGTCGCAGCCGCCCAAGCTCACGCCGACAAGGGCGACGGCGGCGCCCAGGAGGAGCGCGCGAGCGGAACGGGAAATGCGGGTCGAAGCGCCCATACCCTCCTGGAACTACTACGAGGACGCACCTTTTGCCAGCGAGTGACGGCGGCCCGCGCCTTCCTGAACCTTGTGATCCCCGCCCGATGCGACTACTCCACGGGCATGCGCTCCGTCCCGAGCATCGCTCCCCCGCCCCACCCGGACCTCAAGTACAAGAAGATCCTGCTCAAGCTGAGCGGAGAGGCTTTGTGCGGGTCCACCGGCTACGGCATCCAGCCGGAGGTCCTGAAGGACACCGCCACCGAGCTGGCCGAGGTCCACGCGCTGGGCGTGCAGATCGGCATCGTGGTGGGCGGTGGCAACATCTTCCGCGGCCTCAAGGGCGCCAGCGCAGGCATGGACCGCGCGCAGAGCGACTACATGGGCATGCTCGCCACCGTGATGAACGCCCTGGCGCTGCAAGACGCCCTCGAGAAGGCCGGGGTTCCTACCCGCGTGCAGACCGCCATCGAGATTCGCCAAGTGGCCGAGCCGTACATTCGCCGGAAGGCCATGCGGCACCTGGAAAAAGGGCGCTTCGTCATCTTCGCGGCGGGCACCGGCAACCCCTACTTCTCCACCGACACCGCGGCCGCCCTGCGCGCCATGGAGATCCACGCCGACGCGCTGTTCAAGGCCACCAAGGTCGACGGCGTGTACGACAAGGACCCGGTGCGCTTCGCCGACGCCGAGATGTACCGCGAGATGACCTTCGACAAGTTCATCTCCGAGCGCATCGCGGTCATGGACTCCACCGCCGCCACGCTCTGCCGCGACAACAACATGCAGATTCGCGTGTTCAAGCTGACCACCCGCAACAACATCAAGCGCGCGGTGTTCGGCGAGCCCATCGGCACCACCGTTCAGAAGTAGCCCTCAGTCGCGCAGCGCGACGAGGCGCCCGAAAATCGCGTTGGGGCCGACCCAGCCGTTGATGTTTCCGCGGTTGTTCCCGATCTGGAAGCGCCCGGGCTGCCGCGCCACCACCAGGTGCAGGTACTCGCTTCCGTGTACTTTGCACAGAACGATGTCGCCCACCGCGAGCGCTTCCAGCTCGGCCTCGCTGGCGAAGGGCGCAACCGTGCACAGCTGACCGGAGGCGATCTTCCCCTTCATGGAGTGGCCGCGCGGGCGAAACGAGACCGTCTCGCCCTTGCGCAGTCGCTCGATGTAGCCGCTGGCCCAGCCCATTCGCTACAGCGTGCCGCGAAACACGCGGCGCGCGGGACCACGCATGAGGATGTGACCGGGCTCCCGGCGCGAGATGACGAGCTCGCCGCCCGGCAGCTTCACCCGCGTCGGCCCTTCCGGGAGCAGGCCCTTTTCCCACGCAGCAACCGCGGTGGCGCAGGCGCCGGTGCCGCAAGCCATGGTGATGCCCACGCCGCGCTCCCACACCACGAGCTCGATGCGGCCGTCGCGGAGGGTGGCGAACTCCACGTTGGTGCCGGCAGGAAACGACGCATCGGTGGCGATCGTCGGACCGATGGCGCGAATCTCCTCCGGCGAGAACGTGCCGAAGAGGATGGCGTGGGGATTTCCGGCATCGGCCAGGACGAATTCGTGCGTGCGGCCGGCCGCCGTGAGCGCACGCACGCCGGTGACCCGCACGTCGCCCATGTCGACCACCACCGAGCCCTCGGTCTCTTCCTTCTCCACCAGGCAGCTGCGAAGGCCCGCGTCGGTGTCGACCACCACGGTGGACGACTGGAACGAGCCCTTGGTGAGGTGAAGGGCCACGCAGCGCAAGCCGTTGCCGCACATCTCGGGCACCGAACCGTCGGCGTTGAGCACGCGCATGCGATGGCTGGCGCCAGGGGTCCGCGAGGGGAGCACCAGCAGCACGCCGTCGGCACCCACGCCGAAGTGACGGTCGCAGATCTTGGCGGCGAGCTCCGGCGAGACGCGCGCCTCGTCGTCGGCGTCGACCACCACGAAGTCGTTACCGGCCCCCTCGTACTTGGTGAAACTGAGCTGCATCGAGGGAAACGGTAGTCGCCGCCCGGACCGAACTCAAGGCGCGCGCTACAAGCGCTCGGCTTCCGGACCGAGGAAGGGCAACCATCGATAGCGCCCGGGCGTGAGCGCCGCCTGGATGGCCACAAGGTGCTCGAGGCGCCGGGGAATCCAGGCCACGAGGCGGTCACCCATCGACCAGCACCAGAGATCCCAGGCGGGCATCCCATCGGCCTCGAAGACCTCCGGCACCACCACGAAGGGTCGACGCTTCATGAGCTCGCAGGAGAGCAAGCGGCCGTGGAGCTCGCGCCGCTCCGTCGGATAGCGGCCCATCTCCCGGAGCAGCGCGGCCCTGCGCATGGCGAGCTCCAGAACGCCCTGGGTGAACGGCGGGAATCCAGCGAGCGAGGCGCTCCGGAGCGCGGGCGCGTCCTGCGCCTGATCCCACGCCATGGCCTCGGCGACGATGGCCTCCCGGGCCTCCGACGCCAGGATGTTGCGCGCCCCCACGGGCATGACGAACCCTCCCACCATCACCACCGGCGGCGTGCTCTCGGGCGGCTCTCGCGACGCCTGCTTGGAGGGCGGCGGAGACGGAACCGCATTGGCCAGCTCCACGCTGCGAATGCGTTCCCGCTGCTCGAGCATCATCTGCGCCGTCGCGCGATCGCTGGCCGTCAGCTCGATGCGCCGCCCCCGTCGCTCGAGGCCGGGCGGAAGTCGGTCGGCGAGGCAGAAATTGAGCCCCTCGAGGGCATCCTCGGCCACGTAGGTGACGAGCTTCGAATGAAACGCCACCACGTCGCGCTGGGACAGCGTGTCGAACGCCACGAATACGCTCTGGCGCTCTTCGAGCTCCATCACCCACACCCCCGCCACGAACGGAAACGCCTCCGCCACCCGCGCGATCTCCTCCGGCATCAACCCCACGCCGGGATTCTACCTTCCGCGCGGCATCACGGCCAGGCCCGCCAGCGATACGTGTCGGGCGCCCGCGCGATGCGCGCTTCGGCGAGGGCGAGGTCCGGGGCGGGTACCCACACCACGAGGCTGTCGTCGAGACGCCAGCACCAGAAGTCACAAGGAGGCAGGCCCGACCCGCCGAAGAGCACATCGTGCGGGAGGACCACGGGTTCGGCAGGCGCGATGGTGATTTCCAGGAGCCTGCCACTCCGCTCCGGCGGGTCGTGGGGATAGGCTCCCGCGTCGCGAAGGAGCGCCGCGCGCCGGTCCACGAGGTCGAGCACGTCGGGCGACGAGGAACGACTTCCCGCGAGCTCCCAGGAGGCCGATAGCGTCTCCCGTCGATGCCGATACCAGGCGATCACCTCGTCGACGATGCGCGCGCGTTCTCCCTTGGAGAGGACGATGGCTGCGCCGCGGGCCGCGGGCTTCGCCGTGGAGGGCGGCGGCCCCCGATCGATCGGACGAGCGGGCGCCGGAGGCGGGAGCGGAGGCGGAGGGGGCTCGCGCGCAATGGCCTCGGCGCGCTCCTTCGCGCGCAGCTCGAGGACGGCGCGGCCCGCGATTCGATCGCGCTCTCGCAGTTGAACGACGCGACCGCGACGCCCCACGATCCGCGGCGGGCTCGCCGGGTCGAAGTACTCCATGTCCGCGAGCTCCTCGGGTCGCACATAGCGAACGAGCTGCGCGTGAAGCGCCACGATGGCGCGCTGATCGAGCGGGCTCATGGCCACGAACACGCGATGCCCTCCGTCCTCGCGGTCGACCACGTGAACGATGACCGACATGCCGAGATCCTCGGCAACGAGCGCGATCTCCTCCGGCGTCAACCCCACGCCCGGATTCTACCTTCCGCGCGGCATCACAGCCAGAGGCGCCAGCGATGGTCCGCCGGCGCACGCGCGATGCGCGCTTCGGCCTTGCCGATGTGCTGCTGCGGCACCCACACCACCAGCGTACCCTCGGCGCACCAGCACCAGTAGTCCGGCGGAGGCAGTCCGAATGCGTCGAAGTAGGGCGCGTCGGGCAAGAACATGCGCCGGCTGACGGAGATCTCCAGCTGTCGACCGGTCCGTTCCGGCGGCGCCTCCGGGTACGCGCCCTGGAGCCGGAGGAGCGATGCGCGATGTGTGCCGAGAGCCTGCACGCCCGAGGTCGTCGGCGAGTGGTTTGCGAGGTCGGGGCTACGGGAGACCCCGCCGTTCTGGAACGCATGCCAGGCCATGCTCTCGGCGACGACCCACGCGCGCGTTTCCCGCATGGATCGCGGAGGCTGTCGGGGCGGTGGCTTGGCCGCCGAGAACGGCTGCAGCGGCCCGAAGACGACGGGCGGCGGCGGAGGCTCCCGTGCCAATGCCTCAGCCCGGAGCCGCGCACGAACCTCGAGCATCGCTCGGCCGGCCCTGCGATCGCTCTCCTGGAGCTGAACGAGCCGACCGCGGCGCACAACGACCGGGGGCGGGCTCGTGGCGTCGAAGAGCTCGAGCGTTTCGAGCTCTTCCTGCGCGACGTAGCGAAGGAGCTGCGCGTGAAAGGCCACCAGCGTCCGCTGCTCGAAAGGCCGGAGCGACGCGAAGACCCGCTCGCCTTCGCCTTGGACCGGCACTGCGTGGACGACGATGTCCGCGCCGAAGTCCTCGGCAACCAGCGCGATCTCCTCCGGCGTCAACCCCACCCTTGCAGTCTATGCGCAGCGCGGCATCACGGCAAAGCGCGCGCTTCGAGGACCATCGGCAGCCCGCCCTTGGGTCGCACCGTGAAGAGCGACTCCGCTTCCACGCGGTGTCCCGGCGCGCCCCGGGCGCGGAAGCGCGACGCCAGGGTGGCCAGCACCAGCGTCCCCTCCATCCAGGCGAAGGCTTCGCCGATGCAGGTGCGGGCGCCGCCGCCGAAGGGAAAGTACGACATCTTCGGACGGTCCTTGCGCGGCACCTCGAGCCAGCGCTCGGGCCGGAACGCGAGCGGCTCCGGGAAGAAGCGCGCGTCGCGATGGGTGCAGTATGCAGCCGCCAACACGATGGATCCCTTCGGAACGGTGTAGCCCCCGAGCTCGACGTCGCGGGTGGCCTGCCGCGGCAAGGTGAGCGCCGGCGGATAGAAGCGAAGGGCCTCGGCGAACACGCCCTCGGCGTACCCGAGCTTCGGCAGGTCGGCGGCGGTGGGCAGGCGATCGCCGATGGCTTCGTGCACCTCGCGCGCCAAACGATCGCCCGCCTCCGGATGCTGCGACAGCAGGTGAAAGGCCCACGCCAGGGCGGCGCCGGTGGTCTCGTGGCCGGCCACCAGCAGCGTGATGGCCTCGTCGTGCACCTCGGCGTCGCTGAAGGCCGCGCCGTCTCCCTCTGCGTCCTTGGCGAACACCAGCATCGAGAGAATGTCGCCGGCGTCGCCCCCCTTGCGGCGTGCGCGGATCATGCGGTTCACGACCGTCGAGAGGTCGCGCTTGCCCTGGCGGAACGCCACCGTGGCCTCGGTGGGAAAGAGCTGCAGCAAGCGCCCCAGCGGATGCGTGCTCTGGTGGTACCAGCGGGCGAAGGCCTTGAGCGCCGCCGAGACCGCGGCCCCTTCGCGGGGGCTCACGTCGGTGCCGAAGAGCGTGCGTGCGGCGATGGCCAACGTGAGGCGATTCATCTCCTCGGCCATGTCCACGGCGTCGCCGTCGCGCCAGGTTTCCCGGAGCCGCGCCGCTTCTTCCACCATGGCGTCGCCGTAGCCGCGAATGCGCGCGTGGTGAAAGGCGGGCGCCATCATCCGGCGCTTCTTCTTGTGAGCCTCGCCTTCGGAGAGAAGAATTCCGGTCCCTACCAGCGGCCGGAAGCCCTCCAGGATGTCGCCTTTGGTGAAGATGCCCTCCGGGTCCACCAGCACCTTGCGCACGTCGTCCGGGTTGTTCACCTGGTAGACCGGAAGCCCCATGAAGCGAAAGAACGCGACGTCGCCGTAGGCCTTCGCGTTGCCCTCGAGGAACGCCATGGGGTCGTCGCGAAACGCGCCCAGCGAGCCGATGAGGAATGCCCCAGCGGGACCGGGCGGGCGCTCGCCGGCTGCATGCTTGGTCTGCGTCGCTTCCTCGATCATCGCGGGCCTCCTTGAAACGAGAGCAATTGCTCGCGTTACTGAATACCACGAACGCGAGCAATTGCTCGTGTAAAGTGGATGCGTGGAAAAGCCCAAACCGCGGCGCACGCCGGTTCAAGAGCGCAGTCGCGCCCGCGTCGACGCGATTCTCGACGCGGCCGACGCGGTGTTCCTGGAGATGAGCTACGCCGCGGCGACGACCAACCACGTGGCCGCGCGGGCCGGCACGTCCATCGGGTCGCTGTATCGCTTCTTCCCCGACAAGGAAGCGCTCCTGGTGGCGCTGGCCGATCGCTACCGCGCCCGCTTGATGGAGACCCTGGAGCGGGTGAGGCCGCCGGATCCGCGCGGGCTCACGCTCGCCGCGATGGTGGCCAGCGGCATCGACGGCTTCAATGCGTACCTCGCCGCGAACCCGGGCTTCCGCACGCTCATCGAGCAGGCCAATCACCCCGCCCTGCGCGAAGGCAATCGCGCCCACGACGACGCCATGGGCGCCGCCATCTACGCCATGCAGGAGCGCGTCGCGCCCTCGCCGCGAGACAAGAAAGCCCGGGCCGAGCGCGAGGCCGTGGTGGCGGTCACCGTGGCCACGCTCGGCAACTTGCAGATGCTCTCGTTCTCGCGCGACGACGCGTTTCGCAAGCGCGTGGTGGCGGAGGCCAAGGTCATGGTGGTGGCCTACCTGGCGGAGCGCCTCGGCATCGACCCCCACGCCACACTCGACTGATGCGCAACGATTGTGGGCATGTGCGGCCAATGGTGGGGTAATGGCGTCTCGGCCTCCGATCGTGTTGCCCTTGGTCGTCGGTAGTCTGTTCTTGATGGCTGGGGTCGCCGCAGCGGTGGGGACGGCCATGCCGACCGCGCGCGACACCGATGCCATCGTCATGGGACGGCTCGACGCGTGCCCGGCAGCAATGGCGCTGCTCGGGAGCCCCGCCACCAACCAGGTGTGGACCTTCTCGGGCGGGGGCTTCGATCGCCAGCGCGGCGCTTTTCGGGAGATCGACCGCAGCGAGGTGGTGCGTGGCTCGAAGGCGAAGGGCACGGTGCACTACGTCATCGAGCAACGCGGTGGTCCACTGACCCTCCTGCGCGCGACGCTGACCGTGGGCTCGACCGAGGTGGACCTGGTTGCCTGCTCCAGCGGAGCGGGCAAATGAGCCCTGCGAAGCTGCTCTGCGCGCTCGTCGCTTCGCTCGCGATGGGTTGCGAAGCGCCGCCGCCGGTGGCGCCGTCAGCCGGGCTCGATCGTTCCGCCACGCCAGCCGACGAGTCGGAGAGCGCCCGACGCGCGGCGGCCGAGGCAACCGCACGCGTCGACTTCAATTGTCCGCAGGTGGCCACGGTGATGGCCTTCGATCGCCGCTACGCCAACAGCAGCTCGCTCCGCTACGTCATCGAAGGGTGTGGCACGCGCGGCACGTACGCCGAGGCGTGCCAATCGTATCCGCAGTGCCGGTATCTGCTGGTGGCGAAGGTGCCGACGACGCCCTAGCTCACTTGGGTCCGCGCTGGGCGCAGCGGTTGTTGATGCACGAGAGCGAGGTGCCGCAGCAGTCGCCGTCGGTGGTGCACTTTTCGAACTCCTGCGCGCAGGTGGGCACGGTGTTGGAGCACACCAATGCGCCGCCGGTGCCGGGTCGGCAGTAGCCGCCGCAGCACTCGTCGCCGGTCTCGCACGAAGTCCCATCGTTGTGGCAAGGGTCGACCACCCAGAAGCCGCGCGCGTTGCCGGCCAGGAGCTCCTGCGCGGGCAAGTAGAACGCCGGGTGGCTGGGATCGGTGCCGGGCGTGCCGTTGAGGTCCACCGCGGCGACCCACAGCTTCTTGGTGGTGGGCTTGGAGCTGATGTCCGTGAAGCGGGGATCGCTCTGCCACGGGTTGATGGTGGCGATGTTGCCGTAGAGGCGCCGGCTGGTGAACACCACCCAGGCGTAGCCGCCGGAGGGGACCGGGTTCACCGTGGGCTCGTAGTTGAGCGTGGCGTCGTCGTTGTGGACCATGGGGCCGGTGGGCAGGTAACCGGCGCCGTTGGCCTTGTCGAGGCGCGCCCGGGTCTTGGTCTTCACGTCGAGCCACCAGAGCTCGGCGCGGGTGCCGGTATCGTTGTTGTCGCCGCAGCCGCCCACCGCTTCGCAGCCGGGGCCGCCGCGGGTGCCGCCGAAGTCGCGGCCGTTGTAGCGGGTCTCCACCTGGTAGACGATGGCGGCGTTGTTGGGCATGAACGACGGCCAGATGGCGGTGTTGCCACCGGCCGGCGTGTCGAGGTTGGTGACCGCGCCGAAGGTCATGGTGGTCTTGTCGAAGGTCATCATCGCCAGCGTCTTGCGATCGCTGCCGGCGCCGCCGTAGAGGTTGAAGGCGAGCGCCTTGCCGTCGGGCGAGAAGGCCGGCGTCTCGGCGCGCAGATCCGCGGGCAACCCGGTGACGGTCTTCTGCGTCGGCGTGATGAGCCCGGCGCCCGACGGCGTGTCGAACACCTTGCTCGCAGGCGAGCCGCCACCGCTGGAGAAGAACATCGACCCATCGGGGTAGAGCGCGGGCCAGGTGCTCACCACACCGTTGTCGGCCATGGTGGTCTCGGTGG
>Ga0075163_10002811_pt1 | contig 23374 bp, 12 predicted proteins | sample JI1023141ADNA_FD_71478 | JGI IMG/M metagenome (GOLD analysis project Ga0075163, IMG submission 71478) | Wastewater effluent complex algal communities from Wisconsin, to seasonally profile nutrient transformation and Carbon sequestration -... | ecosystem: Engineered > WWTP > Effluent > Algae... | reverse complement strand
ACGAGCCTGTGGGCGGACGGCGCGCATACGCTGCGCAAACTCTCCCGACAGGTGATCACGCTGGGATGCGACGCTGGTAGGACGTGGGCAAAGATCCCCAAGGCTCGCTCCAGCAGCATCACCGCCTGCGCCCACTCCTCACGCTGGCCCAGGAGCACCCCCAGGTTGTGACAGGTGAGCGCCGCGTCCACATGGTCGGGGCCGAGCAGTGCTTCTTTGAGCGCCAGCGCGCGGCGATAGGTGGCCTCGGCCTCCTGCGGGCGCCCGGTGGCCGCCAGCAGCGCGCCGAGGTTGTTGAGGTTGACGGCGACCTCATAATGAACCGGCCCGAAGAGCGCTTCGAATCGCGCCAGGGCTTGCCGATAGATCGGCTCGGACTCGCCGTAGCGGCCCAGCCCATCGAGGAGCCCGGCCAGCGCCGCCGCGTCGGCCAGAGTCTGCGGATGGTCGGGACCCAGCAGCGCCGCCCGCAGCTCCCAGGCCCTGCGGGCGAGCGGTTCGCCATGCGCGTGGTCGCCACGCGCGTGCGCCAGACCTCCCAGATTATGGTATAGCGTCGCCTGCAGCAGCGGGTCCGGTTCAGCCCTGGACTCGACGAGCCGCAGCGCCCGACGGTAGATCCGCTCTGCCTCGGCAAACGCCCCGGTGTACTTGTACAGGACCCCCAGGTTGTTCAGCGCGGCAGGCAGGCAATCCCCGGCGGCAGCTGGCTCCTCGCGGGCGAAGGACTCGGCCAGCGCCACCGCGGCGCGCAGCAGCGCCTCGGCGTCCCGATAGCGGCCGCACTCGCGCAGCAGCGTCCCATGCAGCCCCATCGCCCGCAGGCGCAGCAGCTCCCCCTCCGGGGAAGGCAGCTCCGGCACCAGCGTATCCAGAATACGCATGGCGCGCGCCGCGTCCGCCTCCGCTTCGGCATAGCGCCCGACCTGCTCCCGCAGCTCGGCGCAGTCGCACAGCAGGTTGGCGACATCGGCGGAGGCCTCTCCCTCCAGCTCGCGCATGCCGGCGAGCGCCTGCTCAGCAAGCACCAGCGCCGCCGACGCCGCCCCCGCCGCCGCGAGCTCCGCCGCCGTGGCTTGCAGCCCCAAGATCCGCTCCAGCTCTGCGTCCAGCAGCGGCTCCTTGGAGGTTTGCTGGGTCTGGTTGTGATTGATCGAAAAGCCCCCGCGGCCTGCACGGATGTGGGTCCTGCGCTCCATGAGTTCCTCCTCCGATGGCATGCTCTGCAAAGCCCCTGTCGCCTATCGGCAAAGCACAGCACGTCACGTGCCACTCTCCGACGTCGAGCCGAGCGCCAGAGGCACTCGCACTCGCGGTGCTGGCAGGAACGCGCCCTACGCCTTGGGTGGGAGGCCACCCCATATGGCTAATCCTGGCCACGTTGGGAAGGGCAGATGGCCAACTTTGGCCACTCCGCCGAGGGGGCCCGCGTGTACGGAACAATCACGTGTTACGAATTTTTTCCAACCCTGCGAAATGACACGCTCCCGTGTGTCAATCGGCGGAAGAATCGGTGTGACCGCCATTCCTATATACGCCAACGCTCGCTATAGGGAGTCGCCTTTGACCGCAGCCCATGGTTCGATCGGGCCCCGATTTTGGCCTGGATCCTCCCTGCTCGCTTGGCACGCCCGGTGCTTTGTCTCCGGTCAGCGATGCGATGCATCGCCAGCGAACCGAAACGCGACCCGGAACCCAGGAGGAAGGACCATGAAGATCAAGACGAACATCAAGGCCGGCGGCGTCGGCTTCAACCACAACGAGAAGCTGGTCGCCAGCCCCGGCGGCGCGTCCGCGGGGATGAAGATCAAGACCCGCATCAAGGCCGGCGGCATCGGCTTCAACCACAACGAGAAGCTGGTCGCCAGCCCCGGCGGCGCGGCGTCCGCGGGGATGAAGATCAAGACCCGCATCAAGGCCGGCGGCGGAGGGCTCAATCACAACGAGAAGCTGGTCGCCAGCGCGCCGACGGTGCAGAAGCCGCAGGCCGGGTCCGGCTTCAAGACCAAGACGCGCATCAAGGCGGGCGGCGGAGGGCTCAATCACAACGAGACGCGACTAGGGACGCGGTAGCCGTTCCCGACCCGATGGTTCCCGTCCGATTCCATCCATGCCAGCGGCGCGCTTCGAAGGGCCGGCGGCCGCGCTGGTCCTTCGCAGCGCGCCCCGGAGTAGGCTCTGCGACCAGGGGTGCACTCCACGACCTCGGCGGCCTGCTCGCATCCTGTGGAGCTTTGGAGCCCCTCCATGTCCAAGGTCCTGAATCCCGATGTCCTGGCGACCGACCCCAAGCCCGCGCCCCGGGACCGCACCCTGCCGGCGCATTGGGAGGCAGCGGAGCCCGCCGATGGCCACTGATTTCTTTCGCACCCGGCGCAGCCTGGACGCGGAGGCCAGGGCCCTGCGCGCCTACTGGCTGCCCGCCGCCGGCCTGCTGCTGGTCCTGTGGGGCGCGTGGATGACCCGGGCGCGGGTCGGCGTCCTGGAGAGCAGCGCGGCGGCCCGCATCGAGCGCGAGGCCGCGCCTTTTTCCCTCCGCGCGCCGCTGTCCGGCCGCCTCGCCCGCTTCGACTTGCGTCTGCACCAGCACGTCGACGCGGGGGCACTCCTGTTTGAGCTCGATAGCGCGGTGGAGCAGCGCCGCCTCGCCGAAGCAGAGGCGCGGGTCGAGGGCCTGACTCAGCAGCGGGCCGCCCTGCAGCGGCAGCTGCTGGCGCTGCGCCAGGCCGAGCAGGCGGAGGTGCAGGTGGCCAGCGCGGCGCGCGCCGTTTCGCAGCAGACCGCCGAGCAAGCGGCCGAGGTGGCCCGACTCGCGGCGGCCGAGGCGGCGCGCGTCCGCCACCTGCGCGAAGCCGCCCCGGAGCGCGAGCTGGCCAAGGCGCAATCCGAGGAGCGGCAGCGGCAGACCGGACTGCAGGCGCTGCAGCTCGACGTGCGCCGCGCCCGGCGCGAGGAGCGGGCGCGGGCGCGCGCCGGCCACCTGCGCGCCAGCGCGCTGGCGACCGAGCTGGCCCGTCTGCAGACCGAGTGCGCCGCAGTCCAGGCGCTCGTGCTGACGCTGCGCGCCGAGATCGAGCGGCGCCGCGTCCGCGCCCCGGTGGCGGGGCAGCTCGCCAGCCTGCGCACGCTCGCCGTCGGCGCCTACTTGCAGGCCGGAGAGGAGCTCGGCGTGCTGCTGCCCGCCTCGGCGCTGCAGGTGGTGGCGCGCTTTGCGCCCGCGGCGGCGCTCGGGCGGATCCAGGCCGGACAGCGGGCGTGGATGCGGCTGGATGGCTTTCCCTTCACCCAGTACGGCCGCCTGTCCCTGCAGGTCGGGCAGCGCGCCGACGAAGCGGACGCCGAGGGGGTGCGCGTCGAGTTGCGCATCACCGCCCCGGCGTTCCCGGCGCCCCTGAGCCACGGCCTGCCCGGTCACGTCGATGTCGAAGTCGAGTCGGTACCGCCAGCGGTGCTGCTCCTGCGGTCCCTGGGGCGCCTGCTTGCGGCGCCGGGCCAGACCCGAGGCTCCGATACAGCCGGGGATGGGAGGCATCCATGAAAGACGACGTAACCACCAGGCGCCACTTCCTGGTTCCCGAGATCATCCAGAGCTCGGCCATGGACTGCGGCCCGGCCGCGCTCAAGGCGGTGCTCGATGGCTATTCCCTGGCCACCAGCTATGGCCGTCTGCGCGAGGCCTGCCAGACCGACGTCGACGGGACCTCGATCGACGCACTGGAAGAGCTGGCGAATCAGCTGGGCCTTTGTGCGGATCAGGAGATGCTGCCGCTCGATCACCTGCCGCTGCCCCAGACCGCGGCGCTGCCGGCCCTCGTCGTAGCGCGGCTGCCGCAGGGCGACACCCACTTCGTGGTGCTGTGGCGCCGCCTCGGACCGTGGGTTCTGGTGATGGATCCTGGCGTGGGACGGCGTCTTATGCCATGGGCGCGGTTGCAGCAGGAGCTTTATATTCACACCACGCGGATCCCCGCGGCGGCCTGGCGGCAATGGGCCGGCAGCGTCGGCTTTCAGGCGCCTTTGGCGCAGCGGCTGTGCCGGCTCGGGATCCGGCCGGCGCGCTTCCTGGCGGAGGCGAATGCCGATAAGGGTCCGCACCGGCTGGCCCACCTGGATGCCGCCACCCGCATGCTCGCCGCGCTGCGCCAGGCCAATGGGGTCGCGCCCGGTCCCGAGGCCGCGCGGCTGCTGAGCGAGCTGCTGGGTGCCACCGTGGCGGACGCCGACGCTGGGCTGCCCGCCGAGTTCTACTCCGCCCGTCCGCTGCCGCGAACGACGGAGGACGCAGAAGACATGCTCGAGCTGCGCGGCGCCGTCTTGCTACGCATCCGCGGGCGCCGGGTGGCCGCGGCCCCGGGAGACACGCCTGCGCCGACCCTGCCGGACGCGCTGCAGGGCAGCCCGGAGGACGAGGCCCGGAGTCCGCTGCGTGGTCTGTGGCAGCACGCCGGAGCCGGACAAGGGAAGACCGCCGCCGCCCTGATCGCCGGCGCGCTGCTGGTCGCCACCGGTGGGGTGCTCGAAGCGGGCCTGTTCCGCGGCCTGCTCGACTGGCTGCCGCGCTTGGGCTGGCTGCCCGATCGGCTGCTGGTGCTGGGCGCGGTGCTGGCCGTCTGCCTCGGGCTGTGGGCGCTCGAACGGGCGCTCTATACGACGGCGCTCGCGCTCGGGCGACAGGTGGAACTTGGATTGCGGGCGGCCCTCCACGCGAAGCTCCCGCGCCTGGGGGATCACTACCTGCACAGCCGTCCGATCTCGGACATGGCCGAGCGTGGTCACCAGCTGTACCGGGTGCGCGAGGTGCCGCTGCTGCTCTTGCAGGCGGTGCGCACCGCGGGGCAGCTCCTCTCTACGACGGCAGCGCTGCTGTGGTCGGCGCCGCAGAGCGCGCCGCTGGTCGTCCTGCTGGCACTGTCCACCCTCGTCGTGCCGCTGCTCTTGCAGCCGCTGCTCGTCGAGCGCGATCTGCGGGCGCGTAGCCACCAGGGGGCGCTGATGCGCTTTCACCTGGATACCCTGCAAGGCGCGGTTCCCCTCCGCGCCCATGCCGCCGAGCCGGCGCTCGGCTGCGAGTACGAAGGTCTGCTAAGCGAGTGGGGCCGGTCACGCCTGGCGCTCGGCCGCGCGGTGCTGCTGCTGACCGGCGGCCAGGGGGGCCTAGCCCTGATCGGGGTGGCGGCGCTGTGGCTGAGCTACGTGACGCAGCACCGGGAGCCGAGCACGGTCCTGCTGCTGCTCTACTGGTCGCTGAGCATGCCGCTGGTCGGACACTCCCTGACCCTGCTGTTGCGCCAGTACCCGGCGGTGCGGAGCAGCCTGGTCCGGCTGCTCGAGCCGCTGCACTGCGCCCAAGAGCCGGCCTCCGAGACCGACCGCCTGGCCCCCCCGCCCACCGCTGGCCGCGGCGTCGCAATCGCCCTGGACGATGTACAAGTCTGCGTCGCCGGACGGCCGCTGCTCGGCGCCGTGTCGCTCGACATCGTCGCTGGCAGCCAGGTCGCGATTGTGGGCTCTTCCGGGGCGGGGAAGTCCACCCTGGTCGGTCTGCTGCTCGGCTTCTACCGCCCGAGCGCCGGCCGGCTCGCGGTGGACGGCGAGGAGCTGGCGGGGGACGCGCTGCAGCGGCTGCGCGAGGCGACGGCCTGGGTCGATCCGGGCGTGCAGCTGTTCAATCGCTCGCTGGTGGACAACCTGCGCTACGGCGGACCGGAGGACGCGTTGCCGACCCAGGAGCTGCTGCTGGCAGCGTCGCTGTTGCCGCTGCTGGCGCGGCTCCCGGCTGGCCTGCAGACGCCCCTGGGCGAGGGTGGCGCGCTCGTCTCAGGCGGCGAAGGGCAGCGGGTGCGGCTCGGCCGGGCCCTGCTGCGCCGGCCGCCCCGCCTGTGGCTGCTGGACGAGCCGTTCCGCGGGCTGCCGCGCCCCGAGCGCCGGCAGCTCCTGCAGCGCCTGCGTCAGCGCTGCCACGGCGCGACCCTGCTGTGCGTGACCCATGACGTCAGCGAGACCCTGGCCTTCGAGCGGGTCCTGGTGGTCGACTCCGGAGGCATTGTCGAGGACGGCGCACCAGCGGCGCTGCTGGCGCGAGCGGACAGCCGCTACGCCGCCCTGCTGCGTGCCGAGCAGGAGGCCGCGCGCACCGTCTGGGGCAGCGCCGCCTGGCGCCGCCTGCAGCTGGTCCAGGGGAAGCTTGTCCCGGCAAGCCCGGCGGAGGGAGAGCATGATCTCGGGAATTCCTGATCGGGAGCTCCGGCTGTGGCCTTTTGCGCAAGCGGGCGAAGCGGCCCGCGAGCTGGCGCGCGCCGCTGCCTTGCCCGGTCTTGCGGCGGCTCTGCCCAGGACCCCCGATGCGGTCGTGCGGGGCGATTCGGAGGCGCTCGACACCTGGCTCGGCGCCCTCGCCCCGACGCTGGGACTTTTCGCGCAGAGCGTCTCGGCGGGCGCGACCGAGCTGGGGACCGCACTCCGGCAAGCGGCGCCCGCGCTCCTGGCGGTTCCCGGACGGGGGCTTGTCACCTTGCTCGGCGTCCTCGGCAACCGCGCGCGGGTGCTGACCCCCGAGCTCCGCAGTGCGTGGGTCCCGCTCGACGCAATCCGCGTAGCGCTCAGCGCCCCGCTGGAGCAGCCGCACGCCGCCGCGGTCTCCGCGCTGCTGGCGCGGGCGGGACTCCGGGATGCGCGGGCAGCCCACGTCTATGGGAAGCTGATGGCGGAGCGGCTGCGGAGCTCGCCGATTCGCGGGATCATCGTTCTCCGCGCGCCGGGCGGGGGGACGCCGAGCGCGCTGCTGCGCGAGGTCGGCCTGGTTCGCTGCCTGGCGACCGTAGGCGGCGCTTATCTGCTGGACGCCCTCTGCACCGTCCTCGCGTTCGTGCTGCTCGGCCAGGTCGTCCTCGGCGGCCGGCTCGATACGGGGTGGATGCTCAGCGTGATCCTGCTGCTGGTGAGCGCCGTGCCCTTGCAGCTTCTGGCCACGTCCCGCGAAGAGCGGCTGGCCGCGCAGGGTGGGGTGGCGCTCAAGCAGCGGCTGCTCGAAGGGGTGCTGCGGAGCCGCGCCGGCACGATTGTGCACGGTGGCATCGGCAAGCTGCTCGGCCTCGTACTGGAGTCCGACGCCCTGGAGGGGTTTGCCACCAGCGGCGGCATCGCGCTGGCGCTCGCAGGGCTGGAGACGCTGATCACGCTGGCACTGCTCGCCGCGACGACCGCCGGCCGCGCGGTGCTGGTGGCCCTTTTGCCGCTGCAGGCACTGCTGGCGCTGGCGGCGTGCGCCTATCATGCGCGGCGACGCGAGTGGACGGCGAGCCGACTGGCCCTCTCCTCGCTCTTCATCGAGGCTTTGGTCGGCCAGCGCACCCGCCTGGCGCAGGAATCGCCGACGCGCTGGCACGAGCTCGAGGATCAGGCCTTGTCCCAGTATCACCTGGCATCGCGGGCGCTCGACCGCTGCGCCGGCTGGCTCGGCGGGGGGCTTGGTCGCGGGGGGCTGATCCTGGGGCTTGCCGCCCTGGCGCCCGGTATCGCGGGCGGCCACCTGGCGATGGACGAGCTCGGACTGTGTCTGTACAGCTTGCTCACGCTCACGCGCTGCCTCGATCGGCTGGGGCTTGGGGGGATGCAGCTGTCGGCGGCCGCACTGGCAGCTGGGCAGCTGGCGCCGCTGCTGGGATCGGCGCCCGCGGATCCCCCGCCGCCGCCAATCCCGCTGCCTGCAGAGCCGGAGGCGACCGCCGCCGAGGGGCCAGCCGGCAAGACGGTGTTGTGGGCGCGCGACCTCACGTACCGGGCGGCGCCGGGCTCCCTGCCAGTGCTGCGCGGCTGCGCGCTGGAGGTGCGCCGGGGCGAACGCCTGCTTCTGCTTGGCCCCTCGGGGGGCGGCAAGTCGACGCTGGCGTCGATCCTGGCCGGTCTGCGCCAGCCCACAGGCGGCGTGCTGCTTGCCGGCGGCCTCGATCTGCCATCGCTCGGGCCCGCGGGCTGGCGGCGCCGGATCAGCCTGGCCCCGCAGTATCATGAAAACTGGGTTTTCTCGGCGACGCTGGCCTTCAACCTGCTGATGGGCCGGTGGTGGCCGCCGACGCCGCAGGACCTACAGGAAGCCGAGCAGCTGTGCCAGGAGCTGGGGCTGGGCCCGCTGCTTGCGCGCATGCCGGCCGGCCTGCACCAGATGCTCGGCGAGACCGGCTGGCGGCTCTCGCACGGGGAGCGCAGCCGGCTGTTTCTCGCCCGCGCCCTGCTGCAGGGCGCCGAGCTGGTCATCCTGGACGAGAGCTTCGCCGCGCTCGACCCGGAGACGCTGCAGGGGGTGGCGCGGTGCGTCTTGCGGCGTGCTCCGGCGCTGCTGGCGATCGCGCATCCGTGAGGCTACGTGAGGCGGAGTGCAGCGAGTGGCGCTCACTGCCGAGTTTTGCAGCGTTTGTGCGTTGGCACTGTATCGCACTGCCGAGAGGACCTGGAGCACCGAGCGAGCAAGAAGCGCGATCAAGCCGGCCAAGCGCAACCGCTAGTCAGTGACGTTGATCCCAGCAAAGTCCCGCTGGAGGTTACCGCTCTCGTCTTAGGCCACCATACAAGGTGCGGCCCGCTTCATTGCTGCACGTGAACCCCCCCCCGGCATGCTATCGCCGGACTGGCTACGGCTGGCCAGTGGCATTGCACACGTGGCCAACTCTGGCCAGTGCAGCCGGGACTCTGCCCGGGGGGCATGGGCGTCCTGGCCCGAGTGCGATGCCCACGGAACGTACGTTGTCGTCCTCTGCGACCCCAACGCAAAGATCTCCGTGGGATCGCATCTTGGTGTCTCGCTCGGCATTGGCACTTCGGGTGGTCGGCCGGAATGGAGCTGCCTGAGCCACTGGATACGACAGCAGGCTTGCTTCTTGCTTTGGCCCTGCACCCATGATGGCACCGGCCCATACGGCCAGTCATGGAGTGCTCGATGCGGACAGGTGCGCCAATCATCGAGCGCCAAGTGTCCTGAACATGCTGTATTACGGAAAAGGGGAGAACACTTTCATGCGAAACCGAGAAGACCTTGTTGTTCCAGGCTGCGTTTGTATGTCGCTGCTAGCGCTGGCATGCTCCGCTGATTCTGCGAACATGACGGCGATGCCCGCCCCGCCCATCCAGAGCCCGGGCCCAGAGCCCGGGCCGACGCCGGTAAACCGGGCAAGCCCACCGGCGATTGCCGCGGTCAGCCCCGCGCTGGCATCGACCGCAGGGGGTACCATGATGACGATCGAAGGCGACGGCTTCGCTCCCGGCGCGCAGGTCGCCATCGCCGCCCGCTTGGCGACCCAGGTGGAGGTCCTGTCGGCGACCCGGCTGCAGGCGGTGGTCCCGGCTGCGCTGGGAGAGTTCGGCCTGGTCCCGGTCGCAGTGCAGAACCCGGATGGGCAGCAGTACCAGCGCAGGGATCTATTCCGCTACTACAGCAGCCAGATTTCCTTTTCGCGGAACTCGCTTTCGGCGCCGACGGGAGACCGCGGCACCCGGGGGCTCGCCGTGGGCGATTTCAATGGTGACAGCATCCCTGACTTGGCCGTGACCAACTCTTCCTCGGGCACCGTCAGCCTGTATACGGGAACTGGCAGGGGCGCCTTCAGCAAGGCCACGGACTTTTCGCTCGGCGCGATATTAGACGGGATCGGTGCTGGAGATTTCAACGGAGATGGGAAGCTCGATCTGGCCGTCGCTAAATATGATTCATATGGCGATGGTGTCGCTTTGCTCTTTGGAGACGGCCAGGGCGGTTTCAAGCAAGGGACCGACCTGCTCTCCGGCCGCAGCCCCGCTGGCGTTGTCGTTGCGGATCTCAATGGAGACAACTATCTCGATCTCGCCGTCTACAACTATTCCGCTACCGCTTACCCTGCGTCCGTCGTCACCGTCCTTCTGGGGGACGGCATGGGCGGCTTTGGTCCGGCTACCGAGTTCCCTCTCGGCTGGTTCGGCTTGCACACTGCCCCCTATACGCATTCTCTGGTGGCGGCCGACTTCAATGGCGATGCCAAGCTCGATCTGGCCTTGCCCAACAGGAGTGGAAATACCTTGAGCGTGCTGCTGGGTGACGGACAGGGAAACTTCGGCACGCCGACCTCTTTCGCCACGCAGAGCGCTCCCAGCTTCGTCGCGGTCGGCGACTTCAACCGCGACCAGAAGCCGGACCTGGCGATTACCAACTATGATAGCGGCAGCGTGAGCGTGTGGCTGGGGGATGGCATGGGGGGCTTTGCCACGACCGCCGATCTACCCGTCTCCGCTTTGGCCGCATCCGTCGCGGTGGGCGATATCGACGGCGATGGAGTATCCGACCTGGCGGTCACGCACGGCCGTGGTCCGACCATGGTGCTGATTGGAGATGGCACCGGCGGATTTTCCGCCCCCGTGAGCGTCGGCCCGGGGGGAGGCCCCTGGGTGGTAGCGGCAGACCTCAACGGGGATCAGCGGTCCGACCTGACTGTGACAGATAACGATCAGTCCGTCTTCGTCTTCCTCAACCAGTCGAAGTGAGCCCGCGCGCTGCGAGCCGAGGGGGAGTCACGCCGGCTACGGCATGCGGTGCAGCAAGGATCCGCTGGCCGTAGCAACCCAGAGCTCGCCGCCCGGGCCCGCCCCCAAGGTCGTCAGCGCCGGCGTGCCCGCTACCGGGACCAGGGTGCAGCCTGCGCCTTCGCACCGGACCAGTTTGCTGGGCTGCGGGCCGAGGGCGCCCACCGCCCACAGCTCGCCGCTCGGACCGACAGCAATATCGGCCACAGTCAGAAGCTGCGGGACCCCGGGAAGCTGGGGAATGGCGAAGGCGCTGCAACCCGTCGTGCCGCAGCGGCATACCCGAGCGTTCCCCAGCGCGGTGGGATAGGTCAGATCGTAGTTGAGGACCCAGGCACCGGTCCCAGCGGCTGCGACAAGCCGCTTTTGCAATGCGGAGACCGGGTTGCCGCCGCCGCATGTGGACTTGATGGGGCAGCTTGGGCCGGCACACGACCCGAAAACGGTGCCATAATCCCCCTCGGACCACAGGAACCCGGCCATGTCGATGGCCAGGAATCGCGTAAAGGGGGCCCCGATAGTGGCCACACAACCCGTGGTAGAGCAGGTCCATAGGTTACCCCCAGCCACCCAAGCGGTGCCCCCGGAACCAGCGACTACATCGGTGAGATCGCCGGCGATTCCGCTCGGGATGGTATCGCAGCTGCCGCCGCGACACCGCACCACTGCGCCCCGCTGCCCCACCGCCCAGAGCTCGCCAGCCGGGTTTACGCTCGCCGCCGTCAAGCTCTGCGGTGAGTCACAGCTCACCCGGGTGCAGCTCGCTCCTGCGCAGCGCAGCACCAGGCTGGCGGTGGCGCCCGTGCCGCTCTTCCTGGCCCCTACGGCCCAAGCCTCCCCGCTGCTTGCTACAGCCATCGCCGCAAGCGACTCGTTGAACGTGGTGTATAGAGTCTGGCAGACTCCGTTTTTGCAGCGCACGATGTTCTCCCCGAGCACCCAGGCCTCGTTCGCTGCTCCCGGATACACGCGTGTGATGGCGCCCAAGGAGGCGGGTATCGTGGTCGCGCAGCTGTCGCCCAAACAGCGCAGCGTGCCCGCCGCGTAGTCGCCGATCCACATCTCACCGCCCGCCGCAGCGACGATTGCTCCGAGCTTGTTGGTGCTGGCCGTCTTCACCGCGGCGCAGCTCTGGGCGTTGCAGCGAAGCACGAGGCCGCCCGCGCCAGCGATCCATGCCTGGCCGCCGCTCGATAGCGCCAGATTGTTGAAGCGATTGCTCAGGCCCGCGGGCAGCGACACCGCGGCGCAGCGATCTCCGGCGCAGTGGAGCAGGGACTGACTGCCCATTGCCCACGCCTCACCGCTCCCGTTTGTCACCACCTCCAGCAGATCGGCCTGCGCATCAGTGCCCAGTCGCAAACAGCTGACACCGCTGCAGTGGAGGACGCTCCCTTGATTGCCAACCAACCACGCGTCGCCGCTGGAGCTGACCCGCAGCTTGTTCAGGGTCGCGGTGTTGTTCATCGGGACCTGGATACATACATCGCCCGAGCAGTGCATAAGGAGACTGCCCTGGCTGGACAGCACCCAGGCGCCCCCATCCGCGGTCGCCTCTACCTGGGTCAGATCGCTCGTGGTCCCGCTGAAAAGCGCGTTGCAGGATGTGCCGCCGCAGCGCAGCACCGTACCCTGGGTACCGACGCTCCATACGGTACCGTCGCTGCCTGCGCGGACGTCCATCAGGTCGTTGGTCGTGCCGCTGGGCACCGCAGTGCAGCCCGAGTTGCTGCACCGGACGATTCTGCCCTGATTGCCCACCGCCCAGGCCTCCCCGCGGTCGCTGGCGCTCAAGCCGTTGAAGTCCTGGGTGGAGCCGCTGGCCATCGGCGTGCAACCCGCGCCGCTGCATCGGATGATCGTGCCGGCTGCGCCGGTGGTCCAGACCTCGTCGGCGCTGCCTGGACTCAGCTGCGGTGCGCGCTGGCCCCGCGCATACCAGTAATCATCCGTTTGCAGCGAGAAGACATCGCAGCCACCATCCCCGCAATGTAGCATCTGGCCGGCCTTGTTCTTCAGCCAAACCCTGCCAGCGGCATCCGCCGCCAACAGCGAAGGCTCTTGCTGATCGAACAGGACGGGACAGAAGCCTTGCGGACTGCACTGCCGCGGCTGCAAAGATACGGCGGCGGTGCGACTCCGGTCCAGGACCAGGCTGCAGTCACCGATGCCGGCACAGCCCTCGGTCCATGTCCCTAGCTGCGCAGCGGTGCTGGCGTCGAACGCGGCGGAGAGTTTGATCTGGGTACCGATCTGGAAGTCGGCGAAGCAGGGGCTGCTCGTGGCCTGACACATCAGGCCAGGCGGCTCTGAAGTCACCATACCGGCCGCCACCTTGACGGTCAGCCGGCACAGCGTCGGATTCGCCGGACTCACCACGGCCGAGACCTCCTGAACCGAGCGCAGCCCCGGACCGACCCAGCGATCGAGCTGGCCGAATGCGACGCGGCAGTCACCTGCGTCGATTCCGGCCAGGTCCAGATGGAGGTTGCCGTTGTGGTTGGACGGGACCAGGACGACGAAGCGGGTCTGTCCCTTCTCAATCAGCAGGTCGCTGCCTGGGACGCCATCCACCGTGCTGCTTACACGCAGGACCTCGGCGCCATCGGGCCATGTGCCGATGTCGACGAGAAGCCCGGCCTCGCTACTACACCCGCCGATCAGCATGGGGGTGTATAGGAGGGCAAGCAACCGACATAGACTGACCAGGCCGGAATGCGGACGAACCAATTGGGACCTTCTCATCGCAAAGACTCCTTCCTAATGGCACGTTCACGAAGCAGCGGCCCAAAGCAGCGCCATCGTTTCGACAGAGACGAGACCTCCATCAAGCGGCCCGCCGAGAGGCTTCTTCGTGCACGTTAGTAGAAGCAATAAGCGAACCATCGCGAGATTGGCCATGCCCCCCAGCACCTTCCAAGGCCCGTGCTCAATGAAAATACACACTGAATCGCTTCGCTGAGTGTGACAGCTTCCCGCGCATCAGCCTTCAGGATAAGATCCAAGATCGCATGTCTTCCGATCAAGCCACGCCCACTGCTGCGACAGTGACCCTCTGCTCGCGGGCACAGGCGCTCACCGGCGCAGGCTGGACCCCCGGGCAGCTCATGGTCATCGAGCCCGGGTCTTCTTTCCTCTTCGAGTTGCCGACCAGCGGTACCGTCCTCATCGGCCGCGGTCCCGACGCGCAGCTGCGGCTGCAGGCGGCCCTCATCTCGCGCCATCACGCGCGGCTGGAGCTCAGCGGTGCCGACGTAACGGTGTTCGATCTGGGCAGCCGCAATGGCACCCGGGTCAACGGCGAGCGAATCGGCCTCTCCCGCAAGCTGGTCACCGGCGACATCATCACCCTGTGTGATGTTGCGCTGATCTACACACAGCCGGCGGGCACCAAGATCTCGCGCCTCATCCACGAGACCGCTGATGTGCTGCGCGCCCGGCTGGCAGAGGAAGTCGAGCAGGCCTTTCACACCCACCGCTCCGGCGCCCTCCTCTGCGTGCGCTGCGGTCCCATGGACGCAGCGCAACGTCAGCAGCTGGCCGACCTGGCGTCCCCCCACCTACATCTCTCGGATGTACTGGCCTGGCATCGCAGCGGAGAAGAGCTGCTACTGCTCCGGCCGGATTGCGACGAGCACGAGGCACAGGCACTGGCCACGCAGCTGCTCGGGTCGCTGCGCGCCACTCTGCCAGCAGTCCGCGCGGGCTATGCCTGCTGCCCCGCCGACGGCTACAGCGTAGAGGGGCTGGTCGAGGGCGCGTGCACGGCCGCCGAGCGGGCTGCCGCCGGAGAGCCGCTGGCCGCGCCGGCCGCGGTGAGCACGATCCGCATCGGCGAGCGCAGCGTGCTGGTCGCCGACCCGGCGATGATCCGGCTGTACGCGCTGATCAACCGGCTGGCGCAGAGCGACCTCCCGGTCCTTGTCACCGGCGAGACCGGCGCGGGTAAGGAGATTGCGGCCCAGGCGCTGCACTCCGGCTCTCGCCGGGCCGGCCACCGGCTGGTGAGCATCAACTGCGCGGCGCTCGCTGAGAGTCTTGCCGAGAGCGAGCTATTCGGCCACGAGAAGGGCGCCTTCTCTGGAGCCAGCGCCGCCAAGGTCGGCCTGCTCGAGTCGGCCCACGGCGGAACCGTGTTCTTCGACGAAGTCGGTGAGCTTCCGCTGGCCATGCAGGCCAAGCTGCTCCGAGCGCTGGAAGAGAAGCGCATCATGCGCGTCGGAGACACCAAGGAGCGGCCGATCGACGTCCGCTTCATTGCCGCGACCAACCGCAAGCTTCTCGAGGAGGTCAGCAAGGGCAAGTTTCGGCAGGACCTCTACTTCCGCCTGACCAGCGCCGTGCTGACGCTGCCCCCCTTGCGTGAGCGCCAGCGCGAGCTGCCGTTGCTGGCGCGCCTCTTCCTCGCCGAAGCCTGCCAGCGCGCCGGCCGGCCCCTGCTGCTGCTCGCACCGGCCACCCTGGATGTGATGCTGCGCTATGGCTGGCCGGGGAACGTGCGCGAGCTGCGCAACGCCATGGACTACGCAGCCACCGTGGTGAGCGAGCCGGTGGTCGAGCCGGAGCACCTGCCGGAGTCGCTCCGACCCACGGCGCCGCCCCCCACGGCTCCCGCAACCGAGGCGCTCGATGGCTCGGTGGCGAGGCTGGCCCGTAACCTGTTGCGGCTACCCGTGACGAACAAACTGGAAGCTATCGAGGCGGCGCTGGTCACCGAAGCGATGCGCATGACCGAAGGCAACAAGAGCGCGGCCGCCCGCCTCCTGGGCGTCCACCGCCGGATCGTCGAGCGCCGCCTGGACAAGCACGCTGGCGATTCCTGATCGGCGCGCGGAGTCGCGTGGACTTCGGCCAGCTGGCCAAGCTTAGCCACCCGCGCAGGCAGGGTGGCTAGTTTTGGCCACCCACCATGTCTTCCTGCGACTCCGTAAGACCATCTCGAATCTTCGGGTCCAGGCGTTTGCCGGCATGGTCCTTGCATTGAAAATTGTCGATAGGCAGCGGCGCGGATCTCATAGTCCGACCGACTCTGACGTCGCCGCGCAAGGGGGTCCGCGATGCTGTATGCGGCTGTCCGTTATTTGCTGAGTGTGCTAGTACCTGTACTTGGCGCGGTGAGCCTCTTGGGGAATGCGGTGCCGTGCCAGGCCAGACCACAGCTGCGGATGGAAACCGGCGTGCACCGGGGCGCCATCTTCGCCGTGTCCAGCGATGGCAATGGACACCATCTGGTCAGCGTCGGAAGCGACCTCAGCGTGCGAATCTGGGATGGGTTGCGCGGCGCCGCGCTCAAGACCTTGTATCCCGTCGCCGCGGCCCCGGCTTCGCCAGGCATCCTCCGTGCGGGGCTATCAGCCGACGGGCAGCTCTTGGCAGTAGCGGTTGCCGACGAATCAGCAGGCCAGCCAGGGCGCTCCCAGATCTTGCTGCGCGAGTGGCGAACCGACCGCGACCGGGGCACGCTCCGACTCGACGCTCCGGTGCACCGCATCCTGTGGTCACCGCACACCGGGACAGCCCCCGGAGCCGCAGCAGGAGACAACCGGCTGGCAGTCCTCTCGGCGGCTGGCGTAGTGACCGTCTATGCCCCCAACGAACTCAATACAGTAGCAGAGCTGACTTGTCCTGGCTCTTGTATCGACATCGACTACAGTCGCTCCGGTAGACTGCTCACCTTGTCGGCAACCGGCCAGCTCTCCCTTTACGATGGCGAGCTCCGGATGATCCGGCAAAGCACACGGCCCGAAAAGGCCCGCTACGCGCGCGTGGCCCCAGACGGCAGCCGTATCTTAGTCAGTGCCGCCGATGTGGGCCAGCTGGAAGTGCTCGACGCGCAGGATCTGCAGCCGCGTTACCGCCTGGACATGCGCTCCCTCGACGGCCAAGCCGCCACCGCTGTCGCCTGGTCGAGCGATGGCGGCGCGCTGTACGCAGGGGTCTCAGCGGCGGCACCCGCCAGGTATCTGTTGCGGCGCTGGGTCGCGGCGGAAAAAGGAAACTGGGTGGATATGGCGATGTCCTCGGCAGCGATCTCGGCGCTGAGCGCGCTGCCGCAGGAAGGCGTCGCTTATGCAACTACGCAATCGGTTCTTGGCGCAGTAGCGGCAAACCAGAAGCCCCTATGGCAAAAGCGAAATCCGCTGCCTGATTTTTCCGAGTCTGCCAGCCCAGTGCTAGTCGATGTGAGCGGCACCCATGTGCGGTTTTCACTGACCCCAAAGAGCTGGATTTCATTTTCGACCCGCGATCACTCGTTGATCAAGGGAAAGGGACCCCTGCTCCAGTATCTGCCGCCGCGGACCGAGGCGGCAGGGTGGGCGCTGCAAGGATGGCCGGTGACGCCGCACATCGGTGACGTAGCAATTCCGCTAGAGCAGACCGAGCGGATCCGCTGTCGAGCGTTTACGCCACCAGCGGAGGCGCAGACAGCTGAACAAAAGACCCTTCTGCTCGGCACCGACCGCGCGCTCGCAGCCTACGACCGGGCCGGCAAGGCGCGCTGGCGGGTCGTCATCCCCGGAGGCGTCGCCGCGCTAAACGTATCTGGCAATGGGCAGCTGGCGGTCGCCGGTCTGGCCGACGGGTCTCTACGCTGGTATGCAGCGGAGGACGGACGTGAGCTGCTCGGCTTGCTGGTGGACCAGAGCGGCGACCGCTGGGCGGCCTTTACCCCCGGTGGCTATTATGAGGCCGAGGGAGGCGGGGAAGAGCTCTTTGGCTTCCTGGTCGTCAGCAGCCGCGATTTCGCTGACTTTTTCCGAGCTGCGGTTTTTCGCGAGCGCCGCTTCCGGCCTGATGTCGTCCGCCGGGCTCTCAGTACCCGAGACGATCGGCGCGCGGTCGGCGAACTCAACGCCGAGCGGGGGACCGCCGAATCTTACGAGCCCATCGAGAGCCTGATTCCTCCCGTCGTTACGATCCTCGACCCTCAGGATGGTGCCACGGCTTCGGCTTCCCAGCTCTCGCTGCGCGTCGCCGTGCGGGCGCCAGCCGCAAGTGGGCTCGTCCGTCTACGTACCGTCCTTGCCGGTCGCTATAGCCAAAGCCGGGGCCTCCGCCTCACCGGACCGCCGGAGCCACCGCCGGCAGGAGAAGAATCCATCTATGAGGTCCCGGTAGAGGTCTCGCCGGAGGAGTCGACCATCACCGTCATTGCCTCCATGGGGGAGCTAAAGAGCGAGCCGGCCTCGGTGCGTATCATCGGCACCGGAAATCCGGCATCCGCTACCCGCGCCAAACCCAATCTATACGTACTGGCCATCGGCGTGGCAAACTACCAACAAGAAGACCTGCGGCTGCGCTATCCAGCCAAGGATGCCCGTGATCTGATTGCGATACTGCGCGAGCACGGCAAAGGGCTGTACGAACGGGTCCTGGTCCGTGAGCTGACGGACCACAACGCCACGCGCGACAACATCCTCGCGGGCCTCGGCTGGCTGCGCGACCAACCGACCCGAAGCGATGTGGCGGTTCTGTTTCTGGCGGGCCACGGCATCAGCGACTCCGCTACCGGGAACTACTTCTTCCTACCTTATGATGCCGACCTGACGTCGGATCGCAGCACGCTGGTGGACGCCGGCCAAATTCACAGTTCACTGACGAGCACGCACGGCCGGGTATTGCTCCTCCTTGACACCTGCCACTCGGGCAACGTGCTGGGCAGCCGCAGGGACGACACCGCTTTTTCTTTTTCACGCATGGTGAGCCAGATGGCGAGCGCTGACAGCGGCGTCGTCGTGTATGCCGCGACCGCGGGCGCTCAGGCATCGCAGGAGTCAGCGCGCTGGAAAAACGGAGCCTTCACCAAGGCAGTGATCGAGGGTCTGCGCGGCAGCGCCGATTACGCGGCCTCGGGCCGTGTCACCGTCAGCGAGCTGGAACACTACGTCGGACAGCGTGTGCGCCAGCTGACGCAGGAAGCGCAGACTCCCACCACGGCCAAGCCGACCACGATCGCGGACTTCCCGCTGGTCCTGGTCGCCCCAAGACGGGTCTTGGTCAAGAAGGCTTGGTTCTGGACCGCACTAGGCTTTGCTGCCGCCGGTGCCGCCACTGCCATCGGCCTTGGCGTGTATGCCGGCGGCCCGAACATCGGTGGACTGCCGACCCTGCGTCCATTCGGCGGCTGAGGGCTTGCCGACTCGGCGAATCCGGCGACGGCCTCGGCATTTCACCCAAGCCGACCGGCATGGTAAACTCGCCAGTCCCCCTACCAGAGGGCGCTGGTGATCCGTTGGCGCATCCGCAAAACTCAGAAGACCCGGGCCTGTGCACGACCCAGGATGCTCCCGATGAAGCAGGGGACGGCGCCGCAGCCACGCGCCCTGCCGACGAACGCGCCGCCCTGGATCAGCTCGACCAGGATATGGTCGGCCAGCGCACCGGCCAGTACCGCGTCGTGCGCCGCATCGGCCGCGGTGGCATGGGCATGGTGTACGAAGCGGTGCACGAGACGATCGGGCAGCGGGCAGCGGTCAAGACCCTCAACCTCGCCTATTCGGCCAACCCGGCGTTCGTCCAGCGCTTCTTGACCGAGGCGCGCGTCATGGTCATCGCCCAGCACCCGAGTCTGGTCAAGGTCTTCGACTATGGGCAGCTAGCAAACGGCCGGCTCTATTTGCTGATGGAGTTCCTGGACGGCGAGACCCTGGCCATCCGGATCGCCCGGGATAAGCGGCTGCCCATTCAGACCGCCACCCGGCTCACCCGCCAGATTGCCTCTGCCCTGGCGGCCGCCCACCGTCGTGACGTGTTGCATCGTGATCTCAAACCCGAAAACACCTTCCTGGTCGCTGATCAGGAGGTCCCCGGCGGCGAGCGGGTCAAGATTCTCGACTTTGGTCTCGCCAAGATCCTCCATCCCATTCCCGCGGCGGGAGAGCCGCGTTCGCCGTATCACGACCGCTCAGAGGGAATAGTCGGCACTCCCGCCTATATGGCGCCAGAGCAATACCGCGCCGATGGGCATGTCTCGGGGAAGGCCGATGTCTACGCGCTCGGCGTCATGATGTTCGAGATGCTCTCAGGCGAGCTCCCTTTCACCGGTGCCTCCTTTTCCGACCTGATGCGCCAGCACCTGTCCGCCAGCCCGCCAGAGCTAACCCAGCTGCGCGCCGACGCGCCGCCGCAGCTTTCGGCGCTGCTCGCTCGCATGCTGGCCAAAGAGCCGGAGCAGCGGCCGAGCATGGAGGATGTAGAGGCCGAGCTGTCTCAGCTCGCCACTGCGAGCCTCGCTGAAACAAGGGACTCGGTACCGAGCTTGCCGCCGCGCCTGCCGACCCCGCACCAGCGCTGGCCCCGGGTCGCAAGAGGAGCGCTGCTGGTGCTCGGAGTAACCGGCGGACTCGCGACCGTCGCCTACCGGACCGGCCCATTGGCCAAGCTCGCGGCATCCCAGGCATCGGAGATGGTGCGATTCGCGGGTGGCGTAACGACCCTGGGCAGCACCGCCGAAGAGATTGCCGCCGCCTTCGTCTGGTGCCAGCGCCTGGTCAGCGACGGCTGCACCAAGGCCCACTTCCAGCGAGAGTTTCCCCGTCGGCAGGTCGCGCTGAAGCCCTTTGAGTTGGACCGTACGGAAGTGGACAATGAACACTTGGCGCGGTGGCTGAATCAGCAATCCGGCTTCCGCTATGTGCCGCAGCAGCAGCTCTTGTACGACGGGAGTGTCCTCCTGGTCGATCTCTATCCAGCGCTGGGTTCTGGTGGGCTCGTGTACACCAACGGGAAGTTTGGCGTCCGCCGGGGTCTTGAACACCGCCCGGCATCGCAGCTGACCTGGGATGCCGCCGACCGCTACTGCCGCGCCCAGGGCAAGCGGCTGCCGACCGAAGCGGAGTGGGAGATCGCGGCGCGCAGTGCAGCTGGCTATTTGTTTCCCTGGGGCGATGACGAGCCGCGCTGCGATGGGGTGGCCTTTGCCCGCCACACCGGCTGGGCCTGCGGGCATCTGAGCGGTGGCTCCAGCGATGTCGGTGCTTCCTCGCAAGATCGTTCGGCACAGGGCGTGCTTGATCTGGCTGGCAATGTCTCAGAGTGGGTAGCGGATCAATTCATGGAATCGGCAAGTAGCGACATCGACTACCGGGTGGTTCGTGGAGGAGACTGGCACACCTCGGCCGCTTTCTGCCGCGCTGCCACCCGCAGCCGGGTGCAGCGCGGCAGTGTCGCCGCCAACATCGGTTTTCGCTGCGCCAAATAGCTGCGCGGCCGATCCGACCGCAGGAGGAAGCACCATGTGGCGTCGTCGTCCATCGTACGTCCTAGTGGCATTGGGTTTATTGGGGTCGGGGCAGGCGCACGCGCAGCTAGCGCCCACACCGAGCGGGGCGAGTTCCGGCTATGCCGACAGCGCGCTGGTGGCCGTCCAGGGAGTAGTCAAGAGCAGCGCGGCCGGAGCCGAGCGCCGATTCGCCTCCGGTGAGCGGCTCCACAGCGGAGACAGGATCGCACTGCAGGTCGCCGTCGACCAGCCGCTCTATGTCTATCTTGTAGCGCGGGATCCGAGTGGAGCCGCGGTCGTGATCTTTCCGCAGAGCGGCGATGCAAAGCTCGCGATCGGCAAGGTACACACGCTGCCCTCGGACGGCTCTGCGATCGAGATTGATGAGCAGACCGGCGAAGAGGAGCTCTTCGTCATCGCCACCCGCTACCCCCTGCCTCGCCACCCGGGGCCACAATTCGAGCAGCTCATCCAAAGCAAGCTGGCCGCTCCGCAGTCGCCGGTGGCGCAAGGGGCGGAGTCGGGTCCGACGCTGCCACCCCCGCCAGCTGAGCCAATCAGACCGCCGCCGATGCCAATCCGCACCATCGATCGCGACCCCAAGACCATCTGCGTGCGCAACCTCAACTCGATCTGCGCGCGCACCGACCGTGGTGGAGTAGCTGTCGCCAGGCTGAGCTTCTCCCATATTGCCCCACGCAGCCGCGGGCCCGTGCCGACGACTTCCCGCTAAGCGAGCCGAGCTAGTAATTTGCCCAGTCAGGAAGGTGTGGGGTTTGCAACCTTACGATGATCGGACGAAAGCAGACAGCCTAGCCTCAATGCCGATCACTTAACCCACTCTCCCGTCGCAGAGCGGCTCCCAGCCGATCGATGGCAGTCGACGAGAGGGCACTTTTGCAATCCTCGTCTTAGATGAGGTCAGGGCTACGACCAAGCCGCGATGCGGCTTAGTTGAGGGTAGATCACGAGGCGAAGCTGCTGCGACTGGAGTTCTCGCGCTACCAAATCGTTCCGCACCGAAGTCCTTGCTACTCAGGCACTTACAGCCGGTGCGAAACGATTGAAACCTATTCTCCGACGGTGGATCCATTTCCGCGGGTACTGACTTCACCCGTGGCTGTTCAGTCGTCAGCGGACACTATATTAGTTCCCTGCTCGACGCCAATCTGTGCATTTGCTCGGTAGCAAGTGTCGCAGGTTGTAGTATGTTTCGCCCCGCAAGCACTTCGCCCGCTGCAACTTCCAGGAGTTCAGCAATGCGAAGAAAGTCTCCGCCCCGAGTCGTGGGGCCTTACTTGGAGCGTGGCAAATGGCGTATCGTCGTCGTCGAGAACAACGAACGGAAGTCCTTTTTCTTCCTCACCGAGCAGGAGGCCCTCAAACACAAGGCTGGCTTTACCAAGGAAGTCGCCACCCCAACGTCGAGAACATTGGCTGACGTGCTGGCTGAGTGGAATGCGCACCGACTGCGTACTGGAAGCTGCAAGGAGCATACAGCGGCGGGCCAGAGCGCTCGGGCGCGGTTGATGCTAGGACCGTATCTGGAGCGGGACGTCGCAGCACTAACGCCCCGCGGTGCCGCAGCACTCTACCAGGCGCAGACCGAGCGGCGCTCGGCCACGACAGGCAACCCTCTCAGCGCGGCGACCCACCAGACCGACCGCCTGATCGCCAAAGAGCTCTTTGACTTTGCCGTACAGCGCGGCTACGTCGGTGTGAACCCGTTCAAAGACGTAAAGCCCATCGGCAAAATCAAGGCAGGCAAGCTGCAGCTGCGCATCGACGAGGCTCGCCAGTTCACTGCGACGGCGATCCAGCTCTTCGAGGATGAGCACAAGACGCTGGCGATCGGCGCGCTGGTCGCGCTCACCATGGGCTTACGGAGCAGCGAGGTCCTTCAACGCGTCGTGCGCGACCTGGATGATGGTGCCAGATACTTGTGGATTGATCGGGGCAAGACAGCTAATGCCCGTCGCCATCTGGAGGTCCCAGTGCCCCTGCAGCCATACCTGCTTCGTCTCGCCGTGGGAAAGCAGCCCGACGAGTTCTTGTTCGGGTTGGGTGTACGGTCGAAGCGCCCTATTCGGCACCAGCGCCTGCACGAAATGGTGCACAGCATCTGCAGACGCGCCGGAGTGCCCAGGATTTGTACTCACAGCCTGCGAGGGCTATGGGCCACTTTGGCGGTGGGTTCAGGCGTGGCCTCGCATGCGGTGGCTGAGAGCTTGGGGCACTACTCATTCGCGATGACGCGGAAGCACTACGCGCAGCCGGCGGCAATCACCAACGCAGGGACAGCGCGGGTGGTCGCGGCACTAGAGGGCCCACGACCGGGCGGCAAGCCGAGCGCACAGGAGCTGATCCGCCAGCTGGACCCCGAAACCCTGGCTCAGCTGGCGGCCCTGCTGGCGGCCGGCAAGGGGAAGGGAGATCCGGCTAAGTAGGAGATGGCGCTGCCGTGAATCGATCCGCAATCGATCCCACGAGCGCTCCTCAGCCTTAATCACCGACGGAAGCTAAGTGGCCGGACCTCATGAGCCATGAGATCCGCACGCCGCTCAACGCGGTGATCGGCATCGCCGGGCTGCTCTCCGACACGCCGCT
>Ga0075163_10002807_pt1 | contig 23393 bp, 26 predicted proteins | sample JI1023141ADNA_FD_71478 | JGI IMG/M metagenome (GOLD analysis project Ga0075163, IMG submission 71478) | Wastewater effluent complex algal communities from Wisconsin, to seasonally profile nutrient transformation and Carbon sequestration -... | ecosystem: Engineered > WWTP > Effluent > Algae... | reverse complement strand
GTGCCCTGACATTCGAGAACAACGTCATCTGGGAAGTGGCGAACGAGTTCAAGAACATCGGCTTCTCCCGCAGTGAAGCGTTCCTGTGGCGTGTGGTGGACATGATCCGCCGTGAAGACCCTGATGCCATGGTCAACCTGTCGGGCATCGACGGCGCCGACTGGCACGACCCGAAGTTCTCGCGCCGTCCGGCGACGTACGTCTCGGCCCACATCTCCCGCGACACGGGAGTGTTCTGGACCGAGTGGATCAAGCGCTCGGGCGAGGCCGCCGTCATCGACAGCAAGGAGATGAACCGCGACCATCACCAGCTGGAAGACATGCCGTTCGATTCCGGCGAGCCGTGCAACTTCGGCGACCTCCGCCGCGACGGCCGAAACGGGGATGTCTGCCAGAGCGAGATGGCGGCGTTTGCCGCTGCCGCGCACAGCCGCGCCCGCAAGCATGTCATGTGCTTCCACCACGACGATGGGCTGTGGTGCATGGGGTGGGGGCCGGACACGGACCGCTGCCTGGATGCGTTCAACGCGGGCCTGGACGCCATTCCGATGAGTGACGACCGCGTGTGGCGCGGGCACTGGGCCGAGGCGCCCTTCCGTGCCGATGCCTTCCCGACGACGGACGACGTCCGTGCTGTGGAGAAGTTCATCCAGGATGGCCGAGGGGCCTTCCGTGCCGTGGGTGTCGGCAATCGGGGCGTGATGTTTCCGATCCGCGCCGACAAGGATATCAGCAGTTTCGTGAAGGGACCGGGCGTCGAAGTCCTCGACGAGCGGCGTGACAGCAACAACATGAAGGCCGTCGCGTTCCGCGTACGGTAAGGAGACCCAATGTCTGCAGCTACCGACTATCTCGAGAATCTTCTCATCGATCACCTGTTCCGGGGTATCCAGCACACGGCCCCGACCGACTGGTACGTCGCGCTGTTCACGGGCGCTCCGTCGGATGCGGGCGGCGGCACCGAGATCACTGGCGGTAGCTACGCCCGCGTGCAGGTGCCATGCAATTCCACGAACTGGCGCAACACCCAGAACTCGGGTACCGGTGCCAGCAGCGGGACGACCGGCACGACCTCGAACCTGCTGACGGTGACGTTCCCGGTGCCGTCGGCGAACTGGGGCACCGCAACGCACTTCGCCCTGATGACGGCCCCCACGGGCGGTAGCGTGGCGATGCAGGGGGCGCTGAACGCGCCCAAGACCATCAACAACAGCGACCCGGCCCCGTCGTTCCCGGCTGGCACGCTGACCGCGTCGCTGACGTAAGGAGCAGTCATGATCACGCTTTCAACTCCTCCGCAGCTGAAGACCGTCCTCGGCGGGGCCGGGTCTACAGCATACGACAAGTTCTACCTGAGCCAGATCGTGTACGACACGGATCGCGGCACGATCAACGGTCTGGGGAAGATGACGTCGACGACCAGTCCCGATGCCCCGGTACTGGACGCGCGGTATCACATCAGTGGAGGTATCCTCGAAATCGATGTCGAACGACTCAACTTCCTGGCTCGAGTGAAGATGAACGCCGGAGCGTTGGCGGCCGTTGCGGCGATGATTGCAGCCGCGCAGAGCGCTCTCGAGCAGGGCATGATCGATCTCGGCGCCCTGTCTGGCACGCAGAAGGCTGGCGTGTAACTCGACATGGCCGCGCCCATTCAGCAGAGCAACGTCTACAGCGGCACTCCCGGCCCGTCACTCCTGCAGCTTCTAGGGGTGGCGGGCGGGAGCGACCTTGTAGTGCTGATCGGGCGCGAGTCGTCGGCGTCGCGTGAGTACATCATCACGACGAACCTGGACGCGGGAGACTTTGTGTTGGTGGGCGACAGTCGTCCGTCGCTCGGGTCGTTCCCGCAATACATTTTCGTGAAGTTCGGTGTGAGCGCCGGCAATCACGACATCAGCATCGCGCAAGTCACCGGCACGGCGCAGAACATGTTCTGCACGGCGTTCGAGTGTACGGGACTTGATCCGTTGGCGACGCCGATTGCGTCAACGTTCTACGACGGTATCAACGACGGCGATCACTATGCGGGTGCGGTCGGGGATGTCGACACAACCGGTCCGACGCTGATGTTTGCGATTGGCCGCATCAGTGGATCGAATAGCGGCACTGTCGAAGGCGCCGGTTGGACAAAGGGCACCGTCGGAGGCAACCAGCAGTATTTTGGATGGCGGAATTCGATATCCGCAGAGTCCGATCAGCGGGGCAACTTCACCAACATCGGAACGGCGCGGTTCGCCTACGCGTGCATGGTGGCGTTTCCGCTCGTGTCAGGCGGCAGTCCCGCGACATTCGACGGCGCCCTGAATGTTACGGCTTCGTTGACTGGCGCGCTGTCGACGCAGATCACCATGGCGGGCGCGGTGGCAGCATCGGTGGCCGCGACAGGCGCCCTGTCTACGCAGATTGCGCTGGCTGGGTCGGCCGCGTCCGCGTTCGGCGTGACGGGAGCGCTGTCGACCGCGATTGCCTTGAACGGCAATGCCGCGATGGCGATGGCCGCCTCCGGCGATCTGCTGACCAGTATCGCACTCGGCGGGTCCGTTCCGATAGCGATGGCCGCGTCAGCAAACCTGACGACCCAGATTCAACTGGCCGCCTCCGTTGGGGCCGTGTTCGGCGTGACGGGCGGGCTGGTCGTCGGGTCCGGGCTGTCGGGTGACCTGGGCGCGGCGTTTGCCCTGACCGGTGACCTGTCGACCGCGATTGCCCTGACCGGCGCGTTGCCTGTCGTGGTGAGTAATACCGGGCAGTTGCTGACCGTCATCTCCTTCGCTGGCGCGTTGCCGATGGTGTGGGATGTGACGGGCGCCCTGCTCGGGGACAGTACGCTGGCCGGCGCAGCGGACATGGTCCTCGGCCTATCGGGAGCGTTGTCGACGGCCATCGCGCTGGGCGGGGCCGCGCCGATGTCGGTGCAGGTGTCCGGGGCGTTGGCCACGGCGCTGGCGCTGGCCGGGGCGACGCCGCTGACAATGGGGGTGACCGGCGACCTGTCGACGGCCATCGCCCTCGGGGGCACCTTGCCCGTGAGCGTGGGCGTGACCGGCGACCTGTTCAAGCCATCCGCCGCCCTTGTCGGCACCGCCGCGATGTCCTTGGGACTGACCGGGGCGTTGTCGACCGCCATCCACGCGCAGGGCACCGTGGCGATGGTGTGGGCCATCAACGGAGACTTGGTCGTCGTCAATGTCCCGGTGACGTATTATATCGTCTGGGTCTTGAACGAAGCCATGCGGACCGCAGGCGTCCGGGGTGAATCGTTCCTCACCCCAGAAGTGGTTCAAGAAGTGTTGCGACGGACGTCGGTCACGCAGGAACAGTTGTTCGACAGTCTGTAGAGGCGGCCATGCCGGACTACGCGATCAAGGAATTCACGGTTCCCGTGCCCGAGGGCGGGTCCGTCCTGTACACGGCCGCCATCGTCAAGGAGAACGGCGACGTCCTCCAGCCCGAGGAGGTCGTCTCGGCCTCCATCACACTTGAGGATGCCGCGACGCAGGCCATCATCAACGACCGCGACAACCAGAGCTTCTTCAACGTCAACGGCGGGGCGTTCTATGCCGACCGGTTCGAAGTGCGCCTCGGCCCATTGGACACGGTCGCGGTCGGGACCGCCCGGATTCAGAAGCGGTGGATGACGTTGAAGGTGGCCTACACCGGGGGCGGCATGTTGCACCGCCTGATCGTGTTCTATGTCCAGGAACTCCGGCGGGTGGGCGCATGATGGGTTTCCGGTCCTGCAGGACGTTTGCGACGCCGGGGGTGGCCCGTGGTATGGCCGGACCCCCGATCGCCCGTCTTAGCGTCCTGCAGAACGAAATAGGGGCCGTCCGGGGGCGTGGGGTTGCCCCGAAACGGCACGGCGACGGTATGACCCCCCCAAAACCAAGGAGAGACCATGTTGGAACGGGTACTGTACGAACGGTTGTTCAAGTCGGGATTCATCAAGCTGCTGTCCATCCTGGGCGGCTTCCTGATCGCCAAGGGCATCGTGACCGAAGGTGACTGGACGCCGGCCGTGTCGAACTTCGCGGAGTTCGCTACGGGCCTCGTCATCCTGGGCATCTCGGCGGTCGCGTCGTGGGTCAAGGAGAACCGCACGGTACTGTTCCAGCGGTACCTGGCCAACCAAGCCTCGAACCCGATGGTGGTGACGCCGTCCATGGCCCTCACGAGAGCGGCGGCCGACATGAAGGCGCCCGACGTCGCGGACCCCGGTCCGGTCGAGATGACCAACTCGAAACACGTCCGGAAGCTGATGGCCGCGCTGCTGGCGTTCGGTCTGATGGCGGGGTGTGCGGGCCGGGCGGTCGACGTGTCGCCCGACGTGGCACAGCGGCGTATCTCGGCCGAGGGACTCCGGGCGGTCTCTATCCTCCAGGAAGCCCGGTCGTTCGCCAAGGAGGCGTACGCCGTTAAGACGCTCGACCAGAAGCAGTACGATAACCTGCTCGACGTGTTCGAGACGGCCGGGACGCAAATCGGCAAGCTGGCCGACGTCCTGATCGCGTACGAGGTGGCCACGACCGTCGCCGAGCAGCAGACGCTGGCCACGCAGGCCAAGGCGATCTTGACGTCGCTGGAATCCGTGTTGCCGAACATCTCGCCCGGCATCGGGGAGACAGCCGTCAAGGTCAACGATCTGATCAAGCAACTGCAGGCCATTCGTGACCTGTTCCGGTCCCCGGTTCCGGCGCCCGTCGCCTAGGAGCATCATGTCCCTTCAGCAGAACCTCGACAAGGTCAACTCGGTCCTCGACTTCATCTCCCCGCTGGCTGGGAAGGTGGGCATGGGGATCGCGGGCATTCTGGCGCTGTACAACACGTTCCGCGCCAACGCTCCGGACCCCACGCCGTACCCCGAGCTGACGACGCTGCAGCTGGCGGAACTGCTCAAGGCCCGCGCCAACCAGTTCCTGGCCGACGTTCAGGCCGACCGGGACGCGCTGTACTCCGACCCCGACCAGTAGGAGGCCGCGGTGAGTTTCTCGTACGACGCTTCGCAGCAAACGGCCCTCGACCAAGTGCGCTTCATGATTGGAGACATCTACTCCGAAGATCCGCAAATGCAGGACGAGGAGATCGTGGCGCTGCTGGCGTCGGTGGGCGGCTCACCGCGTGCCGCGTCGGTTCTGGCCGTGGACGCCTTGATCGCGCGGTACGCCCGGCAGGTCGACAAGTGGGTCGGCGATCTCAAAATCCTCGCCAGTCAGCGGTACGAACAGTTCGTGAAGTTGAAGACCACGTTGCAGGTGGGCGGCGGTGACCCCGCGATCAGCGGTATCCCCACGGCAGGCGGCGTGTACGTCATCCAGAACCAGACGGCCCGCAACCGGTCGGATCTGATACAGGGGGCATTCCGCAAAGGGATGCACGACCACTAATGGCCTTCGACAACGAATTCCTGTCGATGATGACCGACACGGTCACGGTCGCGCCGTACACGGGCACGGACGCCTTCTTGCGCAAGACGTTCGGCCCCGTGCAGCGATACCGGGCGCGGATTGTCGGCCGGGGCGTGGCGTTGCGGCGGGCGTTGAACGAAGACAGCGCCGTCATCTACGACGTCTATACGGATGGCGTGCCCGTGGACGAGGACCGGCGCCCGCTGGAGGGCGGGTCCATCGGCATCTTCACGATCCAGGACAAGTTGGTGTTGCCCCCGGACGTCCGGTGGGAAGATCAGGAACCAGAGATTTTCTCGGTAGGGCGCTATCCCGATGAACAGGGGTTGCACCACTACCTGATTCAGTGCGGCTTCATGTACCACCGTCAGAGCGCATAACGTGGCCTTCAGCGCAGGGACCAAATTCCGGCGACTTCCTCAACCGGATGACGAATGGACAAAGGGTGGGAATGGCTCCTACCCGATGCTGTTCGACTTTGAGATCGCGGGTCTTCCTGAACTGAAGAAGTACTGGGGCACGTTCACGGGAAACTTTCGCCGTCGCGCGGGGCACGGCGCCTACTTCGCAGCGGCGCGAATCTTGAAGTTTTCAAATGACATGGTCCCCCATCGGACGGGGAACACGAGGGACTCCGGAAAGGTCAGCAAAGGCACGCAAGACTTCGGGTCGTCATCCGTCGGAGAGTACACGATCAGTTACGACACGGAGTATGCCTGGAAGATCCACGAGTCCACATGGGTCAAGTTTCGCCAGCCAGGGGAGACACTTCCAGGGTTCAAGGAAATCCCCCCGTCGGATCGAGGCAGGCAGGCAAAATTTCTGGAAAAAGCCGCCGCGGAAGTCAGCGCCGATTACGTCGACATCGTGGGGGACGAAATTCGAAAGTTTCTGGCCAACCAGCCGACGGTGTCCTCGAGCCCGTCAGGACGCCCGCCCATGCTCGTAAAGAAGGGCACGTCGTCAGGCGGTGCCACCAGAGCGGTAACCATTCGTCACGAACCGGAACCGCCGTCGGGCAGCAAGGCAGAACAAATCGCCGAGATCTTCAAATCGGAGACGGAGGGCTGACGTGGGAATGCTTCAAGAGCTCGGGTCGTTGGTGCAGCTGTGGGGCCACGGGACGATGTCCGGCCCCATCGCCACCATTCAGCTGGGCCGGTGGACGGGCAAGCCCGCGAACCTCGTGGCCCTGATTCCGACCATGGGCCGACGCGCCGAGAAGACTATGGGTGTCGGAAAGGCCGCGACGGTGTACCATCAACCGCACGTACAAGTCTACGTACGGCGGACGGACCCTGAAGTGGCCGAATCCGTCGCCCTGGACTTGCACGATCGGTTCGACGGTTTCCAGGGAGAAGTGCTCGGCACCCGGTACTTCTTGATTGAGGCGATTCAGCCGCCCTGGTCCATGGGGGTCACGGAGAACGACGGGCTCATGCAGTACGCATTCAACCTCCACGTGAGGCGCAAGAATCCATGAACGGCAACGCCCGTCTTCGCATGCTGGTGCTGCTGCTCCAAGCCATTCGAGCGCAGTGTGCCGCCGTCGATTTGGCGATTGGCCACTTTCTAGAATTTCTCAAGGAGGACGTCGAACTCGAACCCGATCCAGAAGCGGACCCGGAAGGGTCCGAAGAGGGCGTCCAGGGATGTACGCATCCGGAAGATGCCCGTGTGAGCAGCCCGTCCATGGGCCACGTGAACCGGTTCTACTGCAAGAAATGCGGGGAGACGATCGGATGAGCAAGAAGGTTTACAAGAACATCGGCACGCAGGACATCCATGTCCGCGATGTCGACACGGGCGAGGCCCACATCATCGCCGCTGGCGAAGTGTCGGTGCCTCTCGCCCTCGACCCGGAGCGCGAGGACTGGCTCGTCCGCCAGTACGGGTTCCTGAAGGTCACGCGGGCACCGCAGGATGAAGTCAGCCCGGCCGCCTCGGCCGCCGTGGATGGTGTCATCGCCGAGGTCTCGGACAAGAAGGGCAAGTAACCCATGGCGACCCAGACGCTCCTGGACTGCAAGGTGTTCCTCGGCGGGTACAACCTGTCTGGGTACCACAACTCCATCGACATGTCGTACAGCGCCGAGATGCTGGACGACACGGTCTTCGGAACGTCTGGTACCCGGTCGTCCAAGCCCGGTCTCAAGGGGTTCGAGTTCAACGGCTCGATCTTCTGGGACACGGATGTGGACGCCGTCGTATACAACCGCATCGGCGCCGCGCGTGAGGTCATGTCGTTCTCACCGGATGGGAACATCATCGGCGACCGAGGCTACGCCGTGCGAGCCGTCAACGGCACGTACAATCCGCTCTCCGGTGAAGTCGGCGCCATCATGGCGTCGGAGTTCTCGGGCATGAGCTCCAACACGCCGCTGGTGCGCGGGCTTGTCATGCTGGCACCGGGGACCAAGACCGCCACGGGGAACGGCACGGTGCAGCAACTGGGCGCCGCGCTATCCACGCAGCGGATCTACGCAGCACTGCATGTCACGCAAGCCGGGGGCACGACGCCCTCGATGACCGTGACCGTCAAGAGTGCCACCGTCGTCGGATTCGGATCGCCGACGACGCGCCTGACGTTCGCTCCGGCGACCGCCATCGGCGCCCAGTGGCTGGAATTGGCCGGTCCGGTGACCGACCAGTACTGGCGGGTCGATTGGACCATTTCCGGTACCTCGCCCGTCTTCAATGCGTTCCTGGTCCTCGGGATCCAGTAACGGGAGATCATCATGCCCACACTCGTCTATACCGACGCATTGCTGACGGTCAACTCGATCGACCTCAGCGACCACGTCAAGTCGCTCACCCTCAACTACGAAGCCGAGATGCTCGACGACACCGTCATGGGGACGTCGGGGACGCGGTCGTCCAAGCCGGGGCTCAAGAACTGGAGCCTCGAGGTCGAGTTCACGCAGGACTTCGCGGCGGGGTCGGTCGACGCCACGCTGTTCCCGCTGATCGGCGCCGCGTCGTTCCCGGTGACAACCAAGGCCGTCAAGGGCTCGGCCACCAGCGCGACCAACCCGATGTACTCGGGCAACGCCGTGCTGGAGAACTACTCGCCTATCGCGGGCGAGGTCGGCACTCTGGGCATGACGTCCTGCACGTTCCGTGCGGGCGGCGGCGCCTCGAACGTGCTGACGCGTGCCGTCGCCTAACCAGCGGCCGTCGGGCTATCAGGGCGGGGCCGTCTCCGGGCGGGGGCGGTCCCGAAATACCACCAGAAGAGCAAGGAGCTCACCATGGCCATTCAGGCAAGGAATTTCACTTTCTTCGAGCCCTACGAGGGCCACGTCCGTACGCTGAAGTTCGACATGAACGCACTCAGCGACTTCGAGCAGGAGACCGGCATGGGCTTCGGCCAGCTGATGCAGCAGAAGGCGATCTTCGCCGTCGTGCGCGGGCTGCTGTGGGCCGGGTTCCAGCACGAAGACCGGCGCATCACCGTGCGTCAGGTCGGTGACCTGATCCAGGAGTACGTCTCCGACGAGGCGCGTCCCGACAACGGCATCGAGAAGCTGCTGGCCTTCGCGTACGAGGTGGCCCAGGAGCACGGCGCGTTCGGACGTGCCGAGGATTTCAGGAAGAAGGCCCTGGCGGCAGCCGGTCCGAAGGCGGTCGGTCCGGCGCCCGTGAGCCACGACGACATCGAGGGCCACGTCCTGAGCCCGTCCGACGTCCCGTCCCAGGGTCAGTAGAAGCGCTCACACCTCGGTCCGAGGAGAATCTTTCTTGGACCGAGTGGATTGTCCGCGCCCTACCGACCGCGTTCGGCCCGTTGGCGTTGAAGCCCGATGAGTTCTATGGGCTGACGCCAACGGAGTTCAACTGGTTGCTGTTGGGGTACATCTACCGGCAGCGGCGCGAAGAAGAAGTTCGGGCAATTGCGGTCTCCTACCTGATCAACGGGCGACCGAAGAGTGGCGCGATGCGGCCCGAGAAGATTTTGGGTCGCATGATGGGACCGAAATTCGACGAGGTCGATACGAATGCCTACCGTTGGAGAGATCCTCGTACGAGTCGGAATCCAGAGCGGGTCACTCGCCGGCGACGTTAGCCGCGTCGAGCGGACGTTCGACGCGATGGGCAATCGCCTGGCCAGCCTGGGGTCGCGGATCACCTTCGGGGTGTCCGCACCCTTGGCCGGCGCCCTCGGGGCGATTGGGAAGTTCGGCGCCGACTTTGACAAGGCCATGACCGAGTCCACCTCGATCATGAGCAACATGAACGACGCCCTCCGCAAGCAGATGGAGGAAACGGCGTTCACGGTCGCGCGGTCCACGAAGTTCGGCGCGACCGAGGCCGCCGAGGCGTACTACGACTTGGCATCGGCGGGCTTGTCGGCTGAAGACTCGATGGGGTCGTTGCAGACCGTTGCCAACTTCGCACAGGCCGGTGTCATGAAGTTGTCCGACGCGGGCGACTACCTGGCCGGCGCGGTGACGGCGGTCGGCGATGCCTCGCTCGGGACGACGGGCAAGGTCGAGGGTATGGCCAAGATGGCCGACATCTTGACCGCCGCCAACAACTCTGCGCTCGGCACGGTCGAAGACTTCGCCAAGGCGATCTCCACCCGTGCGGGTGGTGCCATCAACCAGTACGGGCTGAGCATCGAACAGGGCGTCAGTGCCCTGATGGCGTTCGCATCGCAGAACATCAAGGGTCAGCGCGCCGGCGAGCAGATGTACATCGCCCTGCGCGACATGCAGAAAGCGTCCGTAAAGAACGCCGAGACGTGGAAGAAGGAAGGCATCGAGGTCTACAACCTCGAAGGCAACTTGCGCTCCATGGGCGAAGTCATCAACGACATTGCTCGCTATACGGAGGGCATGAGCGCTCAGCAAAAGTTCGCCGCGATCTCCATGCTCGGCTTCCAGGACAAAAGCCGTGGCGCCATCCAGGCCCTGTTGGGCATGGGGCCGGAGATGCAGCGGTTCGAAGGCATCCTGGGCGATGTGGCGGGAACGGCCGAACGGGTCGCCAAGAAGCAGATGGAGGCGTTCTCCAACCAGCTGAAGCAGGTGACAGAGTCCGCCAAGATCCTCGGCATTCAGTTGTTCCAGGACTTCTTGCCGATTCTCAAGAATGACTTGCTCCCGACACTGAAGACCGGTGTCGGCGTACTGAGTGAAGTATTCAAGATGTTCGCGCAGCTGCCTGGTCCGGTCAAGTCGACCGCGCTCGGCATGGCGGCATTCTTGGCCGTGTTGGGTCCGGCCGTCTATGTCATGGGCGGCATGCTGTCGGCACTCAGTGCCCTGGGGGCGGGGGTCGCAGTGCCTCTGCGGGCGATCTCGACGTTCGGGACGGCGGTCCACCTGGCGACGAACTACCTGACGGTCGGGCACGCGGCTACGGTCGTGTACGGACGGGCCATGGGCACCGTGGCAGGCACTGTAGTCAACGCGGCATCGGCGGCGGCATCTGGGGTCGCGGCCTGGAACAATTGGTCCAAGGCGGCGTCTGCAGGGATGATGGCTACCACCGTGGCATCGGCCACGACATCGTCATCCATCCTGGGCCTCCGGGGCGCGATGTACTCGTTCGCCGATACCGGGAAGATGATTGCCCAGAACACGGTGCCGGTGATGGTCACGGGGACCGGCAAGATGGCTGCCGCATGGACTGGCATGCTGAACGTTGGCCGGACGTTGGCATCCTTCCTGCCTAGGCTGGCGGGGCCGTGGGGCATGCTGGCAACGGCCATCGTGACGACAGGCATCGCGCTGTACAAGTGGAAGACAGACAACACGGCGGCCGTCGCCGAGATGGGGAAGAATTCCGCATCCTTGGAGAAGATGGAAACCAAGTTGGCCGAGGTCATTCGGGTATACGACGACCTCTCCAAGAAGGTCAACTTGACCAAGGAAGAAAAGAACAACTTGCGCCGTGCCACGGAAGAGTTGGCCAAGTGGACGGGGTACAGCGCCGAGGGGTTCCAGAACGAGACGACTCGGTCCAACGAGCTCCTGGATTCGTTGAAGCTGCAGGCGGCGCAGCGGTGGAACAACATCCAGGCCGCGAAGGAGCAGTTGGCCTTCAACGTGCAGGACATGCGGATCGAGAAGGAGAAGGCCGCGCTCGCTGCCGAGACGCTTCGTCGCCGTGCCAAGGCCATCGGGGACGGCACGGAGATCATCGCAGGAGTAAGCGGGCGCCGTGCGACGAAAGAGGATCGCGAGTCAGCGATTGCCCGAGAAATCGAAAAAGCCAACGCCCTCGAAGAGCGTATCAAGCAAATCAACCAGACGATGGCAGACCTCGGCTGGGGGGTGAAGAACCGGGACATTCAGTTGGGCAAGTCGACACCGGTACCGGGGGCGCCTGCAGGCGAGCCGACTGGCAAGCCGCCCGAGACGGGTCCGCCAACGACGCCCAAGGCCGACGACCGCGCCGCACGGGAACCGTACGAGCGGACGCGCAAGTCACTGATGACGGCGTTCCTGCTGGACCTGTATGACATGTCCGAGGCCGTTAACGAGGCCGTGTCGCAGAACACGCCGATGCCGCTGGTCCTCGAAGCGTGGGGCAGCGAGATCGACAAGTTGCGCGTCACGGGCCGGGCCTGGGGTATCGAGATGATCGGCAACTTGAAGAGCGTTGCCGACGCGTCGGAGGCCTTGAACAACAAGAACGCGTTTGCGATGTTCGACCCGGCCAGCGGACAGATGACGCTGGACTCGTCGGACCTTGCATACATGAACAAGCTCCAGCAGGAGACCCGCGACGAGTATGAAGCACTCGCACAGGTGGCCCGTGCGTCGAATCTGGCGATTCAGGACTCTGAATCGTCCCGTGTCGCTGCCACGATTCAGGGAATCGAGAACGAACGCAAGGCCAAGATTGAAGGCCTGAAGCAGACCAAGGCGGAAAACGCCGGGGCGTATGCCGAGGCGGTCACGGCCATCAATGCCGAGGCGCAGTTCCGCATCGACGTCGTCAACCGCACGGCAGACACCATCGTCTTCCGCATGAGGGAAGCCGGTATCCTGACCAACGAGGCCATGAAGGAAGCAGCCGACGGGGCGGAGACCGACTTCACGCAGATGGCGGATTCGGGCAAGTTCAGCGCCGAGTCCATCGGCAAAGCGTGGAAGAAGATGTACGACGCGCAAATTGCCATGAGCGGAAAGTTCCTGGGCGCGTGGCGGGCGCCGTTGGCGACCCTCACCCAGCAGTTCCAGCAGATTGCCCAGACGGTCGGTGCCGGGGCGGATTCTTGGGTGTCGTTCATCGCAGGCATCGCAGGCGCAGGACAGGCCGCCTTGACGGCCGGGGACATGTTCTCCGAAGGGTTTGCCCAGTTCGATAAGGGCTGGGACATGATGAAGAAGAAAGTCGCTGGCGGCGGCCAGATGATGATGGATGGGATGATGGGCCTGGCGTCAGGGATGCTGGCCGGGGTCGGGGCATTGGCCCAGGCCACGTCGGGCGATTCCCTGATGAAGAACATGTTGGGCGGCGCGACGACCGGCGCGATGTATGGCGGGGCCATCGGCGCGGGCATTGCGGCTTCCATGGGCAAGGGCATGATGGTGGCCGGTGTGTGGGGCGCCGTCGCGGGCGCTATTGTCGGCATCATGGTGGCCTACTGGCGCGGGCGCGAGACGCGGTCCATCATGGAGGACGTCGGCCAGGAGTGGGGCGGCGACATCAGCAAAGGCCTGGCTGAGAAAATCAAGAAGAGCAAGAAGGAGTTCGGCGATCAGGTCGCCGCTGGCCTGTACAACATGTCAGACATCGTCAGCGAGGTTGGCGGGTGGGATGCTAACCTCGACAAGATTGGCAAGTTGCGCGACGTGTTCGTCATGTTGGAGCGTGGCATCTTCGACGCGGCCGACGCCGCCAAGGTGCTCAAGGAGAACTTTGCCAACATCGTCACAGCCATCGAGACGACCGGGCGAATTGCGCCGCCCGTCATTGCCGAGATCATCGCCCTGAACGAGTCCATGGGCGTGCGGTCGGCCGACGTGTACAAAGTGCTGGCCGAGCAGACGACGAAGTATTCCTCGGCGCTCTCTACCGTGTTCGGGGGGCTGTCCAAGCAGTACGGCACGTTGAAGGCCGACATGGAGGCCGCCAAGAAAGCCGTCGAGGACGCGCAGTCGGCTCTCAAAGAAGACGACTCCGCCACCAACCAGGAAGCTTTGAAGGCCGCATACAAGACCCTGGCGGACCTGACGGCCAAGCAGGCTCAGGGCGCGGCGACCGCCGGAGACGAGCTCGCCAGGATGGGACGTCTTGCGCTGGCTGGGTTCGTCGCGGCCGAGGCCGGGGGGATTGGCACGGTCGCCGCGCTGGACGCGATGGGTCCGGCGCTCGACACCCTGATCAACATGTATCAGGGGCTGGGCCTGTCGATGGAGAATACGGCCGTCGCTGGGCTGGTGGAGTTCCGCGACCGCGTCAACCAGAACCGTGAGCTGGTGGATTCGGCGGGCGCCCTGAACAACATGATGATTGCGGCCTCGATTACCGGCGCCCTGACCGCAGAGTCCTTGGCGGATATGGAAGCCCAGGGATTGCAGACGTACGACTCGCTCATCGCGGCCGGGTTCACCGAAAACGAAACGCTGCGGATGATGGCGGGTTACCTGCAGAACGTCTACGAGGCGCATCACCAGATGGGCATCCCCATCGACGAGGCCACGGCCAAGTTGATTGCGCAGGGCATCGCCACGGGCGTCATCAAGGAAGAGCAGCTGTCGCTGAACAACATCATGATGGAAGGCTTGGCCGCGCTGATCACCGCGCTCGGGGGCGAAGTGCCCGCCGCGTGGAAAGGGTTTGTCGACAAAGCCAAGGGTGGTATCAACGAGATCACGAACAAGACCGGGGAGCTGCCCGACACGATTGCGAACCAGTTCCGCAACATGCCGACGCTCAAGATTCCGTACGAGTTTGAGCAGCAGGGCGGCGGTCCGGAACTGCCGGCGTCGGAACGCCCGGACCCCACGCTCAATGTCCCGCACCTGGCGACAGGCGGCATCGTATACAAGCCAACGTTGGCGATGATTGGCGAGCGCGAGGCCGAGGTCGTGCGGCCGTTGCGCGACGATATGCACCGGTCCGGCAGTACGCAGCCGAACGTCGATGTCTGGTTGGACGGGCGGAAGATCGGCGGGTCCAGCATGCGGCACGGTGCCCGGTACCTCCGCGACCGTGGCGTGGTGAGGCGATAGTCCATGGACGTCCTGACGCTGTATATCAACAACGCCGACCGCAACCTGCACCTGGTACCGGGGACGCTGGAGTACGAGTCCACGGTCCAGGAGCAGGGCACGTTGACGTGCTCGCTGATCTCGACGGACGGGTCGTATCGGCCAGTCATTGGCCACACGGTGCAACTGGTGAAGGACCGTCGGACCATGACGATCCAGACCGTTAACGGGTCTGTCAATTTCACCGTGACAGCGGGCGGGCCCTTGAACACGACAGACGTCGGGCGCGTCCTGTCCATCCCGAACGGTGGCGGGCCGGGCATTACCCTGATTGCCCGAGTCATGACCAGAAGTTCGTCCACGGCGGGCACGCTGGAGTTCCCGGCCGGGGCCGCCGTGTCGTCGTCGTCCATTCTGGCCAAGTGGCTGTGGGGCGGGTTCATCACGCGTCTGGGGGAGTCACCGTTCTCGGCCGACGCGGGCCACCGGTTCACCGTCACGTGTCAGGACTACAACTCCTATATCAACCGCATCCTGATTAACACGTATTTCTTGCCGTCTGTGACGACCAAGGACGCGTTGACGGTGATTCAGCAGACATTGAACTTCGCGTTTGGCACGCGCTTGGACCCCGCGATGCCGGCCGGGTCCGCGATTGGATCGCTGCTCAGCTATTCATGGCGCCCAGGGATGGAGCCAACGGACCGCCTTGTCCAGAAAGAGGAATGGATCTGGACCATTACGCCGGACAATGTCTTCCGCGCGTACCCGCCCTCGACGGTCACGTTGCCGACCATGACCAGCGCAACGCCGTTGGAAGGCACCATCGAGATTGAACGCAACTTCGACGACTACCGCAACGACCAGCGAGTATTCTTCGGAGGCACGGGCCAGGGCTACTTCGCGGACTACATCTACGGGGATGGCGTGACGCGGTATTTTCCGCTGTTCGCGTTCCCCGTGGTCGACCCAGTCGAGGACATCGGGCAAGTTGTCGTGACCACGAATCCTGGCGCCGTGGATGCGACCAAGGTCTTGGGCGCGTTGGGGTCCGGCGCTCCGTACGAGTACGACCCCGCGAACAACCGCATCGTTCAGAACGTATCCGAAACGCTGCTGGACAGCAACGATTTTCTTCTGGTAGAGTATGTCACACAGTTCCCGCTGGTTGTCGGCGCAGGCAATCCGACGGGGGTCTCGACGTACGGGTTCTTCAGCCGTTCAGATGATTACCCCCAGACCTCGGTCAAGGAAGTCGCACAGGCGTATGCCAACGAACTGATCACGCGGTACGGGCAGGCGCCGCAGACCATGTTGACCATGGAAACCTATGACGAGACGTATGCCGTTGTGGGCGCCCGCGTGCCGGTCAACCTGCCGAACCGAGGCTTGTCAACGATCAACTTCGTCGTGCTGTCTGTGTCGGGCGTGGATGACGATTCCTACACGCTGAAGTACGTCATCGAAATGGCGCTCGGCAATTCGTACCGGGAGCGGTTCATTGACTTCTGGCGCGAGATGACACCCGACAACGAAGCCGCTGCCGTGTCGTCGTCGGGCGCGGCGGCGCCGTCGTCGCCGGGCGGCGTGATTCCTGCGACGCCGGGCACGGGTGGATCGACAGGCGGGGGCGGCACGACGGCTGGCCCGGTCCGTATCCTGCTGGGCGGCAACAACTCCGAACCGGTCAACACGACGGGCTGGCGCCCGGTGCCGAATGCGGTGCCGGTTTTGCTCAAGGCAGCCGACTTCCCGAACGCGTTGCGGTTCCGCACCTACTTCTCATCCAGCAACGGGGCCTTGACGTGCCAGTTCCGGATGAAGAACTACACGGATGGCACGACCATTCTGGGCACAGCCTCGGCGAGCAGCGGCGCTGTCGCGGCACCCAATGTGTCCGAGGTTGTTCACAATCTCCCGGTGGTGACCGTGGACGGGGTCTACCAGTTGGAAATGAACATGTCGGCCGCTACGGCGTCTGGCTTCGTGGGCATGTCTTCGTTGGAGAACCAGTGATGATGCACCGATGGATGGTGATGATGGTCGTGTGGATGGCCCTGTGGGCGTCTGCAGGGACGCTACAGGCACAACCGAACCAGGTCGCGGGTGCCTTGTCGGTCGGCACGTACGCGCCGCCTGCAGGGTCTACCGTGCGGTTGGAGGGCCTAGGCACCTCGGGCGGCACGCAGGTACTGCTCATCGGGACGTCGAACTTCGAGGTCGTGCGCCGCGCCCTGGCCAAGACGGATCTGCCGGGCGTGACGGGCTTCACGGACACCGCGCAGACGTGGGTGCCGGCCCAGACCTTCACGGCAACCGCGATCTTCAACGGGGGCTTGACCAGCAATGGCGCGCTCACGATTGGCGGCGCCAATGACCTCATCGTCGGGACGGGCGGTATTCGCGCAGGCTCGGGCAGCGTAGTGATCCGCAATGTGGCAGACTCGTCGGACTCCGCGACGATTGGGGACTCGGCGATTGCGCTGAACCGCGCGACCACGGTCAACGCCAACCTGTCCCTGTCCGGGGCCAATGACCTGATCACGGGCACCGGAGGGATTCGCACCAGTAGTGGGACCGTCGACATCCGCAACGTCGCCGACAGCGCCAACGTCGCGCAGTTCGGGGATACGGCCATCACGTTTTTCGAGCCCTTGACGGTCAATGACCTGGTCACGGCCACCGGCTATCGCGGGTCGGCCGATCCGTTCACGGTCTATGACTCGGCCACAGGCGCGACCGCATTGCTTCGTGCCTATGACAGCGGGCGCACCTGGATCGGCAATACGGGCACGGACGCGTTCTGGGAGTACAACGCCACCGGTAATGCCTCGGGGTCGCGCAACTGGCGTGCTGGCCTGATTGGCGGCAACTTCCGGTTCGAGGCCGGGAACGATGCCGGGTCGTCGTGGTCGACGCTGTTTCGGTCAACAGCAGCGGCTAGCGTTGCCAATGGCCTGTACTTCGGCCCCGGTGTGCGTCAGGTCGGGCCGGACCAGGACTTCACGACGGACCTGGGAGTCTACGCCAGTCAATACGCGAACCTGTGGGTCCGGAACCTGTTCGCTACGACGCTGGTCGCGCAGAATGTCATTTCGACTGTCGGCGGTGCCGTGCTGGTCACGCCGACAACCAAGCTGGAAGCAGCGGTCTCCTCGGGAGCCACCACGTTCCTGACCACGCACAACGAGATGGCGGTCAACGACATCGCCTACATCAATGACAACTTGCAGACCGAGTTCGTGCAGGTGTCGGGCGGGCCACGCGCCGGGGTGTCGAGTATCTCGTTCGTGGGGGAAGCCGAAGCGGTCGCCACAAGCGTCACGCTGCCCACGCATCAGGCGGGAGACCTGTTGCTGGTGTTCGCGTTCCGGAACGCTGCGACGGCGCCTTCTCTGCCGGGCGGCGGGTGGACCACGCTGTGTACGCAGAGCGGGGGCAGCACCAGTGTGCGCGTGGGGTACCTGATTGCTTCGGGCGCGGGTACCGCGTCGGGCACGTGGACGAACGCAACCAGTGTAATGTCGTCCGTGTATCGCAGCAGTGCGGGCACCATGCCGATTCCTGTGTCGTGCAGCCACGACAACGGCGCCGCCAGTACGTCGCTGTCGTACCCGTCGCTGACGCTGTCCAAATCCGACTACAGTTCCTGGGTCGCGCGGGCGGCGATGTCGTCGGCGGGCACGAACATCCAGAGTGCTCCGGCCGGGTACACCCTGCGCTCGAACAATACCGCCGTGCCGGAATCGGCCAGCTTCGACAGCAATGGGCCGATCCTCGCCACGTCGGTGGCGGCGTCCTCGCCCCTGACGATCTCATCGGCGAATTGGCGCAGCGTGACCGTCGAGATTGTGGGCATCGGGCTGACGCCGTATTCCTACGACGTGACGCGCGGCTATGGCAGCGTGTTTCCCGCCCGCGCGTGGGCAGGCGGCGTCGCGTTGGCGAACACTGGCACGACGGGGGATGGCGGTATCAACATGTACGCCATCCAGTCGATCAAGGGCAGCGGTGAACAGGGGCCGACGATCCAGGGGTACGAGCGCACCAGCACGACGTACAACGCCCTGTCGACGCGGTGGGCGCTCGGCAACATGAAGGGCCTGTTCGACTACGGTGCCTCGACCGTGTGGGGCGCCGCGTTCGGCAACCCTTCAGGTGGGTGGCTCGGTATCGACACGACGAACGGCATTCGCTTCATGACTAGCGGCACGACGCAGAACGCTCGCTTTGCACCCGATGCGAGCATTCTGCTGGGTCAGTCAGGCGCGGGGCAGGCCAACACGTACATCGATCCTGGCGTCGTCGCGCTGCGATGGGGCACCAATCCCTTGATCACGTTGTCATCTCCGGGCATCCAGATGTACGACGATGCGGCACAGCGGCGGTTCTACGTGAACCGTTCGACGGGCGCAGTGCTCATTGGCCAGGATGGCGCCGGACAGGAGAACCTGTACATCGACAGTACGCAGGCGTTGTTCCGCGTCGGCACGACGCAGCGCGTGGTCGTCAACTCGTCGCAGGTGCAGATCAACGATACTGCCGGTACAGGTCGCTTGATTGCCGACGTCAACGGCATTTTGCTTGGCATCACGGCGGCGGGTAATGGCAACATTTTCGCCGACACTAGCGGCAACATCTTCATGCGGGGCGGCACCGCTAACCGTATCCTTCTTGAAGCAGGGAATGCCGCGGTTCGTATTCTCGACGATGATGGCACTACGACCCGGTTCTTGGTCAACAACACCGGCCTGGCGATGTATGACCAAGCTGCAAAACCATACTTCTACATCGACACGGCCAACGGCGTACTCATCGGTGACTGGACAACGACGAACAACCCGTTTTTGCAGTTGACCCCATCTACGCTGCAGTTCTGCCGGGGTAATAGCGGGCCTTGTACGCTGCAGTTCGCGGGGTCGACGGGCAACATCACGAGCACGGGCAGTATCCTGTTGTCAACGGGTGGCAAGATCACCAGCACGAACAACTTTGTGCTTGGCAATGCGGAAGGCCTGGAACTGCAGCGTGGCTCGAGCGGTACGGACTTCACGAACGAGCGCAGCATTACGTGGAAGAACGGCGGCACCGAAATCGCGCAGATCGGCACCTGGACGAACAATGCCTTGTTGATGTGGGCAGGCCGGGGAAACGGCGCAGGCATCCGCCTGTCCCCGAGCGGGGAGTACGTCGCGGGGGCCGCATCCCATGGCTTGAATATCACGTGGGAGGAGACCGGCACGGGTGGGCGCTTGAACATCGTCGCCGAGGCGACCGTCGGGTGGCAGGCCGGCGTCAAGGACGATGTCACGATCCAGTTCGTTCCCCTGATCAACGCGCTGTCTCCAGGCGTCGAACTGGCGACCATCGGCACCCCCGCCAACCCCTGGCATCAGATTCACAGCCTGCTGTACTACGGCACGTCGGGGGCGGCCGGATGGTCGGGGACGTGCGCGACCTCTCTTGTTGTTTCTGGCGGCATTGTAACAGGGTGCGTGTAAACGAATTCGTGGCACCATATGACCGGTCGGCGTTGTGCCGACTACCCTAACCCCGGAGTATCGCATGCTGACTCGTCGTTTCACCCTGATGTTCCTGATGCTGGCCCTGATCGTCCTGGGCGTGGCGCCCCGTGCGTCCGCCCAGTACGTCACAGCGGATCGCTACGTCGGCGCGGGCTACGTGCTGGTGACGGTGTCGACCAACCTGATCAAGAAGCCCACGCGGGCGAACTCGGCCGACCACGTCTTCTACAATCCGTCGACCGGCGCGATCGTCGTGGGCTTGACCAACCATCCCCAGAAGTCGGGCTACAACGGCAGCATCCAGGCGCCGGGTGACTGCTACGCGTCGTTCAACAGCTTCCTAACAGGCGCTACCATCCAGGTCGCGGACCTCGACGGCGACGGGCTGACGAACGACATCCTGCTCTACCGACCCGCCGATGGTCGGATCAAGCAGTTCCGCGTCACACTGGCGGGCCTGTTCCCTGGGTGTGACACGTCGGACTCGTGGTAACACCCTGAATCGGCGCGGTCGCTCCGCGCCGATTCCCCTTTAACGAGTCACCGCTACCGGTGACGTGCAAGGAGCACACATGATTCGGTTCATCTTCGGAACACTCACGGCCATCATCCTGATCCTCGGGACGATGGCCTCCGGCCAGCCCCCCGCCCCGACACCGGCCCCGTTGGCCGTTGGGACTGCTCTGACCGCAGAACAGAAGGCTGGGCAGTTCGAAGCAGCGCTGTTGCAAATGCAGGAACAGCTCGCCCAGAAAGATGCGCTCATCTCTCAACTCCTGGCCGAGAACGCCACCATGCGCGAGGCGGCCTCCAAGACGCAGACCCAGGCGCTGACGCGTCGGCTGATCACGGAAGCCAAGGGCGACCCCGACGTTGACTCGTGGGACTTCCAGAAGATGGTGCTGGTCAAGGCCCCCGCTCCAAAGAAGTAATGCCATGCCGACTGACCCGTCGTTTGATCTGATTCTCAAAGCCGTCGGCGGCGGGTCAATCGGCGCCTTGTTGCTCGCCATCCTGTATGGCGGGTGGAAGGCAAAGCCGTGGTGGCTGTTTGCCACGTCGCACGAGCGTATCGTCGCTGTCATCGAGAAGGCTGCCAAAGAGGCCATCGACATCCGCGACAAGCGTATCGCCGAACAAGACGTTGAACTCCGGGAAACGCGCAAACTGGTGTACCAGCTGATGGGGGTCACCAAGCATGTCATTGAAGCCAAGAAGGAAGAAGCACCCCGTGATTGACCGGGTCGTGCAGTTCATTCGGCGCTTTGGACGCGTGGAGGCCCCGCCCCCGTTGGACGTCGCACCCCTACCGCCGAAACCCGATCACCGTGAAGAATTGCACGCGCTACGCAACCAGCTGGCGCCGATCTTGTGGGATGCCCACAATTTCTTGATTCACGAACGGATGAAGGGAAAGTCCCGATGACGTTTTACGCATACCCGGTCGAGTGGTGGGCCCTGGCCCTTGGCGTCCTGATGGTCGTGGTGCATGCCGTCGAGTGCTGGGACGTCATGATGCGCTACTCCGCATTTCGACGGTCGCACTGGCGGAAGTACCGGTTCCTCCACATCCTGGCGATGTCGGGCAACCGGACCGCCGTCCTCCGGCTGATTCAGGCGTTGGCCATTCTTCAGCAGGGTACGCGGGGCGTGTTGACATCTCCGCCGCCTCTGATCCAGATCGCCAATCACACGACCGAGCATGCCGACATGATCTTGGCGTCCGTGTACTCGAACCGGATCAGCGTCATCATCATTGCTGTCGCGTCAATCACCAAGGGCATCTGGGCGATGTATGACCGGCACCGCGCCGTCGCTGAATGGAACCGTGCTGGCCGTCCAGAAATCTCCCCAGAGTAGGAGGCTCCATGGACCGCCTGAATCGTACCCCGGCCCCGTTCCGACCGAGCAAGCCTGTCGACGATGTGCGCTTCCCCCCGGTACCCGAGCGACGTGACGCCGGAGAACTGGACGAACTCAAGCACCGTGTCCATGCCCTGTGCATGGAGGCACGCGTGGTCTCCGGCATCTATGTGAAGGATCCAAGCCGTGACGATTGAAACTTTGCTGTTTGTGTGTGTCGTGGTGTGCGTATCGACATCGTTTGCGCTGCAGACATGGTTGATGCTGCAGTATCGCCGTAGCTATCGGATGGCGCGGCGGTATACGGCGACGCGCCCGTGGGCGTGGCTCGCAATGACAAAGACTGGCGACGTTATGGTGCGGTACTTCGGCGGCGCTATCATCGTGCTCAGCGCCGTCGCGCTCCGATACCCGATGCCCGCCAACAACTTGATCCTAGTGAAAGAGTCTGTGCTGGCGGCGTTCGCCTTCCTGCTTGTCGTGCAGACCACGTGCAACGTTCACGCGGAACTTCGCTCCCAGCATCAGTCCCGTGAGGAGGTGGCGGCGCCATGACCGACCTCGAGGAATCCGCCATCCTGGAATCCGTGCTTCGGTGGGAAACGGGAAAGCTGACGAATCACGCGACGGATCTCGGCGGCTTGACCAAGTGGGGCATTACGTGGCGCACCTACTCCAAGTGGTTGAAGCGCACCGCAACCCTTGCCGACATGCAGGCGTTGACACGGGATACGGCTATCCGGATCTACCGGGCGTGGTACATCCGGGGGCCGGGGTTCTCGTTGTTGAAGGATGCCACCCTGGCTGAGATGGCCGTGCATTGGGGCGTGATGTCCGGCCCCGACGATGCGGCACGCGGTCTGCAGCGAATCGTGGGCGTCGCGGTCGACGGGGTCGTGGGTCCGGTCACGGCGGGCGCCGTCAATCGCGCCACGGACCCTGTAGCCATGCGGCGGATGTACCGGGCCGAATGGGAGCGGCACTGCCACGATGAGGTGCGGCGGTTGCCCAAGCAGCGGGCGAATTTGAAGGGCTGGCTGAACCGCATCGCGGACATTGCCAAGTGAACGTACGAGGGGGCGGCGGGCACCAGCGCTTCGCCACCGTTGTCCCGGCCGCGTCTGTTGCTCCTTGCCCGTGGCCGGGTGCCCGCCGTCCCCCCGTACGTTCATTCGTCCTGCAGGCGCATATGCGGGGCGCGGGGGTGGGGGCCGCCCCCATGGTATGTCCGAACCCCCGAACGTCGCCCTTAGGGTTCTGCAGGACGTAAGACCGGCATCGCGGGAACACGTCCGACGCCCACATCCCCCGGCCCGAACACAACCGTAACCTTTCCTCGCAGTCACGTCCCTCCAGACGGCCGTCAACCAGAAACCATCCGGACTCGGGGCAGGACGGCTTTTCCAATCGCACGCCCTCCCCGGCCA
>Ga0075163_10002806_pt1 | contig 23394 bp, 17 predicted proteins | sample JI1023141ADNA_FD_71478 | JGI IMG/M metagenome (GOLD analysis project Ga0075163, IMG submission 71478) | Wastewater effluent complex algal communities from Wisconsin, to seasonally profile nutrient transformation and Carbon sequestration -... | ecosystem: Engineered > WWTP > Effluent > Algae... | reverse complement strand
CACCTGCGCCCGGCAGAGCTCGTGGAGCGCGATGATCGGCCCGCCGTAGCGGTGCGCCGGAAAAAAGGACGGCGACACGTGCAGGATGCGCTGCGGCGGTCCGGCTGTGGGTGCCATCTGTGGCCAACTATCGCACATCATCACGCATTAGGAGGGCAGCACCTTGCCGCACAGACTGCTATCATGCCGCGCCATGCTGGCTTCCGCGAAGCACCTAGTTCGAGCGATGAGACCGCGACAGTGGACCAAGAATCTGCTGCTCTTTGCCAGCTTTCTGTTCACGGTCAATCAGCTGTGGCGTCCTTTCACGCCCAGCATGTGGACGGCCCTGGCGAGGACCAGCATCGCCTTTCTGGCGTTCTCGGTGCTGTCGAGCGGCGTCTACCTTCTAAACGATGTGCGCGACATCGAGCAGGATCGCCGCCACCCGCAGAAGCGCCACCGCCCGCTGGCGAGCGGAGCGATCACCGCGCCCATGGCAGTGGTGCTGGCGGCCCTCCTGCTCATTGTTGGACTGGGTACAAGCCTGGTGCTGCGGCCGCTGTTCTTTGTCGTCGCGGCCAGCTATCTGCTGATGCAGCTCTGCTACACGCTGTGGTGGAAGCACGTCGTCATCCTGGACGTGTTCATCATCGCGGTGGGCTTTGTCATGCGGGCGGTGAGCGGGGCAATCGTCCTCGACGTCTACATCTCGCCGTGGCTCTACATCGTGACGTTTCTGGGGGCGCTGTTTCTGGGGCTGTGCAAGCGCCGCCACGAGCTGGAGCTGCTCGATAGCGACGCAGCGTCGCACCGGCGCATCCTGGCCGAGTATTCGCTGCCGCTGCTCGACCAGATGATCTCGATCGTCACCGCGAGCACCATCATGGCCTACTCGCTCTACACGTTCACGTCGGACAATCTGCCGCGAAACCACCTGATGATGCTGACCATCCCACACGTGCTCTACGGGCTGTTTCGCTACCTTTATCTCGCTTATCGGCGAAATCAGGGCGGAAGTCCCGAAGAGGTGCTGCTGCGCGACCGGCCGCTGCGGCTGGCGATCCTGCTGTGGGTGGGCACGGCAGCTGTGATCCTGCTCGTGACGAGGTCGCCTCTGGTCGCCGCCTCGTTCTAGAGGCCGGCAGAAGCTGCGGCAAAAGTATCTTCACAACCCCCGGACAGACGATCAAAGATGGGGTCCATGAGCGAACTGGAAGGTGGACAACTCCCTGGCATGGACTCGCCCGGACTCGGCGGTTTTGGCGATCCGGCCGATGCACTCAAGAAAAAGAGCCTCCCTTGGCCGGTGTACCTGGCAATCGGGCTCGCTGTGTTGGCAGGACTGGCGTTCCTGGGCTTCCGCAGCGTTCAGAACCGTCAGAAGCTCAAGCTCCATACGACTTTCATGGAAAGCTATATGGATTTTGAGAAGAACCAGGTCGGCGCGTACTGGAAGTGCCTGTTCGGCAAGGACGGCGACGGCCGCCGCTTCAACGCCCCCGAGGGCCTGAACGCCAACATCGAGAGCCAGCTTTACGGCGACCCGAAGACCTTCCCCGAGAAGGTCCTCACCGACTGCGTGCCCAAGGCGCTCAAGGCGTCCAAGGGCATCAAGGAGCTGTCGCCGCCGCCCGAGTACGAAGAGTCGCTGGACAAGTACAGCAAGTCGCTGGCGGCGCTGGCCAACACGCTGCAGGTGTGGGCCGAGGGAGCGCCCAAGCGAGTCGAGACCAAGCAGCGCGAGCAGAAGGTGACGCAGGCCGGCGAGACCTGGAGCACCACCGCCAACCCGAACAAGGCCGAGGCGCTGGCCTGGCAGTACGACAAGTTCCTGCACTGCGCGGTGCCCGATATCGACAAGCTCAAGGACGGCCAGGCGCTGCTGGAGTTCATCGCCGCCAAGTGCACGCGTCAGAAGGGCAAGGAGATCGACGTCGAGTTCCTGAACAAGCTGCGCGACACCTGCATCCCCGAGGCGCAGGAGGCCCCGGCGAAGGCGCCCGCGACGTTCAAGGGCACGTTCAACAAGTTCGGCGCCGACTATGACCGCATGTCTCAGGCGTGGGCGACCTGCTTCCGCAAGATGACCAAAGAGTCGAAGAAGGACGATCTGGCGCAGTTCGACCAGGCGTGGGCCGACTGGATCAACGGCAGCAGCGCCGTGCGCTCTGTCGCGGTGAAGTCGCTGTGCGATGCCGGCGACGAGAAGTCCTGCGAGTCGCTCGACCGCCAGAACGAGAACAAGAAGGGCCCCGAAGCGCCGCACGCGGCCCCTGCAAAGCACTAGTTATCGTCGCCAGCGGCCCCCAGCCTGGGCGGCTCCGCTGGCAGCCTCGCAGCCTTGCTCCTACCCTCACCGCCTACTGTCATGACCAAGACCCTTCGGCCCGGGCTGTATGGGATGCTCGACCTTCCCGCCGACTCATCGCCCCAGGCTGCCCGTCGCGTCTATGAGCCGCTTTTTGCCGCCGGCGTGCCTGCCATCCAGCTGCGCATGAAGGACGCGCCCGCCGCGGCCATGCTCGCCGTTCTTGAAGAGCTGCGCCCGCTGCGGCCGCCGGAGACGCTGCTTTTTGTGAACGACCGGCTGGATGTCGCACTTGCGGTGCGCGCAGATGGTGTGCATCTTGGCCAAGACGACCTACCGCTGGCCGTGGCTCGACGCATCTGCGCTGAATGTGGACGTCCGGACCTGCTGATTGGCATATCGACCCACAATGAGCAGCAGGCTGCCGCGGCGCTTCAAGGCGGTGCTGATTATATTGCCCTGGGTCCAATCTATGCGACGAAGAGCAAGCTGAACCCCGACCCGGTCGTCGGCATCGAAAGGCTGGCGGCGCTCTGCAAGTCGAGTGCGCGGCCGGTGGTCGCCATCGGCGGCATCGCCCTTGAGCAGGTGGCCGCCATCGTCGCTGCCGGCGCCCACTGCGCCGCCATCATCAGCGCTGTCAACCATGCCGCCGAGCCGCGGGCAGCGGCATCCTACGTCCAGATGCAGTTCCAGCGCGCCTCCAGTTGACAGAGCGTGCGTCGAACTTAGCTTGAGAGTAAATGCGTGAGGAAGGTCACCCACGCAAGCTGGTGCGGCCCAGACCCTCTGGCGCCAATCCGCACACCCGCTGGGAGCGAGGCAGCCCCGGCGCGAGGAGGACGCAGATGTACCCGGGAATGATTTTCTGGTGGCAGAACAAGGTCCGCGACGAGGCCCGCGCGGCCTGGGCCCAGTGTGGAGGTAGCCCCGGTTGGGGCTCTTCGGGCTCGGGTGGCGGCGATTGTGGGGACTCGGGCGGCGAGTCAGGAGGCGGCTCCTGCGGCGGTTTTGGTGTACGCCGCCCCTTGCGCTTCCTTGCTTACAAGCTCCGGCTGGATGAGACTCAGGTAGCCGAGCTGGCGCGCATCATCAATGATTTAAAGACAGAGCGCGCGCAGGCAGACGTCGATGAGCGCCGCGTGCTGGCAACCCTGGCCGACGCGGTCGCAGGCGAGGCCTTCGACGAAACCCAAGCAGCTCAGGCGGCATCACAAAGGACCAAGAGCACGGAGCGATTACAGCAGACGGTTGTGCGGGCGCTGGCCAAGATCCACGCCCTGCTCAAGGCGGAACAGAGAGCCACGCTGGCGTATCTAATCCGCACTGGAACCCTGTCGCTGTAGAGTAAACTGTTGAACCTACCCCGGGCCAGGCGCTGCATGCCGGCTGGGATTGAGTCGGTCGCCGTCGAGAAAGTCGCCGGGACCGATCGATGAGGAACCCCATGTTCGAGAACAAGCCAAGCAACAGCGAATTCGCGCCGGAGCTGCCGGTTCTTCCTCTGCGCAACATGCTCTTGTTGCCCGGGGTGACCATGCCCTTCGAGGTCGGCCGCCGCAGCTCTCTGCGCCTACTTGAGACGGTGGTCAAGCAGCACCCACCGACGCTGCTCGTGGCAGTGCAGAGAGATCCCCAGGTCGAGGATCCGGGCCAGGATGACCTGTACCCCATCGCCGTTCAGGCCGAGGTACTCAAGGTCGTGCGCACCGGCTCCGACAAGGTGACCGCAGTGCTCAAGGGCGAGCGTCGTCGCCGCCTGGAAGTGGTCCAGAACGATCAGTACCTGATTGCCCGCTCGCTGCCGGCAGATGAGGTCAACACCGACGCCGTCGAGGCGCTGGCGCTCAGCCTGACCGTCAAAGAGGCGGCGCAGAAGCTGTCGACCCTGGTGCAGCTGCCCGAGTCGGTGCGCGCCATCCTGCCGATGCTGGAGCAGGCCCGCGAGCCGGGTGCCGTCGCCGATCTGTCGATGATGCTGCTCGATGTGGCCTTCAGTGAGCGCGTCGGACTGCTGGTTCAGCTGGATGTGCGTCAGCGGCTGAACGCCGTGCTCGCGCTCTTGCAGCGCCAGTCCGAGGTCATCTCGGCCAAGGAGCGCATCGACAAGCAGGTCCAGAACGAGTTTGCGCGCCGTCAGCGCGAAGCGGTGCTGCGCCAGCAGGTCAAGGCCATCCAGGAAGAGCTGGGCGAGACCGACAGCGAGAAGGATCTGGAGCAGTTCGCCGAGCGCATCCAGAAGGCCGGCATGTCTGCCGAGGCCGAAAAGATCGCCAAGAAGCAGCTGGAGCGCCTGCGCATCATCCCCGATGGCTCGCCCGAGGCGTCGATTCAGCGCACCTATCTGGAGTGGCTGTGCGACCTGCCCTGGACCAAGAACACCGAGGACAAGCACGATCTCCTCGGCTCGCGCGCCATCCTTGAGGCCGACCACTATGGCCTTGAGAAGGTCAAAAAGCGGATCATCGAGTACCTCGCGGTGCGCAAGCTGGCGCCGAACAAGAAGGGCCCGATCCTCTGCCTGGTTGGCCCTCCGGGCGTCGGCAAGACCTCGCTCGGGCGCTCGATTGCGACGGCGCTGGGCCGCAACTTCCACCGCATGTCGCTCGGCGGCGTGCGTGACGAGGCCGAGATTCGCGGTCACCGCCGCACCTACATCGGTGCCCTGCCCGGCCGTGTGCTTCAGGCGATGAAGCGGGTTGGAACCAAGAACCCGGTGATCCTGCTCGACGAGATCGACAAGCTCGGGCACGACTACCGCGGCGATCCCGCCTCGGCGCTGCTTGAGGTCCTCGACCCCGAGCAGAACAACGCCTTCAGCGATCACTACCTGGAGGTGCCCTTCGATCTGTCGGAGGTCATCTTCATCTGCACCGCCAACACGCTGGAGACCATCCCGGCGGCGCTGCTCGACCGCATGGAGGTCATCGAGATCGCGGGCTACACACTGGCTGAGAAGCAGCAGATCGCTGTGCGCCACCTCATCCAGAAGCAGATCGCCGAGCACGGCCTGAAGTCCGAGCAGGTGAAGTTCACCGACGCGGCGATCACCGAGGTCATCGAGCGCTACAGCCGCGAGGCCGGCGTTCGCAACCTGGAGCGCGAGCTCGCCAGCGTCATCCGCGGCGTCGCCATGAAGGTCGCCGATGACACCGCCGCTGCCGATAGGGCCGCGATCGTGGTCGATAAGGCCGATGTCGCCGAGTACCTGGGACCGCCCAAGTTCTTCCGCGACCTGGCCGAGCACGTGCAGATCCCCGGAGTGGCCACCGGCCTGTCGGTGACCTCGGTGGGCGGAGACATCCTGTTCATCGAAGCGAGCGCGGCCCCGGGCAAGGGCAAGCTGAGCCTGACCGGCAAGCTGGGCGACATCATGAAGGAGTCGGCGCAGGCCGCCATGTCCTGGGTGCGGGCGCACACTGAAGAGCTGGGCGTCAGCAGCAGCTTCTTTGACAGCGTCGACATCCACCTGCACGTCCCGCAGGGCGCCATCGCCAAGGATGGTCCGTCGGCAGGCATCGCGCTGGTCTCGGCCATCGTGTCCTTGCTGACCGGCCGCAAGGTCCGCTCGGATGTGGCCATGACCGGTGAGGTAACGCTCCGCGGCGCTGTGCTCCCCGTCGGCGGCATCAAGTCCAAGGTCCTGGCAGCCCACCGCGCTGGCATCGCCACCGTGGTCCTGCCCGAGCGCAACAAGAAGGACCTGGTCGAGGTGCCCGAGGAGGTTCAGAAGGAGATGAAGTTCGTCTTCGTGAACCGCATCCAGGCCGTGCTGGAGACCGTCCTCGAGTCGTCCAAGAGCAAGGCCGCTGTCTCGGGCACCGAGACCGTGGTTCCGCACGAGGTGCTCGACACCATCCCCGGCACCGATACGGGTCCGGGCACCGGCGCCGGCCTCCCCGTCTCGTAAGTCCCCCTCCCCTCGCCCCAGCCGGTCCCTGCACCGGTATGGGGCGGGCGGATTCCCAACCTTCCCAGTCAGGCCTCCCGTCTTCCTCTTTACAGCCCGTCCCGGGCGTGGTACCGAAGAGTTCCCGAAAATAGTGCCCCCTTTTCAGGAGTTAGGCACTTTCTGCCTGGTCCAGGGCTCCAAGCTGCGCCGCTAAGGCGCACCCCGAAGGCCGGTTTTCGGAGAAGCGAGACGACAAGACAACATGGCCCGAGCAAAACGAGGATTTAAGGCACGTCGCCGCCGCAACCGCATCAAGGCCGAGGCCCGCGGTTACCGAGGAGGTCGTGCGAACCTGTGGAAGGCGATGGTCGAGACGGTCCGCCACGCCTGGCGCTTCGCCACCTGGCACCGCCGCACCCGCAAGCGCGACTTCCGCAAGCTGTGGATCATCCGCATCAACGCCGCTGCCCGTCAGGTCGGCGTCTCCTACTCCAAGCTCGTCCACGCGCTGAACAGCGCCAACATCGACATCGACCGTAAGATCCTTGCCGATCTGGCCATCAGCGATCCGACGGCCTTCCGCGCCGTGCTCAAGCAGGCCGGACTGCCCGTCGCAAACGCCAAAGCAGCCTAGCCATGAGCGGCTCTCCGTCGAGCGTACCGGCCGGGCTCGGGCAGCTCTTTGAAGAATCGCTCGGTCGCTATCAGACGGAGCTCGCCGGCGTCGACAGCGAGTCGGCGCTGCGCGTCGTCCATGCCCGCTTCCTCGGCAAGGAGGGCGAGATTCGCAAGCGCCTTGCCGAGGCGCTCAAAGCCGCCCCTGGCCCGGAGAAGCGGGCCGTCGGCCAGGCCGGCAATGCCGCCCTTGAGCGCGGCGAGGCGCTCTTCAATGCGCGCCTCCAGACCCTGCACGACGCCGTTCGCCAGGCCGACCTGGCTCGCCGGGTCGATGTCACCCTGCCCGGACGGGCCAACCGGCTCGGCGGGCTGCACCTCCTGACCCAGGTGCGCCGCCAGCTGGAGAGCATCTTCGCCGAGATCGGCTTCGTCGTTGCCTCCGGCCCGCAGGTCGAGAGCGAGTTTTACAACTTCGAAGCGCTGGCCATGCCCAAAGATCACCCGGCGCGCGACATGCAGGACACGTTCTACCTGCGGTCGCAGCCGGGCCAGGCTCAGCTGCTGCTGCGCACGCACACCTCGCCGGTCCAGATTCGCACCATGCTCGGGCAGCCGCCGCCGGTGCGCATCATCGCCCCCGGCACTGTCTACCGAAAAGACGACGACCCCACCCACTCCCCGATGTTCAATCAGATCGAGGGGCTGGTCGTCGACCAAGACATCTCGTTTGCCGACCTCAAGGGCACCCTGATCTACTTCGTCCAGCGCTTCTTCGGACCGAATGTCGGCATGCGCCTGCGCCCCTCGTTTTTCCCCTTCACCGAGCCCAGCGCCGAGATGGACATCGAGTGCATCTTCTGCGCCCGCAAGGGCTGCCGGACGTGCAAGGGCACGGGCTACATCGAAATCCTCGGCTGCGGCATGGTCGACCCCGAGGTCTTCCGCCAGGTCGACGACGCGCGCGTTCGCGCTGGCCTGCCGCCTGCCTACGACAGCGAGCGCTTCACCGGCTTTGCCTTCGGCATGGGTATCGACCGCATGGCGATGCTGCGCTATGGCATCAGCGACCTGCGGCTGCTGTTCGCCGGGGACGCCCGCTTTACCCAGCAGTTTCGCTAACCGGCTTGCCGGCTTGCCGGCCTGCCAGCTTGAGATCGCAACGCTCTCCCAAAGCGTGCGAAAGGTATCCAATGAAAGTCTCCTGGAACTGGCTCCGCGAGCTCGTCAAGCTCGACGACGGGCTCGGCCCTCACGAAGCCGCGGCTCGGCTCTCGGGCGCGGGCGTCGCGGTGGACGCGGTCACCGCCATCGGCACTGGGATCTCGGGCGTTATCGTCGCTGAAGTGCGAGGAAAGCGCCCCCATCCCAAGGCCGACAAGCTCACCCTCGTCGATGTCTTCGACGGCAAAGAGGTGACCCAGGTCGTGTGCGGCGCCCCCAACGTGCCAAGTCCCGGCGAGCCTGGCCGCTCCCCGCGCGTCGCCTGGGCCCGCCCCGGCGCCAAGCTGCCAAACGGCCTTGAGCTCAGCGTGCGCGAGGTGCGCGGCATCCCGTCGCCCGGCATGCTGTGCGCCGAGGATGAGCTGGGGCTCTCCACCGATCATGCCGGCATCATCCTCATGCAGCCCGAGGATGGCCTGGAGATCGGCAGCGACTTCGCCGCCGGCGCCGGCATCCCCGACTACATCTTCGAGCTCGACATCACGCCGAACCGCCCCGATCTGCTGGGACACGTCGGCGTCGCGCGCGAGCTGGCGGCCCTGTACGCCGACGCTGGGGCCCGCCTGACCCTGCCGGTTCCCGAGCTCCTGCCCTATCTGACCGAGCGCAGCGCCAGCGACGCTGCCAGCATCACCGTCGAGGATCCCGGGGGCTGCCCGCGCTACCTCGGCCATGTCGCCACTGGCCTGCGCGTCGCCCCGAGCCCGCTGCGGCTGCGCCTGCTGTTGCAGCGGCTCGGCGCCCGGCCGCTCAGCAACCTGGTCGACGCCACCAACCTGGCGCTGTTCTGCTTCGGCCAGCCGCTGCACGCCTTTGACCTCAGCCGGCTCGCTGGTCTGCGCGTGATCGTCCGCCGCGCCCGCGCCGGCGAGTCGCTCAAGACCCTCGATGGCACCGTGCGCCAGCTCTCGCCCGAAGACCTGGTCATTGCCGACGCCGACCGCCCCATCGCCCTCGCTGGCGTCATGGGCGGCGAGGAGAGCGAGGTCCGCGCCGCCACGACCGACATCCTCCTGGAGAGCGCCTACTTCGATCCCAGCTCCGTCCGGCGCACCGGCCGCCGGCACAAGCTGCACACCGAGGCCTCGCACCGCTTTGAGCGCGGCGTCGATCCCAACTCGGGCATCGATCAGGCCGCCAGCTACTGCCTGGGGCTCATGCTCAAGCACGGCGGCGGCCAGCTGCTGCGCGGCGCCATCGATGTCTATCCCGCGACCCTCCATCCCAAGATCATCGATCTGCGCCCGCAGCGCAGCTGCCAGATCCTCGGCCGCGAGGTCTCGGCGCCGCTGCAGGCGGAAAAGCTGACCGCCATCGGCCTCAGCGTCAGCCTGCGCACCGCTGATGCCAGCGCCCTGTCCGTTGAGGTGCCGACCTTCCGTCCGGATCTCACGCGCGAGATTGATCTCATCGAAGAGGTCGGCCGCCTGTGCGGTTACGACGCCGTGGTGCCGCGCGTGCCGCTGCTGCGCATGGCGCCTCCGACCGAGACCTGCTCCGCCACCCTGCGCCGCAAAAACGGCGAGCGCGTGCGCGACCTCTGCTCGGCCCTCGGCCTCGACGAGGTCCAGCTGTTCTCGATGACCGGCCCCGAGCGCCTGCGCACCGTGCAGGCCGGCAGCACCCTGGCCGAGCGCCACCCGCCCCTCTTGCTCGAAAATCCGCTGCGCGAGGAGCTGTCGGCCCTGCGCACGCAGCTCCTGCCCGGACTCCTGGAGGCGCTGCGCAGCAACCTCCACTACGGACTGGGCCACGGCATCACCGATGTGCGCCTGTTCGAGGTCGGCGAGGTCTACTGGCCGCGCCCCGGCAGCGAGCTTCCCGACGAGCGCACCCGCGTCTGCGGCGTGCTTGCCGGCCACCGCCCCTATTTCCTCAAGCCCGGCCCTGCGGATCTGCTCGACTTCTTCGATGTGCGCGGAATCGTCGAGGAGCTGCTGGCCGGACTCGGCTACTCGCTGACCGCGGGCCCGGCAGATCCGGCCCAGACCAGCGAAGCGCCGGCGCTGGACGTGCACATCCGCGCCCACACACCCGCCGAGGCCTCGTGGCTGCATCCAGGCGTCGGAGCGGTCATTGTCTCGACGAAGAGCGGGCAGATCGTCGGCGAGCTCGGCGAGGTCCATCCCGCCCTGCGGCAGCGCCTGGGCATCGAGTCGCGCGCCTTCTGTTTCGAGCTGGAGGTCCCCTCCGAGCTGCGGCGCGAGCCTCGCTATCAGGCGCCGTCGCGCTTCCCGGCCGTGACCCGCGACCTGTCGTTCTTCATCGCCCGCGACACGCCCGCAGCGACGGTATGCGCCGCGCTCCAGAGCCTGCACGAGCCGCTCCTCGTCGACATCCTGATCCTCGAAGACTATCGCGAGACGGGCAAGGTGCCGGCCGACAAGAAGGGGCTGCTGTTCGGCCTCACCTATCGCTCTGACGAACGCACGCTCACCGATGACGAGGTGCAGAAGGCCCACGACCGCCTGGTTGCGCACCTTCAAAAGAGCCATCCCATCCAGCTGCGCTAATTAACCCGGCGCCTCCGAGAATCCCCCAACATGACTCCCGCAAAGACCGCTGCCACCAGCAGTGCGCGTGAAGCGATCCACATCCCTCAGACCCTGGAGTGCCGCGATCCGGCGACGCTGGAGTACCTGGGCACCGTCCCCGCCTTCAGCCGCGCCAACGTGGCCGAGCGCGTCGAGCGCGCCCGCGCTGCCCAGGCCGCCTGGGGCCGCACCTCTTTTGCCGAGCGCCGCCGCGTCCTGCGCACCCTGCTCGACCACATCATCGCCAACCAGGACCAGATCTGCCGCCTCACCTCGCGCGACTCGGGCAAGACGCTGGCCGATGCCGCGATGGGCGAGATCTTTCCGGTCTGCGAAAAGATCCGCTACCTCATCGCGCACGGCGAAAATGACCTCAAGCCCGAGCGCCGCCCGTCGGGGCTGCTCATGCACAAGGCCGCGCGCGTCGAGTACCAGCCGCTGGGCGTGGTCGGCGTGCTCTGCCCGTGGAACTTTCCCTTCCACAACATCCTGTGCCCGGTGGTGCCCGCGCTGTTTGCCGGCAACGCCGTCATCGCCAAGGTGTCCGAGTGGTCGTCGTGGTCGGCCGCCGATTTTCAGGCCATCTTCGACGCGGTGCTGACCCAGACCGGGCACTCGCCGGATCTTGTCCAGCTCATCACCGGCGCCGGCGAGACTGGCAGCGCGCTGGTGACCTCGGGCGTCGAAAAGATCTTCTTTACCGGCTCGCCCGAAAACGGCCGCAAGGTCATGGCCGCCGCATCGCAGACCCTGACCCCGGTGGTGTTGGAGCTCGGCGGCAAGGATCCCATGATCATCTGCGACGACGCCGATCTGGAGCAGGCGGTGGGCGCCGCGATGCTCGGCGTCTTTACCGCCTGTGGTCAGATGTGCGTCGCGGCCGAGCGCCTGTACGTCTTTGACGGCATCTACGACCGCTTTGTCGCCGCCGTCACCCAGCGCGCCCAGGCCCTGCGCCAGGGTCCGCCCAGCAGCGACGAGGGCGGCACCTTCGACGTGGGCGCCACAACCATGCCGCGCCAGCTCGAGATCATCGAGCGCCAGATCCAGGACGCGGTCCAGAAGGGCGCGCGCGTGCTGTGCGGCGGCCGGCGCAATCCCCGCTGGCCCGGACAGTTCTTCGAGCCCACGGTCATCGTCGATGTCGACCACACCATGGCCGTGGTGCGCGAAGAGACCTTCGGCCCGGTCATGACCATCCAGCGCGTGCGCAGCGAGCAAGAGGCGCTGCGCCTGGCCAACGACAGCGTCTACGGGCTCGGCTCCAGCGTGTTTACCAAGGATCGGCGGCGCGCCGAGCGCTTCGCGGCCGGCATCTCGGCCGGCATGACCGTCATCAACGACTACGGCATCGCCTACATGGTCCAGTCGGCCCCGTTTGGCGGCGTGCGCATCTCTGGCTTCGGGCGCATCAACGGCCGCGAGGGTCTGCGCGCCTGCTGCAACACCAAGACCGTGGTCACCGACAAGCTCCCCATCCACGCGTCCATGTCGCTGTATCCGATCCGCCGCGCCACCTTCCCGCTGCTCAAGAGCGCGGTGTCCATGATCTACGGAAGCGGCCTCGCGCAGCGCGCGCAGGCAGCGGTCGGCGTTGCCCGCAACCTGCTGGCGCTCGCCCGCGACCGCTGAGCTTCACGCTCGCGGAATCAGCAAGCTCAGCGCATCGCGCAGACTCGGCGGGATCGGCGTGGGTCGGCGCGTCATGCGATCCACGAACACGTGCACGAACCAGCCCACGCCCGCGGGCTCGGTTTCGCCCTCGGGAAAAAGGCCGATCTCGTAGCGCGTGCTCGATCGCCCAAGGTGCGCGACTCGCAGTCCGGCATCGACCCCCTGCGGGTAGACGATCGGCCGCACAAAGCGACAGTGCGTCTCCACGGCCAGACCGATCACGTCACCGCGATGGATATCGAGCCCTCCTTTTTCGATCAGGTAGCGATTGATGACCGTATCGAAGTAGGAGTAGTAGACCACGTTGTTCACATGGCCGTAGATGTCGTTGTCCATCCACCGCGTGGTGATGGGCAGAAAGTAGGCATAGCGCTCGCGCCGCTCAGGTTGGGACGCGGGCTGCTGCGGTGCGGGATTGGGTGAGGTCATGAGGGGCCGTTTCAGGACTCAGGAATGAGCAGTCCGGTATCGCATGGCATCGGAAAAAACACTCTGTAGCGCCGCCGCATCCACCAGCCGCGGCGCATTGCGCAGCAGCCGGGTCTGCGCCTGGGCGCCCGCGCACAAGATCGGAATATCGCTCTCGCGATAGCCGATCTCGCGGAGCCCGCTCGGGAGCTGCGCCGCCTGCATCAGCTCGATCAGCTGATCGGCCAGCACCGTGCCCGCCGCCGCTGCGTCCGCGCCGCGGATGTCTGCACCCAGCGCGGCAGCTGCCTCCAGATGGCGCTCCGCGCAGGCCGGGGCCGTAAATCGGAATGCGGCGGGCGCCGACAGCATGACCGAGAGCCCATGCGGCACCAGCGGCTCGGCATCGGGATCATCGCCATACCCTGGCATGCGATAGTCGCGCACCGAGCTTGCGACCGCGTACGCCATGCCATGCGGAAGGTGCACGCCCGCGTTGCCAAACGCGATTCCGGCCAGCGTCGCTGCGTACATCATGCCATCGCGCGCCTCGCGATCCTCGGCACTCTTCACAGCGCGCAACAGATAGCGTCCGCACAGCCGCAGCGCCTCCAGACTTCCCAGGTCGCTGTAGGGATTTGCACCCTGGCTCATGGGCCGCAGCTCGGGATGCTCGGCGCGCTGGCGCTGATTGTACGGACGCGCGGTATAGGACTCGAGCGCGTGACACAGCACATCGCAGCCGCTGGCCGCCACCACCTCGGCCGGCAGCGTGTAGGTGCAGGCTGGATCGATCAGCGCCAGCGTCGGCCGCAGCAGCCGGCTCACCAGTCCGGTCTTGAGCCCTTCGGCCCCCGCAGCGTGCAGCGTGCAGATCGCAATTCCCGTGCATTCGCTGCCGGTTCCCGAAGTTGTCGGACACGCGATGTGCGGTCGCAGCGGCCCGGGAACCGCCACGCCCATTCCAATCGGAGCATTGACGTAGGTGAGAAACTCGGCGGGGTAGGACGCATACAGACTCGCCGCCTTGCACGTATCCATGACCGAGCCGCCACCGACGGAAATGAAGCCATCAAAGCGCCCCTCGCGCACAAATGCAGCGGCATCGAGCATCGAGAGGTCGCTCGGCTCAATGGCCACTGCATCGTAGATTCCGAAGTCCACTCCCGCCTGCTTGAGCGCGGCACACACCCGCTGCATCGCCGGCAGCTTGCGCACCCGGCGATCCGTAAAAAGCGCAGCGCGGCGAAGTCCCAGCGCCTGCGCCTGCATTCCCACCTCTTCCAGGGCGCCGTGCCCAAAGTTCACACGGCTAAGCTCCACCGAAAAGACCCGATCGCCGTCTGCGGAGGGGGTGTCATAGTAGTGCCAACACGACATGGGAGGGTTTTATCACAGCTGGCCGGCGCCAGTCGCTGTGGCAAATGCCCTCAGGCGGACACGCTCAGCCTGGTCAAGCTATCTGACGCTTCCTGTCATACGTCTCCATTCCCAGGCTCCTGCGAAAATGTATGATGCGCCATGCTTGCAACGGCGCGGCCTGCCCGGCTGACATTTCTGCTCTCGATGTTGTCGCTGGCGACAGCGTGCAGCCAAGGTGGAAAGGCACTGCCCGAAGAGACCGCACCGCCGGATCTGAGCCGACCGGCCGATGCTGCCCGCCCGACCGACCTGTCGCTCCCGCAGAGGCCGAGCGCCTTGTATGTGGTCGCGCACCAGGACGACGACCTCTTGTTCATGAGCCTGGCCATGAACGCGGACCTGGAGCACGGCGTCGAAACCACCACGGTGTATCTGACCGCGGGGGATGCTGGCAACGGGGAGGCCTACTGGAAGCGTCGCGAGGATGGGGCGCGCGCGGCCCATGCGCTGCTCGACCACGCCAACAACGACTGGGCCGATGATCCCCTGGTCCTGGGTGAACGGACGCTGGTGCGACAGACGCTGCGCAGTGATCCAAGCCAACACGTGATCTTTGTGCGCCTTCCGGACGGCAACCTCGACGGCAGCGGCTTTGGAGGCAAGGGTAGCTTGCAGCAGCTGTGGGAAGCCAAGCTGGCCGCGCTGCAACCCGTGGATGGCGCACCGGCGTACTCACAGTCCGACCTTCTCGATGTGCTGGCCGCGCTGATAGAGAAGCTGAAGCCGGACGCCGTACACATTCAGGACAGCACCAACCTCTATGCGCCAGCGCTTTCCGGAGGCGACCACTCGGATCACATCCATAGCGCTCGCTTTTTCCTGGCCGCCTCGCTGCGCGTCTTTCATCCGCACGCGCTGGCGCTGCATCGCGGCTACGATGTGCTCGCAGATCACGAGAATCTCTCGAGTGAAGCGAGCGCGCGCAAGTGGGGCGTGTTCGCGACCTATGCTCCCTACGATATGTGCTTCGGCATGGCCGACACCGCGGCATGCGTGAACGCGCTCAAGAGCGGCAACTATGGTACGTGGTGCGCTCGGGAGTCGGTGATACATCGCCTTGCCGGTTTGCGCACAGCCCTCGGCGGTCCGGCGGACTTCTGCGCGTATGCTGCCGCCACCGCCGGCGCCGCGGTGGAGCTGCGCGCTTGCGCAGCTGGAGACGACCAGCTCTGGGACGTGCTGCCCGGCGGTCAGGTGCGCGGGCGCGGGGGCCTCTGCATGCGGCCCCGCGGAGGCCAGGTTGCCGACGGCACGCCGATCGAGCTGGCGGCTTGCGCAGAGGTGCCCGAGCAGTCCTTCCGGCTGCTTTCGAGCGGGCAGCTCATGGGGCTGGGCGGCAAGTGTGTGACCATCCAGGGCGGCATGGGAACCGACGGAGCTGCAGTGCAGCTGGCCACCTGCGCGCAGACCGCGGGGCAGCTGTGGACGCTGCGGCGCAGCCTGCCGTATTACGCCTCGGCAGGCACGGACCTCAGCGACACCTACCTGAGCAGCGACGCCAACCTGGCGCGCACCTTGCGGCTCGGCGATGTGAGCGGTGATAAAAAAGTGGATGCCTGCGTCCGCCGTCCGCAGGGCCTGTTCTGCGCGCTGGGAGACGGGAACGGCAGCTTGGCGCCGCTGGCTCTTTGGTCCAAGAGCACTGACTTCAGTGACTCCGCTGGATGGTCGGCGCCATCTTGGGGGCTGACGATTCAGCTGGCCGATGTCGATGGCGATGGCCGCGCCGATGCATGCGGTCGCACGGCTGCGGGGCTGGTCTGCGCGCTGTCGACCGGCAGCGGGTTTGGCCCGGCGCAGCGCTTCTCGCAAGGCATGGACTTCGGCGACTCGGATGGCTCGCCTGCCACCGATGAGAGCTATTACGGATCGCTGCGCTTTGGCGACGTGAACGGCGACGGTCGCGCCGACGCGTGCATGCGCAAGAGCAGCGGCGTCTTCTGCGCCCAGAGCCTGGGCCCGACGTTCTCGCCCGCGACCTTGTACACCACCGGCTTCTCTGATGCCGAGGGCTGGCGCCGCGCCGAATACGGCTCCACGCTCCAGCTTGGCGATGTCAGCGGCGATGGCCGTGCCGACCTGTGCGGGCGCGGCGTCTACGGCATGCTGTGCAACGTGACCACGGCACGCGGCAACGCGTTTGCCAACGGCAGCTTCTGGACCTTCCGCGGCGCCTTCAGCGATGGCGAGGGCTGGAATGCCTCGCGGTCGCTGTACGGCTCGATCCGGCTGGCGGACTTCGATGGCGATGGAAGAGCCGATGCGTGCGGCCGCAGCCCCGCCGGCCTGGTCTGCTCTCTTTCGACCGGTCAGCTGCTGGGACCCGAGCGGCCCATCAGCGGACTGGAGTTTACCGATGCACGCAGCTGGAACAACGACCGCTACGGGCCGACCTTCCAGTTCGCGGACCTCGATGGCGACGGCCGGGCAGAGGCGTGCGGGCGCGGCTCGATGGGCCTGCTATGCCTGCGCAGCCCGACCCGGTCGCCCTGACTCCAGCCCCAAACCAAAGAGGATGCGAGGCATGCGAGCTTTGCAGCACGATCTGAAGAGAGGATGGGCAGGTGCAGGCCTCGCGCTGCTGCTGGGCGGCCTTGCGGCCTGTAGCCCTCTGCGCAGCGACGACTGCGACCCCGCCTGCGCCCCCGGCCAGCTGTGCGCCGACGGGCACTGCGTGCAGTCTTGCACCAGCGACAACGACTGCCAGAATGATACGCGCTGCCAGCAGGGCGTCTGCGTGCCGTACACCGATGCCGTCGCGGCGAACCCCTCGTGCGGGCGGCTGGTTCCCGCCGGGCTTTTATCTCCCAGCGTCTTTTGCGAGTGGCTCGGCCCCGCCGCCGGCGATCCGTTTCCGCAGCACATGCAGGTGCTGTCGACGCCGCTCGTCGCCGACTTCAACTTCGATGGCCATCGCAGCAGCGAGTTTCCCACCATTCACCCATCGATCGTCGTCAACAGCTACAGCAACGGCAGAGACGGCTCATGCGGGCTCGGGCCGAACAACGACAAGACGGCTTGGGGCATCCTGCGCATCCTCGATGGCAGGACTTGCCGGCTTCAGTTCAACATCGCAACGCGTGTGGTGGGCTCGGTGACGCCGGCCATCGGCGACCTCGATGGCGACGGCATCGCGGACATCGTCGCCTACACCTGGGAAAGCGGCACCACTCCGAGCGGCGTGGTGGCGCTGCGCTTTGACGCTGCTGCCCAATCCTTCACCGAGCTATGGCGCAGCCACGATGCCGCGGGCGCTCCGCACAATGCGCTCCAGAGCTGCGAGTGGGCGGGCCCGTCGATCGCAGACCTGGACAACGATGGCAAGCCCGAGGTGCTGGCCGAGGGCTTCGTCTACAGCAGCGCCGGTCGGTTGCTCGACAGCTCACTCGGCAACCTCGGCAACGTGTCGGGACAGTTCGCGGTCCTGGCCGACATCGACCGCGACGGCGTACCAAACCTGGTGACACCGCGCGGCACCTACGCCTGGAACAAGGCGCAGGTGCGATGGGAGCTCAAGTACACGTACGTCAATCCTGCGCCCAGCGGCAATGCCTACGTGGCGGTGGGAGATCTTGGCACCGTGACCAGCGGCGGCAGCGGCAGCCTGCTCGACCGCAGCCATACCGATGGCTACGCCGAGGTGGTTCTGGTGGGCAATGGGCAGGTCTCGGCGCTGTCCTATGACGGCAAGGTGCTCTTTGGCCCGCTGCTGATTGCCAGCGCGGCGCCAAGCTGGGGCGGCGGTCCACCGACCATCGGCGACTTCGACAATGACGGGCGCGCCGAGTTCGCCGCTGCCGGTGCCGACTCCTACCAGGTGTTCGACCCCGACTGCATCGATGGCACGCCCGCTCAGTTCTGCCCGACCGGCGCTCACAACCAGATCCTGTGGTCGCGCTTTTCGCAGGACCAGAGCTCGCGCGTCACGGGCTCATCGCTGTTCGACTTCGAGGGCAACGGCACCGCCGAGGCCATTTACGCCGATGAGTGCTTTGCCCGCATCCACGACGGCGCCACCGGCGAGGTGCTGTTTTCGCAGCAGCACAGCTCGTGTACCTGGAATGAAAACGCCACCATTGCTGATGTCGTGGGCAACTTCCGCTCCAAGCTGATCGTCCCTTCCAACACCAACTGCAATGTCGATTGTCCGCCGGTCGATCCGGTGTTCAAGGGGCTGCGCTGCCAGGACGCCGCCGACTGCCCGCACAGCCTGCCGTGCGACGCCGGCTTCTGCCGCTGCACCGCCGATGCCGAGTGCAACACTGGAAGCAGCAGCAGCGGCAACTTCGTGTGCCTGCCGGCTGCGCTCGGCGTGCCGGGCGCGGGCAACACCTGCCATGCCGCCCACAGCGACAACCGCACCGGCATCCGCGTCTTTGGCGACAGCCTCGATCGCTGGGTGGCGTCGCGGCCGATGTGGAACCAGCACGCCTACTCCATCACCAACGTCACAGACGAGGGCGCGATCCCCTCCACCAGCGCGATGATGCGCAACTGGGAGCAGCCGGACCTCAACAATTTCCGTCTCAACGTCCAGGGCAAGCTCAGCCCCTCGAATGCTCCGGACGCCACGGCGAAGGGCTACAGCAGCGCCGGCGCCCAGTGCAGCGGCGGCATGGTCACCCTGCACACCAGCGTCTGCAACCGCGGTGCGGCTCCGATTGGGGATGGCATGCCAGTCACGTTCTACGACGGCTCGACGCGGCTCTGCACCGCCACCACGGACCAGGCGCTGCCGCCGGGGAAGTGTCTGGAAGTACGCTGCACCGCCGTCCTGACCCGCAGCGGCGCCTACGACGTCACGATTGCTGCAGACGATGACGGCAGCGGCACAGGCCCCGTGTCTGAGTGCAACCCGGGCAACAATAAAGCGCAGATGTCGTTCGACTGCTAGCGCCTGGGTCTACCGCGCGCCGGTCGCGTACACCCCGACCTGCGTCCCTGTCGAGCGTGCCCGGGCGCAGGCATGCAGGCGAGCCCCGGAAGTCTTGACCGGTTGACCCAAGTCTCCTCTCCCTCGGGGAGAGGTCGGGTGAGGGCAGCGGCGACCGTCGCGATACCGCCCTCACCTAGCCTCTCCCGAAGGCAGAGGGATCGGAGGCGTCCAACCCGGTCAAATTCATCGGGGCGACGTACTAGGTCACGGCGCCAGGAGGAAGCGCGAGCTCTTCGGCCAGAGCCTGGCGATAGGAGTCCGGTCCGGGCGGACGCGCATGCGCTCCTCGATGCGGGCCGAGCTGGACCATGCAGAGCGCGTGGCAGGCGTTGATCAGCCTTTCAACTCACTCACCCTCGATCGCACCGTTGGCATTCCAAACTCTACTGCGTGAGTCGAACGTCTCCTTCAGCGAGTGTCACCTCCCTGTGGTTGAGAATTTGGCACACGCGCACACGATAGGTGTGGTCGGCATGGAATCCGTCTTCAGGACTCAGCGTCAAGCGCGCTGAGAGCTGATTTCCGGCATGCACCCGCGTCTGCCACATCGCGGTCACCTGCTTGTCTGCAAGTGCTCTGGGATCTTCCATATCGAAGATGAAAAACTGCGCGTTCCCCTTGAGGGCCGGCTGTTTCAGCATCGCATTGACAGTCAGCGTCCAGGGCACAGAGTCATCGACGTTTCCCTTGCGGTTGGACGTGCCAACGCGAGAAAAGCGCGGCGTCGCTGCGCCGTGTCCGCCCGTCGTCGCAACCGCCTGCGTCGTCGGAGCGCCTGCGGCTACGCACAGCCCACCGCGCTGCGGACAGCTGTCCTCCATCTGGTCGAGAATCTCCACTCCAGAATTGTCAACTTCATCGCCAAAGGCAGTGCCCCCAAGACCGAAGGCGGTCCCCGCCGACAACATAAGTGCCATGGCCAAAGAATGTTTCGTTGTCATCGAGGTCTTCATAAATCATCTCCTTTGCCAGATCGCTCAGTCAGACCCGGCCTGCTCGCGTCTCCGCTCGGCTGGCTGCACACAGGAAAACGGCAGCGATTCCGCGGACGACGAGCACTTCGGAAGCATACGCAAGTGGCTCAAAGCGAGGACTCCTGGCACCGCCTGGAGTCCTATTTCTGTTATCAACAGATGCTATCTCGTGCTCAAACCATACGATGACTCTGGCCCCCAATTTGTCAAGATGTCCGAGAGGCAAATTGATGTCTTTAAGGGATCTCCAGAGCGTCGATTTACCCAGCAAAACCGGCAAAATCGGCCATTTTCGGGGTAAATCGCGGGCTCCCTGAGCGCTATCGCTCAATCAGGATAAAGCCCTGATTTCATTGGCTTATTTCAAATTTAACATGAATTCGCACAGGCAATATTGAGCAATATATGGCTCAATTCCTATGTGTCGAATTTGCCATTTTGATCTTCCGGCGCGACCCAAAAATGAATCCGTAGAGTCCCGAGAAAAAGGAGATTCCGAGCTCCGGAAAGCGCCGCCGCCTACCTGCTGCCCCCATGTCCGCAGCGGCCCACACTGTGGCACTGCGCCGCCTTGCGCTTCAGCGACGGGAAGAGGCGTCAGGCCCCGGCCGCGTCCGCAAGAGGCGCGCGCACAGAAATGCCCGCGGCGTCGAGCCCTTGGCGCACCGCCTGCGCGAACAGGGCAGCATCCGGGCGATCGCCGTGAAGACAGATCGTATCTACCAGCAGCGGCACCCAGGTGCCCTGGCGGCTGCGCACGCGCCCCTCTTGCACCATCCCGATCACGCGCTGCGCAGCCTCATCCGGATCCGCCAGCACCGCATCGCGCTCGCCTCTCGGCGTCAGCGAGCCGTCCGCTTCATAGCTGCGATCGGCAAAGACCTCGTTTGCGACGCGCAGCGAGTGCTCGCGCCCCGCTTCAATCAGCCTGCTGTTCGCCAGGCCAAACAGCACCAGCTGCGGATCAAAATCGCGGGTCGCGGCCGCCACCGCCGCGGCCAGCCGCCCATCGCGCGCAGCCATGTTGTAAAGGGCTCCGTGCGGCTTGACGTGACCGAGCCGCCCGCCCGCTGCCCTGGCAAAAGCTGCGAGCGCGCCGATCTGATACAGCACCAGCGCATAGACCTCGTCCGCCGACATCACAAGCTCACGGCGGCCAAATCCCTGAAGATCGGGAAGTCCAGGATGGGCGCCCACGGCGACGCCGTGCTGGCGGGCCAGCGCGATGGTGCGCCGCATGATCTGCGGATCGCCGGCATGAAATCCGCAAGCGATGCTCGTCGAGCTGATGCACGAGATGATCTGCCCGTCCTGCCCGAGCGTCCAGGCGCCAAAAGACTCACCGAGATCGCAGTTCAGATCGATGGTTTGCTTCATCGCAGCCCCCCTACTCTGCTCTCAATTTCAGGCCCAGGGCAATGCGCAAGAGCCGGTCCTCTTGCAGCCGCCAGGCGGCGTGCGCGGCATCCAGATCCACCACTGAAAATCGCAGCTTGTCAGCGGGCCGCAGCTGCCCAAGCAGCGGCAGATCCGCGGCAATCACCTGCGCCACGCGAGGGTATCCACCGGTCGTTGGCGCCTCCACCCCGAGCACGATCGGCCTGCCGCCCGGCGGCAGCTGCACGGTTCCCGGCACAAGCGGCTCGGACACGAGCTCCCCCAGCGGCTCTTGCAACCTCCACGCGCCATCGAGCCGAACTCCCATGCGACTGCTCTCCGGCGTGAGCTGCCACTCGGTGGCGAAAAACTCTGCACGCGCGCGGGCATCGAGCTCGGCTGCGTGACTTCCCAGCGTAACCCGCACAATGGCCGATCCGTGCGCGGTCAAATAGGAGTGCGCATTTTCTTGAACAAAAAATCGCGCCAGACGAAACGGCTCGCCATCGTCCGGAATCGCGGCGCCGGGTCTCCAGCGCGCAGAATCGCCGCTTCCGATGGGCAGCACATCCCCCGCCTGAAGCGGCCGACCAAGCAGACCTCCGAGGCGCCCAGTCACGTCGGTGCTGCGGCTGCCAAGCACCGGCGGCACATCCACTCCGCCGGCCATGCACAGATAGCTGCGGGCGCCGGTCTGGCACGCGCCCAGCGTCAGCTCGCTCCCTGCCCGAGCCCACACCGGACGGCGCATGGGAATGCTCCTTCCGCCCAGCTCAGCGACGATATCAGAGCCGGTCAGGACAAAAAAGGAGTGGTCCAAAAAGCGCAGCCGGGGGCCGAGCAGGGTCAGCTCCAGACCCGCATCATCGTCGCCATTTCCGACCAGCTGATTCCCAAGCCGCAGCGCGGGTCCGTCGGCGGCGCCGCTCTGTCCGACCCCGAGCGCACGCCAGCCAGACCGGCCGCGATCCTGCACCGTGGTCTGAAATCCGGGCGCAAGGATCCGGATGCTCACTGGATCTGCACCTTGGCCAGCGGCAGCTCTTTGGCGCTGATCGGACGGAAGCGCACGCGGTCGCCCGGACAAAACAGCGCCGGCGGCCTGCTCCGCGCGTCGAACAGCACTGCCGCGGTGCGACCGATGATTTGCCAGCCGCCCGGAGACTCGCACGGGTAGATTCCGGTCTGACTGCCACCGATAGCAACAGAGCCGGCCGGAACCCACACGCGCGGCGTCAGCTTGCGCGCAACGGACAGCCGCGGATCCAGCCCCATCAGATAGGGAAATCCCGGCAGAAATCCCAGCATCGCAACGCGATATTCCGGAGCCGTGTGGCGCGCAATCACTTCCTCCAGGGCAAGTCCGGTGCGCTCTGAAACCTCGCGCAGATCCGATGCCTCGGGGCCTCCATAACAGACCGGAACGGTGATGAGGCGCCGGGCGCTTTCGTCGTCGGAGACCTCAAGCTGATCGAGACGCTCGCGCAGCCTGGCGATAAGCTCGTCCGCAGCTGCGAAGCCGGGCTCCAGCAGCACGGCCAGGCTGCTGTAGGAAGGCACCAGCTCCAGCACTCCAGCGAGCGGATGCTCGCCCAGATCGGCTGCAAGTGCGCACACTTGCGCATTCACAATCGGGTCGATGATCTGCTGCCAGCGGATCAGCACTGCGGTGTCCCCGAACGGCTCGATCTGCGCTGAAAGCTGCTGTCTCATCGGCTCTTTATTCGCCCTTGATCCTAGCGAAACGGCAGCAGATTCAGCAGCAGCAGGTTGACCGCCAGCAGCACAACTGCCGTCGGAGCCTGCGCCTTGATGACTGCCTGCGGGTCGCGCAGCCCGAGCAGCGCCGCCGGCACCAGGTTGAAGTTGGCGGCCATGGGCGTAAGCAGCGTTCCGCAGTAGCCGCTGAGCATGCCCAGCGCGCCCAGCGCGGCGGGATCCGCATGGTGGACCTGCACCAGAATCGGAATCCCAATTCCTGCGGTCAGAATTGGGAAGGCCGCAAAAGCGTTGCCCATGACCATGGTCAGAAGCGCCATTCCCAGTCC
>Ga0075163_10002805_pt1 | contig 23399 bp, 24 predicted proteins | sample JI1023141ADNA_FD_71478 | JGI IMG/M metagenome (GOLD analysis project Ga0075163, IMG submission 71478) | Wastewater effluent complex algal communities from Wisconsin, to seasonally profile nutrient transformation and Carbon sequestration -... | ecosystem: Engineered > WWTP > Effluent > Algae... | reverse complement strand
CCCAGCCCGGTAGGATCCCCTACTTTTGCGCCCCGTTAGCCCAGCCTAGCGGCGCGCATTATGATCACGGTACAAGGCCTCACCCTCCATTTCGGTCAACGACCGATGTTCGACGACATCTCCTTCTTCATCGGAAGTGAGGACCGAATCGGGTTGGTCGGGCGCAATGGTGCCGGAAAGAGCACCCTGCTAAAGATCATGGCCGGCCAACAGCCGTACGATAGCGGGACCATCGGCAAGCCGAAGGAGCTTACGATGGGCTACCTCCCGCAGGAAATGGCCCACAACCTCACCCTGACCCCGTGGCAGGTGGCCGAGAAGGCGTTCGAGGAAGCGATGACCCTGAATGCCTCGTTGGAGCGTATCGAAAAGGACCTGGAGAAGGCCACCACGGATGAGGAGGCGATCGAGCTTGCCACGCTGCTGGCCCATGCGCATGAGCGCTTGAACGCCATCGGTGCGGCGGACCACGACATGCAGGTGGAGAAGATGCTCAAGGGCATCGGTTTCGTGGAGAAGGACATGCACCGCCTGATGAGCGAGTTGAGCGGGGGATGGCGCATGCGCGCTGAATTGGCACGCTTGCTCCTGATGCAGCCGGATCTATTGTTGTTGGATGAGCCAACGAACCACTTGGATCTTCCCGCGATCCAGTGGTTGGAGGATCTGTTGCGGACCTATCCGGCGGCGCTGGTCCTCATCTCGCACGACAAAACTTTCCTGGACCGCCTCACCAAGCGCACGTTGGAAGTGCTGGGCGGTAAGATCATCGACCGTAAGGTGCCATGGACCCAGTACGTTGAACTGCGCAAGGTGGAGCGCGAGCAACAAGCGTCCGCAGCAAAGGAGCAGCAGCGTTACATCAAGGAGACCGAGGCCCTGATCAACAAGTTCCGCGCAAAAGCCAGTAAAGCCGCCTTTGCGCAGAGCTTGATCACCAAGTTGGACAAGCTCGAGCGTATCGAAGTTGACGACGAGGATCTGCGGAAGATGCTCGTGAAATTCCCGCCTGCGCCCACCAGCGGCAAGATCGTGGCGGAAGTGAAAGGTGTAAGTAAGGCCTATCCTGACAAGAACCGCCCGGGCGAGGAGAAACGCATTTTCCAGAACGCGGAATTGACGATCGCCAAAGGAGAACACCTTGCACTTGTGGGTGCCAATGGTACCGGCAAGAGTACCCTGGTGCGCATGATCATGAAGGAAGAACCTTTTGAAGGTGAGATCCGCATGGGGCACAACGTGATCATCGGGTACTACGCACAGGACATGCCCGAGCGCATGAACCCGCAGGGAACGGTGATGGAAACCGCAGAATACGCCGCCAGCGAGGAGAACCGCTTGCGCGTACGTGCCATGCTCGGTGCCTTCATGTTCAGCGGAGAGGATGTGGACAAGAAAGTGAAAGTGCTCAGCGGTGGTGAGCGCGCGCGCCTCGCATTGTGCTGCATGTTGTTGAAGCCGCTCAACTTCCTCATCCTCGATGAGCCCACGCACCACCTGGATATCCAGAGCAAGGACGTCCTGAAGAACGCGTTGAAGAACTACGAGGGCACTTTCCTGCTCGTGAGCCACGATCGTGATTTCCTGACAGGCCTTACCAATCGCTTGTTGGAGCTTGATGACTTCCGCATCCGTGACCAGCACATGGACATTCTTGAGCTGATCGAGAAGCGCAAGGCACTGCAAGGCGCTGATATCGGGAAGTCCAGCACGGTACAGACAAAGACACCGAAGGCCGAAAAGGGATCGGATCAACGCGACAAGCGTGATCGCGAGAAGGAGCGGCGTAAAGTGCAGAATGCCGTGGATCGCTTGGAAAAGCAATTGGCCGATCTCGAGAAGGAGGAGAAAGAACTTCAGGCCAGCGTCATGAAAGGCGCTATGCCTGCTGATCAGTTGCAGAAGGGCTATGAACGCCTCGGGGACCTTGCCCAACGCATCGCTGCGGTGATGGCCGAATGGGAGGCCGTTTCGGCACAACTGCAGGACCTCGGCGCCGAGGCCTGATCGATCCCGTTCTCTTCTTGTTGCGTTACGCAATGTGCCGGAGCGCATTGGATGTTCATGTACCGTTCTATGCGGTGCTTCACGAACAACCTGCTCCCATGGCCAGCGCACAATTGCCTCCGCGACAGAAGATGATCAACATGATGTACCTCGTGCTCACCGCGATCCTCGCACTGAACGTGAGCAAGGAAGTGCTCGATGCCTTCGCGATCATGGATACGGAACTGGTCCGGAGTGGACGAGCGAACGAACAGCGTTCCGCTGTGGAGTACACAGTCTTCGCCGATGCCGCGAAACGCTTCCCGGATAAGTTCAAGGTGCCACATGAAAATGCCTTACGCGTTAAACATCAGGCCGATACCCTTGTGGAGTATATCGAGCGCATCAAGATGAAGGCGGTCGCAGAAGCGGATGGATTGCCACTGGCTTCCATCCGTGGCAAGGATGCCGATGGTCGCGACACACTTCGTGCGCTGCTTGCACTCGATGCCAAGGACGACCGCGAGACGCTCACACGTATGATGGTCGGGAGCGAACCCGCCAGCCCGACCCATGCACTTGGAAGTGCATACGACCTGCGGGTCCGTATTTCCGCTTTCCGCGATAGCCTGAAGGCGATCACCGGGAACAAGGCTCCTGAACTCTCGGCTGCATTGGACCTCCTCTTCGATTTCAGCGATCGCAGGGACGCTTCGGGGACCAAGAACAATTGGGAGTCCACCAATTTCTATGATGTACCACTGGCCGCCGGGGTCGCAACGTTGTCCAAGTTGCAGGCTGATATCCGCAGTTCCGAGAACGACCTTATCAAATGGCTCTTCCGTTCGGTCACGGTGGAAGAGCATTCCTTCTCTACCCTCACAACGGCCGTTATCCCACAGAGCAGCTTGATCATGGCAGGTGATTCTTTCCGGGCCGATGTTTTCCTCGCGGCGTATGATCCGAAGAACCGACCCACTGTTACGATGAATAGCGGTGCCATCGTACCCATCGGCGCTGATGGCAAAGCGAAATTGCGTCTTCGAGGTGACCACATCGGCGAACAGGTCGTCAGCGGACTCATCAAGTTCGAAGGCCCGAAAGGCCCGCAGGAGATCGCCTATTCCACCTCTTTCCAAGTCATGGCTCCTTTGCTGGTGGCTTCACCCACGAAGATGAACGTGCTCTATCGCGGGGTAGAGAACCCGATCGAACTTTCCGTGCCCGGAGTTCCTGCGGATCGCGTTCAGGCCAGCATCTCCACAGGAAGAATTGTGCGCAAGGGGGACGGCTGGGTTGCTACAGGAATGACGGGCAGCAATGCCGAGGTGAATGCTACCGTCCTGCAACCCGATGGAAGTTCGCGTCGCATCGGCCCGGTCAAGTTCAGGGTGAAGGAACTTCCGCCACCCACGGCCTACATCTCCGGGACCAACCCCGGTGATACGAAGGCCCCCAAGTCCAAACTTACAGGCTCTCCGGGTGTGATCGCCAAGTCCGTCGGGTCCGAGTTCGATGATAAATGGCAGGTGACCTCTTATGAATTCACCTTGCTGCGTAATGGGCAGTCTCCGGTCACGAAGTCAGGTGCGGGAAACGCGTTTACGCAGGACATGAAGACCGTTCTCGGTGTTTTGAGGGCCGGTGACCAGCTCCTGATCGAGGACCTCAAAGCCCGTTTGGCCAATGGACAAGGGCCATCCAGACCACTAGCGCCCATTGCCATCAAAGTGCAGTGATCACTTGGCTGGAAGTTCCGAAGATCCGACTATCTTTGCCGCCCATTGCGGGGTGGAGCAGATGGTAGCTCGTCGGGCTCATAACCCGAAGGCCGTAGGTTCGAGTCCTACCCCCGCTACGAAGAAAGCCCGGTCGCAAGGCCGGGCTTTCGGTTTATAGGTCACACCTCATCCTCCCTAGCGAACTTCGCGGCAGCAAAAACACCAATGGCTCACAAGGCAGGATATGTCAACATCATCGGCGAACCCAACACGGGCAAGAGCACGCTGCTCAATGCTTTGCTCGGTGAGGAGTTGGTGATCGTGAACCCGAAGGCGCAGACCACACGCCACAGGATCCTCGGGCTGCTGAACGGTGATGACTACCAAGTCGTCCTTAGTGACACTCCGGGCATTCTGGATCCCCAGTATCCCATGCAGGAACGCATGATGGATGCGGTGAACGAATCCCTTAGCGACGCGGATATCCTGATCGTAATGGTGGAACTGGGCCAGCGCCCCGAACGCTCGGAGGAGATGCTCAAGCGGGCGCGCTGGTTCAAAGGCCCCACCGTGGTGCTGGTGAATAAGGTGGATACCGGCGATGAGGAGGCTATTCTCGTTGCATTGGAGACTTGGCAGAAGGAATTTCCCGAAGCCAAAGTGGTGCCCATTTCCGCCCTGCATGGGTTGAATGTGACCGAACTGCGCACGTATCTCATCGAGAAGCTTCCGGAGCATCCAGCGTATTTTCCGAAGGATGAATTGAGCGATCGCAACATGCGCTTCTTCGTCAGCGAGATGATCCGCGAGAAGGTGCTCACGATCTACAAACAGGAGATCCCGTATAGCACCCAGGTGGTGGTGAACAGCTACGAGGAGGCTCCGGACATCGTGCGCATCCAAGCCGATGTGATCGTGATGCGGGAAAGCCAGAAGGGCATCATCATTGGAAAAGGTGGTGATTCATTGCGTCGCCTGGGCACCTATTCACGGATCGCCATTTCCAAGTACATCGATCGAAAGGTGTTCCTGGACCTGAAGGTGAAGGTGGATCCTGATTGGCGTGGTGATGCGGACAAGTTGAAGAAATACGGTTACTGAAATGGGAAATATCGTCGCGATAGTCGGTCGGCCTAACGTTGGGAAGAGCACCTTCTTCAACCGCTTGATCGAAAGCAAGGAAGCCATCACGGACAACGTGGCCGGTACAACACGTGACCGCCACTACGGCAAGTGCGAGTGGAACGGTGTCATCTTCAGCACGATCGATACCGGAGGCTACGTGAGCGGCAGCGATGACGTCTTCGAGGCAGAGATCCGCAAACAGGTGAACCTCGCCATCGAGGAATCCGATTCGATCCTCTTTCTGGTGGATGTCCAACACGGACTGACCGCCATGGATGAGAGTATCGCGAAGATGTTGCGGCGTGCGAAGAAACCTGTGATCCTCGTTGCCAACAAGGTGGATGATAATTCCCGCCAGTATGACGCTGCGGTCTTCTACGGACTTGGCCTCGGCGAGGTGTATTGCATTTGCGCTCAAAGTGGCGCTGGCACCGGTGAAGTATTGGATGACCTGGTCAAAGGCTTCACCAAACCGACAGAAGAGGAGGAGGCTGAGATCCCCAAGTTCGCTATTGTAGGGAAGCCCAACGTCGGTAAATCGTCGTTCGTGAACGCTCTGCTCGGTCGTGAGCAGAATATCGTGACGCCGATCGCAGGAACAACGCGCGACCCTATCAACACGCGCTGGCATGTCTTCGGCTTTGATGTGATCCTGCTCGATACCGCTGGGATCCGGAAGAAGGCGAAGGTGGACGAGGATATCGAATTCTACAGCGTGATCCGATCCATCCGCGCCATCGAGGACAGCGACGTATGCTTCCTGATGATCGATGCGCAGGAAGGCATCCAACAGCAGGACCTGCACATCCTCTCCATCATCCAGAAGAACGGGAAGGGCGTGGTGGTACTGGTGAACAAGTGGGACCTGGTCGAGAAGGAGACCAACACCATGAAGGCATTCGAGGCGGACGTTAAGCAGCGCATGGAACCCTTTACCGACGTGCCGGTGATCTTTATTTCCGTACACGAGAAGCAGCGGATCTTGAAGGCGATGGAACGCGGTATGAAGGTCTACGAGGACCGCAAACGTCGCGTCCCTACCCGGAAGTTGAACGATTTGCTCCTGCCCATTATCGAGCGGCAACCGCCACCGATGTACAAAGCGAAGCAGGTGAGTATTAAATTCATCGGACAATTGCCGGTACACGTGCCGACGTTCGTCTTCTATTGCAACCTGCCGCAGTACATACGGCCTGCATACGAGCGGTTCCTGGAGAACCGGTTACGCGAGTTGTTCTCGTTCACGGGAGTACCCATCCGCTTGTTCTTCCGCAAGAAGTAACGCGCCCGTTCCTCCTTCTTGTTCTGCTGGCCTTTGCGTTCCATACCTGGGGCCAGAGCACCAAGGCCGTTTCGCGTAACTATGATTGGGGCGGTGCGGCCACTTGGTCGTCGGAATGGGACCGGTCATCCGGGGCAACGGAGATCCTGGATGATGATCTCTCCATCCGGCTCAAGAACAACAAGCCCCAGTTCCTTGCGCTCTTTTTCGAGCGACGCCGGGTGATCCGCTTTGCATCGGAAGAGGATATTCTTCTATACACGCGGTTCACGCTTCCGGAAAGCCTCGACCCACCCTACGATCAGCGGAATGCAGCGTGGTCCGATAGCACGAAGGCGGCCCGGCCCCTGTGGTTCAACGTACGGCTCGATCATTTTGCAGCGCGCATCATCCGGCCCGATGGTACGTGGGGTGAGGTTGGTGCATTCGCAAGCATCGAGCGGCAGCAGGTCCGTACGGCTCGTACCATGGAGACCGCATGGACGTATGTGCTCGACCTACAGGCCATTGCTCCCGGTGATGTTGTAGAGGTGCGTTGGAAGTACATGGTCCCGTATGATCTGAACGGACAGCAGACCGGAGGTTGGCGCGCCTTCGAATGGATGGACAATTGGGCGCGCTTGACCAGTTGGCGGATCTTCTTCCACGGCGATCTTCCGATCCGTCACCAACGTGTTGAACTGAAATACCATCGCCGGCACGGTCTGCGGATCGAGAGCGAAGCGTTCTACCATCTTTCCGAAGAACTGGAGGATGAACGTATCGCCGTTTGGGAACAACGCGACCTGCCTGCTTGTATGGGCGAAGTGAACGCAAGGCCCGGCATCGATCTGCCACACATCAACATCACGCTGGAGCCGGAGGACTATCGTTACTGGGCGCGGGACCGCCTCTCCGGTTTTGCGCAACAGCAACCCTATTGGTCCTATGTGATCGGAAAGCGGGAGTCTAGCGCGCTCTGGTGGAAGCGGGTTGCCATGAAACATGTTCCGGACCATCAGAACGCTTTGTTCACCGCGTTCGTGGATCGAACGACCGCAGCGATCCCGGATACGTTGAGAGCACGCCGCATGGAGGCCATACACGACCATATCGCAGAGGATTTCACCTATGACAACGATCGCTTGTGGTACCAAGGCATGGACAATGACCTGGCCCGGATGGGCGATCAGGTGAACGAACGCCGGATACGTGAGATAAGCCGATACGACCTGTACGCGAAGCTGGTCTACACCCTGGGTTCCGCATACAGCACGGCTTACCTGATGGACAAGCGCATCGGCACTATGGGTGGAGGATGGATGTCGCCCCTTTGGGACAGTGACTTCCTGATCGGCGTCAAGGACGTGGGTCACACGATGTGGATGCATCCCAAACGATCCGGGACGGGTCTGTTCGCGGACGAATTGCCGTTCTACTGGCAGGGTGCTCCTGCTTTGATATCCAGCGTTGAGCTCTTGATAGGCAACCTGCCACCACCACCACCACTTTTCCTGGAGCTTCCGAGTGATGCGAAGGAGAGCAATGTGCGTGTGAGCGAGATCCGGTTGGATATTTCGCCCAAGCCGACCAAGGCCATGGGTTCAGCCCGTGTGCTTCTATCGGGCCAGTTCAGTACGCTCGGCCGTAGCGCGTACCGGGACTTGAAGATGGATCCCACGGTGCATCCTTTCTACGGCGATGTGCTCCAACGCTTGTCCTACGGGACCAATTCGGATTGGCACGTCCGCTCCATTTCGAAAGAGGCACCGTTCCGGTTCATGGCTGAAACCACCGTGGCGTCGCCGATCCTCGAATACACCACGCTGGATAGTAGTTGGACCATCACGCTCTCTGAATTGAGCACGCATGCAGTGCCCGCCAATTTCACCGCTACGGGGCGTGATCTGCCCTTCTATTGGGACTTCGAACAGGACGACCGCTCCATCATCGATCTGCACTTCGACAGGTCCATGGAATTCTTGAACCTCGCTGAGCTGAACGTTTCGGTCTCAACACCCAATGCGACATTGGTGCGTACGGTGGTCAGTGATTCTCCTGCACATGTCCGGATCGAAAGTCTCCTAAAGGTGACGGGCGTTCGTGAATTGCCGGAGGATGCGCAGGCGTTAGAGCAGTTGATCCGGTCGGCACACGGCGATAGTTTCGTGCTCCGCGGGAAGCCGATGAGGGCCGAGCCTTGACGGGTCAGCACCTTTTGCTGTCGGTCGAAGAAGGCGGGGCTCGGTCGACATACGGCACCGACGATGTGCTCTTCGGTTACATTTATTCTCTCCAGAACAGAATAGTCATGAAGCACTTGTACCGTGGTTGTTTGGTTGTCGGATTTTTGCCAGTGATTGGTGCAACAGCGCAGATCTCGGTAGACCCTTTGCCTTCGACCACATTGTGCGCGAACACATCGGTCGATGTTGCGTTCCAGGCGAGCGGCACCTTCGATCCCGGTAATGTGTTCACGGTGGAACTTTCCGATGCTTCCGGGTCGTTCGCGGTGCCCAGTGCGATCGGATCCATTTCCGCAACAACATCAAGCACAGTATCCTGCCCTATCCCCGTGGCAAGTGGGACAGGTTTCCGGATCCGGGTGAACAGCAGCTCGCCGATCGTTATCGGTGATGATAGCGGAACGGACCTGACCATTGCTGCCCCGAATGCAGGCGGTGATGCGATCGCCACAGTGTGCTCTTCAGGTACTCCATTGGCTCTGTTCAGTGTACTCAATGGTTCCCCGGATGTTGGTGGTATCTGGTCGGACCCGAACGCCACAGGTGCTCTGATAGGCGGTATGCTCAACCTGGGTGGTCTTGTGGCCGGTACCTATTCGTTCATCTATACCGTCGACTTGCTGGGTTGTACGGATGACGCGACCGTCACGGTGAATGTCCTGCAAGCATCGAATGCAGGGGTGAACGCGAGCATGGTCGTTTGCTCGAACGATCCGCCATTCTCCATGTGGGGTCAACTCGGTGGATCTGCAGGTGCAGGTGGGCAATGGACCGCTCCCACCGCCAACCCGGTCCCCGATGTATTCGACCCGGCCGTTGACATGCCGGGTATCTACACCTACGTCGTTTCGGGAACACCGCCTTGTGCGAATGCGGTATCGACCCTGCTGATCATCGTGAACCAAGCACCCAATGCCGGAACGAATTCCGCGATCACGTGGTGTGCAAGTGCTGGTGCGTTCACGCTGTTCGATCAATTGGTTGGAGCACCTCAAGCAGGCGGCACGTGGACGTTCAATGCCATGCCCCATGGTCCGATCTTCCTGCCGGGTACCGACCTCCCCGGAAACTATGTGTACATGGTCCCCGGTAGTGCACCATGTTTGAACAGCACAGCACAACTATCGGTCACGATCGGCGCCTGCCTCACCACGCCGCAGAGCTACAACGCGCAACAGCAGAACCTATACTTGGAATACTGATCGGCCAGGTGCTCAGATCCGCGCCAACGCCTGATCCAGGTCGGCGATAAGGAAATCGGCATTCTCCAGTCCGACGTACAATCGGACCATTGTAAAGGGAAGGTCGTTCGGGCCCTTAAGTGCGCACACCGGCCACTGGAGGCTCTCGTAACCACCCCAGCTCACGGCGATCAAGAAGGTCTTCAAGTTGTCGCAGAAACGCTCTACGGCTGCTTCGTCGGGCGCTTTCAATTCAATGGTCATGAGACCGGCGACGCGTTTCATCTGCCGCTTGGCCAATTCGTGCTGTGGATGCTCCTTCAACCCCGGCCAATGGACACGCTTCACCTTCGGATGGGCGGCAAGGAAGGTGGCTATCCTTTCGGAATTGTCAGCGCTCCGGTTCACACGCAATTCCAAGGTGCGGAGACCGCGCATGAGAAGCCAAGCATCATGAGGTGACGGCGCTGCACCCAGTGTCATGAATTCCTTGGACATGATCTGCCGCATGTGCGCATGGCTGCCGGCCAACACCCCTGCGACCACATCGCTGTGACCGTTGAGGTATTTCGTTGCGCTGTGGGCCACCATGTCCATGCCCAGATCGATCGGGTTCTGGAAGAGCGGACTGTTGTAGCTGTTGTCGCACAACGTGATGATGCCATGTTCCTTCCCGATCGCGGCCACTGCGGCGATGTCCTGGAGTTCGAACGTGAGCGAGTTCGGACTTTCCAGGATGAAGAACGTGGTGTTCGGCTTGATCGCACGTCGGTAGTTCTCGGCATCCGTGCCATCCACGAAGGTGTGTTCAACGCCGAAGCGCGCAAGAAGCTCCACGAGCAATTTCTTCGTCCAGTTGTACGGCTTGTGGACGCAAACGATGTGGTCACCGGCCTTCACGAAACTCAACACCGCTGCCGAGATCGCCGCAACGCCGCTGCTGAAGAGCAATGCATCCTCGGCATGCTCCAACGTGGCGATCTTCTGCCGTACCATGCCAACGGTCGGGTTATGGCCGCGCGTGTACACCGGCTTGTCGAACTCCTGTTGCACAGTGGCGCGCATGGCCGCTACCGTCGGGTACGTGAAGTTGCCGCTCTGTACGATCGGCGGCACAACGGCATCGTAACCGATCGCTCGGTCTTCGCCGAGGTGGGTGAGGATGTAGGAGAGATCGTCCATCATGGGTCACGCTTGTAGAAGACGAAACCGTTCTTGCGATATAGTTCAGTGAACGTGCCCATAGCCTCCACTTCGCTTACCGAGGTGATCTTGCAAGAGAGATATACCGGCCTATCGATCGCGCCATAACACAAGGTGTCTTCTACCGGCTGTGCTTCGCAGATGCGACCGTAGAATTCGGGGACGTAGCTCTTGTAGCCCTTGGTAAGAACCCAGCATCGTTCAGGTCGAACTTGTTGTTCCCAGCAACTCCAATGTGCCTTGCTCTCGAAGAACTCGACTGCGGCGCGCTGGGTGTACCCTTCAATGTTGTTGATGAAGAAGAAGAGGGTGGTAGTGATGAAAAGCGCTGTTCCGGCGAACAACAACGCCAAGCTCTGCCGATGTCGATCCTTACCGTGAAGAAGATGTGCGCTACCCAAGGTCATCAATAACACGACACCAGCAAGGGCTTCAACACCGGTCCAAGTGACCAGTGCTTCCATGTTGCCTTGGGCGAAGGGGTCCTTCGCGAAAAGAGGTTCGATCAAAGCGACGTGCATTCCGATGAACGGAACGATGGTGAAAATGACCGCGATCAATGTGCCGATGATGCCCACAAGGAAACGTGACCATCCAAAGCTCTCCTGCTTTTTCCAGATGCGTTCCAACTGAATTGCTGCGAGGTATGTCAACGGGAAGTAAGCAAGGCTGCTGTAGTGGACGATCTTGGTCTGCACCAAACTGAAAAGGACGAGCACCACCCAGAAGAGGATCACCATCCAGGTGCGGTAGGTGTTCTGTTGTTGCCCTTCATCGCGTGTCGGCTGCAGTAGTTCCTGCAAAGCGAACACCGAAGCTGGAAAGCAACCGATGAGCAGCACTATGAAATGGTAGCCGAAGAATCCGCCGTGTCCAGCGTCCTCTGTGGTCAGCATGGCCACTTGCCGCCAGAAGAATCCGACCATGAAATCCGGGCCGTTGCGCACCAGATCGATGATCGCCCAAGAGCCGATGGTACACATGAATACGACCGTAGCCGATAGCACCGACCTCCAACGGAGCAAGGGCCGGAATCTGGAGCGGATCCAGAACACGACGAGCACGATGCCCGGAACGAGGATGCCGACAGGACCTTTGGTCATCACTGCGAGCCCCAGGAACAAGCCCATGAGCGCAGCGTTCCGCTGGCCACGGCCTGTGTTCGGAGGTGTGTCCTCGCGTACGGAGCTGACCAAACGATCGATCCCGAGGAAGATGAACAGGTTGAACCACGGGTCGATGATGCCGCTGCGGAAGTAGAGATGCGGGAGGATGGATCCGATGTACGCCAACACCCACAACGCACCGAACGTTGGTCCGCGCAAACGATCGCCGATGCGGAACAGCACGAGCAGCGTAACGATCCCGCAGATCGCGTTGGGCAATCGCGCAGCGAATTCGCCGATGCCGAACACCGACATGCTGATCGCCTGCATCCAGATGAACAAGGGAGGCTTCTCGTGGAACGGCTCGAAGCCCATTTGCGGTCGCCACGGATCGCCGCTCACCAGCATTTCCCGTGCGATCTCGGCGAAGTTGATCTCGTCCCAATCGAACAGGTGTACCGCCCCAAGTCCTGGAATGAACAGGACCGCAGCAGCGAGCGGGATGATGAGCTGAAGACGGCTCCGTGAGAGCATGGAGCGAAGGTAGAAGTGGGGTCAGCGTTTGCCGAGGAGGTCCCACTTCACCAAGCCTGTGCGTGCCAGGAAATAGCGGAAGCTCACACCAAGAACACCCAGTCCATAGGTCATGCTGCGGCTGAAGTTGATGCTGCTGGCTTCATCGAAGTACTTGGTGGGGCAGGTGATCTCCGCTATTTGGTAGCCCTTCCAAAGGATCTGTCCCACGATCTGGTTGTCGAACACGAAATCGTCCGAGAGGCGGTTGTACTCCACGCTACGCAGGACCGTCGCGGAATAAGCCCGATAGCCTGTGTGGTACTCGCTCAGTTTCTCACCCATCAAGATATTCTGGGTGAGGGTGAGCATACGGTTGAAGATGTACTTGTACATGGGCATGCCACCCTTCAACGCGCCCCCACCAAGGATGCGGGACCCGAACACGACAGGATACACTTCGTTGCCGATCAAGGCGATCATGCTCACCAGCAATTTCGGGGTGTACTGGTAGTCGGGATGGAGCATCACCACGATGTCGCCTCCCAATTCCAGTGCCTTGTCGTAGCAGCTCTTCTGGTTGCCCCCGTAGCCCCTGTTCCGTTGGTGTACCACGATGTGCTTGATGCCAAGCTTGTGCGCAACGTCCACTGTGTTGTCCGGGCTCTTGTCATCGACCAGTACCACATCATCCACCAGATCGAAGGGGATCTCCTTATAGGTCTGCTCCAAAGTAAGCGCAGCGCGATAGGCCGGCAGGACCACGATGACCTTCTTTCCTTGGAACATGCGGCAAAGATGGGAACGGTCCGCGAAGTGGACGTTGGGTTCAGGTGCGGCTCTCCGAAGCGTTCACCAGGTACACTCCACTGAGCACCACGGCGATCATGCCGATCTGGGCAAGTGAGATGGTCTCTTTGTCCAGCAGACCCCAGCCGATCGCGACAACGGGCATCAAGTAAGTGACGGATGAGGCCCAGACCGCGGTCGTCCTTTTCAGCAAGGCGTTCCACAACACGAGGGAAAGGGCCGAACTCAGGATCGCCAGTATGGCCACGAAGCCGAGCGACCGCAGCGCATGGGGATCCGACGCCAGCGTTCCCGGAAGGTCCGTTACCAGGCAACCGATCGCCCCGATCGGGCCGACGAAGGTGAGCGCCAATGCGGCCGTGGCCGCAGCCGGAAGCATGTAGAGCCGTTGCTTCACGATGTTCGCGCTGATCCCGTAGCACACCGTTCCAAGGACAGGAAGCACCGCATACAGGGACCAGCTGATCGCCCCGGTCTTAGGGTTGAAGGCCATCAGTCCCACGGCACCCACAAGGCCCAACAGGATACCGATGACCTGGCCCGACCGGGCCCGCGTCCGGAAGAGCAGTACCCCGACAAGCAAGGTGAACAGCGGTGTCAAGCTATTCAGCATGCCCGAGAGCGAACTCGAGATCGCCGTTTGTGCCGCGGCGAACAGGAATGCGGGGATCCCGTTCCCCAATAGGCCGGTGCCCAGCAAAGGCAACCAATGCACGCGGAACAGGCCGAAATGCTTGAACAGGAGCGGGGATAGGGCCAGCCACGCGATCAGCAAACGCGCCGATGCCATTTGCCCGGGGCTGAGGACCGGTTGTCCGTCATGGAACAGCCCGCGTTTCATCAGGATGAAGGAGCTGCCCCAGATCAAGGCAAGGATGAATAGCAGGGACCAAACGGTCCGGCGGTCGGTGCCCGGTTGCATTAGCGCGGCGAAGATACCCGGCACTTTCCGACACTATCTTTGTAACCTCTTCGTTGTTCCTGCGTCCTATCACCAGCGCACACAAGATCATGGACTTCCGCACACTCCTTCCGCTCACCGCCCTCCTTTTCTCCTGCTCCCAGCAAGCGCCTGCTCCCCAAGTGGCCGCCGGAATCGAGCGTGTTGTGGAGGAAGTGGCCATTTCAAGCGGCTCGCCAGTCACCATGGCCGACCTCAGCATCGATGGCATGAGTTGCGAAATGATGTGCGGCGGTTCCATCAAGAAGGCGCTGGCCTTGTTGCCCGGGGTTTCCGGAACGGAGATCAAGTTCATTGAAGGCGAGGAGCGCGACCATGCCGTGGTCACCTATGATGAGAGCAAGGTCTCGGATGCCGAAATGGTGGAGGCCATCCAGAAGCTGCACGATGGCCAGTACAAGGTGCTGGCGGTGAAGATCACCAAACAGGTGAAGGGTGCGACCACCACTTCCGCCGAAGGAGCACCGGTAGAGGAAAGCAAGCCGGTAAGCGTGCTGTCACCGGCCGCCATGCTCCTGCCCGGGATCCTGTCGCTGCTCACCCATCTGCTCCGTCTTTGAGCAACATTTCGCTGGCGAACAAAAGGGGACTTCGGTCCCCTTTTTCTTTTGGCCGAATTCGGAAGCAGGAGCGCGCGGGGCGGTACTTTCGCCCACGGAATGGAGGAACTTGTGCGCCGTGATCTGCGGCCCGTGACGCACTGGCTGGCGACGGGTTGCATCATGATCGCCTGCATGGTGGTGATCGGGGGTATTACACGGCTCACCGGCAGCGGTCTCAGCATCACCGTTTGGGACCCCATCATGGGTGCTGTGCCGCCACTGAACGAAGCAGCTTGGAATGCCGCCTTCGATCAGTACAAGGCGATCCCGGAATACACGTTGAAGAACCAGCAGATGGACCTAGCCGGGTTCAAACGCATCTTCTTCTGGGAATTCCTGCACCGCAACTGGGGCAGGCTGATGGGCCTGGTGTTCGCCATCCCGTTCTTCCTGTTCTGGCGCAAGGGCTTGCTTGGTGGCTGGCTCATGAAACGGTGTTGGGCCATCATGATCGGTGGCGGCCTTGTAGGTGTTTTGGGTTGGTACATGGTGGCCAGTGGGTTGGAGAAGGATCCGGATGTTAGCCACTACCGGTTGGCCATCCACCTGTGTGCGGCCTTCTCGGTGTTTGCACTGGTGTTATGGACGGCGTTCGACATCCATTCTGGTCGTGCGGCTTTCGCGGGGAACGGCACGTCACCAGCGCGCTGGGCTAGAGCACTGCTCGTTTTGCTGTTGTTGCAGATCATCTGGGGAGCCTTCACCGCAGGCCTCGATGCCGGGCATATCTACAATACATGGCCGCTGATGAACGGCACTTTCATGCCGGAGAACGTGCGTGCGTTCGGTGATCTGGTGACGGACCTTTCCGACCATCGCGATGGAGTGCAGTTCATCCACCGCAACCTGGCCTATCTCGTTGCCGCGGCCTTCGTGGTGTTCGCCATCATCTTCCGGCGCGAAGCCGCGATGGAGGATGTGTGGATCGCGCTCTTGATCGGCGTGGTGCTGCAGTTCGTGCTGGGGGTGCTTACCCTGTTGACACAGGTGGATCTCACCCTCGGTGTGCTTCACCAGTTGGGTGCCCTTGCATTGCTGAGCATTCTGCTGAAGGCCTTGCACCGCACCGGCAAACGCCTCACTTCCTCCACTCCAGCGTAGAGATCATCCGCAGCATGTCCTCCCGGATCCGCTTGGTGACGGGTGCCAGTGAATCCGCGTTCGGCCGCGCATCGAAGTAGAGCGCACCGTAAAGGAAGTTGCTCGTGCTGTCCGTCACGTAGAACACGAACGGGCTGGCCACGTCACCTTCAACGTTGAACACGGTGCCGAAGACGCGTGCCGGCGCGCGCAGGATACGCTCGCTGCTGATCTTGGCCGCCATCGCTTGGTGCGTGTTCTTGAAACCATGTGCATCCTCGATCAGGTCCTGCAGTTGATCGCCCACCGGAGACCACGTCAGGTGGACCGTGGCGCGTTGGCCCCCGAAGCGCACATCGAACCAGCGCGCTGCATCCTGCGTGGGGCGTATGCCGACGCGGGCATAGCTCGGTAGGTCAGCCGTGAACGTGGCGCTATCCGTCCAAGGGGCGTAGGAGGCCTCGGGCAGGTCGATGCGGAAATAGCCCTTGGGCTTCGGGAGGGGATCGTTCCCACATGCTACAAGAAGCAATACCGGAACGGCAAGGATCCACTTAGCTGGTCGCTTCATCGCGCATGATCACTTTAACGCGACGTACGCGCTTGTTGTCAGATCCTTCCACTACGAAGGTGAAGTTCCGCAGCTCCACCCGTTCTCCTTTCTTCGGGATGCGCCCGGTGAGTTCCAGGACGAAACCACCGAGGGTGCCACTGTCGCCTTTGTTCTCCTCGAAGAGCTCACCGTCAATGCTCATCACGCGGTACACATCGGTCAACGCGGTCTTTCCTTCGAAGACCCAGGTGTGGTCATCGAGCTTGCTGTAGAACAGGTTCTCGTCGTCGTACTCGTCGGTGATGTCGCCCACGATCTCCTCGATCACATCCTCCAACGTGATGATACCGCTGGTGCCACCGTATTCATCCACCACCACGGCCAGGTGTACTTTCTCGCTTTGGAATTCCTTCAACAGATCGTCCAGCTTCTTGCTTTCCGGAACGAAGTAGGGCGCGCGCAACAAGGTGTGCCAGTCGAAGATATCCTTGTCCAAGTGGGGCAATACGTCCTTGATGTAGAGGACGCCCACCATGCGGTCCGGTGTTTCCTCGAAGATGGGCACACGCGAGAAGCCGGAATCCACGATGGCCGCCAACAGTTCCTTGAACGAGATCTCCTTGTCGAAGGCGATCATCTCGGTCCGTGGCCGCATCACCTGGCGCACTTCGAAGTTGCCGAACTTCACGATGCCCCGCAGGATGCGTTGTTCCTCCGCCGTGGTACTGGAGTCGTTGGTGAGGTCCAGCGCGTGGCCCAGCGAGTCGATGGAGATGTTCGGTGTGCTCCGTTTACGATAACGCTTCTCGATGAAGGTGGTGCTGCGGACCAGTGTTTCGCTGATGGGTTTGAAGATCCACCGCAATGTGAGCAATGGACCGCTCATGGTCTGTGCCACACGTACCGGGTTCGACGTGGCATACACCTTGGGCAGCACTTCGCCGATGAGCAGGATGATGAAGGTGATGGCCAGTACCTGGATGATGAAGACCATGTAGGTGGGCATGCGCGACAGGTCCAGGAGGTCGGAGACCGCCACGGTGCTGAGGATCACCACGCCAACGTTCACGAAGTTGTTCGCGATCAAGATCGTGGCGAGCAACCGGCGGGGTTTGGCCAGCAGGTCCATTACGCGCTGGCCTGAACTGCCACCGCGTTCCTGCACATCGCGCAGTTGCGTCGGGGACAGGGAGAACAAGGCAACTTCGCTGGCCGACATCGCGGCCGATACCACCAGCAACAGGCCGATCACCACCAACACGATCAACGTGCCCGGTTCCAAGGCCCGTAGATAGAGAGCGGCGTACAAGGGATATGCGGAAGGAGGCTCCAGAACTCAGCGGTTGGTGGACATGCGGCTTGGCACTGCGGCGTACACCGCACTAGAAGGGCAGGTCGTCCTCGGCATCATTTCCTCCCGCAGGTGCCGCATTGGACGAGGCAACGGACCGCTCCGTTGCAGGCGCGTTCTGGCGTGGTGCACCACCTTCCGTATTCGCGCGGTCCAGCAGCGTCATCTCATCGGCCACGATCTCCGTGGTGTAGCGCGTGTTGTTGTCCTTGTCCTGCCACTGGCGTGTGCGCAACTTGCCTTCCACGTAGATCTTGCTGCCCTTGCGCACGTACTTCTCCGTGATCTCGGCCAGCCCGCGCCACGCCACCACGTTGTGCCACTCGGTCTGCTCGCGCTTCTCGCCCGTGGTCTTGTCCTTGTAGGTCTCGCTGGTCGCCAGGCGGAAGTTCGCCACGCTGGCACCGTTCTGCAGATGACGGATCTCGGGATCGGCGCCCAGGTTGCCGATCAGGATCACTTTGTTGACTCCGGCCATGTTCGATGGGATAGGACGACGAAGATAGCGCTTCGCTCAGGCCTTTTTGGTCTTGTATTCCCCGGCCATGTAGCGGTCGATCAGCCGGGGCACCGCATGACCAGCCAGCTTTTTGTCGGTCACCAGTACCCAGCTTTTCGGTGGATGGACCGACTTCGATGGCACCACCTCCCAGAAGATCGTTTCGATCCGCTGGTGCGAGAGCAGATGCACCACCTTTTCGCTTCGCTTTTCCACGCTCCAACCTCCCGGTGCGGTCTCTTCCAACGCTGTGGAGAGCATACGCTTGCTGGCCGGACGTTCGGTCTCGATCAACGGAAATTCATACAGGCCCTGCCAGATATCCTTCCCCGTCCGCTTCTGAAGGAAAGTGCCTTTCGCGGTGCGGATGTGCAGGTAGTTGAAGTGCCGCACGCGCACCGTGGTCTTGCCCGCCTTCACCGGTAGTTGTGTGATGCGTCCCGTCGCCCTCGCAATGCACCGGCTGGCGATGGGGCAATCCCCGCAACGCGGATTCCGGGGCAGGCAGATGGTGGCCCCCAGTTCCATCACGGCCTGGTTGTGGTCGCCGGGGTGTTTCGGGTCAATCAGGGTCGCAGCCAGCGCCCGGAACTCCTTCCGGCCCTCGGTGCTGTCGATGGGGGTGGCGATCCCGAAGACCCGGGCCAGCACCCGGTACACGTTGCCATCCACCACCGGTTCCACCAGAGCGAAGGCGATGGAGCCGATGGCCGCTGCCGTGTAGTCGCCCACGCCCTTCAGGCCCCTTAGTTCACTGTATGTCACAGGAAAGGAACCGCCATGTTCGGTCACCACCTGCCGGGCAGCGGTGAGGAGGTTGCGCGCCCGGCTGTAGTAGCCCAGGCCCTGCCACAGCTTCAGGACGGCATCCTCGGGCGCCTTGGCCAGATGGGCCACGGTGGGGTAGCGCTCCACGAACCGGAGCCAGTAGGCCAGGCCCTGGTCCACCCGGGTCTGCTGCAGGATCACCTCGCTAAGCCAGATGCGGTACGGGTCGCGGGTTTCCCGCCAGGGAAGGGACCGGTGGTGCTCCCGGTACCAAGGGAGGAGCGCGGTGCTAAACCAAGCGGTTGACATACAGGGCCAAAGATCGGTTGCGCGATCCACTTGGACGGCTATCTTTGCCGCCCCAAACCGAAGCAGGGTAATGACGAAGGCGGAATTGGTCAGCATCATCGCAAAACGCACTGGCGTGGAGCGTACCGTTGTATTGACGACAGTGGAAGCGTTCATGGAAGAAGTGAAAGGCTCACTGGAGAAAGGCGAGAACGTCCACCTGCGGGGGTTCGGGAGTTTCGTGGTGAAACGCAGGGCGCAGAAGACCGGAAGGATCCTGGCCCGCAACACCACCATCATCATTCCGGCGCACGATGTGCCGGCGTTCAAACCGGCCGACACGTTCGTCGACAAGGTGAAGAACCGTCCCGTTGCTGGCCAGTAAGCGATGAAAGGCTTGAAGAAGCCTCAGTTGCTGGCCCTCCTCGGTGCGTTGGTGGTGATCGTTCTTTTGGTAATGGCGCCCCGGACACCTGCCGGGAAGCAACAGGCCGAGGTCCCCGCAATGGACCCCAGCAAGGCGAAGACCGCGGAAGCGGTGGCCTTGGTGAACGGCCAGGATCCCATGCGCGGCATCATGATGCTGCGCGAGATCCTGCAGGAGGACAGCAACAATGTGGAAGCACATTGGCAGCTCGGCCTCTTCTCGGTACAGAGCGGTCAGTACGACAAGGCCCTGCACCGTTTCCAAAAGGTGCTGGCCCTGGACTCGGTCAATTTCCCCGATGCCTGGTTCTACCTGGGGCGCACCTACGCGACACTGGACAGCAATGCCCTGGCGATCGCGCACTTGAAGAAGTACAAGACACTGACGCAAGACACGGCCATCCTGAACGGGGTGGACCGGTTCCTGCTCGAATTGGAGAACGTTAAATAAGGAGTATCATGCCCTGCGGAAAGAAGAGGAAGCGTCACAAGATGGCCACCCACAAGCGCAAGAAGCGTCTGCGGAAGAACCGTCACAAGAAGAAGAACCGCTAGGTTTTTCTGAAGGTGCTGCGCCGTAGGGCCGGGAGAATGTCCCGGCCCACGCGACTGCACACAGGGTCACCGCTGGTAGCCCTTGCTTCCACATAGCCCCAAGTTCCCTCGTGAACATCGATCTCATCATCCGCTCCGGCGCAGGTGAAGTGGCTCTTGCCCTGATGAAGGACAAGGTGCTTGCTGAACTGCACCGCGAGAAGACCGAGCGGGGTTTCGCCGTGGGCGATGTCTACATCGCCAAGGTGCGCAAGGTGGCCCCCGGCCTCAACGCCGCCTTCGTGGACGTGGGGCACGAGAAGGACGCCTTCCTGCACTACTTCGATCTGGGCCCGCAGTACAAGAACTCGTACAAGTTCGCCAAGGGTGCCGTTGCCGGCACCGTTACCACCAGCTTGCTGGAGGACTGGAAGCTGGACACCGACATTCCCAAGGAGGGCAAGCTGGCCGATGTGCTCAGCGCCAGCCAGAGCATCCTGGTGCAGATCGCCAAGGAGCCCATCAGCACCAAGGGCCCACGCCTCACCGCCGAGGTCACCCTCGCCGGCCGATACATGGTGCTGGTGCCCTTCATCAACAAGACCAGCATCTCGTCCCGCATCACCGATGAAACGGAGCGCAAACGGTTGAAGGAACTGATGGTGGCCATCAAGCCCAAGGGCTTTGGTGTCATCATCCGCACCAATGCCGAGGGCAAGCGCACCGAGGACCTGGAGAAGGACCTGGTGACCCTGCTGCAACGTTGGGACACCATGTTCCACAACCTGCGCAACGCACAGGCCCCCAAGAAGGTGCTCGGCGAGATCGACCGCACCAGCGCCGTGCTGCGCGATGTGCTCAACAAGAACTTCACCGCCATCCATGTGGATGACGAGCTGCTGACCGAGGAGATCTACCAGACCCTGGAGAAGACCGCACCGGAGAAGAAAGGCATCGTAAAGCACTACAAGGGCAAGCTGGACATCTTCGACAACTTCGGGGTCAACAAGCAGATCAAGCAGGCCTTCGGCAAGCAGGTCATGCTCAACAGCGGTGCCTACCTGATCATCGAGAAAACGGAGGCCATGCACGTCATCGACGTGAACAGCGGCAGCCGCAAAGGGGGCAACCAGGAACAGGAGAAGAACGCGTTGGACATCAACGTGGAGGCCGCCCTCGAGATCGCCCGCCTGCTGCGCCTGCGCGACATGGGCGGCATCATCTGCGTGGACTTCATAGACCTCTACGAACCCGAGAACCGCCGCATCCTGCACAAGACGCTGAAGGATGCCATGGAGGACGACAAGGCCAAGCACAACGTGCTACCGCCAAGCCGCTTCGGCGTCATCGAGATGACACGCCAGCGCGTGCGGCCGGAAACGGAGATCGATACCAGCGAGAACTGCCCCGCCTGCAACGGCACCGGCGAAGTGAGCGCACCCGTGCTCATCATCGACGAGATCGAGAACACGCTGAACTACCTGCTCGGCGAACGGGACATGAGCGGCCTTGTGCTACAGGTACACCCTTTCATCCACGCCCACCTTACCAAGGGCCTGCCCAGCATCCAGCACAAGTGGTGGTGGCGCTGGAAGAAATGGGTGCGCATTAAGCCCGGTGGCAACAACCAATACCTCGCCTACAGCTTCCAGGATGGGGCGGGGAATGAGGTGCCGGTGTAGACTGTGCGTTCCACATAGTGAGCGGTGCTCACATTTGGTGCCCCTGTACCGACCTACTGGTGCTGCAACCCATGGTGCCCGAGGAAGTGGTGCATGGCATGGTGGGGGTGATGGAAGGGAAGCCTGAGCTATTGCTTCCTTTTCTTGATGGGGCGGTGGTGTATTGAAGGGGATCACACACCGAGTTGACCTTCCGCCTTAGTTTCGTTGATGCGGATTTCACCGGTGTCAACAATGGCGGGAATGAATTCTCGTGCGTGCGTGCGGTTCATTGCGTGTTTGGTAGTGTGCACCATAGCTGCATGTGCGCAGTCAAGAACAGCCTTGACCAAGAGATTTAGCGGTAATAGTGTTAAGTACTGGGATGCGGTCGTGGGTTGGGATTGGGCCTTCTACTCAGATGGTCGGTTCGTTGAGTATCTGACTGATTCAACCGGGCGGCAATTCGCTGATTACGGTGATTTTCGTATTCGGGGAATGACCTTCGCCTCGAAAGGCGACAGTATTATTGTCTTAGCCGGAGTCAAACGTTTGAGAGAGTACAAGGTGGAGAATGTCACTGAGGAAGAACTGGTTGTTACCTCAAGAAAAACTGGATGGGGCACAGACACACTTCGATTTACTGCGAGCCAGGATCAGCACACTACTCCCAGAGCACTTCCTGAGTAATGGTGTGTATGTTCTGGTGATAGTCTCAGTCCCACATAGTTCTATGGCAGCAGGGAATTGCAGCCGTCCATCATGCATACCTTGCTTTCGATGGGCCGTTATGTACCTGGGAGAATGGAGCATATGCAAGAGCTAGTCGAAGTAATACTCCATCACTCTGGCGCTCCCCCTTTCATCGGCGACCAGGAAACATCGTTCATCATGCGGTTGCTCAATGGCAAGAATGCAGATGCAGAGTTCGAAAGAACAATGGATGCCTTGGTGGCCATTAACCGCATGAGCAATTTTGGTGAAGGGCGTGCCGATGCGGTCAATAGGCATACCGTCTACGCGTTGAATCAGTTGATCGAAACGTTGCTTTTCGACTCATTCGCGAAACTTCAGCAACAGGATATTGAGCAGTGCAGAAAGAGAGGAAGGATCGTCTTGCGTGCATGGTCTGCAATTGTCGAAGGCGATTGTGCAGACCTCCGGTCCTACGCATTCCACCTTGCTCCATGAACCTAGTACTTAAGAAAGACTGATGGACCTGAGCGGGAAATCGGATCAGGTTATTGCCGCCTTGGCGGTTAAAGAGAGATCCACAGATTGGGTCCAAAGGGGCCTGGACGGCTTGTTCACTTCAACTGCGACTGAGGATTTCCGTGATGTGATATCCGCTCTGGTCCTTTACAATGATGCCTTGAATCGGGTTGGTGTTGATGCCGACTCCTTCTGTAGGCTTCCCTTGTTTTCGGTCCAATCATAACTGGAGGTTCCAAAGGGCTGTTCATGGTTGAGTTTGCGCCGGTGATCGGTAGCCGAGCGCTTTGTGAGGTCTGTGATTGTTGTAAT
>Ga0075163_10002803_pt1 | contig 23408 bp, 18 predicted proteins | sample JI1023141ADNA_FD_71478 | JGI IMG/M metagenome (GOLD analysis project Ga0075163, IMG submission 71478) | Wastewater effluent complex algal communities from Wisconsin, to seasonally profile nutrient transformation and Carbon sequestration -... | ecosystem: Engineered > WWTP > Effluent > Algae... | reverse complement strand
TTCTGCCGCGGCTTCAACTTCGAGCTGCAGGCGGCGGCGACCGACGACGGCATCGTGATCTCGCTGGGCCAGCCGCACAGCTTCCCGCTGGCCACCGTGTTCGGCTACGTGCCGTCGACGATCGCCGAGGACGTGCTGGTGCAGGCGCTGCTCGATCAGCCGATGTTCGAGGTGCGCTGGCGGTGGAACGTGACCCGCGCGCTGACGGTGGCGCGGCGCCAGGGCGGCAAGAAGGTCGCGCCCAACCTGGTGCGCATGCGCGCCGCCGATCTGCTGAGCGTGGTGTTCCCGCAGGCCCAGGCCTGCCTCGAGACCGTCGTCGGCGATCGCGAGATCCCCGATCACCCGCTGGTCGCCGACACGATCCGCGACTGCCTGACCGAGGCGCTCGACGGCGCCGGCCTGACCGCGCTGTGCGCGGCGCTCGAGCGCGGCGAGATCGCCGTGCTGGCCCGGGACGCGGTCGAGCCGTCGCCGCTGTGCCACGAGCTGATCAACGCCAACCCCTACGCGTTCCTCGATGACGCCCCGCTCGAGGAGCGCCGCACCCGCGCGGTCAACCTGCGCCGCGGCCTGCCGACCGAGCTGGCCGAGCGGATCGCCGGCCACAGCGGCGCGCTGGCGCCCGAGGCGATCGCCGCCGCCGAGGACGAGGCCGCGCCGGTCGTCCGAGATCCGGACGAGCTGCACGACGCGCTGCAGACCGGGTGGCTGGTGCCGGTGGCCCGCGCCGCGGCGCTGGGCGAGCCGGCGTGGCTGGCGGCGCTGGCCGCGGCCGGCCGCGCGACGGTGCTGGCCTGGCCCGCCGACGGGCCGCGCCCGGCCGGCGCCGCGTGGGTGGCGACCGAGCGGCTGGCCGCGGTGCGCGCGCTGGTGCCCGACGCGGTCGCGACGCCGCCGCTGGCGACGCCGAGCTGGGCCGAGGCCCTCGAGCCCGACGTCGCGCTCAGGCGGATCGTCGCCGCGCACCTCGACGCCAGCGGCCCGCGCACCGCGGCGGCGCTGGCCGCGACGCTGGGCCTGGCAACGGCGGCAGTGCTCGAGGCGCTGCTCGCCCTCGAGGCCGACGGCGACATCCTGCGCGGCAGCTTCACGGGACTGAGCTCCCGGGGGCTCGTCGCCGAGCCCCCCTCGTCGGGGCCAGGTCCCCGACGAGCCTCCCTCCAGGACGCGACACTCCCGGCGCCCGCGGTGACGATGACCGTGCCGGCGGCGATCGCCGCGGCCGACGACGAGCTGGCGACGATCGAGTGGTGCAACCGGCGGATCCTGGCGCGCATCCACCGCCTGACGCTGGCGCGCCTGCGCCGCGAGATCGAGCCGGTCGACGCCAGCGCGCTGATGCGGTTCTTGCTGCGCTGGCAGCGGGTCGCCAAGGGCACGCAGGTGATCGGCGCCGACGGCCTGAACCGCGTGCTCGATCAGCTGAGCGGCTTCGAGACCGCGGCCGGCGCGTGGGAGCGGGAGCTCTTGCCGGCGCGGCTGAACGGCTACGACGCGACGTGGCTCGATCAGCTGTGCCTGGGCGGCGCGATCGCGTGGTGCCGGCTGTCGGCGCGCAAGGCCGACGCCGACGCGACCGGCGGACGGGTGACGCCGTCGCGGGCCGCGCCGCTGGCGCTGTTCCGGCGCAGCGACGGCGCGTGGCTGCGCGCGCCGCTGGCGGCCGACGCCGACGCCGCGCCGGCGCTGAGCGCCGAGGCGGCCGCGGTGGCCGCGAGCCTGCGCGGCAGCGGCGCGACGTTCCTGCCGGAGCTGGTCGCCGCGGTCGGCCTGGCGCCCGACGTCGTCGAGGACGCGCTGTGGGAGCTGGTCGCCGCGGGGCTGGCCGCCGCCGATGGCTTCGCGTCGCTGCGCGTGCTGATCGAGCGCAAGCGCGGCGAGCCGCTGCGCACGCGGTTCGATCAGCCGGCGCGCGGCACCGTCGAGGCGTCCCACGCGTGGCGCGAGGCGGTGCGGCGGTCGCGCGAGAAGGAGCGGGCGCGCCCCGCGGTCGCGGTGCGCAGCCTGCCGACCGCCGCCGGGCGCTGGTCGCTGCTCGGCGCGCCGCGCGCCGACGCGCTCGATCCCGACGCGTCCGCCCGCCAGCTCCTGGCGCGCTACGGCGTGGTGTTCCGCGACCTGCTGGTGCGCGAACCCGCGCTGCCGCCGTGGCGCGACCTGGCGATGGCGCTGCGCCGCCTCGAGGCGCGCGGCGAGATCCGCGGCGGGCGCTTCGTGACCGGCTTCGTCGGCGAGCAGTTCGCGCTGCCCGAGGCGCTCGACGGGCTGCGCGCGGTGCGCACGCCGCCGGCGACCCACGAGCTGGTGAAGGTGGCGGCGACCGATCCGCTCAACCTGGTCGGCATCGTCACCCCGGGGCCGCGGGTGCCGGCGGTGATCGGCAACGCGGTCTTGTGGTGTGACGGCGTGCCGCTCGCGTCGCTGGAGGCCGGCGCCGTGGTGGTGCGGACGAGCTTGCCGGCGGGGGCGCGCGTCGACGACGACCTGACGTATCATGAGGCGTCGCGGCGCCCGATGCCCGCGGCGCAACCGTCGCTGCCGCTGTGATCTCCACGCTCCGCTCCTGGTTCCGCCCGGCCTGGCCGCACGCGTTCATCGCCGGGTTCGTCGCGCTGCAGCTGCTGTTGCCGCTGCACTACTACCTGGCGCGCCGCGACGACCACGACGAGCGCTTCGCGTGGCGGATGTTCTCGTCGACCCGGTCGCTGGCGTGCGACGTCGAGCTGCGCGTCGACGATCGCCCGATCGAGCTGGGCCGCGAGTTCCACGACGCGTGGATCGCGATCGCCCGCCGCGGCCGGCGCACCGTGGTCGAGGCGATGGCGGCGCGGCTGTGCAAGCAGCACCCCGGCTCGACGGTGACCGCGTTCTTGACCTGCAAGCCGGTGCGCGGCGAGCCGTACTCGGTCGGCGGCTTCGACCTGTGCACGATCCCGCGGTTGTAGATGGCCAAGCGCACCCGCTCCCAGCACAAGCGCTCCGGTCCGGCGACTCCCTCGCCGGCGCCGGACGCCGCAGCCGCGTCGACGCCGCCCGCCGAGCGCCAACGGACCGCGGTGCGCGCGCCGGCGCTGCCCGTCGCGCCTCGCGGGCGCTTCTGGCTCGACTTCGAGGTGTCGTGGGCGAGCTGGGCGCTGTTCCGGCTGTGCTTCTTCGGGCTGCACGCGGTCGACGCCGTGCTGCAGCTGGCCCACGCGCCGCGCTACGGCGCCGGCGGCTTCAACGTGCCGCAGCTGCCGCTGCCGCTCCTGCCCGCGCCCGATCGCACGGGCATGAGCTTCGTCTACGGCCTGCTCGCGATCGCGTTCGCGCTGTGCGCGGTCGGCGTCGCGGTGCGGGCGCTGGTGCCGCTGGCCGCCGCGCTCTACGCGTACGCGTACTTCGTCAGCCAGCTCGACTCGTACCAGCACCACTACCTGATGTGCCTGGTGCTGTTCCTCTTGTGCTTCGTCCCGACCGCGCCGACCAGCGTCGGCGCCGACGGGCGGCGCTGGCTGCGCTCGTGGGCGCTGCGGCTGGTGCTGGTGCAGCTGGCGATCGTCTACCTGTGGGCCGCGGTGGCCAAGGTCGATCGCGCGTGGGTCGACGGCACGCTGCTGGCCAGCCAGGTGCAGCCCGGCGCGATGCGCTCGCTGATCGGCGGCCTCGGCTTCGCCACCGTCGCGGTGCTGGTGCTGGCCACCGAGGTCGCGCTGGCGGCGACGATCTGGAACCGCCGGCTGTGGTTCGTCGCGGCGCCGCTCGGCGTCGGCCTGCACCTCGGCATCGAGCTGATCGATCTCGATATCGGGCTGTTCTCCTATTACATGATCGCCAGCTACCTGCTGGTGGTGCCTGGCGCGCCGGCCGACGCGGCGCTGGCGCTGGGGCGTCGGCTGGTCGCCCCGCTGGCGCGGATGCCGAGCGCCGCGGCGCTGGCGCTGACCATCGCCGCGCTCGCAGCTGGCGCGGTCCACGTGCTGCGCCACCCGCTGCCGCTGGCGCGCGCCGGGCTGGTCGGACTCGGGCTCGTCGCTGGCGCCGCCATCGCCGCGCGGCGTGGCGGCGCGCGGGCGATCGCCGGGCGGCTCGGCGGCGGGGCGCTGGCGTTCGCGCTGCTGGCGACGGTGCTAGCGAGCACCGACGTCGCCGCCGATCACTTCCGCACCTGGGGCGGCGCGTCCCGGCGCATGGGCCTGCCCAGCGAGCGCGCCGCCTACCAGGGCCTGCTCGCGGTCGACCCGCGCTCCGAGTACGCGCACTTCTACCTCGGCCAGCTCGACGTCAAGGCCGGGGCGCTCGACGCCGCGCGCGCCCACTTCGCCGCCGGCCAGCGGGTCGCGCCGAAGCGCGTCCGCTGCTACCTGGCCGGCGCCAACCTCGACGTGGCCGGCGGCGATCGCGCCGCGGCGATCGCCACGCTCGAGCGCGGCCTGGCCGCGGTGCCGGGCGATCCCGAGCTGACCCAGCGCCTGGCCGCGCTGCGAGGCGCCGGTGGCTAGCAAGCGCGAGAAGGCGGCGCGGATCGCGGCGATCCTCGACGAGCGGTTCCCGCAGCCGGGCATCCCGCTCGATCACGGCGATCCGTTCCAGCTGTTGTGCGCGGTGCTGTTGTCGGCGCAGACCACCGACGCGCGGGTCAACCTGGTGACGCCGGCCTTGTTCGCCGAGGCGCCCACGCCGGCGGCGCTGGCCGCGCTGCCCGAGGCGCGCATCCTCCAGCACATCCGCACCTGCGGCCTCGCGCCGACCAAAGCCAAGAACCTGCGCGCGCTCGGCGCCGCGCTCATGCGCGATCACGGCGGCCACGTGCCGCGCGACTTCGACGCCCTCGAGGCGCTGCCCGGCGTCGGCCACAAGACCGCCAGCGTGGTCATGGCCCAGGCGTTCGGCGTGCCGGCGTTCCCCGTCGACACTCACATCCACCGGCTGGCCGCGCGCTGGGGCCTGTCGAGCGGCAAGGACGTGGTCACCACCGAGCGCGACCTGAAGGCGCAGTTCCCCGAGGCGCGGTGGAACGCCGCCCACCTGCAGATCATCTACTTCGGCCGGCAGTACTGCCCGGCGCGCGGCCACGTCATCGCCGCGTGCCCGATCTGCGCGTGGGCGATGGCCAAGACCACCGCCGCCGCCGAGCGCCGCCGCGGCGCCAGCAAGTGACCGTTGGGCGTCGCGGAATGACCTGGGTCATGTCGTGATGCGCGGCGAGGCCGACGCTTCGTGCCATGCATACAGCTCGCACGCTCGGGTCCTCGATCACGATGGCGAGTATCGGCTGCATGTCTGGAGCCTGGCTCGCGGTCGCCCACGCACAATCCACCGGCGACGACGCGCCGCTGCCCGACGCCACAGCATCGCCCGACGCGCCGCCGCCCGACGCCACGGCGTCGCCCGACGCGCCGCCACCTGACGCCGCCTACGAGGCCTGCTTGCGGCAGCGCGCCGCCATCACCGCGCAAGCCAACGCGGCGACGTCGCCGAAGGAGCGGGGCCGGCTGTTCATGAGCCGTCCGGACTGCAAGAAGGCCAGCGCCACCGCCGGCGCCACGCGCAACAAGGGCGAGGGGCAGTCGACCTTCGAGGTGAGCGGCGGCCTGGCCATCTTCTCCTTGTACAGCACGTCGATCACCCGGTTCGGTGGCCTCGACCTCGGCGCCGGCACCTTCGTCACGCCGCGGGTCGCGCTGACGCTCCGCCTGTCCGGCGGCACGATCGTCGAGAGCGGCGAGCTTGCCTACTTCGGCGTGCTGGGGCCCCACGCGCAGATCTGGGTCACCGATCGCGTCTGGGCCGGCGCCGGTGGGGGGCTCGGGTTCGGGATCGTGTGGCACGACACCGCCTCCGGCGAAGTGGGGAGCGGGCTCGACTTCCGGTGCGGCTACTCGTTCAAGCCGTACGGGAACTCGGTGAACGTCTCGCTCGAGGCGACCTCGGTGTCGGGCAGGACCACATTCGCGGCGCCGTTCAGCGACAACGCGCTCACCGTGCTCGCGTTCCTCGTCGGATATCAGAACGGCCCGCACCGCGCCGCCGCGACGCGGTGAGCGCGTCGATGACGCCGAGCGCGCACGGCGCCGCGAGTCGTGGCAAGGTCGGCCCATGGCCGAGGACGACAAGCTGGCGCGCATCGTCGAGGCGCGCCTCAAGCTCCGCGAGCGCTTCCAGCGCGACATGCAGGCGACGCCGTCGCTGGCGGACGACGCGCCGCAGGGCAGCGGGCCGATCAACCGCCACGGCATGCCGCAGCTGCCGCCCGATCAGTACGAGACCAAGAAGTGGCCGGTGCTCGATCTCGGCATCAAGCCCGAGGTGCCGCGCGCCGCGTGGAAGCTGATCGTCGACGGCGCCGTGGCCGCGCCGCGCACGCTGGCCTGGACCGACCTCGAGGCGTTCGAGCAGGTCGAGGATGTCAGCGACTTTCACTGCGTGACCAAGTGGTCGCGGATGAACATGCGCTGGCGCGGCGTCCGGCTCGCGGACGTGCTGGCCGCCGCCGAGCCGCGGCCGACCGCGCGCTTCGTGATGTGCCACGCGTTCGACGGCTACACCACCAACCTGCCGCTGGTCGAGGCGCTCAAGCCCGACGTGCTGCTCGTGCACACGTTCGACGGCGCGCCGCTCGAGGTCGAGCACGGCGGGCCGTGCCGGGTGATCACGCCGCAGCTGTACGCGTGGAAGGGCGCGAAGTGGGTGTCGCGGCTCGAGCTGCTCGAGGACGATCGCCCGGGCTTCTGGGAGGAGCGCGGCTACTCGAACACCGCGTACCCGTGGCGCAACGATCGCTACTCGTGAGCGCGCGCGGGGCGGCGCTGGCCGCGGGGCTCGCGGTGGTGGCGGCGTGCCAGGTGCAAGGCGGCCCGCCGCTGCAGGTGCTGACCGAGACCGCGCGCCCGCGCTGGCGCGACGACCTGCCGGCGACCTCGGCGATCTTCGACGGCGCGACCGTGCGGCTGCGCGGCGCGCGCGGCGAGGTGCTGGGCGTCGAGGTGCTCCGGCCGCCGGCCGATCCCGTCGACGTCGCGCTGACGCTCACCGACGCCGACGTCCGCGGCTTCGCGGTCGATCACGCGGTGGTGGCGTCGCCGTCGACGGTGCTGTACGGACGCAGCCGCGGCGCCGGCCGCTACCCCGATCGGCTGACCCCGGTCGCCGGCCCGGTCGCGACGCCGCGGATGGCGTACTTCGACGTCGCGATCCCGGTGACGGCGGCGGTCGGCGTCCACCGCGGCGAGCTGGTGGTCGGCGATCGGCGATTCCCCGTCGAGCTGACCGTCGAGCCGGTGACGCTGCCGGCGATCGACGCGCAGCCGTGGGTGTGGGCCTACTACAACCCGAACGAGATCGCGCGCGTCATCGGCAGCCGCGACGCCGCCACCACGCTGGCCGCCGAGCGCGACTACGCGGCGCTGTTGCGCACCTACGGCGTGATCGCGTCGCCCGAGCTCACCGCCGACAGCTGGGACGCGCGCCGCGACCTCGTCGCCGGGCTGCGCTACGTGCCGGTGCTGTTGCCGCGCGAGCAGCCCGCGCTCGACGCCGAGGTGCGCGGCTGGATCGCGCGGACCGCCGGCACCGGCGTCGTGCCATTCGCGATCCCGATCGACGAGCCGCGCACCGCCGAGGCGCAGGCCCGCGTGCGCGAGCTCAGCGGCTGGGTGCGCGCCGCCGGCGGCGGCCCGGGGCGCTTCCTCTACGCCGTGACCCACGGCCCGACGCCCGCGCTCGGCGACGCGATCGACGTCTACATCGCGTCCGACGCCGTGCGCGGCGGCACGCTGCCGCCCGAGCGCGCGTGGACCTACAACGGCGCGCCGGGCTGGGCCGGCGCGCTGGTCGTCGACGCCGACGACGCCGGCACGCTGCGCTCGTGGGGCTGGCTCGGCTTCGCCCACGACATCCCGCTCTGGTACGTCTGGGACGCCTTCTACTGGCGCGATCGCCACAACCGCGGCCGCGACCTCGCGCCCGCCCACGACCTCGTCGCCGACCCGCTCACCTTCGACGACGGCGAAGATCACGGCGCCCTCGACGGCGTCCTCGCCTACCCCGGCCCCCTGCCCTCGCTCCGCCTCGCCCAGCTCCGCCGCGGCCTCACCGATCGCCTCCTCCTCGAAGCCGCCGCCGCCCGCGTCGGCCGCCCCGCCGTCCTCGCCCTCATCCCACCCCGCTGGCCCACCTCCGACGCCGCCTGGCAGCACCTCAGGGACAGGATCTACCCCCTCATCTATTCGAAATAGCTATGCTTTCCAGGCGTGTTGTGTCGCAAGAAGGGACACTTTCCTGCCCCCCAACATATTGAGATCACCTGGAATATCGACGAGGAATTTCGCCAGGGATACCAACGGGTTGGACCGGTAGAAAGTGTCCCTTTTGGCGACGCACGACGGCGGATTTCACGAGTGAATCAAGGAGGATGGAAGGTAGGATCCTGTCCCCACTTGCGCTTTGGGGGCAGAATGAATATTCATTCCGTGTCGTGATGAGTCGGCAAGAGCGCAGCCCGCGGCGAGCGGTGGGGGACAAGCGGGAGGCGATCCTGGCGGCGGCGACGGAGCTGTTCGTGGAGCGCGGGTTTCATGGGACGACGGTGCCGGAGATCGCGGAGCGGGCGGGCGTGGGGGCGGGGACGATCTATCGGCACTTCGCGTCGAAGGAGGCGGTGGTCAACGAGCTGTTCCGGCTGCACAAGCAGGCGTTGACGGCGCGGGTGCTGCGCGACTTCCCGGTCGGCGCGGCGGCGCGCGAGCAGTTCAAGGCGCTGTGGCACCGGATGGCGCGCTACGCCGTCGACGAGCCGCGCGGCTTCGCGTTCCTCGAGCTGCACAACCACCGCTCGTACCTCGACACCGAGAGCCTGGCGATCGAGACGCGCATCCGCGACTTCGGCATCGCGTTCCTGACCGCCGCGCAGCAGAAGGGCGAGGTCAAGGACGCCGACCCGATGGTGCTCATCGGCATCGTCATGGGCGCGTTCATCGGCCTGGTCCGCTTCGCCGCCGAGTGCAAGCTGACGCTCGACGACGCCGCCTGGCGCACCGCCGAGCAGTGCGTCTGGGAAGCCATCCGCGCCTGATGCGCCGCCATCATGCCGCAATTGTTTACGTTTCCTCTGCGACGGAATGAACATTCATTCCCTTCTCGCACCGATTTCCTGAGCCTCCAGGCTCATCAACCCTTCGTCACGCCACAGGAGATTTCGCCATGACCGCCTCGAACGCTCGCTCGTCTGCCGCCGCCCCCCAGGTCGTCCTCATCACCGGCGCCACCGCCGGCATCGGTCGCCAGACCGCGCTGCACCTCGCGGCCGCCGGCTACCACGTCATCGCCACCGGCCGCCGCGTCGCCGAGCTCGAGGCGCTGCGCAAGGACGCGCCCGGCCGGCTGTCGATCACGCCGCTCGACGTCACCTCGGCCGCGTCGATCGCCGCCGCGGTGGCCGAGGTCGATCGCCTGACCGACGGCCACGGCGTCGACGTGCTGGTCAACAACGCCGGCTTCGGCGTCGCCGGCCCGCTCACCGAGATCAGCGACGCCGAGCTGCGCCGCCAGTACGACACCAACGTGTTCGGCCTGATGGCGGTCACCCGCGCGTTCGTCCCGCAGATGCGCGCGCGCGGCCGCGGCCGCATCATCAACGTGTCGAGCATGGGCGGGAGGATGACGCTGCCGTTCTTCGGCGCGTACAACTCCACCAAGTACGCGCTCGAGTCGCTGTCCGACGCGCTGCGCCTCGAGCTGCACGCGTTCGGCGTCGACGTGGTGCTGATCGAGCCGGGCGCCATCCACACCAACTTCGGCGACACCGCGATGAGCCCGGTCGCGCAGTTCCAGGACAGCGCCTACGCGGGCGCGCTGGCCAAGGCCGAGGTGCTGCGCAAGCGCATGGAGGCGACCGCGGTCGGCCCCGAGGTCATCGCGCGCGCCATCCACAAGGCGATCCGCCGCCGCCGCCCGGCCGCGCGCTACGTCGCGCCGTGGTTCGGCAACGTCGTGCTCGGGCTGCTCGCGCTGACGCCGACCCGGATCCAGGACGCCGCGATGCGCCGGCTGTCGTTCTTGACCCGCGGCCAGCTCGACGTCGACGCCGCCCGTCAGCGCGCGGCCACCACGGCGCCGCCGGCCGCGCCAGCGCCGCGCGCGCGCGCCCACGCCGCCGCGCCGAGCAACTGACAAGAACCCAGCCGGTCGCTCAGCCGCCGCGGACGCGCTCGATCAGCCCGAGCAGCGACTCGATCGGCACCGGCTTGTCGATCAGCTGGCCGCCCCGCGCCACCACCAGCTCGCGGATCGGATCCGCGATCCCGGCGGTCATCAGCACCAGCCGCTCGACCAGCGCGGGCCGGTCCTGGCGCAGCGCCTCGAGGAAGCCGAGGCCGTCGGTGCCGGGCATCATCACGTCGCACAGGATCACGTCGTAGGGCTCGGCCAGCACGCGCGCCATCGCCGCGCGCGCGTCGTGCTCGATCGTCACGTCGTGGTGGCCGCGGAGCTGGCGGTGCATCGCCCGGGTCAGCGCGACCTCGTCGTCGATGATCAGCACGCGCGCGCGCTGCCGCGACGGGATCTCGACCGGCACCGCGGCGGCCGCGGCGTCGGGCTGGGTCGGCAAGACGACGACGAAGTCGGTGCCGCCGCGCGCGCCGACGTCGACGGTGATCCGCCCGCCCATGCGCTCGACCAGCGCGCGCACCGTCGCCAGCCCGAGGCCGCCGGTCGAGCTGGTGCTGCGCCCGGCGAAGAACGGATCGAACACCCGGCCGCGCGCGTCGGCGGCGAGCTTGCGGCCGCTGTCGCTGACCACCAGCTCGAGGCACCCGTCGCGCGCGCCCAGCCGCAGCCGGATCTCGTGATCGGGCTCGCCGGTCGGGATCGCCTCGGCGGCGCTGACCAGCAGGTTGATGACCACCTGCGTGAGCTTGCGCGGATCGAGCTCGACGATCGGCACCGGCGCCAGCTCGAGCACGACCCGCGCCCGGTGGCGCAGCTGGCTGCCGAGCAGCTCGTAGACCTCGCGGCACACCGCGCCGACGTCGGTGGCCTCGACGCGATCCGGCTCGGGCCGCGCGAACGCGCGCAGCGCCTGGACGATCGCGACGATCCGCTCGACGCCGCGGACGTTGTCCTCGAGCATCTCGGTCATCTCGTCGAACAGCGCCGTCCGCGTCGCCGCCTGCGGATCGTCGGGCGGCAGCGTCTCGCGCAGCGCCGCGACGTGATCGAGGCAGGTCGTGAGGTTCATCAGCACGTAGGCGGCGGGGTTGTTGACCTCGTGCGCCACGCCGGCGGCCAGGGTCGCGATCGCCCCGACCCGATCGAGCTCGCTCACCCGCTGCCGCAGCTCGCGGGCCCGCCCGCGGGCGATCGCCGACTCGATCGTGCGCCGGACGATCGCCGGCGTGAGCTGATCGAGCGACAGGTAGTCGTCGGCGCCCGCCGCCAGCCAGCGATCGCCATCGCCGGGCGGCCCGTGCGCGCGATCGACGGCGATCACCGGCGGGTGGTTGCGCTGCGGGATCAGCGCCGCCAGCGCCGCGGCGGCGGTCGCGGCGGTGGTGTCGAGCAAGACGACGTGAGGCAAGCCGCGATCGACCAGCGCGACCAGCGGCGCGACCTCGGGCGCGACCCGCGCGGCGTGGTAGCCGATCGCCGCGACGACGTGCTCGATCGCGCTGCCCGCACCGGCCGCGATCGCGACCCGCACCGACGCGGCGGCGCCGCCGCGCGCGCGATCGACGGCGGTCAGGCCGCTGGTGGTGCCGCCCAGCACCGGCTCGACGACGCCATCGTCACTCACGGGCACGGCCGACGCAGGGAGCGCTCACCTGACGACGGTAACAGCCCGAGCCCTCGACGCGCCATCACCCCAGAGGTACGGTCCCGCCTCGCATGCTCGACCTCGGCGCGCTGTACGACGACCACCTCGCGATCCTCGGACGCGGCTACCGCGACGTCCTCACGACCCACCAGCTCGACGCGATCGTGCTGGCCGCGGGGCAGCCGGCGCCGCGCAGCCGCTTCGACGATCAGGCCTGGCCGACGGTGATCACCCCGGCGTTCGCGCACTGGCTGCCGCTGCCCGAGCCCGACGCGTTCGTGATCGTCGACGGCGCTGCCCGGCCGCGGCTGGTCCGCGTCGACACCGGCGACTACTGGGAGTCGGCGCCGCGCGCGGAGTCAGAACTCTTCTGGGACCGCTTCGAGGTGATCACCGTCAAGGACGTCGCCGCGGCGGTGGCGGCGCTGCCCACCGGCCGGGTCGCGCTGATCGGCGAACGGATGCCCGCGGTGGCCGGCGCGACGGCCAACCCGCCCGACGTGATCGCGGCGCTCGAGGCGCTGCGCACGCGCAAGACCGCGTACGAGATCGCGTGCCTCGCCGAGGCCACCGCGCGCGCGGTCCGCGGCCATCGCCACGTCGCGCAGCTGTTCGCCGAGCGCGAGGTCAGCGAGCTCGGCCTGCACCTCGCCTACCTCGCCGCCAGCGATCAGGCCGAGGTCGACGCGCCGTACCAGAACATCGTCGCGCGCGGCGCCCACGCCGCGGTGCTGCACCACACGCAGTACGATCGGCGCACCGCGGCGACGCGCATCGACGACTCGCTGCTGGTCGACGCCGGCGCCCGCTACCTCGGCTACGGCGCCGACATCACCCGCACCTGGGCCCGCGGCGCCGGCGCCGACGCGACGCTGTTCGCGGCGCTGGTCGCCGCCGTCGATCGCCTGCAGCAGCAGCTGTGCCGCGAGGTCCGCGCCGGCGACGCCTACGAGGCGTTGCACGATCGCGCCCACGCGCTGCTCGCGGTGGCGCTGGTCGAACTCGGCATCGGCAAGGGCGATCCGGCGACGCTGGTCGAGCGCGGCGTGACGCGCGCGCTGTTCCCGCACGGCCTGGGCCACTCGCTCGGCGTGCAGGTGCACGACGTCGGCATGCGGCTGCGACCGCCGCGCCCCGACAACCGCTTCCTGCGCAACACCAGCACGATCGCGATCGATCAGGTGTTCACGATCGAGCCCGGCTGCTACGTCATCGACGCGCTCCTGGCGCCGCTGGCCGCCGACGATCGCCGGCCGCTGTTGGCGTGGGACGCGATCGCCGCGCTGCGGCCGTTCGGCGGCGTGCGCGTCGAGGACAACGTCGTCGTCACCGCGACCGGCGCGCGCAACCTCACCCGCGACGCGTGGGGGGCGGCGTGACCGGGCCGCGCGCGCTCGCGGCGCTGGCGCTCGCGCTGGCCCTCGCCGCCTGTCAACGCAAGGCGGCGCCGCCGGCCGCGCAGGGCGGCACCGACGGCGGCCCGGCCGTGGCCACCGCCGACGGCGGCGCGCCGGCGCGCCCGCAGGTGAAGCCGCCGCTGCCGCTGGCGCCGGTGCCGGCCGACGCCGAGGTCATCACCGGCGTGGCCGAGGCGCCGACCGCGCGCGTGCTGATCAAGCGGCTGCGCGCCGGCGCCGGTGGTCGCCCCGGCCGCAACGACAACGTCGAGCTCGAGTTCAGCGGCTGGCGCCCCAACGGCGAGACCTTCATCACCACCGCGGCGCGCAAGCGCGCGCTGCCGCGCAACCTCGCCACCACCGCGCCCGGCTTCGCCGCCGCCGTGCAGTCGATGCAGGTCGGCGAGCGCGCGATGGTGTGGGTGCCGGCCGAGCTGAGCTACCCCGGCCAGCCCCAGGGCACGCCCGAGGCGACGATCTACGAGATCGAGCTGATCGGCTTCGAGCCGTCGCCGCCGACCCCGCCCGACGTCGGCGCGCCGCCGACCACCGCCGCGGCCACGCCGTCGGGGCTGCGCTCGCTGGTGGTCAAGCCCGGCACCGGCACCACCCACCCGCGCAGCTTCGACCTCGTGACCTACCACTACACCGCGTGGGACGCGACCGGCCGCATGTTCGACTCGTCGGAGCTGCGCAAGCGGCCGACGACCACGCTGGGCTTCCGCGAGTTCCGCGGCATCGAGGAGGCGCTGACCCAGATGGTGGTCGGCGAGCGCCGCCGGGTCTGGCTGCCGCCGAGCCTGACCGATCAGAGCCTGCCCGGGCTGCCGCGCGGCACGCTGTGCTACGAGCTCGAGCTGACCGACCTGGTGCCGCAGGCCGCGCCGCCGGCCGCCCCGTCGCTGGCCGAGCTGGCGGCGCCGCCGGCCGACGCCCGCACCACGCCGCGCGGCGTGCGCTTCGTGATCAAGAAGGCCGGCACCGGCAAGGTCCACCCGACGCCGACCGATCAGGTCGAGGTGGCGTTCTCGGGGTGGACCGTCGACGGCCACCTGTTCGACAGCTCGATCCCGCACGGCGTGCCGATCACCGCGCCGGTCGGCAAGTTCATCCCCGGGTGGATCGAGGCGCTGACCCAGATGGTGGCCGGCGATCACGCGCGGGTGTGGGTGCCGGTCGAGCTGGCGTTCAACCACGAGCCGGGGCGCCCGGCCGGGCCGGTGGTGTTCGACCTCGAGCTGCGCGCGGTCGCTCCGGCGCCGCCGCCGGGCGCGCCGGTGACGACGACGGTGCCGGCCAAGCCGGCGGTCAAGCTGGTGCCGACGCCGTGACCGCGCCCGCCGCGGTGCGCGCCGCCTGGGGCTGGGACGCCGGGTACACCGTCGAGCCGCTCGCCGGCGGGCTGATCAACGCGACCTACGCGGTGCGCCACGCCGGCGCGCCGATCGCGGTGGTGCAGCGGCTGCATCCGATCTTCGCCGGCGAGGTCAACCTCGACCTCGAGCACGTCACCGCGCACCTGGCGCGGGCCGGGCTGACCACGCCGCGGCTGCTCCGCACGCGCCGCGGCGACGCGTGGATCACCGACGACGATCGCGTGTGGCGGGCGCTGACCTGGGTCGACGGCGTCGCCCACCACGCCGTGACCTCGACCGCGCTGGCCGCGGCCGGCGGCGAGCTGGTCGGGCGCTTCCACCGCGCGGTCGCCGATCTGTCCTACGACTACGCGTTCGCGCGCGCCGGCGTCCACGACACGCCCGCGCACCTGGCGCGGCTGCAGGCCCACGTCGACGGCGCGCCCGCCGGCGAGGCCGCGGCGCTGGGCCGCGAGGTGCTGGCCGCGGCCGCCGGGCTGCCGCCGATGCCGGCGCTGCCGCTGCGCCACTGCCACGGCGATCTCAAGATCTCGAACCTGCTGTTCGCCGCTGGCGATCCATCCCGCGCGCTGTGCCTGGTCGACCTCGACACGCTGGGCCGGCAGACGCTGGCGTTCGAGCTGGGCGACGCGATGCGCTCGTGGTGCAACCCGCGCGGCGAGGACGCCGGCGCGGTCGGGTTCGACCTGGCCATCTTCGCCGCCGCGCTGGGCGCGTGGCGCGACGTCGTCGGCGATCGGGTCGACGTCGCCGAGCGCGCGGCGATCGTCGTCGGGCTCGAGACGGTGTGCGTCGAGCTGGCGGCGCGCTTCACGACCGACGTCTTCGACGACCGCTACTTCGGCTGGGATCCGGCGCGCTTCCCGTCGCGCCGCGCCCACAACCTGGTGCGCGCCCGCGGTCAACTGGCGCTGGCCCACGCGGTCCGCGCCGCGCGCGCCGACGCGCTGGCCGTCGTCGGCGCCTGACGCCGCGCGCGCCGGCTGCGGTGTCGGGTCGCGCACGCTGCGGTGGCGTGTCAGCGCAGTCTCCGCGCCACGCGTCGACGATTTCGGCCAAGATACCCGGATGCTCGTACGCCGTCTCGGGATGGTCGCGCTGCTCGGCGCCACCGCCGCGCACGCCACGCCGCTGACCGATCGCGCCCGCGCCAGCCACGCCCGCGGCGTCGAGGTGTTGCCGGCCGCCGCCGCGCCGCGGCTGGTGCGCGATCACCTCGAGGTCGCGTACCACGCGGTGCCGGCCGAGCGGGCCGTCGCGTGGGCCGGCTTCGTCGCCGGCGCCCCGGGCATGACCGCGGCCAGCTGGGATCGCGCGACCGGCGTGCCGTCGCGGATCTGGGGCCGCGGCGTGCTCGTGACCGGCAGCGTCGCCGACCCCGCCGTCGCCGCCGCCGCGGCGTGGCGCGTGCTGGGCGCCAACCTCGCGCTGCTCGCGCCGGGCGCCCGCCTCGGCGACTTCGCGCTGGTGGCCAACGATCTCGACGGCGACCTGCGCACGATCGGCTTCGTGCAGCGCCACGCCGGCCTGCCGGTGGTGGGCGGCCAGGTCAGCTTCCGCTTCAAGCGCGATCGGCTGTTCGTGATCGGCTCCGAGGCGCTGCCCGACGTGCGCGTGGCCTGGCCGGCGGCCAAGCCGGCCGGCGCGCTGGTCGACCCGGTCCGCGCCGCCACCGCGGTCGACCTCGGCCTCGACGCCGCGGCGATCGCGACCCGGGTCGACGGCGGCCTCGAGATCGTGCCGCTCGTCGGCGCGCGCGGCGTGCTCGGCTACCGGGTCGCGCAGCCGCTGGTCGTCGACGCCGGCGCCGCCGGCGCCTGGCGGGTGTGGGCCGATCCCGCCACCGGCGCGCCGCTGGTGCGCCGCTCGCTCACGCCGTCGGCCGCCGGCGCGATCACCTTCGACGTGCCGGCCCGCTACCCCGGCGCCGAGCGCCGCGACCTGCCGGCGCCCCGGCTGGCGGTCACCGTCGACGGCGCCCCGCTCACCACCGACGCGGCCGGCCGGGTCAGCTGGGCCAACGCCGGCCCCGGCGCGCTCAGCGTCACGCCGACCGGCCCCGACGTCGCGGTGGTCAACAGCGCCGGCGAGCTGGCCCGCCAGAGCGCGACGCTGGCGCCCGACGCCACGCTGCGGTGGAGCGGCGCCGGCGACGCCGCGGTCGACGCGCAGCTGTCGGCGTTCGTCCACGCGTCGCTGGTGCGCACCTACGCGCGGCGCTTCGCGCCCGAGCTGGCGTTCCTCGACGAGCAGCTGCCGGTGCGGGTCAACATCGCCGACGAGTGCAACGCGTTCTCGGACGGCACCGCGATCAACTTCTTCGCCGCCAGCGATCGCTGCGAGAACACCGCGCGCATCGCCGACGTCGTCTATCACGAGTTCGGACACTCGGTGCACAGCCACGCGATCATCCGCGGGGTCGGCTTCTTCGACGGCGCGTTCTCCGAGGGCCTGTCGGACTACCTCGCCGCGACGATCACCGACGACAGCGGCATGGGCCGCGGCTTCTTCCGCACCGACGCCCCGCTGCGCGAGCTGGACCCGCCCGACTCCGAGTGGACCTGGCCGCGCGACATCGACGAGATCCACCGCACCGGCCAGATCTTCGGCGGCGCGATGTGGGACCTGCGCAAGGCGCTGATCGCCGAGAGCAGCGACCGCGACGCCGCGGTGCGGCTGGCCGATCGGCTGTTCTACGCGGCGGTGCGCCGGGCCTCGAGCATCCCGGCGACCTTGATCGAGATCCTGGCGGCCGACGACGACGACGGCGATCTCGCCAACGGCACGCCGCACGAGTGCGCGATCCGCGCGGCGTTCGGCCGCCACGGCCTGCGCACGCTCGCGGGCGAGATCGACGCGGCCGGCCTGGTGCCCAGCGCCACCACCGCGCCGCAGCCGGTGCGGCTGACGCTGATCGGCGAGGACCAGCGCTGCGGCGACACCATCACCGACGTCCGCCTGGAGTGGCGGCCGCGCGACGGCGGCCAGCCCGGCAACGCCGCAGCCACCGCCGCCGACGACGTCTGGACCGCGCCGCTCACGCTGCCGGCCGACGGCGAGGCGCTGTTCTTCCGCTTCCGGGTCCGGTTCGCCGACGGCAGCGACATGGTCTACCCCGCCAACCGCGCCGACCCCTGGTACCAGCTGTACCACGGCGACGTCGTGCCGCTGTACTGCACCGACTTCGAGCGCAACCCGCTGGCCGACGGCTGGCGGGTCGGCGGCGACGCGCCCGAGGTGTGGCAGTGGGGCATCCCCGGCGGCGCGGCCGGCGTCGGCGATCCGACCCGCGCGTTCTCGGGCAGCCGGATCGTCGGCACCGGCCTGTCGTTCGTCGATCCGGCCTACCGCGCCAAGTCCCGCGCGTGGATCGAGACGCCGGTGATCGACGTCGGCCAGTATTCCGACGTCCACCTGCAGTACCGCCGCTGGCTCAACGTCGAGGACGGCTTCTACGACCAGGCGACGATCGCGGTCAACCAGGAGCAGGCCTGGGCCAACCTGTCGTCACAGGGCAACTCCAGCCACACCACCCACCACGAGGACAAGGCCTGGCTGTTCCAGGACGTGCCGCTGTCGTCGCGGATCTACGACGGCACGGTCGCGGTGCGCTGGCTGCTCGACTCCGACGAGGGCCTCGAGCTGGGCGGCTGGAACCTCGACGACGTCTGCATCGTCGCCAACCCGCGGGCGATCTGCGGCGACGGCCAGCTGACGCCGACCGAGCAGTGCGACGACGGCGCCGCCAACGCCGACGCCGCCGACCGCTGCCGCACCTCATGCCGTCGCGCCTACTGCGGCGACGGCATCGTCGACAGCCTCGAGGCCTGCGACGACGGCAACGAGCAGGACGGCGACGCGTGCTCGAGCGTCTGCGAGGTCGTCGAGCCCAAGGCCGAGGAGATCGACGGCGGGTGCGCCGCCGGTGGCCGAGGCGCGGGCGCCGGGCTCGCGCTCGGCGTGGCCGCGGCCGCGCTGTTGGTCCGCCGCCGGCGCCGCTGACGCCCCGCGCCTCAGCGCCCGCCGGGGCCCATCGCGCCGCCGCCCATGCCGCCGCGCATCCCGCCGCGCATGCCGCCGCGCGGCCCGCGCTGACCCAGCCCGCGCTGGCCCTGGGCGCCCATCGCCTGGCGCAGCTGGCGGCGGTGCTTCACGACGAAGCGCTTGGCCTGCTTGCGCTCGGGGCCGGTCAGCCGACCATCGCCGTCGCGATCGAAGCGCTGGATCAACATCGCGCGCAGCGCCGGCGGCAGCCGGCGATGACCGCCGCGGCGGGCCTGCACGTCGGCGCCCTGCGGCGCGCCCTGGGCGACCGGGCCGCTGGGCGGCGCCAGCGGCGGCGCGGGCTGGGCCAGCGCGGAGCCGGCGAGGAGCGAGGAGAACAGGAGGGCGAGGGTGAGGAGCTTGGTGCGCATGCCGATCCGACCCGCCACCGCCGTGAGAGTTAAGCCCGCGCTACTGACAGGGCGCGCTCAGCGGCCCCGGCGCGACCACGACCGGCGTGCCGGTGCGCAGGTAGGTGTCGAAGAAGCACGCGTACTGGTGCTTCACCTCCTCGATCTGCCGATAGAGGTAGTGCGGATCGACGATGCCGTCGCCCTCGTACTGCACGACCACGCGGGTGTGGCCGGCGCCGTCGTTGGCGGTCACCGGGTAGGTCGCGATCCCGCCCAGCCCGTCCAGCGCGAGCGCCGGCTGCATCGTCGGCCAGGTCTCGGGACCAGCCTGGCGGTTGCCGTACGCGAGCGCCGCGGCGTCGTAGATCGTCGTCGGGAAGTACACGTCACCCTTGCCGACCGGTTCGTAGACGTGGTGCACCGGGTGGTCGGGCAACGGCAGGCGCGCCAGCCGCGCCATCGCCACGCCGGGCTCGGCGATCTCCCACCCGCTCGCGAGCAGGCCGAGGCCCGGGTGCATGAACGTCAGCTTGTCGGCGTCGGCCTGGAGCAGCGACGCGAGCAACCCGCGCGCGCCGTCGATCAGCCCGGTGTCGAGGATCATCAGGTTCCAGAACCCGCCGGCGCCAGTCGGCACCAGCACCGGCACCCGCGGCTCGAGCGCGCCGAACAGGTTGGTGTACATGCCGCCCATCGACTGCCCGCCGGCCACCAGCCTCTGCCCGTCGAAGCGATGCACGGTCGCGTCGGCGCCGCGGCACGGCGCCAGCACCGCCGCGGGGATCTGCAGCTGCAAGAGCGCGTCGAGCAACAGCCGCTGCTCGATCACGCCTTGCTGGAACGTGTACGGGAACGCGACCAGGTTCTGCAGGTTGAGGTACGCGTAGTCGCTCGCGCCCGGCAGCCGCTCGGGGTTGACCGGCAGCGCGCTCGACGCCGCGGCGATGCCGTAGCGCGCGACCACGAACGCCGGCCCCTCGCCGACGGTCGGCTCGCCGTCGGGCGTCAGCGTCTTGCCCAGATCGACCAGCCCCGAGCTGAGCCCGCCCGAGCCGTGGAAGAACTGGTACAGCGGCCAGCCGTTGGTCGGCATCGGCCCGGCGGGGATCGTGATCGTCAGCGGCACGGTCAGGTCGCTCTGCTTGATCGGCGCGCCGCTGGGGTCGAGCACGAACACGCCGTCGGTGAAGAACGGCGCCGCGCCGGTCTGGAACTGCGGGAACGTCACCTCGCCGACCAGCTCGCAGTAGCTGCTGGTGGGATCGGTGTGGTTGCCGTCGGTGTCGACGTGCAGGTTGGCGATCACCGCGTCGTGGGCGGCGCGCACCGCCTCGGAGCGGGCGAACGCCACCGCGGTCTCGTCGCCGGTGGTGAACACCGTCGCCGTCAGCACGTCGGTCGCCGGCACGCCGAGCATCGCCAGCGTCGGCCACAGCGGCGCGAACGCGGCGGCGGTGGCCGCGCCGCGGGCCCCGGCGGGCGTGCGGCCGGCGGCCAGGTCGGCGATCCCGTCGGGGATCGCGAAGCCGGGCAGCGCGGCGGTGCGGACGACCACCGCGTAGGTGGTGTGCGGCGTCAGCACGAAGCCCGGCCGCGGCGCGACGCCGACCAGGTAGCTGGGCGCGAAGAAGTCGGTCTCGAGCGCCTGCGCCACCACCGGCACCAGCCGGCCGCGGGTCGGCGAGTCGGGATCGACGTCGATCAACAGCAGCGGCGACGTCGGCGCCGCGGCGATCACGTCGGTCGACTGCCACGCCGGCGTCGGCTTGCCGAACCGGAAGTACGCGATCGGCATCAGCGGCGCGCCGACCCGCGCGTCGGCCAAGGTCAGCAGGTCGCGCACGATCTTGGCGTCGCCGGCGTTGGGGAAGCCGCCGTACGCCAGCGTGCCGTCGGCGTCGAGCCGCACGTCCGACGGGAACGGCGCGTCGAAGAACGTCGTGCCGGTGAGCGCGGCGTCGAGCTCGAACCACACGTCGGGGGTCGTCGGGCCGCCGCCGTCGTCACCACAGGCCGCGAGGCCGATCACCAGGAGCATCGTCAACGAGCGCGCGCGCATCGCGCCATGAGAGCCCGCCGCCGCGACGGCTGTCAATCGACGTCGGGCGTCTCGTCGGGCGCCAGCCGCTGCCAGGCGCGGCGCAGCTGCGCGAGATCGACGCCCAGCTCGTCGAGCGCCTCCAGCGAGTCGGGCTGGTCGAGGTGCACCTCGGTCAACAGCGCCGCCAGCGCCTCGGCGTCGCCCGCGCCCTCCCACCGATCGTACGCGCGCGCGATCCGCACGCGCACCAGGCCCGGGTCCATCAGCCGCGCGCTCGCGTAGTTGCCGCGGCTGCCGCAGCGCACGCACGGGCGGGCCCCCGGCCACAACAGGCCGCAGACGAAGCAGTCATCGCCGACGAAGCCGTCGCGGATGCCCTCCATCGCGCGCCCCCCGCGCTACTCGCCGCCGCCGCACGGGTCGGCGCCGTCGCCGCACGGATCGCCACCGCCACCACCGCCGCCGCTGCCGCCCTCGGCGTCGTCGCTGCCGCCGCCCGGCCCCTCCATCGTGTCGCCCTTGCCGCCGGCCGCGTTCATCTTGGCCTCGACGTCGGCCTTGAGCGCGTCCTGCTGCGCCTTGGTGATGTACGGCTCGCACGCCTCGAGCGCCTTGTGGTCACCGGCCTTCTGCATGCACGCGATCGCCTCGCCCGACCACTTGTCGGCGACGCAGTGGTCGGCGAACAGCTGCTGCATCTCGGGGATCATGTGCGCCATCCCCTCGACCTCGCCCGCGACCTCGCGCTTGAAGATCTCGCCGATGTTGGCGGCGGCCGCGCCGCACGCGTCCTTGGTGCTGCCCTTCTGCGAGCCACCGCAGCCGCCGACCACCGCCGCCATCACGATCGCGAACATGCCGAGCTTGCTCATCGGCCGCATCTTCGCACGCCCGCGCCGGGCGCGCCGACGCGTCAGCTCTTCTTCTTGGCGCGCGGCTTCTTCTTGGGCGCCGCGGCGGCCTCGACCTCGGCCTTCTGCGCCGAGTCGATGCGCCGGATCGCGCGCAGCCGCAGCGTCTTGTCGAGCTTGGGCTTGAACTCGCCGGGCGGCGGCGGCTCGGGCAGCATGCCGGTCCGCGCCAGCTCGTCCTCGCGCAACAGCAGCGCGCGCAGCTTGTCGGGCGACGACATCGCGCGCAGCTTGGCGATGGTCTGCGGGTTGCGCAGAGCGCGCGCCAGCCGGCCGAGGATCGGCAGGTGGAGCTTGTCGTACTTCAGGCCCATCAAGAAGTAGAGGAACGTGTTGCGGCCGTCGGGCGCGCCGAACTGGATGCCCTCCCACGACCGGCCGCACACCAGGAACGGGCGGACGATCTTGCCCTTGTCCTTGGCGCGGGTGTGCAGGAACGCGACGCCGCCCTCCATCGCGGTCGACGCCAGCGACTCGCGCTCGACCACCTGGCCGACGAACCACGGCTTGTCGGTCAGCCAGCCGTTGGCGTACGCGCGCGCGGCCAGCTCCTCGATCACCGCCACCGAGGTGCGCGCCTTCAGGTCGATGATGATCGCCGAGTCGGGCAGCAGGTCCTCGAGCGGCAGCTTCATGCCGTCGGGCACCTCGGTGAAGTGCTCCTCCTCGCCGAGCAGCTCGCGCTCGAGCCAGACGTCGACGTCCTTCTTGCGGAACTGCCACTGGCGCTCGCCGCCCACCGAGGGCAGCTTGCCCGTCGAGACGAGCTTGTAGACGGTCTTCTCGTCGAGGTGGAGGTACGCGGCCAGCTCCGGCAGGGTCAGCAACCCTTCCTCCGGCTTCTTGGTACGGTCGGGGGCCGCGGCCGCGGGCTTCTTGGTCATGCGGGCCCGACTCTACCACCCCGAAAGTCGCGGGCCGCGACCCGGGCGTCTACAATATCGGCGTGGCGGCACCGCTCCCTCGCTGGTCGTTGCGGCGCGCCCGGCTCCTGGTCGGGTCGAAGCTGGCGCTCGTCGTCGGCCTGGTGCTGTTCGTCGGCCTGGCCTGGCTGATCGAGCAGATGATCGGGCTGCGCGGCCCGATCCAGATGTCGCCGGTGGTGGCGATCGTCGTCGCCGGCGTGCCGGCCAGCCTGTGGCTGGCGTTCTTCTACCTCCAGGATCGCTACGAGCCGGAGCCGATGCACTTCGTCTTCGGCGTGTTCTTGCTCGGCACGCTGGTCGCGGCCCCGCTCGCCGACTTCGTCATCTACCAGCTCGCGCCGCCGCAGCCGCTCGGGCAGTTCGGCCTGGGCACGTTCGCCCTCGAGCGCGTCGTCCACGCGGTGGCGGTGGTCGGCCTGGCCCAGGAGCTGTGCAAGTACGTGGCGGTCCGCTACACGATCTACACGTCGCCCGAGTTCGACGAGCCGATGGACGGCGTCGTCTACATGATGTCGGTCGGCACCGGCTTCGCGGTGTGGCTCAACTACCACCGGCTGCAGGGC
>Ga0075163_10002800_pt1 | contig 23411 bp, 22 predicted proteins | sample JI1023141ADNA_FD_71478 | JGI IMG/M metagenome (GOLD analysis project Ga0075163, IMG submission 71478) | Wastewater effluent complex algal communities from Wisconsin, to seasonally profile nutrient transformation and Carbon sequestration -... | ecosystem: Engineered > WWTP > Effluent > Algae... | reverse complement strand
CACTCTTTTCATTAGCTACTTTTTCATTGTTGGAAACTGAAACAGGTTCACTCGTACTATTCTCAATTTCAATACTTTCTACAGAAGTTTCAGCTAGCGAAATTTCTTCATAAATTACCTCTTCCGGAATTGAAATTATTACTTTCTCTTCCGGTTTAACAGCTTCAATTTCAGCATTTGCTGCAACTATTTCGCTCGACTGAGTAGTAGTTGATGATTGTTTATTTTCGGCTTTTGAAGGTGTCCCATTAATCAAGAAATACAAAGATTTTCGATTAGCCGAATAGGCCGCAGCAATTTTGAGTTGACTTTGATAATGGATGCTATTTTCGTTGTGCAGTGTTTTTAAATACAATAGCTGAGCGCTTTGAAAATACGGAAACTCTTTGAGCAAACCCGCGAGCTCCAAAGCATTTTCACTGCTTAATTGCTCGGGATGCAAAAGGTAGTTAATAAATTGTTCGCGCTTCATTCAATAAGTAATAGGGTTAAGTTGCTCTTTAAAATTACTTAACAAGTGCAAAGATATTTCAATTGGCCTGCTATACAAATATTTGTTTCTTTTGTAGTGTGAAAAGCACTATTCGCACTGTAATAATAAATCCTGTTTATAGTAGGAATACTTCACTATTAGTGAGAAGTATAAAAGTTACTTCCCTTTTGTTTTGTTTGCTCATTAGCGCATGTGTCAGCAATCGCTTTTCAGAAATTGAGGAGGGAAATACAGTAACAATAGGTTCCGATTTACTTTTACCTCTCTTCAAAAATAGCAGCCCTTCGCCATTGTATAAGGCAGAAATAAGTTTGTACCGAAAAAAATTTGGAGGCCTATTACTGGTTAAAAATATGCCTGACAGCAGTTACAGAGTAGTATTTACAACTGAAACCGGTATTAAATTATTAGATTTTGAGTTAAAAAAATCGGGATACAAGCTACTTTATTGCATCGATAAATTAAACCGCCCTTCTGTTGTTAGTACGATAGCAGCGGATATACAGCTTTTATTAACTGAATTTAAACAAGCGCAATCGGCACTGCTTGCAGATCAAAATGGGAATAGACTTATTCAATTAAATCAAGCAGATACAATAACACAGTATCAGTTGGAACCGCAAAGCAATCTGCCAAAAAAAATAGAACAAGGCATTGGTAAAAAGAAGAAAGTTGTTCTAGATTTGCACAATTATGTAAATGAAATTCCTTCGGGTATTAGCATTCAGCACAAGTACATACGCTTAAAAATAATACTTACTTTAGTAGAACGATAATGTTAGCCGGCACTTTTTATAAACTACTTAGTTGCAATCAGCAAGTTGAAGGCAACTATATTGCAGAAATTGAATTAAATGCGAATCATCAAATTTTTGCGGGACACTTTCCGGGTAATCCTATAGTTCCAGGGGTATGTTTAACTCAAATGGTGAAAGAAATTGTTGAAGGAATTGTAGCTAAAAAACTACATTTAAAAAAGGCTGATTCATTAAAATTTACGGCCATTATTAATCCACAAATTAACGCTATTTTAAGCGCTAATTTAACCCTTAAAATGCTTGATAGTACTCATGTTCAAGCAGAACTTAGTTTTTATTCCGGCGCTACTACTTTTTTTAAATTTAAAGGTAGCTTTCTGCAACAAGCATAATTAAGGATTAAGGGTGTTTTAATTTTTTTACTTTTGCGCCTTATTCAACTAAAGCATGAGCCAGGTAACCGTACATAATAAAAACTTTGAAGTTTATATTGCCCATACTGCAATTGAAGAAGCAATTTCAACGATGGCGGCTAAAATGAATGCTGACTTCAAGGACAAAAAACCTTTATTTTTAGCAGTGTTGAATGGATCATTTATTTTTGCGGCAGATTTGTTTAAAAAGCTAACCATTGAATGTGAGATTTCCTTTGTAAAACTCGCCTCCTATGAAGGTACTCAGTCAACCGAAAAAGTAAAAAAACTTATTGGCCTTAATGAAGAAATTAAAGGAAGAACAGTTGTAATTCTTGAAGACATTGTTGACACCGGGATTACCATCAATGAAATGATGGCTCAACTGATGGAGTTTGAACCGGCAGAAATAAAAATTGCCACCTTGTTGTTTAAACCGGCTGCATATATTAAAAGGGTGCACCTAGACTACATAGGATTTGAAGTACCTAAAGTATTTTTACTTGGTTATGGCTTGGATTTCGACGGTTTAGGTCGAAACTTAACAGATATTTATAAAATTATTGAATAATCTTGCCTCATGTTAAATTTAGTATTATTTGGTCCTCCCGGTGCTGGTAAAGGCACACAATCAGTTAAATTAATTGAAAAATATGCTTTAGTACATCTTTCAACAGGTGATATTTTACGCGCCGAAATTGCTAATGCAACAGCACTCGGATTGGAAGCTAAAAAATTGATGGATCAAGGACTACTTGTTCCTGATGCTGTAGTAATTGGAATGATTTCGTCAAAGCTCGATGCAAACAGAAATGCGAAAGGTTTTATATTCGATGGATTTCCTAGAACAACCGCACAGGCTCAAGCTTTAGATGATTTGTTGGCTGAAAAAAACACATCAATTTCAATGATGCTTGCATTAGAAGTGGAGGATGAAGAATTAACGCGTCGCCTTTTAAAAAGAGGTTTAGATTCGGGAAGAGCTGATGATCAAAATGAAGAAGTAATTCGTAAACGAATTATTGAGTACAATTCAAAAACGGCTCCACTTAAGCAATATTATTCGGCACAAAATAAATTTATTTCTATTCCCGGAACTGGTTCTGTTGATCAAATATTTGAACTGTTATGTGCTAAAATTGCACACTAAACTATTCCAGTAGTTTTTCTTAATTGCCTTTATAAAAGGTACTTTCGCTTAATGGCCTGCTGTAATTTTTAAATCTGCAATTACTCCTTGCTTTTACTTTATTCGGTTTCAGCTATAGTTACCGGTAGGATAAATTAAAACGGGTTTCATTTCAAATTGTTACCAATAAATTTATATTGGAAATGCGACACAACATCTTATCAAGGCAAGCTAAGTAAGCAGTTAAAAATGTTGCAAGCAGCATAAGAATTAGCTTTCATAGATATTTTAAATACCTTTGCAGCGCTTTAAATAAGCATAAAAGCATTATATGGCTGATTCGAATTTTGTTGATTATGTAAAAATTTGTTGTCGTTCCGGCAAGGGAGGAAAAGGTTCTACCCATTTGCACCGCGACAAATCAAATCCTAAAGGAGGACCTGATGGTGGAGATGGCGGACGCGGTGGACATATTATTTTGAAAGGAAATAAGCAATTATGGACGCTCATCCACTTGAAGTACCGCAAACACGTAATTGCTGCTCCGGGTGGAGATGGAGGAAGTGCCAATAAAACCGGTGCGAATGGGAAGGATGAAATGTTGGAAGTTCCTATTGGTACAATAGCCAAAGATGTTGAAACAGGTGAAGTGCTTTTTGAAATAACTACAGATGGCGAAACTAGAGTTTTGCTTGAAGGAGGAAGAGGCGGATTGGGTAATGATCACTTTAAATCGCCTACTCATCAAACCCCACGCTATGCTCAACCGGGTGAAGATGGAAAAGAAGAATGGAAAATTCTTGAATTAAAAGTGCTGGCAGATGTAGGTTTGGTTGGATTTCCAAATGCCGGAAAATCAACTTTACTTAGCAAGGTTTCCGCTGCAAAGCCTGAAATTGCAAACTATCCATTTACTACACTAGTACCCAATCTTGGAATTGTTCCTTATCGCGATTACAAATCTTTTGTAATGGCCGATATTCCTGGAATTATTGAAGGAGCTCATGAAGGAAAAGGATTGGGAATTCGGTTTTTACGCCATATTGAACGTAATTCAATTTTACTATTTATAGTTCCTGCCGACAGCAATGATATTACTAAAGAATACGCTATTTTACTCAATGAATTAAAACTCTACAATCCTGAGTTATTGGATAAGAGTAGAATGTTGGCAATTTCGAAGTGTGATTTACTCGACGACGAATTAATTGCAGAATTAAAAAAAGACTTACCCCCTATTCCGCATGTTTTTATTTCGGCTCATAACCAAATGGGTTTGCAAAAACTAAAAGATATGCTTTGGGCTGAGCTTACCAAATAAATACTTTCTAACGTTTTTGTTTACTGAAGTTTAAATCGCAAGAATACTGATTTTCAGAGATAGCTTGGTTACACTATTTTAAGTCGTACCAATCTTGCTTTCGTGGAATTTTTAGATCTGAAAGTACACTTGATTTTACACGTAGCTCAAAACTGTAGCTTCTGCGAGGTCCAAGTGGAACTAAATTTAAATGCATTTCCCAACAATGTAAATCGCGGTGAATATTTACGGAAGTGTAGGATATCTTTTTTGTCTCGAAATCGAATCCTGAATTAAGCGATACTTTCCAGTTTTGAGTAATGCTAATATCCCCGTAAAAACTGAGTGTTTGAGTGATCGTTTTTTCGAGGGCCGGTTTTGAATACAATAAATTATAGCTCACGTTTAAACTCCAAGGAACACTAAAATCAACATAATCCTCTTCAATTGTACCGGGTATCACTCCTGGATTGTTGGTATTTTCGCTACTGGTTGTGTTTGCAATTTTTTCTTTACTCTTCAATCCAAAACTAATAGAGGCTGAACTACTAATCAATCTTCCTACTGAATTTTTTTCAGTCCATACGTATTCCTTTCTGCGAATTCCAGCCGAGTCAAGGCGATATGGATCCATGACTGCATTCACGTTTAAGTCAACATTTTGGAGCAGTTTGGTACGCATGCCTAAATTAAATGGAGCTAGATTAAATGAATCGGCAATCATGTTGTAAGATGAATTCACTCCAAGATAATCGAAAATGCTAATTTTTTTGAAGCCTGAAATAGTATCCTTTTTTGATTTCACCTTCATTTCGAGGTTATTAGTGAGTCCAAAAACAATAGCACTAGATTTATTTGGATTTGGACCACCAAATAAAGTTCCATCATATATTGAGTATCTTGATTTGGTTCCATTACTTCCCCATGGTCCATAAATATATTTTCCTAATCCGGGTGTGTAGGAATATCCAATTGTTGGAGTTAATACATGTCTAACCGCCTTCAATTTCCCTCGTTTGAGTTGATACAATCCGTATAAATTAGTAGTAAGATTTGTTCCAAATGCATAATCGCGCGAAGCCTGGAACTTTGAAATTGTATCAATCTTTAAAACACCAACTCCTGTTTCATCATAAGAATAATGCTTACGAATAGTTTGCAGATACCAATTTTCGTTGTAAGTAAACGATGGATTAAGATTAAAGTACTTGAACAATTTTATAGAAGTACTCACCGGAATACTGTGATTCATTCCGTTTTTCATTTGTGAGTTTAAATTTTTCGTAAATAACAAACTGTCGTAGCTATCGATTTGATTGCGCAAATTAGTTGTGTAGCTAAAGCCAAGTGTTTTTAGCCATCGGAGTCCATTTTTTGTTTCCATTTTTTGAAATGGAAGTATGCGCGCCACATTAAACGTAAGTTCAGGCAATTTTATGCTGATGGTTTTTAAAAGGGTGTTTTGATTGTGATTGATGGCCGCTGAAAAATTATAAGGCTTACCAATCCAACTTTTAGTAAAGGTAATTGAGGAACTCAATTCATTTTGCAAATATTGTCGGGAAGTAGTGTTCTGGTACCTTCCAAATCCGCTAGATCCGGCATTTACACTAGCTGAAAATCTTCTATCAGGTCGCGCCTTTGCATCTTGATTATGCGTCCAGTTTATTCTAAAATTTTGCAATTCATTATAGTCATCCAAGTACTTTTCACCAAATTTTTGATTGGCATAACTAAGACTAATATTACCGTTAAATTTGTATCGTTTAGCATAATTACTAAGCGCTTTAGCTCCCCAACTTCCTTTACTGTAAATATCGCCTCTTACTGCCAAATCTACTTTATCGCTTATACCAAAATAATAACCTCCATCGGTTAAAAAGAAACCCTGGTTAATTGATTCTCCATAAGTAGGAATAAGGATTCCCGACTTTTGTCCTTTCTTATTTGGAAAAAAACCAAAAGGCAACATCAAGGGAGTAGGCACATCAGCAATAACCAAATAGGCCGGTCCGGTTACAATTTTATCGTCGGGTATAACACGCACTTTTGAAGCAGAAATATAATAATGCGGATGTTCTAAATCGCAGGTAGTGTATTTACCATGACGCACAAAAAAATTATTGCTGCTATCGCGTTTTACCTGCTCACCGTGTAATATACCGTCTCCTTCCTTGGTAATAACATCTTTAATTTTACCTTTTTTAGTTTCAAAATTATAACTCATACCTCGTGAGGAAAATTCTTGTCCACCATCTGCAAATTTAGGATCACCTACACGCTTTCCGGTTGAATCAATTATTCCATTTGCGGTTACAAAATTGTTTTTAGTATCCAATATAATTTGTTCGGCATCTAACTTCGTATCTTCATAAGTAACATGGGCATCACCATAGAGGTACACTTTTTGATTTTCAACCTCAAAACGAATTGAATCACGAGCTGAATAAGTTACTTTAGATTTTAGTGCACTTTTGAAAACCTTTGAAGAATCAGAGCTTACAGTTGTTTGAGCTGGTACATTTAGCGAATCCACCTCTGTTCTATAAAAAACATCAGCAGGAACTGCGGCTAAAATCATTGCATGAGTAATCAACAATGAACAGATAATAAAATGTTTCAGTACGCGTTTATGCCCCAACTTTTAATTCTATTTTTGTAAAAATTACAGATAAAATAAAGCGTCAAAGCTAACGAAAATTGTTTATTGACAGTATTGTAATTAGTGTTAAAGTAGCTGTATAAAATTTGAAAATACTCCAATCGTCTTCCTTCATTTTATGTATAGGCATTTGCTGTATGCTAGCAATTACTGGCTATGCAGGAAATTTAAAGAAAAAAAATCCTGCTATTAAAACGATTGTCATCGATGCCGGGCACGGTGGTCACGACCCTGGTTGTCATGGCAGAAAAGGCAAAGAAAAGGAAGTTACATTATCGGTTGCCTTGAAATTAGGAAAGTTGATTTCTGAAAACCATCCCGATGTGAAAGTGGTGTATACTCGTGAGAAAGATGAGTTTATTGAACTTCATGAACGCGCCAATATTGCGAATCGCAATCATGCTGATTTATTTATTTCTATTCATTGCAACTCGGGCAAGAGCAATGCTTATGGTGTTGAAACATTTAGTATGGGATTACACCGTAGTGCCGACAATTTGGATGTAGCGAAACGAGAAAACGAGTCGGTATTATTAGAGAAGGATTATAAAACCAAATACGATGGATTTGATCCAAATTCGCCAGAAGCAAGTATTATTTTTACACTCTATCAAAATGCCTTTCTAGAACAAAGTTTAACAATAGCTTCCTTAGTACAGGATGAGTTCAGAGAAGTAGATAAGCGTTTTGACCGGGGTGTTAAACAGGCGGGTTTTTTGGTGTTGGTGTACACTGCAATGCCCAGTATATTAATTGAAACAGGTTTTTTAACAAACCCCGAAGATGAACGATTAATGGTAACAGATAAGGGACAACTAAAAATTGCAGAAAGCATTTACCGTGCCTTCCGAAAATACAAAGGCGACCTTGATGACGTTAAAATAAATGAAGGAAAACGAGACGAACTAAAGCAGGATAATAAACTGGAAGAAAAGCCCAAGGATAATTTATACAAGAAACCAATTTCCAATAAACCGGTTCCTTCAGATGTAAAGCAAGTTGAAGATTCGACAAAGATTTTTGACACTGTTCAAAATAAAAGGGCACTCAACAATGAACCTGAAAATACAAAAGAAAGTGCAGTAACTTATAAAGTTCAATTTAGCAGTTCAGATAAAAAAATTCCACTAACTTCGAATCAGTTTAAACAACTTAAAGGAGTATCGGAATACGTTGAAAATGGAATGTATAAATATACAGTTGGCAACTTCAATGATTTTAATGAAGCTATGAATCTGCAAAAAGAAATACGCACCAACGGCTTTAAAGAAGCATTTGTGGTTGCATTTAAAGATGGCAAGCGAATAAACATGAAAGATGCATTGTTGTTGCAAAAAAAATAAAATCAACCCATTTTTTCCGAAAAAGAAAAGCAGAATTAATTATGAAACTCAAATTATCTAGAGAAGCAAAAATTGGATTGATAGTAGCCGGTTCCATCTTTTTGTTGGTATATGGATTGAACTTTTTAAAAGGTAAAAACATTTTCACGAACCGAACACATTTCTTTGCAGTATATGAAAATGTAGATGGATTAACTGAAGCCAATCCGGTATTTATTAATGGATTTATTGTTGGCCAAGTAAATCATATATTTTTTCATCCCGACAATTCGGGAAAAATGATTGTTGAAATTAGTTTGAAAGAAAATGATTTAACCATACCTAAAAATACTATTGCTCGAGTATTTGCAAATGGCTTATTGGGTACTCAAGCAATTAATTTGGTGTTGGGCGATTCAAAAGTTTTTGCTGAAAGCGGTGATACACTTGCAGGAGATGTTAAGTCAAAAATGCTGGATGATATAGGCGATCAGGTTTTACCAATTAAAAATAAAGCTGAAAAATTAATTGTAACGATTGATTCATTAGTTGCTAGTGTGAATGGAATTATTAATCAAGGTGGTGGTAATAATTTAAAAAACACTTTGAAAAATTTAAATTCTATGACCGCTCAAGCCGATGGATTGTTGGCCTCTGAAAAAGTTAGGCTCGATAATATTTTATTGAATGTTGAATCCATCACCGGAAATTTAAAAACAGGAAATAAAGATTTAGCAGCTATTCTAAAAAACTTTAACAATATAAGCGACTCCTTAGCAAAAGCTAATATTGCAACTACTATAAACAATGCAAACTCAGCTATTAAAAACATTGATATTATTGCAGCTAAAATAAATTCCGGTAAAGGATCCTTAGGCTTGCTAGTTAACAATGATTCGCTTTACAACAATCTAACTTCTGCTTCTAAAAATTTGGATAAACTACTAATTGATTTAAATCAACATCCTGGTCGTTATGTTCACTTAAGTGTGTTTGGCAAAAAAGATTCGAAGTAATGCAACTGGTTAACTTTAAACTGGAGCTTTTAATTGAATTGTAAACAATCTAGCTTAATTAGCTTTATGCTTACTACCAGCATCAATGTTTCATCTATAATAAGTAAAAAATGAATTGGATAGATAACCTAATATTTTGTGTGCTTCTGGCAGGTGGTATTTATTGGTTTGCCCGAAATGCCTCGAAAATTAGAAGAAATATTCTTCTGGGCAGAGCGCTTACTATTTCTGACAACATAAGCGAACGATGGAAATTGATGGCAAAAGTAGCCATTGGTCAAAGCAAAATGGTGGTGCGACCGGTTGCCGGAATACTGCACATATTTGTTTATGTTGGTTTTATCATCATTAATATAGAAGTACTCGAAATATTGATAGATGGAATTTTTGGTACCCATCGCATATTTGCCTTTATGGGACACTTCTATTACCTATTAATTGCCTCCTTCGAATTGCTTGCTTTACTTGTAATAGTGGGTTGCGCTATATTCCTTATTCGCAGGTATGTGATAAAATTAAAACGCTTTATGAATAAGGAGTTAGATGGTTGGCCAAGAAATGATGCTGCTATAATTTTGACTACCGAAATAGTGTTGATGTCGGCATTTTTAATAATGAATGCTGCCGATGGAGTAATGATGAGTTACAGCAAATTAAGTGGCGGTATTTTATTCCCTGAATTTGCAGACGCTGCAGCAAAAATATTTGGTGAACAAGGTCAAGTTGGAAAAGGTTTATACTTTCCGGTAAGTGCTTATTTAACAGGATTTTTGCCAAGTAACCCTATAGCATTACATTATATTGAAAGAGTTTGTTGGTGGTTTCACATACTTGGAATAATTGCCTTTTTAAATTACATTCCCTATTCAAAACACTTCCACATTTTACTTGCCTTCCCAACTGTTTTTTACTCAAATTTGAAACCTAAAGGGAAATTTTCAAATCTCGAATCAGTAACTAATGAGGTAAAATTGATGCTCGATCCAAGTGCAGTGCCTCCAGCTAGTGATGCACCTCCAGCAAAATTTGGAGCCAAGGATGTTCCTGATTTAAGTTGGAAACAATTAATGGACGCATACAGTTGTACTGAATGTGGTCGTTGCACAAGCAATTGCCCAGCCAATCAAACCGGCAAACTTTTGTCGCCACGTAAAATAATGATGGATACGAGAGACCGTATGGAAGAAATTGGGAAAGGGATAGATAAAAACGGTGCAAATTATAGCGATTCAAAGGCCTTAGTTGGCGACTATATAACTGCAGAAGAACTTTGGGCTTGTACAACCTGTAATGCATGCACCGAAGCTTGTCCGATTAATATTGATCCACTCTCTATTATTATCGATTTACGAAGATACCTGGTTATGGAGCAATCGGATGCACCTGCCGCGTTGAATGCCATGTTTACAAATATTGAAAACAATGGAGCTCCATGGCAATTTTCACCCGCCGACCGTTTAAATTGGAAAAATGAATAACATGGAAAACAAAAAATATATTTCTACATTACTTATTGCAATTGCTATTGTTATCTCAGCTGCAATATTAGGAGGAGCCTTTAAAAATAGGAATAATTACACACAAAAAATTTCGGTAACAGGTTTAGGTTCTCGCGATTTTGTTTCTGATTTGATAGTTTGGACAGGTAGTTTTAGCCGATCCTCTTTTGAATTAAAACAGGCTTATCAATTGCTTAACAATGATCGCGAATTAATTCAAAAGTACTTTACATCCAAAGGAGTTATTGAAACAGAACTTATTTTTTCTTCTGTTACAATTTCAAAAAATTATGATGATTTATTTGACAATGTAGGTCGGTTAACCGGACGAAAATTTACTGGGTATACCTTAAACCAAAGCATTACCATAGAATCGAAGGAGGTTGAAAAAATCGAAAATCTTTCACGAGAAGTAACCGAATTAATTAATCAGGGAATTGAGTTCTATTCCGAAAATCCCCGCTACTATTATACTAAATTAGCTGCGTTAAAAGTGGAAATGATTTCGGAAGCCACAAAAGATGCACGTAGTAGAGCGCAAAGCATTGCTGAAAATGCAGGGAATAAGCTGGGCAATTTAAAAAATGCAAGTATGGGTGTCTTTCAAATTGTAGGACAAAATGCAGGAGAAGATTATTCTTGGGGAGGTACTTTTAATACATCTTCGAAACGAAAAACAGCATCCATTACACTTAACTGTGATTTTGAAATAAACTAACATGGAGAAAGAACTGGTAGTACCAACAATGGCTGAATGCCTTGCTAAAGGAGAAGTTCCTGAAATATTATTTTGGGTAGGCTGCGCAGGTAGCTTTGACGATAGAGCAAAAAAAATTACCAAAGCAATTGTTCGCATTTTGACGAAAGCTGAAGTAAAATTTGCAGTGTTAGGTACTGAAGAATCGTGTACCGGAGACCCTGCAAAAAGAGCAGGAAACGAGTTCTTGTTTCAAATGCAAGCGATGACCAACATTCAAGTATTAAATGGTTATGAAGTAAAAAAAATAGTTACCGGATGTCCGCACTGCTTTAATACCTTAAAAAATGAATACTCCGAACTTGGTGGAAAGTATGAAGTAATACACCACACGCAACTGATTCAAGAATTGTTGGATTCCGGAAAAATAAAAGTGGAAGGAGGAAATTTTTCAGGTAAGAAAATTACCTTTCACGATCCTTGTTACTTAGGTAGAGGAAATGATGTATACGAGGCTCCACGTGAATTGCTTGGTAAGCTGGATGCTGAATTAGTTGAAATGAAACGTTCACGAGCCAATGGATTATGCTGCGGCGCTGGAGGTGCTCAAATGTTTAAGGAAGCCGAGAAAGGTAACAAAGAAGTAAACATAGAACGAACCGAGGAAGCGCTTGAGTTGCAACCTCAAGTAATTGCAACCGGTTGCCCATTTTGTATGACCATGTTACGTGACGGTGTGAAATTAAAAGAACAGGATCAAACTACTGAAGTTTTGGATGTTGCTGAACTAATTGCAAAAGCAGCTGATTTATAAGTTTTTTATCCGAAGCCATTCTACATTTCTTTTTATTCGCAATTTATTTTTCTACTTTTAATCAGATTTGAAAAATCGCAAAAAGCATTTTTTCATTTACTGGATTAAGATTTCTTTTACTTCTAAAAATGATTCAGTTGAGACTATGGAATTGCACCAAATTCTTAAACTGAGATAGTTGTGTAACAATGAAAAATATTGACTCTTATTCACATACCCGAGGCGAATCAATTTATGTAGATGACATTGCTTTGCTCCAAGGAACATTGTACGCTGTTGCCTATGATTCGAAAGTTGCACACGGTAAAATTCGACATTTGTCGCTAGAGGCAGCAAAAGCATATCCCGGTGTTGAGGCTATTCTTACTTATCGTGATATACCCGGTGAAAATCAAATTGGCGGTATACTACCTGATGAAGAACTACTAGCTGAAAATGAAGTCCATTTTTGTGGAATGCCCATCGCATTGGTTGTAGCCCAAAGTCAAGAAATAGCTGAAGCAGCCGCAAAACTAATAGAAGTTGACTTTGAAATTCTTGAACCCATTACGGATGCTCGAGAAGCAGCAAGAAAAAATAAACTGATATTACCACCACGTACTTTTCAAATTGGTGACACTGCCTCCCAATGGTCTAATTGCGCGCATATAATTGAAGGTAATGCCGAATCAGGAGGGCAGGAACATTTGTATATTGAAACACAAGGCGCCTATGCAATACCACTTGAAAATGGTTGTATAAAAATTTATTCATCCACTCAAGGCCCTACAGCGGTTCAACGAACTGCAGCAAAAGTAGTGGGTATGCCCATGCATAAAATTGAAGTGGATGTTACACGTTTAGGTGGAGGCTTTGGAGGCAAAGAAGACCAAGCTACTACATGGGCTGTTATGGCAGCACTAGCTTGCAAAAAATTAAAACGTCCTATAAAATGCATACTCGATAGAATGGCCGATTTGCGTATGACTGGAAAACGTCATCCCTATTCAAGCGATTTTAAATTAGGTTTATCAAGTGATTTAAAAATAATTGCTTACGAAGCTACCTTTTATCAGAATGCAGGTGCCGCTGCTGATTTATCGCCAGCCGTACTGGAGCGCACTTTGTTTCATGCTACTAACTGTTACCATATTCCGCACACTAAAGTAACTGCTTATAGTTGTAAGACCAACTTACCTCCCAATACCGCATTTCGCGGTTTTGGAGGACCCCAAGGTATGTTTGTAATTGAGGCAGCTATAACAAAAGCTGCTGAAAAATTAAGAATTGATGCAAGTGTTATTCAGAAAAAAAATTTATTACAGGATGGAAATGTATTTCATTATGGACAAATTGTAAGTGGTTGCGAAGCCCATAATTGTTGGGATACAGCAACTAATTTATTTCAATTTGAAAAAGAAAGAACAGCTGTTAATGAGTTTAATAAAAGTAATTCACTGTTAAAAAAAGGGATGGCAATTATGCCCATTTGTTTTGGAATTTCTTTTACTAAAACACTTATGAATCAAGCTCGCGCTTTGGTGCATGTGTATACAGATGGAAGCGTAGGAATTAGTACCGGAGCAGTTGAAATGGGACAAGGAGTTAACACAAAAATGCTACAAGTTGCCTCTAGTATATTCTCCATCGCTAGTTCAAAAATAAAAATTGAAACCACCAACACCACACGTGTTGCAAACACCTCTCCTTCAGCTGCAAGTGCAACTGCCGATTTAAATGGAAAAGCAACGCAACTTGCTTGCGAAGCAATTAAAAAACGTCTCCTTAAACGTGCTGCTGTTGAATTAAACGCAAATGAAAACGATCTTGAATTAAAGGATGAATGCGTGTTGAATAAAAAAGTGCCGACAGAAATTACTTGGAATAAATTAGTAATGTCGTGTTACCTCAATCGCGAGAGCCTATCGGAAAGTGCGCACTATTCAACTCCTGAAATAAACTTTGATGCAAGTAAAGAAAAAGGACATCCATTTGCTTACCATGTTTACGGAACAGCTTTATTTATAGTAACAGTTGATTGCTTACGTGGTACCTACGAAACGGATGCCGTAAAAATAGTTCATGATTATGGCGAAAGCATGAATCCCTTTATTGATAAAGGTCAAATTGAAGGTGGCTTAGTTCAAGGTATTGGATGGATGACAATGGAAGAAGTAATTTACAATAAGGAAGGTAAATTAGTTTCGAATGCATTGAGCACCTATAAAGTACCCGATATTTATTCCGTTCCAAAAGAAATTACTATTCAACCACTAAAAACCAAAGGAAGCGAACTTGCAATTTTTAAATCGAAAGCAGTTGGTGAACCTCCTTTGATGTATGGTATTGGCGCTTACTTTGCGCTACGTAATGCAGTGTTGGCATTTAATCCGTCGGTTAAAATGGAATTAAATGCACCTCTTACACCTGAAAAAATACTTATGAATTTGTATGCTTAGCTAGGTGCAAATTATTTTTTTCGCCTGCCTACTAAGATTTTATAAAATGAGCGACTGCGAATTTCATCCAGGGTTAAACCAGTTGCAAGAACTTCCTTTTCAGTAATCGCACCACAATTTAAAGCACGTAAAAAATAATTCAATAAACCTTGTCCGGTAGCAGCATCATCAAATACATCTCCCGAAAGTGTTGCCTGTGCAGCTTTTTCCACAAAATTTCGTAAACGTACAGCTGCATCTTCATAACTCTCTAAAAAGAAGGTGTAGGTAGCAGCATAGCGCATAGGGAACTGCGCAGGATTTAAATCCCAACCTTGATAAAATCCATTTATCAATGAATGCATGGTATGTCCATATCCAAGTTTCCAAGCATTGTGCACCACCCTTCTATTCTCCATCTCTTGTTCAATTGTGAGTGAATCACCACGATGCGGACCAACCGGCATTACATTGGTTGCTCCATCGCTAAGCATGATACCTGTACCACCTAAAGCAACACGTGTCATGTGATGTGCAAAATCACACACCGGATGATCCATGGTTTGATACCGTGCAGTAATATTGCAAGAAGCGGTATAATCATAGGTTCCAAAATGTGCAGCAATACAACGGCCCTTACCTGCTTTAATTAATTTAAGAAGCGGGTTTTTACCATCTGCATCCATAACTGCTTGTGTTGCTTCTACCATCATTTCCATTTTAAGAGAACCAATAGGCAATTGATGAGCATTTTCGAGTAATTCAAAAAATTTAACGATGGTTTCAATTTGTTCAGGAATGGTAACTTTGGGTAACATCACCACAAAATTTGGAGGTAATTTCCCACCACTTTTTTCTAATAAGGTGCTCACAAAAATATCAAGTGTACGCACGCCTCGGTACTTTAAATCTTCAGTAAATGGTTTAATTCGAATACCGATAAACGGAGGTATAGTTTTATCAACCATTCCCTTCGCTAATTCTGTGGCTGCTGTAACAGCTGTTGCATCTTCCTCATCATCAGGACGATTTCCAAAACCATCCTCAAAATCGATTCTAAAATCTTCAACAGCTTCGGAATGTAGTTTGGCCTTAATCTTATTATAAACTGTGTAAGGAAGCCAAGCTAAGTCTAATTTACGCTGCTCATCACTTAGTTTATTCAAACGTTCCTCCAACGCCAATACTTCGGCTTCTGTATCAGGCAAACTTGTATGCCCTTTCAATTCAAGCACCTTAGCCAATATAGCGAAATTAGGAGCATTGCTTATAAAACTCTTTAAAGCAGCTTTACCCATTTTAACGGTGCTGTCGCTTTTAAACAAATTAGCTCCTCCATAAACTGTGTGCACGGGTTGACGATGTGGTAAATCGCCGGGATACACTGCTTGAAATGCAAGGTTGGCTAATTTTAATTCATCTAATATCTCAAGCTTTGCTTTTTCAGGAATGGTTAATTTCATTGTCTTCTATTTTATTTTTTTAATAGTATCAAGATCCTCTGTATGTGCTATATCCATAGGGGTTTAGCAACAATGGAACGTGGTAATGAGATGTATCATTTATTTCAAACTCAATGCTAACACTTGGATAAAATGTTCTGGTTTGTAGTTTTTTAAAATATGCTCCAGTATCAAATTGAAGGCGGTAAGTTCCGGGTGCTAAAATAAGATTGTCGGAGAGTAAATCTGCTATTCTCCCATCTTTGTTTGAAACCCCATTGGCAATAATTTTCCATTCACCTAAATTATTTTGTGTGAGTTGAACTGCAATTCCTTCAGCAGGTTTTCCTAAACAAGTATCTAAAATATGGGTTGTAAGTTGACTCATTCTAATAATTTATTAATTCGAATATGGGTAATTTTGTTTTGTTCAGCAGCAGCAATAAGTATTTCTTCTTGTGGATTATTTGATAATCTACTTGTAAGTATTTTCAGCATTTCTTCAGCAGATTTACCGGTTGCACAAACAATAAATAGGTAGCCAAACTTTTTTTCATATGCTTCATTTGCTTCAGCCAGTTGATCAATAACAGTTGCACTAGCATCCTTTACACTTGACTGTTCGCTCGATGCCCATTTATGTGTAGTCGCAAATTTCTGCTCCAAGGATGAGCGGTCTCCTATTTTGGGATGATGGCTAAATGCTTCTAAATAATCTTTCGTATTACATTGCTTCCAGCATTCATCAGCGGCCAATTTCAGTTGTTCAATTGATAAAAATGGCATTTTTTCAACTAACAAATTTACCCATTTTGAAGCTCCGCAACATTTCGCAAATTCAGTTTGGGCTGCAGCTTTAGAAAGTTGATTAAACGCTACTAATTTCATTTCTACTTATTTATATTTCCAAATAACCGCATACGGCTAATACCTCCATCCGGAAAAATCGACAATCGCACATGAGTAAAAGGCCCGCGATTTTGTAACTCCTGTTCAAAATAATGTTCAAAATCGGCTTTCAATTTTGCTTTCGGCAATAAGGTAGTCCAGTTAATTTCAGTTGATGCTAATTTTGATTCATCTACTGGTTTAACGGTAGTACCTTCAATCATGCAAGCATCGGGATAATTTCCTTTGAAATGGCAGGTATCAATTAATACTTGTTTAATAGTTCCCACATGCGCAAGACGAACTATTACCCAATCGCGATTATTAGGAGTGCGGTTTCGTTTGGTTTCCCATCCATCACCCATATTAATACCACGCCCAGGAAGGATCAAATTATCCATGTGTGAAAAAAACATATCGTTGCAAAGTACCGATTTTGCTCCATTAAGCGCTGCCGCCAAATCAACAATTTCATCTAGCTTATGGCTATTCCACTCCTTTACTACCTCACCATATACTTTTAACCTTGCAACACCACCGTCAGGATAAATGTGCAACTTCAAATGTGTGTAAACTGTTTTATCTGCTATCTCAAAAAAGTTTTGACTACCAGCATCTAACGCTGCTTTTGGTAAAATTTCCTTCCATCGTATTGTGGCATCATTCATTGATTTAGCATCTTGGGCTGTGTAATTTGTGCAAGCTTCCACAGAAGCGAAAGGCGGATGGTTACCTAAAAAATAATTTGTATCAATATCCAATCCGTGAATAATTCCGGGTGTTGCTAGTTTAACAATGCACCAATCATGTCCTTCAGTTCGCTTTCTTCGACTTTCCCAACCATCCATCCACTTTCCGCGGTCGGTGTATTTATCGGCAATAAAAATCCCCCTTCCAGGTAAGACCAAATTTTGCATCTCAGCAAAAAAATCGTCGCTGCAAAGTAATGCTTCAGCTCCCAGTCGGCCCGAAGCAAGATTCGTATAACTACAAAAACTGGGTTGTTCTTTTTTTATCTCTACAACACTTTTCATATGCTTACTAATTATGCCCGTTAAAATAACTTTTAATAAAAATATTGCCTCACTTTTTTAGCAGTATTTTCCCTTGTTCCAAATGTAAAAAATTTCCATCATCGAAAACTAATTCTCCCGCAACCCAGCATTGTTGAACAACACCAAACAATCTCATTCCTTCGTAAGGACAAATTTTATGACGGTGATGAATTAAATCTTGAGCAACTGTAAAACTTTTAGTTGGATCCCAACACACGATATCTGCATCGTAGCCACATTGGAGTTTACCTTTAGTTTGCGACATTCCTATAAATTGCGCCACATTAAAGGAAGTTAACTTTGCCATTTGCTCAATTGTAAATCCACGCTCTTTTGCTGCCGTGTAAACTAGTGGCAAAAGAAATTGCAATCCTGCTATTCCACCCCAAGCTTTTGCAAAATTACCTGAATTGGTTTCCTTCATATCTGGAGGTGCTGGAGAATGATCGGTTACAATAAAATCGAGGGTTCCATCTTTTAGTGCTTCCCACAAAAATTCATTGTTTTGCTTCTCTCGAATTGGAGGAGCACATTTAAAGTGTGTTGCCCCATCCTGTATCATTTCAGCGAAGAGACACAAATACTGTGGGCAGGTTTCGGCAGTTATAGGAAGTCCTTCATGCTTAGCTGCACGAATTAAGGGTAAAGCTTCAGCAGATGATATGTGAACTAAATGAACAGCTGCTTGTGTCTCTCTGCATAAATCAATCATTAATTGAACAGCCTTATTTTCCCAACTTTTGGGTCGAGATTTTAAATAAGCCTGATAACTATTTGGTGTTTCTTCCAATAATTTTGTATCCAAATGTGGTTCATCTAACTCACAATGAACCAACAAAGGTTTATTGTGTTTTTTTAGAATTCGCAATGCATTGCGCAGATGTGCAGCTGTAGTATTTGGAAATTCATCGATTCCTGAATGTGTTAAAAATGCCTTTAATCCAAACACACCACTTTCAAGTAAATCGTTTAATTCATGCTCATTGTCGGGTACTACTCCACCCCAAAATCCGCAATTTACATGCAACTTATTCGCTGCAGCAGTTAGTTTAATTTCAAAATTTTTGCGGCTAATAGTAACGGGTGAAGCATTTAAAGGCATCTCTATCATGCTTGTTATACCGCCTGCCGCTGCTGCTTTACATGCAGTATCGAAACCTTCCCAATGGCTACGACCGGGTTCATTAATGTGCACATGGCAATCGATTAATCCGGGCATTACAATTTGCTCAGCAGCATCTATAACTTCTCCTTGAAAGTTTACCGGTAAATGCTCAACAAAGTCAACTATTTTAGTATCACTTATCAGCAATGCACCATTTTTAAATCCTCCCGGACAAAGTATATTTTTTCCTTTTATAGCGAATATTGTTGACTTCATCGGAATAATCAAAAGCTGCGTTGCCAACAAAAATAGAAAACTTAATTTTAGATTCGTTATTCGCCAGCTAAAGATGAAAGAATTAAAATTATGGCAGTTTATTGCTGAACAATTGGAGAAAAAAATTCCGGTTGTATTTATGTGTGTTCTCGAAAGCGAAGGGAGCAGTCCTGGTAGGCAAGGGTTTAAAATGGCAGTAACTTATACTGAAATTTATGGTTCAATTGGAGGTGGAATAATGGAACATAAATTAGTTGAACTTGCAAAGGAAAAATTAGTACTAAGCCAAGACAAAGCGCTTACTAAAAAACAAATACATCAAAAGTCAGCTCCGGGAAATCAAAGCGGAATGATTTGCAGTGGAGAGCAAACTATTTTTATTTATAAGATTCAAGAAAAAGACAGCAAGCACATTCATAACATCCTTACTACTTTACAACAAACAAAAAATGGATTGTTAGAAATAAATTCTGATGGAATATGCTTTTACGAAAAATTAATTCCGGAACAGAATTATCGTTTTGAAAAAAAATCGGAAATAATTTGGGAGTATGAAGAAAAGTTAGGTTACAAAAACTTTTTGTACATCATTGGTGGTGGGCATTGCAGTTTTGCTTTAAGCGAAGTAATGAGTCGCTTGGATTTTTTTATTCATGTATTTGATGAACGAAAAAATTTAAATACCATGCGACAAAATACGTTTGCAAATCGATTGGAAGAGGTAAAAAGTTTTGATGAAATAGAAAAGTTGATTCCATCCGGCAGCATGAATTACTTAGTGGTTATGACACATGGGTATCGCACCGATGCTGCTGTATTGAGAAAATTAATTGCCAAGAAATTCTGCTATTTAGGGGTACTAGGAAGCAAATCAAAAATAAAAAAGCTGCAGGATGAATTGATTCAAGATGGAATTTCTACTGACTTAATTTCTCAATTACATGCACCAATAGGTTTAGATATTAAAAGTGAAACACCCGAAGAAATTGCAATTAGCATTTCAGCAGAAATAATAAAAATAAAAAACGCACAACGTTAAGTCGTGCGTTTTAGTATTAAAACTAATTACACTTATAAACTGAATACTCTGGATATATTAAATCCAAGGCGTACACCAGCGTTACTCCATTTTGTAGTAGTTTTAGGAATAAACTGATTTTCTAAAACACCCAATGAGTTTACAAATTGCAATTGAAACACGTGACCTCCGGTTTCAATGTCGAGACCAACAGCAAATGAATCGTAATAAGTATCACGGCTCCATTCAGTTGCTCTCCAGCAATACTCTGCAGTTAAAGCAAAACGTCGCGTAAATTTAAATCGTGTTGCAGCACAAACTGCATACATATCATTGCTATCAGTAAGCTTCTCAACCAAATTAAAATGCACCATTGTGGGCGCTACTTGAAAAGAAAAACGTTCTGAAAATTTACGGCCGATAATTAATTGATATGCGTAAGATAAACGATTATTTTGGTTCGAATATTTATCAATACCACTAATTGCCTTGTTAGGATCTTTTGCCATGGTATAATACATTCCGGCAAAGAGTGTCATACTCAAAGGCATGGAATTATTAGTGGTTTGACGTAATAGTCGGTATTTGGCAAATAAATCACCGGTTTTATCAATGTTTGTTCTACCAACACCAAATTGCAATCGACCATCATAACTGTACTCAAGTCCCAATCGTATACTCGCACCTCCATCTAGGCCAAAGGCTTCATTCAGACCGCCATTAATGGCACCAAAGCGATGCGAAATCCTAAAATCAAGACTTCTTTTTCCTGCCACTTCTACGGTATGTAAATTTATTAAACGGGTACCTTTGAAGGTAGCGGTCGTGAATTCCTTCTTTTTTGGTGCTTCTGTAGCATTCATCAATGCTTCCATATCATCTTGTGCAAAGGCTGCATTGATGTTGCTTATAATTAAACTAAGAAATAGAACTGTAGCAATTTTTTTTATCATAAGAAATAAGTATTACACAACAATTTTACGAAATCAAATTGAATTGTCATTTATTTTTTATTTAATTGTTTGAATGTCCATTTTCAAACCAACATTTCAAAATCATGTATTCGGTATTGCTAAGCGCTGTTGAACCGATTGGAGGCATTGTACGCTGATCGATTACTTTGCTTTTAAATTTTCCATCGCCTAACGACGATTCCAAATTTGTGTACAAACTACTCGACAAATTAGGATCATCACCTGTTCCATCATGACAACCTGTTGTTGCACATTTACTTGTTAAAATTGCAGTTACATCTGTTGAAAATGAAACAGTAGCTGTATCGCAAGGATTAATACTTCCTTCCGGTAATTCAACCTCAACTGTATGGTATTCGCAAGAACTTAGTACTGCTAAAATATACAGAATTAGTATGGCCAGTGTAACTCTTTTCAATGTATCGAAAGATTGCCTTTTAGTGCTGATAGTTCTCATTTATAGTTTTTTTAAAATGATTACACTTAATTCACAATAATTTTTTTTGTTTCTTTTTTTCCATCTGCTTCAATACATATCAAATAAACTCCTCTGGTAACTTTGCTTCCGATATTAAAATTTTGAATGTAATTGCCTCCAAATTGAGTTTCATTCAACAATGTCAGAATTTTATTCCCTGATAAAGAAGTCAGTGAGAGTTGCACTTGTGAAGGAATATCAATAAAATATTCAACTGTTATATTTTCATGAACAGGATTCGGATATACCTTTAAATTTCCCTTTGAATTGTCGTTTGATGTAATACCGGTTGCAACAGCCGGTGTGATTGTTTGACTTGCAACGTATACATAATCTCCCGTTTCACCACCATTATTATTACATGCATTTCCTGAAGCATAAAAAACAATATTCCCAACATCAGTTGTAGGCGCTGTCCAATCAAAAGTAAAAGCCTTACTTCCACTGCCGGTGCCTCCATTTAGTTTGTGTACAACATTGGGACGTGATGTTCCATTAATTGTAGCCGATTTAATAGTTGTAGAAGCTGTATTGGTTATTGTAAAAGTTCCTGCAGGAGTATTTCCATTTGTCTTTAATGCTTCGAATCCAATTCCAAAAAGAGAATTTCCGCTTCGTGTTACAGTAGCTGTAAGATGATACACCTGTCCGGGTACATATTGCCAGTTAGGCATATTAGAAGCAGTAATAGTTAATGAACCACCACCTGCTCCAAGTGCATACGAATTATGACAACCTGTGCAGTTAGTTTCTCCCGGAGAACCTGTTCTACCAGCTTTTCCATTATCTGATAAAATATCGGCTGTTGCAATTACTGCTACACCAATAAAAATTGCTAGGGGGTAAAATCTTTTTAGTTTCATGTTATTAGTTTTTAGGTTACTATTAATGCGATTAATGAGTGATCACAAAAAAATTACTGATGCAAAAAACGCAACACTTAACAGCCTAGTAATTTTAAAAAAGCGGGATGGGAAATTTTGTTGCTTGAAATGGAAAAAAAAGCTATTGCAAAAATTACTTGTAACACGCATCACACAAAAACTAAATTTTGTGCTACATTATACTTGATTTTATTGAGTTATTTAAATGTTTAAACAATATTTGCATATGCGTTATTCGACAAAACAAACTATTTTATAGTACGAATAATTTGAATTTGAAGATGGAATAAATTTTAGTTCAAAAAAATCTTCACAGCACACTTTTATTACCAATACTGCGTTTCCCGAAGCTTTCATTTTCAACTCCTACAATTTCTTGTTTAAATAATAAATACTCCTATTCAATAAAAAACAATTTTAAACGCTGTATTATTAATATACTCTTGCATCGTTTTATTCTCAATAGCTTAAAATTCCCACCTGAGCGAATAAAATTATCAGCATACTTAACGAAGTACATAGTACAAATTACGAATACAATTTATTGTTGATGTAACAAGCAAAATTTTTAAACCTATTTAACCCCAAAAAAAAATGCAAAAAAAAACGGTAACAATTCTAGGATTCTTGTTCATTGTTCTCTTTAGTTTAAGTACACTAAGGGTAAGTGCACAACAAATTGCCTACAAAGGAATTTATATTGATTCGTTTGATGGAATACTTGGAAATACCAGTAAAGAAGACAGTTTATTACATTATTTAAAAGACAGT
>Ga0075163_10002799_pt1 | contig 23413 bp, 20 predicted proteins | sample JI1023141ADNA_FD_71478 | JGI IMG/M metagenome (GOLD analysis project Ga0075163, IMG submission 71478) | Wastewater effluent complex algal communities from Wisconsin, to seasonally profile nutrient transformation and Carbon sequestration -... | ecosystem: Engineered > WWTP > Effluent > Algae... | reverse complement strand
TGGAGCGGGAGAAGAGATTCGAACTCTCGACGTCAACCTTGGCAAGGTTGCACTCTACCACTGAGTTACTCCCGCAGCGTGGGCGACCTTTTAACGCTGCCCGCGCGACCTGTCAAGCACCGGCGCGCAGCAATCGACACCGCCCGCGCGATCCCAGGCATCCCGCCGTGATAGCCTCACCGGCACGATGCAACGCCTCTCCTCGCGCGCCCTGTCGCGCTCGTTCCCGCGCACGCTCGCCATCCTGCTGGCCGCCCTCGCCCTCACCGCAGCGGCTGGCTGCACGAACCCGGGCGGCAAGGTGCCGGTGTCGTCGCCGGTCTACGCGTTTCAGGCGCCGGACGCGGAGGACTTCGCGCCGGACACCGACGACGACGACTCCAGCGACACCGCCAGCGACACCGACGGCGCCGACTCCGCGGACGGCGGCGAGTAGACGATGTGCGGCATCGTCGGGTACGTCGGGGGGCGGCAGGCGACGCCGCTCCTGGTCGGTGGGCTGCGCAAGCTCGAGTACCGCGGGTATGACTCGGCGGGCGTCAGCGTCTGGTCCAACGGGGCCAGCCGCGTGGTGCGCTGCCGGGGCAAGCTGGCGAACCTCGAGGAGAAGCTCACGAGGGAGCCGGCGCCGGGCACGATCGGCATCGGCCACACCCGCTGGGCGACCCACGGGCGGCCGTCGGACGAGAACGCCCACCCGCACAAGGTCGGCGCGATCTCGGTCATCCACAACGGCATCATCGAGAACCACCTGGCGCTGCGCCAGGAGCTGGCCGCGGCCGGCGCCAAGTTCAGCTCGGAGACCGACACCGAGCTGTTCGCCCACCTGATCGATCGCGTCGTGCGCTCGGGCGTCAAGGACCTCACCACCGCGGTGCGCACCGCGCTGGCCAAGGTCCACGGCGCCTACGCGTTCGTCGTGATGGACGACGACGATCCCACCAAGCTGGTGGCCGCCAAGAACGCGTCGCCGATGGTCATCGGCCTGGGCGACGGCGAGAACTTCATCGCGTCGGACGTGACCGCGATCCTGGCCGAGACCCGCAAGATCCTCTTCATCGAAGAGGGCGAGCTGATCACGATCACCAAGGACGCGGTCGCGATCACCGACTTCGAGGGCCGGCCCAAGCAGCGCGAGCCGAAGATCATCACCTGGTCGGCGATGCAGGCCGAGAAGGGTGGCTTCAAGCACTTCATGCTGAAGGAGATCCACGAGCAGCCGCGGGCGGTGGCCGACACGCTGGTCGGCCGCGTGGATCTCGAGCGCGACGACGTCAACCTCGACGAGGTCAAGCTCGACGTCGCCAACATCAAGCGCGTCATCTTCGTCGCGTGCGGCACGTCGTACCACGCGTCGCTCGTCGGCGAGTTCCTGATCGAGGGCCTGGCCCGCATCCCGGTCGAGGTCGAGCTGGCCTCGGAGTTCCGCTACCGCGACCCGATCGTCGGCCCCGGCGATCTGGTAGTGGCGGTGAGCCAGTCGGGCGAGACCGCCGACACGATGGCGGCGGTGCGCGAGGCCAAGGGCAAGGGCGCCAAGGTGCTGGCGATCTCCAACGTGGTCGAGTCGTCGATCCCGCGCCTGGCCGACTTCGCCTTCTACACCCACGCCGGCCCCGAGATCGGCGTGGCGTCGACCAAGGCGTTCACCACCCAGCTGGTGTCGATGGTGCTCCTGGCCATCTACCTGGGCCGCCGCAATGGCAAGCTGCCGCAGGCGCGCGCCCGCGAGCTCCTGTCCGAGCTGCTGCAGCTGCCCAACAAGCTGAAGGACGTCGTCGACCACGGCGCGCAGCTGCAGGTGCTGGCCCGGCGCTACGGCCCGGCCACCGGCTTCCTGTTCCTGGGCCGCGGCGCGCAGTACCCGATCGCGCTCGAGGGCGCGCTCAAGCTCAAGGAGATCTCGTACATCCACGCCGAGGGCTACGCCGCCGGCGAGATGAAGCACGGCCCGATCGCGCTGATCGACGAGCACCTGCCGGTGGTGGTGCTGGCGCCGCGCGGCCCCAACTACGACAAGGTGGTGTCGAACCTGTCGGAGGTGAAGGCGCGCCAGGGCAAGATCCTGGCGATCGCCAGCCGCGGCGACACCGACATCGGCGGCGTGGCCGACGAGGTGGTGCTGATCCCCGACGTGGCGCTCGAGCTGCAACCGATCGTGTCGGTGATCCCGCTGCAGATGCTCAGCTACTACGTGGCCGACTTCAAGGGCACCGACATCGACCAGCCGCGCAACCTGGCCAAGAGCGTCACGGTCGAGTAGCGATGGCGGAGCGCAAGCAGCGCGGCACCCGGCTGGGGCGCGGCGAGACCGTGCCGCCGCGCAAGCGCGCCTCGGCGGCGCCGCCACCGACGTCGACGCGGCTGACCCACGTCGACGCGACCGGCGCGGCGCACATGGTCGAGGTCGGCGCCAAGGCCGAGACCGCCCGCGAGGCGGTGGCGTCGGGCGAGGTGCAGATGACCGAGGAGGCGGCCCGGCTCCTGGCCGCGGGCGAGCTGGCCAAGGGCGACGCGCTGGCGGTGGCGCGGATCGCGGCGATCAGCGCGACCAAGCAGGCGCACCTGCTGATCCCGCTGTGCCACCCGGTGCGGGTCACCGGCGTCGACGTCGACCTCGCGGTCGAGGCGACCCGGGTGAAGATCACGGTGGCGGTGCGCGCGTTCGATCGCACCGGCGTCGAGATGGAGGCGATGACCGCGGTGGCGGCGGCGGCGCTGGCGATCTACGACATGGCCAAGGCGGTCGATCGCGGCATGGTGATCGGCCCGATCATGCTCGAGGCCAAGCGCGGCGGCCGCTCGGGCGAGTGGACGCGGTAGCTCACGCCTTGGCGGGTCGGGCGCGCTTGCCGGGCTTGCCCGCGGGCTGGTCCCAGGCGGCGACCTCGGTCTTGACCCGGTCGATGCCGTCGACGACGCCGTAGACGCCGAGCACCAGCGTCGCCCACTTCTCGCCGCCGCCGTCGAGGCTGCGGATCGAGAAGTAGATCACCGCGAGCGAGAACGCGGCCTCGGTCGACGCGAAGAACAGCGGGCGCGTGTACTTGAGGAGCAGCAGGATCAGCGCGCCGATCAGCACGGCGCCGGTGCCGAGCCCGGCGGCCAGCTTGCTCGGGTGCGGCGGCTGCGCGTCCGGGCCGGTCGGCGTCGGCCGCGCCTCGAACACCCAGATGGCGACGACCAGCGCGACGGCGAACAGGAAGAACAGCTTGAGCCACGACTCGTCGTCGCCGTTGATCAGGCCGGCGATGAAGCCGATGGTGAGCCCGATCAGCGGGATCAGCGTGCGCGGCTGGGTCAGCGCGTCCCACAGCGCGCGGGTGGTGGCGGTCCCGCCCGACGACCCCTGTGCGGTGGCCTCCTGGGCCAGCGCCTCGGACGCCGACGCCGCCAGCACGGCGACGACGACCAGCGCGAACACGACGAGCGGTGACAGACGACCGGCTGACGACACGGGGCCTCCTCGCGGCCCATCCCCCGGGCCGACCCGCTGATCGTACGTCGGCCGGCGCGCCGCGCGCATCACCCCCGTGGGGTCAGGTCGGGGGGACGATCTCGGCGACCGGGACGGCGACGGCGGGCTGGCCGGCGAGCGTGAGGACGTCGCCCGGGCGCGCGCGCTCGACGCGCTGGTAGACGCCGCCCTGCGGCTCCGACATGACCAGCACCTCGCGGGCGTTCACGTCGACCAGCCAGTAGACCGGGATGCCGGCCTCGGCGTAGAGCGGGGCCTTGAGGCGCAGGTCCTTGCGCAGGCTGCTGTCGGCGACCTCGATCACCAGCACGCACCCGGTGGCGTAGGCGTCGAACGTGCCGCGGGGGACGACCGCGAGGTCGGGCTCGGGCATCGAGTCGTCGAGCACCGGCAGCGGGAGCTGGGGCTGGACGTCGTACGCGGGCGACACCTGGAGCACGAGCATCCGGTTGAGACGCGTCACCGACTGGCTGTGGGGCCGGCCGCTCGGGCTCATGACCACGACCTCGCCGCGCAACAGCTCGACGCGCTCGTCGTCGCGCAGGATGCCGACCTCGGCCATCCGCAGGTACTCCTCGCGGGTGATCCGGCGGCGGGTGACGCCGACCGACTCGAGCGACTCCATGACGTGCAGCATACCATCCTCCATCCTCCCGTCCGCGCGACTTGCGAGCCGCGGGCCAGGTCCAACCCGGCGAAATTCCGTCAGCGGCTGTCCGGGCGTGTCCGAGATCCGGACGAAATGGCCGGGATCCGGACGATCCCGGACAGCGTCTACGTCGGCGCGTAGCGGACGCTGGTGTCGCGGACGCCCTTGCCGAGGGCGCGCTTGACGGCGCTCTGGGCGCCGAAGGCGGTGGCGAGCACGGCGTGCTTGACCCGATCGCGGGTGGGCGAGGCGCCGATCGGGTGCGGGCGCAGGCCGAGGCGGCGCAGCCGCGCGTTGCCGCGGTACAGGAGCTCGTTGGCGCGGGTCGAGTCGGAGTAGTAGGTGAAGCTGATCGTGATCGACGGCTCGGGGCCGTTCTCGACCATGTGGCCGGTGGTCGACGGCATGTAGCCGCCCATGCCGGGCACCAGGTCGAACACCTGGGCGCGGGCGCGGAAGCCCTCGTCCCAGGTCACCAGCTCGCGCGAGTGGTGGTCGTGGAACTTCTCGAGCGCGCGCTCGCTGACCACCGCGCGGTCGTCGTGAGGCCAGACGTACAGGCGCTTGGGGCCGCGGATCTGCAGGATGAAGTTGTGCTCGTGGTCGATGTGGAACGGCGTCACCGCGCGCGGCGAGGTGACGAAGATCCAGCCGGCGCGGTAGCACATGCCGGGATCGACGCGGTCGATCGCCGGGCGCAGCTCGTCGAGGATCTCGTCGATGAACGCCCGGTAGACCGGGTCGGCCTGGACGTTCAAGAGCGACATCCACGCGTTGGCGTTGGCCAGGTCGGACAGGGTCTCGGCGGCGGTCTTGCCGGTGGGGTGCAGCTGCGGGGCGTAGTGGAAGCTGGTGCCGGCGGTGGCGGCGGCCGAGTGGGTGCGCACCAGCTTGCGCGCCTGCTGGCGCTTGCCGAGCTCGATCAGCGCGTCGAGCTGGAGCAGCGGGTGCGTGGACAGGTCGTGGGTGAGGGCGGCGATCTTCCAGGGATCGAACACCGGCGGGAGGTGGATGCGCGGACCTGCCATACGCCGGGCAGGATAGCGCCGCGGCCGGGCCGTCGGCTACAGTCCGCCGCGATGGGCATCATCGACGTGACCAAGCGGCTGGCGCGCAACGCGTGGCGGGTGCCGGGCCTGGGCCAGCTCCTCGAGGCCGACTACGCGCGGACCTTCGCGAAGCTCCCGCGCAGCGGGTTCCGCGGCGTCTACCGCACGTTCGCCGAGGCCGAGGCGGCGATCCCGCCCGGTCACCCGGTCGGCTACGACCACGACGCGATGACGACGATGTACCGCAACCGGATGGAGAAGGCGTGTCAGAGCGACTACGCCGTCCTGTACTGGATGCGCGAGGTGCTGCGCGCCAAGCCGGCGTCGCTGGTGTTCGACGTCGGCGGCCACGTCGGCGTCAGCTACTACGGCTGGAAGAAGTACCTGGGCTTCGACCCGGGGCTGCGCTGGCTGGTGCAGGAGGTGCCGGCGGTGGCCGAGGCCGGCACCGAGCTGGCGCGCGAGCGCGGCGAGCCGGCGCTGGCGTTCACCAGCGACCTCGCGGCCGGCCGCGGCTGCGACGTGCTGATGGCGGCGGGCTCGCTGCAGTACGTCGACCTCGGCGTGCCGCAGCTGCTCGACGCGGTCGGGTCGCGGCCGGCGCACCTGATCTTGAACAAGATGCCGGTCTACGACGGCGAGAGCTTCGTGACGGTGCAGTCGACCGGGCGCGCGTTCCACGCCTACCGCATCTACAACGGCACCGAGCTGGTCACGTCGGTCACCGCGCTGGGCTACGAGCTGGTCGACGACTGGCAGAACCGCGAGCAGCACTGCGAGATCCCGTTCACCCGCGGCAAGGACATCGACGCCTACACCGGCTACTACTTCCGGCGGCGGTGAGCGCGGGCCGGCCCGGCGGGTGATCAGTCGGGACAGAGCGGCGCCGGCTGCGTCGGAGCCGAGGTGATGTCCGCCTCGCGATCCGTGCGCGGGCCGTTCGAGGAGTCCGACCAGTACTCGACCGTGGTGTTCGAGGTCCAGCGCAGGTCGCCGTAGACGTATTCGAGACCGCACGGTGCGTCATCGAAGTAGCGGAGCGTCACCTTCGAACCTGACGCGTACGCGACCAGCGAATCGGTCGCAACGACCAGGTAGGGGCCGAAGCGCCACGGGAGAATCGCCGCGTGCTGGCAATCGGGTGAGAACGTCACCTCCGGCAGATCGGCCACCCTGGCACCGTCGAAGGACGCCCACGCAGTCGACGCGGTGCCGACCTGCACGACGATCTCCCGCACGCCACCGACCGGATCCGTGGGACCGGCGGCTGCGTCGCCGAGCCAGGTAACGCTGGCGTCGCCGCATGCGACCCGCGCGAGCTCGTCGTGCGATGTCACGCGCTCGGAGCCGGTGTTCCCCACCGCGGCGCGCTGTGGTGCGTGGCCGCACGCGGCGAGCAACGCGACCAGGCAATCACGGAAACGCTGCGGCGACATCCGATTTCGGCGCGACGATCGCACCGCTCGCATAGTAGTGGTAGCCGCTGATCGGTCCGATCGCCCACTTCGCGAAGTCGGTCTCCTCGATCACGTCGGGATCGGTCGCCTCCTTGTCCCAGTGCACCTCGATCACCTTGCCGTCGGAGATGATGGTCATGTGGAACCCGCCGTGCGCGGACAGGACGCCGAACCGGAGCTTGGCGAGCTTCGTCAGCTGGCTGGTCGTGGCGACGGTCTTGCTGGCGTCCCCGAAACCGGCGTTCGGCGCCTCGGGTGCGTAGTCGACGACGACGTGCGCGATCGCGAGCCCGGGATACCCCTTCGTCGTCCCGTCGACGTGCCAGTCTTTGTAGTACGTGCCCTTCTTCGCGAAGCCGTGCGTGAAGTTGGCTTCGGATGGCTTCGCTCCTTCGATCTCGGCGTCGGGGATCTGGTACGCCGGATCGGGCGCCCAGTAGATCCCGGTCCATCCCTCGATGTCCTGGAGGGCGATCTGGTAGTCGACGCCGGAGAGCTTCCTGGCGCCTCGCGCCTTCATCGCCTTCTTCGCTTTCTCGTGGAGCTTCTTCCAGGCGTCCTTCCGGCCCAGCTTGTCGAGGGTGAGCTGCAGGACCTTGGTCACGATCTGCGTGCAATCGGTCGCGGTCGCGTCGGCGTGCGAGGTCGCGCACTGCGTGCCCTCGTAGAGCCCGACGCCCGTGGTCGCGATGGCGAGCCGGTGCTCGACGAGCTGGAGCCGCGTGTACGCGGCCGCGATGTCGCTGAACGTGCTGCTCGCGTCGTCGATGACCTTGTCGAGCTTCTTCTTCGCCTTGCGAAGTGCATCCTCGGTCGAGGAGGTCGTGCTCGCGGTGGTCGCGGCGCGGATCCACAGCGTCCGGCGGCTGAGCGCGTACGTCTTGCCGTCGGACAGGACGGCCCGGACCTTCATCGTCCAGTCGGCGTCCCGTGACGGCAGCTTGATCGCGTGCGGGCCCTTGCCGCGGTAGTCCTTCCCGCCCACCGTCAGCTGGATGCGCTTGTCGCCGTAGCGCGCGCCGGTCGCGGCAACCTTCACCGAGACCGTCACGTCGACCGTCTTGCCGGTCTCGACCGTCCAGCCGCGATCACCGCCGTCGCGGCGGTACGTCCCTGGCTTGACATCGACATCGACGGCGAGCTCGTCGATCGTTCCGACCGTGTCGTCCTCGGCGAAGCACTCCGCGAGGTACGCGACCTCCATGTAGTCGGTCGAACGTCGACGCGAGAGCGACTGCCAGTCAACACCACTCGTCCGGAGCGCCATCGACTCCGACGCTATCACCGCGCCCGAGGCGCATCAACGCGGATTCGTCGTTCGTGGCGCCTTGTCTAGTAACGGCGATCGCGTCGGGTGCGCGTTCGGGACCCGCACGCGCGCGTCTGGCGGGGCGCTGTCCACGCGCGCGTCTATTGCGTCGGTGTCGCAGGTGGCACCGAGGTCGGCGGATCGACCGCGGGATGCACCCACCACTCCTCGTGATCGAGCCACGTGTCGATCTCGGCGTAGGTCGTCGCGACGTCCATGACGGAGAAGTACAAGTTGTTCTCGTCGAACCACGTGTTGCTGTCGTCCGGCGGAAACAGCTCCCGCTCCAGAATCGAGATCAGCAAGAGCTCGCGAGGCGCCGTGTAGCGAGGGGCAGCCTCTCGAAAGACCCGACGCATGACCGCCAGTTCCGGTGGAGCCTCGGGCGGATACCGCTCGTTGGTCAGGTTGTCGAAGTGCCGAAGGGTCGTTGGAAGCGCGCGATTTGGCCGCACGTAGAAATCTTCACCGATCAGGAGCGGCTGTTCGATCACGAGCAATGTTGATAGGTCTGCGATGCCGTCGACCCACCGCTGCAACGCGGCCAGTATGTCGCAGTGGCCCGCGCAGAACTCGGCGGGATACTCACTGTTGAAGTGCTGCACTTGGTAGCGCGTCCACCCGGCCACCTGCGTGCCTCCTTCGATTGGCGTAAAATAGTGAGTGTAGCGCCCCCAGTCGGCGCGAGCCTCGAGCGGGTGCGTTCTGGAGAACTCTTCGAAGGTGATCAAGGCCATGCGATTTCACATGCTCGCAGCGCCTTGCTCAGCAACGGCGATCGCGGCGGGCACGCGATCGCGACCCGCACGCGCGCGGCTGGCGGGGCGCTGTCCACGCGTGCGTTCATCGCGCCGGTGTCGCCGGTGGCGCCGAGGCCGGCGGATCGACCGCGGGATGCACCCACCACTCCTCGTGATCGAGCCAGGTGTCGATCTCGGCGTAGGTCGTCACGACGTCCATGACGGAGAAGTACAGGTCGTCGTCGTCGAACCACGTGTGGCAGTTGTCGGGCGGAAGCAGCTCGCGCTCGAGGATTCCTGTCAGCAACCGATCCCGGGGCTCCGTGACGCGGGACACGGCCGCGCGAAAGAGCGTGCGCATGGTTGCCAGCTCCGCTGGCGCCTCGGGCGGGTATCGCTCATTCGTCACGTTGTCAAAGGCGCTGAGCGTCGTCGGGTGCATGTGGTTTGGCTTCACGTAAAAGTCATCACCGATCAGCAACGGCTGCTCGACCAGCAGCAGCGCGGCGAGCTCTGGCACGCGCTCGATCCATTCTTGCAGCGCGGCCAGGATGTCGCAGTGGCCCGCGCAGAACTCGACCGGAAAATCGCCGTTGAAGTGTAGGACTTGGTAGTGCACCCAACCCTCCACGGGTGCCCCGCCCATCTTTGGCGTAAAGTAGTGAGTGTAACGCCCCGGACCGGAGGGCTTTCCGAGAGGGTGCGTCCGAGCGAACTCTGCAAACGTGATGATAGCCATGGTTCACATCAAGTCGATGATGAGGATTCTTCCCGCCTCGTGAGCCCAGTGAACGTTTGCCGACGGCGGTAGCGACGAGAGTCGGCTGAGCAGTGTTCGCAGCGCCTTGTTCTGTGGCTGCTGCTTCTGCATCATCCGCAAGAGCTGTAGACTCGCGCTGATTGCCGCATTGGCGCGTTCCTTTTCTTGAAGTCCCGGGTCCCTGGCCTCAACGGAGTCAGGGTCGAAATCTCTCACGATCCAGTCGGGCCCTTCCTCGTGGATGCGCACGACCTCCAGATGCTTGGCCAGCTCCGGGTTCGCGTCGACGAGCTTCGCGGCGTCGCGGAGGAGCTGCACCGAGGTCGGCTTGCCGGGGCTGTCTTTCTTGTCGGTGATGCGGTCAGTGTACCAGCGCTTGAGCGCGCGATCTGGGGTGAGATCGCTATGGTAGAGCTGCCCCTCGCCGCCGGCAAACCCCTTGGGCGGATGCGGATTTTCGTTGCCGCGGAACGCGCGCAAGCGCTCGAGGAACGCCTTGCTGGCAGCCGGATCGGTGAAGAGGGACGCGTGGCGCGCCTGCCGGTCGGGCGAAGGCGGCGGCGGATCGCCCGGCGTCGGCGACCGGACGGGCGGACCGGCGGGCGCGGGTCGCGGCGTCTTGCGGCCCGGCGCCGGTGGCGCCGTGGGGGCATCCGGCCTGGGCGCCGGCTTCCGCCGCGTGGCGGCGTCCCCGGGTGCCGCCGCAGCTCCAGGGCGCCGGCGCGGTGCGGGCGGCGTGGATGGATCGCCGGCGACGAACGCACCAGCGGTGGGGTCGTAGCGGCGAGGCGGATCGCCGACGTGGACGAGCTCGTCGCCGCGTCGCTCCCAGCGGTGGCCGGGCTCGGCGTCGGGGCGGCCGCGCAGGCGCGCCTCGTCGGCGGCTGACCAAGGCGTCCCCGCCGCCTTGCGCCGCGCCAGCTCGGCGTGGGCCTGCCCGGCGGACTGCACGGCGTCATCGGTGGCGCCGATCGGGACGCGCACGGTGACGCTGCCGTCGCTGCCGGCCTCGACGCTGATGTGCTTCTGCGTCGAGGGCGCGAGCAGCACGCGCACGCGATCGGCCTCGACGCCCAGCGCGGTCTGCAGCGAGTCGGCGAGGCGCTGGAACCGGCCGACGACGCCACCACCGGTCGCGGGTCGACCGGCGGACGACGGCCCGCCGGTGTTGTCCTCGGCGGCGATGACCCCGCGGCCACGCTCGTCCGAGTACAGCGCGTCGTGATGCCGCTCGAGCTGCGCCTCGAGATCCGCGACGTACGCGTCGACCTGGTCGGGCGTCAGCTCGCCGCGGGCGATGCGCTCGGGTGCGGCGTCGAGGTAGTCCGCGAGCTGCGCCGGCAGCTTCTCGAGCTCGGCGCGGGCCTCGAACGCGCGCTTCCCCGGCACGCGATCCTTCCGGCCCGTGACCAGCGCGCGCGCCCACTCGAGCAGCGTGCGCGCCTTGCCGATCACTCCGGTGAACTTGAGCAGCGTCCGCGCCACCGCGGCGTGCGAGGGCAGGTGGGCCTTGCCGGCGGTCGGCCCGAGCACGATCACGACCTCCGCGACGAACCCCAGCCGATCTAGCCGGTACCGCACCTCGGCGGTCTCGCCGCGGAGCGTCGGATCGCGAAGCACGGTGACGTCCTGGCCGACGATGCTCTTCGCCTGCCGGACCAGATCGGGTTCGGCCGACACCAGCGGCTTGCTCGGATCGAGGCGACGCCGCGCCGCGCCCACCGACACCGCCGTGGCCTCGGGGAGCGGCCGCGCGCTGGGTGGCAGGCGCGCGGGATCGACGCCGCTGGCGTCGAGATCGAACCGCGCCTTCGACGCCAGCGAGGTCCCGACGGAGATGCCGTGCTGGAAGAGCTGATTGCCCACCAGCGACATGAGCGCGGCGCGCTTCTGCGCGGGCGACAGCGACGGATCGTCCTTCACCTGATCGATCTGCTCGAGCAGCGCGTAGCTGCCCATCATCACGCCCAGCCCGTTGGCTCCGTGGCCGAGGATCATGAAGCCCTTGCTGAGGCGGAGCATCCGCAAGGAGCCGGTGGCGGTCTGGCCGAGTCCGATGAAGCCGCTCACCACGTCGACCACCTCCATCGCGGTCTGGAGATCCCAGTGCAGCGTGCCGTGCGCGGCCCGGGTCGCCAGCCGATACGCCGAGGGCACGATGCCGATGATCCCCATCGGTACCAGGATCGCGAGGCTGGCGCCCGCGGTGAACGGCGCCGCGAGCAGCGCCACCACCGACACGATCATCGTGAGGCCCTCGATGGCCTCGACGAGCATCGCGCTCAGGTTGGCCTCGACCCGGAACGTGAGCTGCTGGTGCGCCTGGCCGTCGACCGGCACCAGGATCGTGCAGAACCCGCGGCCGTAGCCGGTGACGTCACTCTCGAGCAGCGACAACAGCGCGGCCTTCACGGCCTGGCCGACGGTGCCGCCCGCGCCGGCGCCGTAGCCGCTGTTGACCGCGGTGGCGTCGAGCACGGTCACGCTGACGAGACCGGGCGTCTCGGTCATCACCGCGAACTCGATCGCGAGGTGCAGCGGCGGCCCGGCGCGATCGGTCACCAGCGTGCCGAGCGCGCGCACGAGCTTCTTGCCGGCGACGCCGGCGAGCCGATCGGCGCGGTGGCCGATGCGCTTGTCGAGTTGCTCGAGCTGCTGGGTAAGCTCCTTGCGCGCAGCGGCTCGATCGATGTCGAGGTCGCCGCGCGGCGGCCCGTCGAGCGCCTCCCGTTGCGCCACGAGCTGCGTTCGCTGGTGCGCGAGGAGGGCGCCCAGATCGCTCGTCAGCTCGCGCTGGTTGTCGGCGATGATCGCCTCGGTCGCGGCGCGCTCGGCGGCAGGGATGAGCCCGAGCTGCAGCAGCAGGCGCAGTTCGACGTTCTGCTGCGCGAGTTGTCGCTGCTGTTCGAGCTGCATCGTCGCGTAGCGCGCCGAGAGCTGATCACCGGGATAGACGATCACCACCTCGTACGCGACGCTCGGCACCCGGACCAGCGGGCCGTCCTGGCTCGATTGCCCCGCGCTGCATCGGACCATGTAAACGCCGGGGCCGCCGACGTTGATGGTGCGCTCGTACGGCTTGCGGCCGATCGCGTCGAAGAAGCTCTTGATGAGCGTCCCGAGCGCGCGGATCACGGCGAGCGCGCCGGCGACGGTCTCAGCGCCGAAGCCGGTTGGCCCGAGCGCGTTCACGACCGAGCCGCGCAGGCGCTGGTAGTCCGTCCACGTGTACTCCATCTCGCGCTCGAGGCGGCGGCCGAGCACGGTGAGGCCGCCGGCGCCGGACACCGGCTCCCAGTCGCCGGCCCGCATCTTCAGGAGCTCCCAGTGGTAGCGAGCGCCGAACGCCGACGTCCAGTGATCCCACGATACCGACATCTCGCACGCCAGCTCGGTGCGCGCGGCGACGGCGAACAGCGGCGGGGTGAGCGGTGGCCAGATCTTCAAGCGCGATGCGAACGGAGGCGCGTTGGCCTTCGCGATCGAGGACTGGATGAGATCCTGACCCTCTCCGACGGTGATGAACTGGCCGATGATCGACAGCTCGTCCTTGAACCTGTCGAGCAGCTCGCGCCGCTGTTTGCGCGACTCGGTCGCGGCCTTGCCGAGGCTCGTGAAGCGCGCGAGCACCAGCTCGAGGCAGCGGGTCATGACCTGGCTGTTGATCGCGGCGTCCTCCGGCACGACGCCGACAACCACGGCGGGATCGATCGGCTGGTTCCATAGCAGCCGGTACGCGAGGTGCGACGTGAGCGTGGCGTCGGTGCGGATGGCCTCGAGCGGATCGGCGCCGACGGTGAAGCGCTGCCACAGCGCGGTCACCGCGCGCTCGACGTTCCAGCTGCTCACCGGCGTCGCCGCGCGCGCCGCCACCAGCGCGTTCACGAGCGCCTCGGCGCTCCACGCCAGGTTGGTGAACAGCGTCTGCGTCGTCCACAGCCACCGGTGCACCAGATACGGCGCGGCCTCGCGATCGAGCACGCGGATGAACTCGTGGGCCGGGTTCAGTTCGCGCCCGGCGGCGGCGTCGACGACCTTCCACGCGTACGCGACCGCGCTCGCCTGCGCCAGCGTCGTGAGCGCGACCTCGTCGAGGTGGACGAGCAGCTTCTGATCGTCGCGCAGCCAGGCGATGATCCGGAGGACCAGATCGGCGTCGCCGTTGACAGTTCCGATCTCCTCGGCCGCGGTGTCGACGTCGAACCCCGTGATCGTGAGGCCGAGCGCGCGGTGTAGCTCGCCCGCCAGCCGCGGGCTGTACTGGTTGCTCCCGACCAGCGCGAGGGTGAGCGCCGCGATGCCTTGCTTGATCTTGTCGCGCCCGGCTTCGTACCTGACGCCGGCGTCGGCGACGAGTTGCAGGCCGAAGCGATGCACGCGGACGCGCGCGCGCGCCGGCTGGTCGGGGTAGTCGCTCGCGGCCTCGCCGAGCGCACGCGACGACGACGACGGCGCACGTCGACGGGGCGGTGGCAGCGCGCGGAGCTGCGGTGGTCCGTCGACGCGCGCGCGGAGCACCAGCCGGCTCCAGCGGGGGCGCGCGGCGGCCGCGAGGGTGGGCTCCGCGAGCAGGTGCGCGAAGCCCTGCGTCGGATCGCCCAGCACCCGCTCGACGAGCACGTCGCCCGGCGCGAGCGCTCGACGCGGCGACGCCCCTGGACGCGCCACGACCTCGATCCACGGGGCGAGCGCCTCCCAGCGCGCGCGCGCCGATGGACGCGCGAACGCATCGAACAGCCGCGCGGGCGACGCCGCCCACGGTGCCTCGGCGCGCTCGGCCAGCGCAGCGAGCGGCGCGGGCGCGGGCAGGCGCGGCGCCGGCTCCTCCAGCGCGAGCGCGTACGACTCCGCGGCGCGCGCGCTGACCCGGGCGAGCGCGGCGTCGACGTCGAGTCGTGGCGGAGGCGCACCGTCGGCGATCCCGAGCGCGTCGCGGACCTCGCCGATCGTCAGCGCGCGACCGGCCGCCTCGAACAGCAGCGCGACGGCGCCGGTGACGTGCGGCGCGGCCATGCTCGTGCCGGACTTGCGCGTGAGCGACGGATGCCCGGTCCAGGCCGGATCGGCCGGCACCGAGCGCGCGGCGACGATGCCGACGCCCGGCGCGAGCACGTCGGGCTTGGCGCGACCATCGCGGGTCGGGCCGCGGCTCGAGAAGGCCGCGGTCGCCCCGGTAGCCGGGTCGAGGGCCCCCACCACGATCGGCCAGCGGCCGTTAGCGATCGTCCCGGTGGTCCCCTGTCGCGAGGCTTCGCCGACGTCGAGCCGGGACTGGCTGCTCGCGCTCGACTCGTCGCGCTCGATCCACGCGTGCCAGCGATCCGCGTCGGCGGCGGCGGTCGGCTCCACCTCGACCGTCCACCGCGTCACGTCGGTCGCGCGCGGATCGACGATCAGCGCGACGTGGTTGTCCTGGTTGTTGGGATCGATCGTACGGTGCGCAAAGCGGCCGATCGGCCGGCCGTCCATGACGATCGCGCCGTGGCTATCGGGCGGCGCCACCGCCGCGATCCGCCCGTCGTCGTCGCGCAGCCGCACGACGGCCGACGCGTGCCCCGGGTACCAGAGGTCGAGCTCGTTGACGGTCTCGTCGGTCGGCGACACCGACCAGCCCACGGTCGCGCGTCGGCCGACGGCGAGCAGCCCCGACGCATGGATCGGCCGGCGGCCGTAGTTGCCGGCGCTCTGCACGATCACGCGCCCCGGCTGCGCGACGCAGAACGCATCGAGCGCCTGCTCGACCAGTGTCGAGCCGTCGTGTGGACCGGCGTGGCTGCCGAGACTCAGGTTGATGACGAGCGGACGCTCGCCAGCCACCTCGGACGCGAAATCGATGGCCTCGAGCAGGCTCACCGAGTTGCCGATGTGCTGCGGGCCGACCGCGCCGGCGGCGAGGTGCACGAAGACGAGCTCGGCCCCCGGTGCGATGCCTCCGGGCCCGCGGCGCGGCGCGCCGGCGGCGATATCGAGGACGTGCGTGCCGTGGGTCCCCTGCGCGTCGGCGTCGAAGTCCGCGGGGTCGTAGTCGAGGTCGGCGAACGGATCGGCGCTCGCCAGCGCGCGATCGATGCGGCGCCGCGACAGGATGCGCCCGTAGCCGAAGCGATGACGTGCGCGGCCGCCGGTCGGGCGCTGATCCCAAAGCGCGAGCAGCCGCGTGCCACCGTCGGCACGCTGGAAGTTGGGGTGGGTGACGTCGAGCCCCCAATCGATCACCGCGATGACAGCGCCGCGACCGACGGGGCCGACGCCCGGGTTGCGACGCGCCAGCCGGCGAGGCGGCGCCGCAGCAACGAGCGCGCCCGCCGCCGGCTCGGGGCGGATCGGTCGCGCCGCCTTGAGGCTGTGCACCGCCGGGTGCTCGCGCAGCGCCTCGAGCGCGTCGCCCGCGACCCGCGCCGTGACGATGTCGCCGAAGCGCGACACCACCCGGACGTGCGCCGGCAGCTCGCCGCCCGCCGTGATACGGATCAGCACCGCGACCGCCGCGCTCCCGCCTCGCTCCACCTGCGGCCGCAGCCACGGATCCATCGTGCGTCTCGCTGCGCTACTTCGCCACGGCCGCGGGTGGCGTGAGCGAGTCGAGCAGGCGCTTGATCGCCTCCTGCTGCTGCGCGACGACCTTGGGATCGACCGGCGCGGCCGGCGTGGTCGGTGCCTCGCGGCGTGCGATGACGGCGCTCAGCAGCACGCCCTGGTAGCCCGGCATCAGCCCCGCGAGGAGCCCCAGCTGGGTCGAGCGCTCCTCGCCCACGTCGCGGGCGACCGCCTTGCCGAGGAGGAAGTTCATGGCGTTCATGTTCATGGCGCGCCTACTTCCGATCCATCGCCATCATGAGGGCGAACATCATCACCATGTTGTTGTCGCCACCGGTGCCGCTGGCGGTGCCACCGCCCATGCCGCCCATGAGCAGAAGCGGCAACATCATCGACAGCGAGTCGTTGCTGTCGATCATGAACTTGGCGGTGGTCGCCTCACCCGACGCGGCGAGCTCCGCGAGCGTCTTGCTCTTCGGCTTGAAGAGCATCGGCAGGAGCGCGGCCATCTGCAGACTCTGCTGCGTGTCGCCACGGAGCTTCTTGACCGAGCCGGCGACCTGCTCCTCGAGCACCTTCTGTCCGGCCGCGAGCTTGCGGACGTCGGCCGCGACGCGCGCGAGCGCTGCCTGCATCTGGGTCTGGTTGACCGGCGACTGGTCCGAGCGCGGCTGCACGTAGCCGCGCCCCTTCACGTTCTGGTGGTGCCGGCGGCGACGGCGGCGCTCGGACAGATCGTCGTCGAGCGACGCGTCGTCCAGGCTCTCGTCGTTGTCACCGTAGTCTTCGTCGATGCTCTCGAACGCGCTCATGGATCTTCCCCCTCTGGTTGGTCAGGCTGCTTGCGATCGATCGTGATCACGGGCGGCGCCAGCGCGGCGCGTCGACGCACCGCGGGCGCGATCAGGGCACGGAAGAGCTTCGCGTCGGGCACGCGCCACCCCGGACGACCGCGCCCCTGACAGGCGCTGCAGTCGTCGGCGTCACCCCAGCACACGGCGCATGCGCCCAGCGCGGCGGCCAGCTCGTCCAGCTGCTCGTAGGCGTTGGTGAGCGCAGCCTTGAGATCGTCGAGTTGCTCGGCGACCGGATCGGGCAGCGCCTCGGACGGGGCACGACCGCCTCCCAGCTGCTGCCCGAACATCTGCATGAGCAGTCCGAACCGCGGATCGCTCGCGGCCCGTTCGCTCATCGCGGCTTCCACGAGCGCCCTGGCTTGCCCCGGGTCTTGCTGCATCAGCGCGAACAGGTCGGCGGGGTTCATTCGGCCTCTAGGAGCTCGAGGTCCGCGAGATCGGCAGCCTCGGCCCACGCGTCGAACACGGCGTCGTGGTCGTCGAACTCGTCGTCGTCCGCGGCCTCGGCCAGGAGCGAGAGCAGCTGCTCCGCGGCCACCGAGGGCTGCGCCGCGGCGCCCGGGCTCGGCGTCGCCGCGTGATGGTTGAACGCCGCCTGACCGGCGACACTGGCGAGCATGTTCGCGAAGGCCGCGACCGGCACCGGCTGGCCGGCGACCGAGATCTGCTGTGCGCCGCTCGTACCGGCGCTCATCGCCCCGAGCGCCTGCAGCACCTCGGGACGAAGGATCGCGGCGAGGAGCTGCAACGCCGCCGGGTTCGCTGCGCCGCCGCCTGACGCCGCGTTTGCACCGGGCGCGCCCGCGCCGGGCTTCAGGTACGCGCTCGCGCCGCCCATCGCGGCCCCCGCGACCGCGCCGACGGGACCGCCGCTCATGAAGCCCGTGAGCGCACCCTGGAGCGCGCCCGGCGCCGCCTTCTGCAGGTGCTGCCCGACGACGCTCGCCCATTGGCCTGCACTGTCGATCAGCTGCAGTTCGTCGAGGGACAACGCCACATCGTTGAGGTCGTTCCCCTCGGCGAGCACCTGCTCCGCGAACACGAGCCTACTCACGCGAGAGACGTTATCCGTCCGACCTCTGACTCGCAACGCGTGGCGCCGGCGATCGATTCACCCGTGCAGGGTGATGTCGATGTCAGTTCGGTGCACAGCGATTGCGCTTTAATCCGCCACTGCGGGCCACAGCTCCTGCGCGATGGTCGTTGACGGGAGCGCGCCCGTCCGCGTGCAACGCCTGAGCGCCACACTGGCTCTCGTGGTTGGTGTCGCCCGATTTTCCGGTGGCGTCGCCGACCAGGTTGTCGTCGTTCGACCTGGCCCGTCTCGTCGGCGTGAGTGCGCAGCGAGCGCGACGCCGGCTTTGGTTCGCTTGGTTCTGCTGCTCTTGGCTCTGCTGATCCTGGTACTTTGGCCTGCGGATTCTTCAGCGGCCTGGGCCGATTGCTTCATCTGCTTCTGCAGACGCTCGGCCGCTTGACGCTGCGCGGACTGCTGCCGAAGGCGGTGACCGCGGCGCGCCGCGAGGCGGTGGCGGCGACGACCCGCGGCAAGGACATCGACGCCTACACCGGCTACTACTTCCGGCGGCGGTGAGCGCGGGCCGGCCCGGCGGGTGATCAGTCGCCCGGGGCGGCCTCGTCGACGATCGCCTCGCCGCGGCGGGCGGCGAGCTTGCGCATCAGCGTGCGGCGATCGATGCCCAGCATGCGCGCGGCGGCGGAGCGGTTGCCGCCGACGTGGGCCAGCACGCGATCGAGGTAGCCGTGCTCGAGCTCCTCGAGGGTCGGCCACTCGCTGACCGCGGCGTCGCCGTGGCGCATCGTCGGCAGCGGCGGCAGATCGGCGACGTCGAGGCGCGGGCCGGTGGCCATCGCCACCGCGTGCTCGATGCAGTTGCGCAGCTCGCGGACGTTGCCCGGCCACGGCAGCTGGCGCAGCCGGTCGAGCGCGTCGGCGGTCAGCTCGCGGGCCGGGCTGTCGTCGTGGGCGGCGATCGTGCGCGCGAAGTGGCGGGCCAGCTCGGCGATGTCGTCCTTGCGATCGCGCAGCGGTGGCAACGTCAGGCGCAGCGCGTTGAGGCGGTAGTACAGGTCGGCGCGGAACCGCCCGGCCTCGACGTCGGCGGCCAGGTCGCGGTGGGTCGCGGCCAGCACCCGCACGTCGACCGCGACCTCGGCGGTCGCGCCGATCGGGCGGATCGAGCGCTCCTCGAGCGCGCGCAACAGCTTGGGCTGCAGCGTCCGCGGCAGCTCGCCGACCTCGTCGAGGAACAGCGTGCCGCCGTCGGCGTGGCTGAACAGGCCGGCGCGATCGACCCGGGCGTCGGTGAACGCGCCGCGGGCGTAGCCGAACAGCTCGCTCTCGAGCAGCGGCTCGGGCAGCGCCGCGCAGTTGATCGCGACGAACGGTCCGCTGGCGCGGCGGCTGAGCCGGTGCAGGCCGCGGGCGACGATCTCCTTGCCGGTGCCGCTCTCGCCGTTGATCAGCACGTTGGCGCTGGTGCCGGCGATGCGCAGCATCAGCGCGCGCACCTGCTGCATGACCGGGCTGGCGCCGAGCAGCTCGGGCAGGGTCGTGCCGTCGGACAGGACCGGCGGCTGGGCCCGGCGCGAGTTGCGGATGCGCTGGGCGAGCGCGTCGATCGAGAACGGCTTGGTGACGAAGTCGAGGGCGCCGGCGCGCACCGCCGCCACCGCGCGGTCGACCGTGCCGGTGCCGCTCATCACCAGGATGTCGAGGCGCGGCCAGCGGCGGACGAGCTCGCTGCACAGCGCGATGCCGTCCTCGCCGACGAGGTGCACGTCGAGCAGCACGACGTCGACGCCGGCGCGCTCGAGCCGGGCGCGGGCGGCCGACGCCGAGCCGACCACCTCGGCGGTCATGCCGCGTCGGACCAGCCCGTCGCAGATCGCCTTGCCCAGCAGCTCGTCGTCGTCCACCACCAGCACGCTGATCATCGCGACCATCGTGCCCCAGGGTGGGGCGAAATGGAATAGTGGCGTAACTGGCTGTCGTGATTGCGGTGAATCGGATGCACCGCGGCGGACCTGTACAAGACTGCCTCACCGGGCCGGCGAGTGAGTTCGTCCTCCCGCCGGGTTACGGCATGGCTCGGGCCGTGCACTAGCGATCGTCCGTGCCGCAGGTCCTGATCGTGGATGGGGATCCACGCAACCGCGCCAGCGCCGTCGATCAGGCGCGCCGCGGTGGCCACCACGCCGTCGAGGTCGCCTCACCGGCCGAGGTGCTGGCCGGGGTCGACCTCGCGGCGATCGACGCCGTGGTGATCGATCTCGACCTGGCGGCGCGCGACGGCTTCGCGGCGTGCGCGCAGCTGCGCGCGCACCCCGGCGGGGCGCTGACGCCGATCATCTTCGTCACCGATCGCGACGACCCGGCACTGATCGACGCGGCGGTGGCGGCCGGCGGCGACGACGTGCTGGTGCGGCCGCTGCGCGCCAACGAGCTGGCGGTGCGGGTGCGCGCGCTCGGCCTGGGCTACGCGCGGCTGCGCGCCGAGCGCGGGCGCACCGCCACCGCGCAGCGCGAGCGCGACGAGCAGCTCCGGCTGGGCGCGCAGAAGGACGCGCTCACCGAGTTCCTGGTCCACGACCTGAAGAGCCCGATCGCCAGCGTGACGATGGCGCTGCAGGAGTTGGTGTTGATCTGCGACAGCCCGCTGGGGCGCGACGCGGCGCGGGCGTGCCTGGCCACCACCGAGACGGTGAGCCGGATGGTCATGAACCTGCTCGACGTGTCGGGCGGCCACGCGCTGGCGGTGCGGCGCAGCGCGTGCAGCGTCGGCGCGCTGTTCCGCCACCTGCGCGATCACTTCGCGCCGCGGCTCGAGCTGCGCGAGGTCACGCTGGCCACCCGCGCCGACGCGCTCGAGCTGTGGGCCGACGCCGAGCTGTTGCGCCGCGTGGCGGAGAACCTGGTCGACAACGCGCTCCGCTACGCGCCGCCGCGCAGCCACGTCGACGTGGCGGTCGAGACCGCCGCCGACGGCCGCTACCTGATCGTCACCGATCGCGGGCCGGGCGTGCCGCCCGAGCACCGCGAGCGGGTCTTCGATCGCTTCGTGCAGCTCGATCCCGACGCCAGCCGGCGCGCCAGCCGCGGGCTGGGCCTGGCGTTCTGCCGGCTCGCGCTCGAGGCCCACGCCGGGCGGATCTGGGTCGACGAGCCCGCCGGCGGCGGCGCCCGGTTCTGCGCGCGCTTCCCCGATCCGGCGGGCCCATGCTGAGCGATCGCGAGGTGCTCGACGCGCTGTCGACCGGCGTGCTGATCGCCGGCGCCGACGAGATCACGTCGCACGCCAACCCGGCGGCGTGCCGGATGCTGGCGCTCGACCACGCGTCGTGCCTGGGCCAGCCGGTGCCGCTGCTGCTGGGGCTGTCGGCGTCGCTGCGCGACCACGGGCTCGACGCCAACGGCAGCGAGCGGCGGTTCGTGCTGAGCCTGCCGACCGGGCCGGCCGGCGCGACCTTGCGGTCGGTCGACGGCCGCGGCTACGTGTGCCTGTTCCGCTCGGCCGACGCCGGGCGCGGCGCCGACGCGTCGCTGCAGGAGAACGAGCGCGAGTCGGCGCTGGGCGCGATCCTCGCGGCGTTCGCCCACGAGGTGCGCAACCCGCTGGCGGCGCTGGCGGCGGCGGTCGAGCTCTTGCGCGGCGAGCTGGGCGCGGTCGACTCGGCGAGCCTCGAGATCATCGATCGCCAGGTGCGGCGGATGGTGGCGCTGTCGCGCGCGCCGATCGCGCTGGGCCAGCCGTCGATCACCCAGCGGGTCCGCTGCCGCGTCGACCGGCTGGTGCTGGGCGCGGTCGCGGTGGTCGCGCCCGAGGCCGGCCGCCGCAACGTCGAGTTCTCGCTGCGCGTCGAGCGGCTGCCGCGGGTGGTGGTGGGCGAGCGGGAGATCGTCGACGCGCTGGCCGAGCTGCTCGAGAACGCGGTCCACGCGTCGCCGGCCGAGGGCATCGTCCGGATCTCGGGCTGGAAGCGCCCCGACCCCGAGCGGGTGGTGATCGAGATCGCCGATCGCGGCCCCGGCATGGCGCCGGCCGAGATCTCGGAGGCGCTGCGCGCGTTCACCACGACCAAGCCTCGCGCCGTCGGCTCGGGGCTGGGCCTGGCCCACCGGCTGATCCGCGACAGCGGCGGGCGGCTGTCCCTCGAGCCCGGCCCCGACGCCGGCTTGATCGTGCGGGTCGAGCTGCCCGCCGAGGAGCTGCGATGAACCTCGCCGAACACTTCGTGCTGGTCGACGACGAGGAGGACCTGCTGCGCTCGCTGGTCGCGGCGCTGCGGCGGGCCCGGCCCCAGGCCGAGGTGGCGGCGTTCGCCGACCCGGTGCTGGCCGATCAGCACCTCCACGCGGCGCCGCGGGTCGACGCGCTGATCACCGACATCCGCATGCCCAAGCTCGACGGCATCGAGCTGCTGGTGCGGGCGCGCCAGCGGCTGCCGCGGCTGCCGGCGGTGGTGATGACCGCGTTCCCGTCGCCCAGCGTGGCGTCGCAGGTGTCGTCGTTCGGCACCGTCGAGTACCTCGACAAGCCGTTCTCGGTGGCGACGTTCACCGCCACCGTCGACAAGGTGCTGCGCGGCGGCGCCACGCCGGGGTTCGCCGGCGCGCTGGCCATCGACGGCCTGCCCGATCTGGTGCAGCTGTGCGCGCTGTCGACCGCGACCAGCGCGCTCAAGGTGAGCCGCGGCCGGCGGCGCGGCACGATGTGGTTCGAGCGCGGGCTGGTGGTCCACGCCGAGTGCGAAGACAAGGACGGCGCCGCCGCGTTCTTCGAGATCCTCGGCTGGAAGGATGGCGCGTTCACCGTCGACCGCGGCGCCAGCCCGCCCCGGCGGTCGATCGGCCAGCGCGCGACCGAGCTGTTGATCGAGGCGCTGCGCCTGCAAGACGAGGCGGCGCGCGCCGGCGGCGCGGCCGACGACGTCGTCGATCTGGAGCTGATCGACCTGGAGCAGTCGATCCAGGAGTTCGAGGAAACCGACGACCTCTCCGAGACCGCGGAGGTGTCGCTGCCCGTGTCCGCGGTCTCGTCAACCCACGTAGCGAAGGAGCAACCGAAGATGGCGTCCAACATCCAGAACAACCTCGAGCGGCTGCGTTCGATCGATGGCTACCTCGGCGCGGCCCTGGTCGACTCCGAGAGCGGCATGACCCTGGGCACCGACGGCGGCGGCGCCGCGCTCAACCTCGAGGTCGCCGCGGCCGGCAACACCGAGGTGGTGCGGGCCAAGCGCAAGGCGATCAAGGCGCTCAACCTCAAGGACGAGATCGAGGACATCCTGATCTCGCTCGGCCGCCAGTACCACGTGATCCGCCCGCTGCGGGCCCGGCCCGGGGTCTTCTACTACGTCGCCGTCGATCGCGCGAAGGCCAACCTGGCGATGGCGCGCATGGCGATCGCCGACACCGAGAAGGCGCTCGAGCTGTAGCCGGGGCCGCACGGCGCCTCTTGGTCAAGCACCGATCCACGCGGCAGGCGTCTCGCGTCTTGGGAGGGGGCCCCGTCGGGGCATGACCCGACGGGGGAGGGCGTGGCGACACGCCCTC
>Ga0075163_10002798_pt1 | contig 23414 bp, 31 predicted proteins | sample JI1023141ADNA_FD_71478 | JGI IMG/M metagenome (GOLD analysis project Ga0075163, IMG submission 71478) | Wastewater effluent complex algal communities from Wisconsin, to seasonally profile nutrient transformation and Carbon sequestration -... | ecosystem: Engineered > WWTP > Effluent > Algae... | reverse complement strand
TGGTTCTTTGCCGCCGCGATAAATGCAATCAAAACCACCAAGAGTACCAAGACCTGTCTTGCCGGCTTGAGCAGACGATCGCTCAGTACGGCCGAGAGGGTTTGTGTATCCCTCATTGCCGTTGTGCATCTTCTCATACACGCCAATAATTTCAGCCTCAGCATCGTCTTCATTTTTGATTTTGACGACGTAGCCTTCATTGACCGTGCGCTTGCCGGCTTTGTATTCCATCTCCATCTGACGAACGATCGTACCATCCAGAGCAGGATTAACTTCGTTCATCATATGGAACGTAAGCAAACTTTCCATGTCTTTGATTGGAAAGTTGTTGACCAACTGAACCATGGGATTCTCAAGCATTTTCACTGCAAGAGCAGCATGCTGATACCTGGTCGAGTACGGCAGCGATGCATCAGAGATCTCATCAAAGATGTGAAAGACCACATTGTCGAACTCACGATAAAGCGCAGACAGAAGCCCATCACATTTTTCAAAGCTGTTGCCGGCCTGGAGCTCGCCTTCAAACACGAAATGTTTGAGCTGAAGAAACTCAGCAAACACTTCGGTGAATTTTTCATGGAGCCATCTGTTTGTGATTGGCTTCATAGACCGGCCGAGAAGCTCGATACCGCCTTTGTTGTTGCTGCGAATGATGAGTTTCATCCCATCAATCTTTCTTTGAGCCACACAAGGAAACTGGATCTTATCCAGGTCTGCGTTGCAGGGCTGCATTGGTTTGGTGAACTGAACCATATCAGTGGAATCCTGGGACTGTTTTACCGGCTTTGCGTTGCTCTTCGACAAAAGCCTCAAAATCTTTGAGGAAAGTGTCTCGATCTTTAACATCGTCGAAAACCATAACGAGAGATCTGTCGGGGCCGACTTCCGGAAGTTGTTGACCTGTTGCCGCAAAGAAGTTGAGACGGGTCTGCCGGCGTGTATGAGCCTCGAGCGTCTCGACTGCGCTCATAAGCACACCAACTTCTTTTTCGGTGTTGCTGAGCGTGTCCCAGAAAGTACAGCGAAGCTTTTTGTTTGGATCCGTCGGAACAGTGACGACTACCATGGAAGGCGAGCCAGATTTCATGACCACGAGATCTCCAGGCTTGATGACAGCTGTTTCTTGTTTTGATTCGACAATTTGCATGATTGGTTCCTAATAGACAGTTAAGGCGTTACAGTTTACAAAAGTCCCGATGCGACGGCATCAAGCTTGAAATCCATGGAGAATACAGATGGCTGATCCTAACGAATTTCCAGATGTTCCCGAGGTGGAACAACCTACTTTTCAAGGACCGATCGAAGAAGGCAGTGAAAACGCTTCTACAGAGGTCCCAGCGCCGGCAATCGAAGAGGCTATTGAGGCAGCTGCACCAGAACCCGAGTTCGTGCCAGAGCCTGAACCGGCCCCAGAGCCAATCCAGGAACAAGCCATTACCCCTCAGCCGGCCGAAGAAACAGCCGTTGAAACGATCCCTGAACAAATCCCAGAAACAGTCAGCGAAACTCCCGAAACAACCCCTCAAGAACAAGGGGTGGTCGAGGCTGCTGGACCTGAAATTCAAGCTCCTGCCGTAGAAAGCCCTACGGAGGTCCAGGAAGCCGCTCCAGATGCGCCGGCTCCAACCACATCAGAAGAGCCTCCAGCGCCTGCTGAGCCTATCCCTGAGGTCATTTCTGGCCCGACTGAAGAAGAATTGGCTGCCCAGGCAGCTGCTGAAGCCGCTGAACAGGCTCGAATTGCAGAAATCCGGGCTCAAATCCGTGCTGAACTTGAGGCCGAAGCCGCCGCGGCAGCTGCCAAGGTCGCTGAGGAAGCTGAAAAGACCCGTCTTGCAGAAGAAGCTGCTCGACTGGCTCAGGAGGCTGCTGCAGCCGAGGAAGCCCGTGTTGCTGAAGAAGCTGAGCGTACCCGCCTGGCTGAGCTTGCAGCTGCTGAGGCCAATCTTCGTGCAGTCGAAGAAGCCAACGCTGCTGAACAAGCCAGACTGGCTGCTGAAGCTACTCGTCTTGAAGAACTGGCCGCGGCTGAGCGTCAGAAAGATGCTGAGGCTGCCGAAGCACTACGTCTTGCTCAGGAAGCTCAGATTGCTGCAGAAGCGGCTCTGGAAGCTGAACGTGAGCGTGATCGTCTTGCGGCCGAAGAGGCGGCTGCTGCCGCTGCTACAGCTGCTGATGAGGCTGCGATCGCCGCACGCCAGGAAGCGATCGACGCAGAGCTTAAACGAGCTGCAGATCTTGAAGCACGTCGTCTTGCTGCCCGAGAAGCAAAAGAAGAAGATGATGAGGATAGCGATGAAGACGATGATCAAGAGTCATCTGGTCGTGTAAGCGCTCGCGAACGCGCTGAAATTCGTAGAGAAGAAAAGCGTAAGGCTGAGCGTGAAGCAGCTGAACGCCGGCATGCCCGTAAGCCGCCTAAACCATTGTTTGTCGATCGCACATAAGCGAGACAATTCAAGAAAACGAAAGGGGCAGAGAGGGGGGACCTTCTCTGCCCCTTTCTCATGGGCGGGTATTTTACTTTGGGAGGAAACTCCCCGCCACATGTTCTAGTCGACGATACACCAATCGTTTGCCAGAATGTCTGTCTGGGAAGCAACCCATGGAACGACATCGTTCTGAGCAGTTTTCATGGCGATATAATCCCGGTACGGAACCATGTCGCCAGGAAACAAACCTACCATAGTTTGATTGGTATTGCGCTGTGCCGGATAAGACGCAGCTGGAATGTAGTACAGGAACATTCCTTTGCCATTCCAGCCGGCCCGAGAAACTCGTTTACCGGCTTTCAGTGCGTTGATTGCTGATCCAAAAGAAAGATCACTCTTTTCCATTGCGTTCTCCTAAAGGAAGTGCCGTCTCTCCGAGCTGTCACCTTTTTACGCCGGTTGGCTTCTGACCTTGGTATGGAAACCCAAGTCCTGGCCCTTAAGTTAATCAGATATGCCCGTTTACGTGGTCGGCCCGCTGATCACGGCGTCACTCCACTCTGTATCCGGAGTATCCGGAAACTGATCAGAGTGCGTCGAAGATGCTTTTCGGCTTAGGCTTAGGGGCTTCTTCAGACGGAGCTTCAGCTGCCGGCTTCAGTTCGGCAACGGTTTCTGTTTTGGGCCCATCACCAAACAGCGAGCTTTTCTTGGGAGCCGGTGCCGGCGTTTCAGCCACAGTTTCTTCGATTGGTTCTTCAGAGACTTCCTGAGGCTCATCTGCGATAGCTTCAGCTTGTTTGCTGGGCGGCAGACGGTTAGGATTGTTGCTGGTCGGAACCTGGGCGGCTGCAGAAGCTCTGACTTGTTGTTCGACAGGCTTTTCCTCAGCTTCTTCCTTTGAAGCCATGCGTTCCAGTGCCTGGGTGTTCACTTCCGTGAAGCCGGACATAGAGGCTGCAGGCTGCACAGGGGAGATGACAGAATAGGGGATGGGCATGACGGTGACTGCTGCTGTATGGCCGTTTTCGCCGCGGCCGGCAGTGAGCACCACAGGGAGATCGTCGTTGTCGTCGATCGGCATTTGGGCACGGAGATGGTTGCGAATAGCAGTCTGGATCTCGGCTTCGTCGAGTGTAATCAGCACGTACGTGTTCCTTTTGTTTGGGTCGTGGTTGGAAGGTAGGTGTCTCCTGTTTTGAGGAGTGACCTTTCTTGGGGCGTAAACAGTAAATTCGGTCACTAATGACTCCTTGAGGTTTCTTATGATCTTAAAAAAGGCCGAATAAAAACCTCCATACGAGGATTTATTTTGTCCAGGGTTCCCATCTTGTAGGAACACTCTGGAATGATTGTGTGGTTGTCGTCTTTCAGCTTGCCGAGCTCAACAAGAGCATCTTCAAAGTACTTGTTCACGATGCTGACGTTATTGCCAATATCTCGAGATACTTTGTTGGGAGGATACATCACATAGTCTAGACGTATCTGACCCCATAAAGCACTGAGATCTGGCAACTGAAGTACTTGGTCTTGGATCTCGGCTTTAAAAAGCACTTTGGTATTGTTGGCAGTTTGATAGTGCCAATTTCTGTAGTTGTTCAGAGTAAGCCAAAATCTCTTAGTCGGCTTGGTTACCTTGCCGCTTTTAAGTGTCCTGGTTTTTCCGCCTACGTACAATGGCAAATCAAGTTTGAACTCTTGCTCTAAAAGCACAGTAGCCTCCTTGGGTGATCCAAGGAGGCTACTGAATTCAGACAGACAAGTCTATCTTAGTTTCCGAAGAGAGACTTTGACTTGGGAGCTCCAGTACCGGATTGAGCTGCACCAGCCATGGCGCCGGCAACCGGTTTGAATTTGTCGAGCACCACGCCGGCATTCTTCTCAGCCCATTTCGTGATGAAGAGATCTTCATCCTTGATCTGGAGAGCAGGGCCTTTCTTGATCTCGACAACAGTCTTCCGCGTTTCGGTGTGGAAGTACTTGCTCGTCTGGTTGATCTCGCGTTTCTCGTTGGTGTCGGCGTAACCCTTGTCGGTCTTTTCCTGCTTGTTCTCGATCACTTTCTGGATCGCCAGAGTGATCGGCTTCCCGAGAATGGAAGTGATCACAGGCATGCTCTTGTCGACTTCGGCTTTCGCTTCTGGATCCCAGACCTTGATCACCTTGTTTTCGACTTTCTGCTCAGTCAGACCAAGTCCGGTCGAAAGCAGGCAGAGATCGTTGATCAGCTCGAAGCCCGGCAGCATGAATTTCTTGCCGCTCTTCTCGTAGGTGCTGCCACCTTCTTTGTTCAGCACCCAGGTACGCTCAGTGTAGTCTTTGCCGCCAATGTCGATGACGGTGTTGACGCACTTCGCTTTGCTGTTTGCAGCGTTGGTCACGTAGGCCAGTTTGATGACGCCGTTGTAGACACCAGAATCGAAAGTGTATGATCCACCCAGGCGATCCTGCTGTTCTTCAACGCCTTGCATATCAATGTCGTTAAACATCTATTCTTTCCTTGTTTGTTGAGGGTATTCTAACCCTAGATTTACCCGAAAAGCAGAGCCTTTAGGTGTAGTACTTGATCATGTGGTCCAACAAGAGTCCCACATTGTTATCCATGAACGACTGGTTGGACTCAAAGAGACCCATGGGTCCACGAATTCGTTCACCGATAGTGTTCTTGGTCAGTCGTGTCTGGAACACGTATTTGAATCCAAGCGCCTCATCTTCAGGAGTGATGTGAAGAAGATTAGGATCAAAGCCTTGAAGCTCTGTCAACGGCATTCTTTTGGCTGCCACAACCGTGGAAAAGTAAGCCTCAATGCCGTTGTTCTTGAGTGAGCCTTTAACAGGCACAGACACTCGATCGATCAGCATAGCATCCTGCTCTGAGCGAGTGTGAGCCAGCATGACAACGTGCTTGTCTGTGCCGGCGACATACTTCTGCATCAGGTTCTTGAAGTACTGTGCGTATTGGCTCCAGGCTTCCTGGCCGTTCTTGGTTCCGATGATATATTGAGATTCGAACATATCCATAAGGAAAGTGATTGAGTCGATAATCACACCGTCAAAATTTGGGTTTCCGGTGATGTAATCAAAGCCTTCAAAAACCTGGTAAGGATCTGTGATGACTTTAGCCAGGAACTTGTTTTTGAAAGGCAGGGCTTTACCTGATTCAGTGTTCAGGTAGAGCCAACGTTCCTGGTTTGGAATGTCCTTCAAACTGGCGGATTTGCCGGCCGCGGATTCGCCGCCGATCAGTACGAGCTGTTTTGTCATTGTGGTTCCTACTCTTCTTCGTTCATCTGTTTACGGAAGAACAGCCAAATAAACACAATAAGTACTAACGTCCGGAAAGGCGTCAGTACGTGATCTTTTGGTTCTTTAGGCATGGTTGTCTATTCCGTTTCTGTTTGCGCAATCCTGCGTGCAACAGATCTAAGAATTGTGTTTTGCAATTCATGGTCTGACAGACCATTGTCGATCTTGTTGTTGAACTCGACAACGCGACGTTCAATTTCCGTGTACGGCATGCCGTTGTCAAACAGAGCAAGGGCATACTTGATCATCTGGTTGTTACGATTGCCCATCACCATGCGCTCAGCAAACCAACGCTCGAGATTATCGAGATCTTTGAGCTGAGTCATCTGAGCTCTGTGCGTTTCATTCCTGGCAGTCTTAGGAATGAACCTGATTGGATCCAGCAGAGTTCCTTGCAGGCTGTAATGTACTTCGCCGTTGGGGTTTGTGAGCCACTTGCGTTCACGCTGGTTGGCTTCTTCGTCGATGTCGAAGGGCAGCCATTCAATGATGTTGTTCATGAACTGCTGGTAGTCCTCTTTGTTGAGGTACAGTTCATATTTGATTGGCAACAACACTCTGAAGCGATCAGGACCTGTGCCATTTTCTTTGTGGCGTTTGGTCGTGTACGTCATGAAGGTGTAATCACGGAGCATCTCGTGAACCAAGTCACGCGAAGCTTTGCCGTCGACATCCAACACAATCATGTTGAAGCCTTCAATGACGTTGTCGCCGCGGCGATGCTCACCTTTGAAAGTGTGATTGCACCAATGAAAACCATCAGCTGTCATCAGCTTGTGCAGATCTTCAAAAGGCTGAACTTCTTTCTGGTATCCTGATGCGTAGTCTTCAGAATACGAGAATAGAATTCTGTTCAGATCTGTCTCGTTAAGAGCTTCGCCGGAGAAGAACTCAATACCTTCAACGAAGCTCTTCTTGATCATGATGTTGTTCTTGTATCCCCAGGCCGTAGCCAGGGTCATGATCTCAGTGCGCTGAGAGTTGCTTGTCTTGTAGTAAGGCAAGGCCTCTGTCAGGTCAGCATGCGTCAGCTCTTGATCGTGCGAAGCGATATACCGGGCAAGCTTTACGTACGCTTTTTCCCGGTTAAGAAGTTTCGCAAAATCAGCACCAGAAGACTGAACCAATGAAATTGCATGATACAGGTTATCCATAGACACTTCAGGTGATTGATCTATGAAGCTGTAGACGCCGGCAAGCTTGAGGGCTTTGAAATATCTGTGGTTCAGCTCTGTCTTTTGCATTTCAAAGTGCTCAGGCAGCTTATCAGCTTCAGCCTCGCACATGATTTTGTATTTGAGCAGCTCGATCGCCACATCGTCTGGCACAGACATTTCATACATGTGCTTCAGTGGATCTGCCAGGTTCGTGAAACCCTTGCTCAGACGCGCAATCATATTAGACGTTGAGTGATCGATCAGGTCTGCATAAATCTGCTCAGCTGTCTGACGATTGGCACTTCTGTCTTGCATACCCCATGCAAAGAGGAAACGCCGGCTATAGCCAGTCTGAAGAAACTCAAAGAAGCTTTCTTCCGTGGCTCCACCGTCAAGAAGCTTGGTGGGAGTTCCAAAGAGCAGCATGTTGGCTGGCGTAGGACCATCAATGTCCTGACCGCGGCTGTTGTCGACAGTGTTCTTTGTCAGCTTGGCTTTGGTTTTGCCTTTGTCGTAGAGCTCCAGGAACGTGTTCAGGATCTCTGTGTTGGCAAGAAGGTTTGAACCGACTTCGTCGATCTGGAGATTGATTGCGCCAGCATCAGCAAGCAGCAGTTTCTGGCGAAGCTGTTTGACGGCCGGCACTGTACCGCTGTCAAACGTGTATGGATAAGGACCAGCCTGGTTGTATTCCTTCTGAAGATTCAGAAGCTCAGTTGCCTGGTCGCCACCGTTGTACACGGAGCGCTGCGTTGCCAACTTCAGGAGATTGCGTTCTGCAATTTCGTTCAGCGAAGACTCAATGAAACGGTTTTTGAAGCCGTTCATGAAGTAGTCTTCAATAATGCTGATCGAATGGCCTTTACCAAATCCTGAAGGAGCCAACGCAAGCGCGTAGATGTTCACGGGTATGACGCCGCGGTCTTTCGTGCGAATCTGCGCACGCATGGTGGAAGCCATTTTTGCAAGAAAGTAGGCGACTTCGACACGAAAGAAGTTCTTGTTCTGGTTCTGCACTTTCTTGCTGATGATGTCGACCATTGCTTCAAGCACAGGATGGTCAGTCAGAGTGTCAAAGTCTCTCATAGCTTCCTCAAAAAATAGAAAAGATTACAGGTATTCGAGCCGCTGGTTACATGCAGGAGCCGCGTCGCAATAAGAGCATCTCTTCACTTCGCCAGGGGCAGTGATGACGACGCCTTTACCTTTAGTAGCTTTGAAATGCATAGCCTCAGCATACGAATCAAAGTTTTTGGTAGCACGCCCGCCGCGCTTAGCCGTCTCTTCGTCGGCGTAATATTTGTGGACATCATCCGACCGCCAAAGATCCTTGTCTGCGCAGCGGATCATTTCAGCTTCAGTGAGCTCTGCGTTACGCTCAATCTCATCCAGCTTTGCACGAATGAATTTTTCAGCTGTCTCAGCATCCATGAGTACGACAGGCATTTCAATGACCGGGTGCTGAGGATAGCCATCTCTAGCCAAGTCTCTCTTGTTCCAGTCGGTAAGAATGAAGTTGATCTGCCCAGTTTCAGAAGTGATGATTTCAGGGCTCAACCATTTGTAGAGAGCCATCTGAATACCATAGTCTCCCGACTCAGACTGATCCATTTTGGTGTAGCTGAAGACTTTGGTGTTTTTGTTATCTTCAGGTTTGCCGGCGATCACCTGGTCAAATTTACCAGAGATCCAAACTTCAGTGCCGGCCGATGTTTTGATTTTGCGGTATGCGCGCTTCTCGAGGTAAATCGGAAGACAATCAGGACGCTTAGCCAGCGTTTCCTTGGAAGGATTAACAACCAATCTGTCCACCACAGAAGCAGGAAATCCAATGGATCTGAGAACCAGGTCCATGTTGTTGTTCAAGAACGATCGCTCGATCTCTGAGTGGATTGACTGGCCCAGTCTACGGTTCATGAGCGTGGTGAGCTCTACTTCATTTTCCTGGGGAGGAATACGCTTGGCAAGAAGCAGAGCTCTCGTAGGTTTCAGCAGCTGAGTGACGCTGATGATCGGAAGATCATCCTGAGGAGCATCTTCTGGATTGTGATCATATGTATCGGTGGCAAGCCACAGAGCCATGGTGATGCCGAGATTGGTTCCATTCAGGAGTTTAGCGTCATTCATTGGGTGTTCCCTTATCCTCGCTCAAAAGAGCTGTTTTCTTCGGTGAAGTATGTGTGTTCCGACATAAGGCCGAGATACATGATGTTCAGAACAATGAAGTCGACCAGGTCTGTCTTGTCGACTTTATATTCTTGCTGCATCCGAAGCAAAGCCAAATGACGAATATCCCCCATATCCTGAGCGGTAATTTTTCGTTTCTTGGGTTGGATCATGACATTGACTTTTTGCGATCGTACTGAGTACGTCGCTTCGGTTTTAGCCGTGGCCGGCGCTTCAAGCTTTTTGTAGAGAAGCTCAACGGCAACCATGAACCAGTGCGTCTCAATGCGAGAATACTTTGGTTCGGCAGGTGCTTTTGCAGCCGGCTTAGCTGCTGGATTTGTGCCCATAGAATGTCTGAAGTCCTTCATGGAATAAGTCCTTTTTCCTTAAGTTTAGTTTGCATTGTACGCCCAAACTCTTGAATTTCTTCAATAGAGGCGTTGTTCTTTAGTATGTGTTCATTTGCCCAGTTGGGTACGAATACTGCAACTTTACCTGAGATCTTCACGTCAGGATGAGCAATGTCTGGATGTTCCTGCCAGCTCACTTCTTTGACCAGGTTATCGTTGAACCATTTCAGAGTGTCGATGTTGTCTCTGATTAGGTAGTACTGAGCGTCATGGATCTGTACGCAGATCTTGATGTGACTCATCCCGGAACGTTGCCTGCGATCGCGCACTTTCTTCATGAATGCAGACGCCGCACGATTGTTCAGCAAGCCCCAGGACTGGCCTAGAGCGTTGCCGGCAGTTCGGCTCTCAGCTTTTGCTGCATACGGCGTGTGGCGCTTTGTGAGCACGACCTGATGCAGGATTGGCGTTCTGACCCTAAGTCCAAAAGCTACTTCGACGTAGCCGTTCTTCATGGCTCCCTGGATCTTACTTTCCACCCACTCATCAGAAACTTTGTAGAGCTCATGATAAGCTGTATCGATCTGGATAGCAGTTTCCTGGTCGAATCCGCAGTTTTCCATGAGACCATGGTGAGTACCGCCATAGGTCAACAAAAAAGTAGGTGTTTTGGATTTTTGTCTCAGGCTTTCGTATTTCTGAGCGATCGAGTTGATACTCTCGACAGAGTTCTCATCAATGTCAGCCATGCGTTTCTTGAAATAAGAGTACGCACGAATGCAGTGGCCATCATAACCGTCCGTGTACACTTTAAGCTTGTTCGGATCTTTGGTTGTGAGTGCAGAGATTTTGTCTTCAAGTGAGTCAAAATCCAAACCAACAAAGAGCCAGCCTTCAGGAGCTTTGATGCAAACTTTGATGTATTTCGAAAGCCTGGATTTTGCCGGCAAGTTCTGCAGGTTTGGATTAGAAGAACTAAGTCGGCCGGAAACTGTGCCTCCGAGATTGAAGTTACCGTGCATGTAGTAGTTGCCGTCTGGAGCCAGACGAGCATCTTCGAGAGCTGGTATAAAAGTGGAAAGAAGAATTCCGCTGTCTTTGAGATCGATCAACGCTGACAGGAAGTCTTTTATCCCCTGGTCAGTTGTGTGCTCGATGAGCGCTTTGATGTATTTGCCTTTGGTAGACGGGGCACCTCCATTTGTCCTGCCCAAAATAGGTAGGGCCATGAACTCAGGCATGTACAGCAAGCCTGCCAATTGCTCATCGCTGTTTGGATTAAACTCCAGATCTATCTCAGCGACAGTAGTACGCTTTTTCTTCCACTTAGCATGCAGCTTTTCGACTTCACGCTCTTTCAGGTAATGCAGGTAGTCGACAGCGATCGGATGAGCTCTGATCGTATTCAGAGCAGTGTTGTTGATCACTTCGAGAGCTGCTTTTGATTTAGTAACTTGCTTCATGTCGACAGGCAAACCTGTCAGTTGCATTTCGACGATGTCGATCATGGAAGGCAAGAAAATCTCTCGATAGATTTCTTCTTGGTTGTCCTGAATCATCAGCGGGTAGTTTTTATTGTAGACGTACCAGGTCGCGCAGCAGTCAACCAAGTTGTATTCCAACAGTTCTTGTACTGGGATCTTGGTTACATCCTTGATCTCTTCCATTGCGTAGTTGCCGGCAAACTCCACAGCTTGCTCTTTAAGGCCAAGCTTGTTTCCTGCGCATGAGTTCGTAGCAAGATACGAAATAATCTTTGTGCATTCTACATTTTCAACAAGCGTGTCGAAGATGTCTTCTATGCTGTAGTCATGCTCAATGTGATGAGTAGCCAGCTGAAGAATGAGCACTGTCAAATCATACGTGGCGTTATGATAAATCAGCTTGCTGACTTGTTTTCTTTGTGATCGAGCAATAAAAAACTGCAACAGCAGCTCACGCACAGGATGGTTATAAAAACCAGGACCATAATCGACTTGAAAAGCTACACCAGAGTGCTGGTCCCATGCGAAAGCTATTGTAGCGATACCGGCATCATGAGGCTTCAAAGAAAAGCCTTCAATGTCGCAAGTCAGGTCTCCCATATCCAACAGAAGTCTGAGCGTCTCTTTGATCTCAGCGAGTGTTTGTGGGTAGTAACAGAACTTGATGACTTCAGCGCCAGGCTCAATGTACGCATTCTGCCGATCAGCGACTATCGATCGCATGGATATTAGAATACCCTGCTCTGTCTTTACTGGATCGTAGAAAGCCATCTTGTAGTTTGGCGTGTAGCAGAACCGCATGTCGGCGTATTCGCTGAAGTACGTTGGATCCGGAGGAAACAGCACACCCGCTTCAAGAGCTGCTTTTGCGGCACCAGTCACTGTCTTGAAGTAGTCAGGTTGGCTCACAATTACATGCTCGACACCCATGTCTTTCAGAGCTGCAAGCAGTTCTGCCAGGAATTCTCGTTGTTCGCCTACGGATAATGCTTTGCGCTTCTTGCCATTGGAAGACAAAACTGAAGGCAGTTTGTACGCGATGATCTCGTTGATAATTTCAGGATCTGCGCCGGCAGCAATCAAACCCATGTCGACGTAGTTTTTTCTCATGCTTTCCGCATCAAGATCAAAAGCGAGAATAGCTATCTTGAAGTTGATGTCTGAACTGAAAGCAATGTACTGCATCACCTGGTAATCCTACGGAACATGAAGCGCTTGATCGGTTGTTCGACCCGATCGTAGTGCAAGAAGAAAGTCTTCTTTGTTGGGTCTTCACGACTAAACTGAGCTTTGGGAATGTCATCCAGAGCATGCTGCTCTGCAAACATTTCCAGCTTGTTTAGCGAAGGCGAAAACTTGTTCAAGCCTTTTGGCATGTTTGCCACATAGGCAATCGGTTCTTTCTCTGAACACTGATCCAACGACGCCAGGAAGTGCGCGATGTATGTCATGTACTGAGAAATATCCATGCGGTTTTCCCGAAGGTAGGAAGCCTTCTCTTCGAGACTTGGATGGATAGGTTTAATGCCAGGCTCTTTAAAAGCTGGAGCCACTGCGAATAACTGGTTGCGGTAAAAGAACCCGATAGGCGAGCCTTCGAACTTTATGTGGTTCTCGAGGACCAGCTCAGCAGTCTCTTCCACAACCATCTGCTTTTCTTTTGCAGCCAGGTTCACTTCCAGCTCTCTGTGAACAAGCTTGCTCATGTCGCCGGCCAGGAAGATTTTCTTGATTTCTTGGATGCTAAAGTCATCCGTGCCGGAGTATTTCACTTGTAGATACCTCGTTGGTTAGAGCGTATGCCTTTATCGTAGACATACACTCGTGTTTTAGCGCGAGAAGCGCCTACGTATAGCATCCGTCGAAGCTGGTTTATGTCAGTCGACGAGAAAATATCGTCCATGATCATGATCACACTGTCGTACGTAGAGCCCTGGGCTTTGTAGACAGTCGCTGCTTCGCGATCACGCAGGTCAATGAACTGTTCCTGGATCTTATAGAACTTAGGCCAGTCTTTCGCTTTCTTGTAGTGCGCCATCAGAGCGTTGTACTGATTGCGATCGGCAGGAGCCAGCACTTCTGTGCGAACCATGAAAGGTGTCGACACAATAAGTTTGTACACAGACAACTTATTGTATGGATCTACCTGATGATCGTAAGGACCATCCACCTCATGAATGACAACGTCTTCTTCGACGTTGATCGCTTTCAGCTTGCTCAGCTGAAGGTGTGTGTTGCAGATCAGGATTTCGCCGCGGCTAGGATGCGCCGGCAGGCCACGGATGTTTCTGATGTGCTCATTGTAGCCAATGACCGTCTGGTTTTTGTAAGCCAGGATCCGGCAAGCAATGTCAGGGTCACTCGCAGAGACAGTGCCATTGGGTCCGTACGTTGAGTCGATCAGTTTCCTGAGATCATCGCCGTCGATGTAGTCAATTTGACCAGGTACTTCTGGCCAGTTTGTGAGGCCTGCTTTAGGCGTCTCATTGACAATGTCGTAGCGAAGACGATTGCATAGATCCAGAAGAGCCGGCGCAGCTGCGTTACGCACAGGCGTGGTAATCTCGTAGTGCAGTGCAGGATTGTTCGCGAGCTCCACAGCAGGGCTCAGCTTTTCCATAACTGGAGGAAGCTGGTTCTTGTCACCGATATATATGATCTTGCAGCTGTCGTCTGTTGCTTCCTGGATCAGGTTGTACAGCGCACGTTCAATCATAGAGGCTTCATCAATAAAGATGATTTTCTCGAAGTGAACTTTCCAATTGTTCGTTTTGGTAAGCGTAGTCATCCCAGTACTGAAGTTCTGCTTAGGGACAACTCCAAGGAACGAATGGATTGTCGTAGCCTCTCGGCCGGTCTGGCCAGAGAGAACTGCAGCTGCTTTGTTTGTAGTGCTTGTGAGAACCAACTCTCTTGGAAGAGAGCCAGGTTTGTTCATGGCTTTCTCATAGTTCCTGCAAACAGTCAGCAGGATGTCGGCAAGCTCTTTCGTAGTAAATGTCTTGCCGACACCTGGGGCACCAGTGAGAAAAAATTCCTTCTCTGGACTGACGATGAAAGCAGCAATCTTGGAGACTGCTGCTTCCTGGTCTTTATTTAGTGGTGCTCTGACTTGGGTCATGATCTCAATCGTTGATGTAAACCAGTTTCCCGTATGGAACTTTGGCTGTGGGGTTGTTGGTGCAAATCCAAATAAGCGGAGCTTTTGGAGGTTTGGTTGGGATCCTCACGTACATGTCTGTGAAGATGACGATAGCAGAAGGGTTCATGCTATCAGCGTGCGCGTACACATCCTTCAAATCTGTACCGCCGCGGCCTGTGACGACAATCTTTTCGAACTCATCGTCTTGTTCGAACTCATATATCTCATGGATCTTAGTGTCGAAAGTCACAAGCGTGAGACGCTCAGGATTGTACGTGTCCTTGATGAACTTCACTTCAGAGTTAAATCTGACAATGTCTGCATCAGAAATGGATCCAGAGACATCTAAGTAATAGATGATGTGCTCGAGGCCCGAGGAAGGCGCTTTTCCTGGCAGGATAGGATCCGTGTACCGACGGTTTACTGTCTTGTAGGAGTACTCCATCTCCGACAGTGCGTCGAAGAACATGAGCAGCACTTCCTGCCATGGAAGCTTGGGTGACAGGAACTCGTCAATCATCTGTTGGATCTCTCCAGGCAGTGCGCCGGCTTGATTGCTCATCTTGGCGATCGTCACAGCGTCCATGATATTGCCCATGGCTTTGCTCTGGATCTGATCAACAGTCATGCCTTTGGTGATGCTGTCAGGTCCCTGGCCTGGAGCTTTGAAGTCTCCATTCTGGAAATTGATAGGCATCGGAATGCCGGCCGCAGCTTCTTTGGAAAGGATTTCGTACACTTGGTCTGTGTTCATGCCAGTAAAGCGCTTGTCCATAAGATACGGAAAGCCGCTCATGTCGTATCCGTGCTCTTTGAGCAGGAGATTGATCACATGGTCTGCAGCTTGGTTATAAAGATCAGGGCACTTACCATTGCCGCGAATAACGTGTTGAAACGCTACGTGCCAAGCTTCGTGAGCAAGCACAGTGACTCTACGCTTAGGCGTGAGGGACAGAAAGAATTCAGGGTTCCAGGCCATCCACACGCCATTAGTACAGGCTGTGTCGATCGTCCTGTCCCAGTCAAACTCCATTGTCGCGACAAGCGAAGCCAGAAAGCCTGAGTTTTTCTCGTAGAACAGATGCACCTTGGTCTTATCCAAGGATCTGTTGAGAATTTCTTTCTCAGCGTTAGTGACTGGCTTGTCGGAAATGAAGTCTGCAGGATTGAATGCAGCGACTGACATGGTGAAGCTCCTTACGAGCGATCAAGCTCTGTGATCATGTTCATGGCGTACTCACCGAACTCTTTGCTTTCGCGGTCGATGTTCGAGTAGCGAGTGATGATGCCACGGCAGTAGATGACTTGGAAGTCTGCGCCAAAGCGTTTCACGAAAGGAATAGCTTTGACTGCTTCAGCCTTGGTAGCTTTGCCGGCCAACCAGCAGATTGTAGCAAACTTGGCGCTGGCTTCGACAGGAACCGGAATTCCCTGATTCTTAATTGGATCCATGATGTCTTCCCACTTCGGAAGATCTTTCTGGACTTCGCAGAACGTGAGGAATTCGTAGCCGGCTTCCTGACCGACAGTGCCAACAACGCGTGCAAGGCTGTTAGCACGATCAACGTTTTCGCCATTAATGAGGCGGTTCAGAAATTCCCACGTACGTGGGCATGCGTACGTAGAGTCAGTGTGTTCAGGATTGAAGTTCATGAACATCTTCTGGTTAAACTGGATGAAGGCGATGATGCGGTAATCAACACCTTCTCGAGTGGCCCACTGAACCCAGTCTTTGACGTTGAGACCCAGCTTGTAGTGGATCAGACGCGACTGAAGAGCCGTCGACATTTTGTGTACAACAGCTTTGTCTGTGATGTTGTTGCCGCAGGCCATGATCATCACTTTGTCGTGCAGATTAAAGCTGCCGACCTGGCGATCGAGAATGAGTTTGTAGGCAGCTGCCTGCACAGCCTTGGTAGCCGACGACAACTCGTCGAGCAGCAGCAGCCAGCCGTTCATTTTCTTAGGCGTGCCGTCTTCGTTCTTGGATCCATCTGGCGTATCCGGCAGCTCTTCGCCCTCGAGCGGGAAGAAATCGAAAGGCGTAAAAGTTGCTTTGTTGCCGTTACGCATTGGGAAACCTTGAAGGTCCTCAGGCGTACACTGGCTCAAGCGCAAGTCGATGACTTGCAGATTGTATTTGCCGGCAAACTGTTTTGCAGAATCGGACTTACCGATGCCTGGCGACGATGTGATGTAAGGTACAAGATTGTTCTTGAAGCATGCAATCAGCTCATTGTGCAGTTGAGCATGACGAATGGTAATATCCATGGCAGCCATGAGAGGTATCCTTATGTTTGGGGTAAAGGTTTTTGAGAGTTTTTGAACGCTTCAATCAGCGACGCAAAAACGATAGCAGTGCTCAGACCCTGCACAGCAATGACGTTCTCTTGCCGGCTCATTTGATCTGCTATTCTGGGAGAGTGAAAGCGCTTCACTTCTATGAATACGCCCCATGAGGGAACATAAAAATCCAGATTGCCAGGTGGGTGTTCTGCGTCACCTTCAATCGTATACGGAATGCCTTCAAGAGCATCCGCAATTGTTTGTTCAACTGGATCTAGCGGCTTCTTCTGTTTTAGCTTTGACATAGAGATCCACACATCTGTTGAAAGCATCAGGCTCGTGTTGCTTGATAAAATCAAGAAGCGCTTTGTCCTGAGTCATAGATGCTTTCTGACGCTCTTCACGTCGGATAGCACCTGCTCGTTGAGAAACTTGTTGAGCAATAAGTCTACGCATCGCAAGGCCGCGCTTACGTTTTGCGAGCCAATGGTAATTAGGGTCATTGCCATTGGTTTTGGCGGCCGCATTGTGAGCATCGATCGTATATTCAATGTGAATGATGCTTTCGCGAACAATGATCTCAGCCTGTTCACATTCATCAAGGTCTTTGATGTCTTCGACGTACCAGCCTGGCTCAATCCAGAGAGGTTCTTTTTCTGTCTGTTCGGGTGCATCACTCATTGGAAAGTACTCTTGGTATCCACAAAATCATAGCCCACAAAAATGAGCTGGCGCCTATGATGATGATCAATTTGATGATCGTCGGAATCTCGCTATCTGAATTTTTCATGCTCAGCCCTAATCTCTTTTATGCTGGCTTTCATGCTCATTCCATAAAGCTCGACAGCCTTTTTTCGAACCTGGTAGAGCACACTGGTGTGATCAAAATTGTAAGGCATGCCTTCGCTGAGTTTGTAAGAAGCTTCTGTCAAACTCCAGTAACCATCTATGCACAACAAGAACCACAGATACGCTCGCGCATCTGATATTCTTTTTGCTTTGGTCTTTTGTTTGAGCTCTTGAAACGTCACGCTGTAGAAAGCTTCAGCCATCTTAATGTATGGCTCGGAAGCCTTGCGCTTAGGCGCCGGCAATTTTTGATTACAGTGAACGCAGAGTTCTTCTGTACTGCTCATGCAACAGGAATTCTCTCAGGAAGCTTGATGAAAGCAACGTACTCTTCCAGATCCCAATTGAGATCTTCTTCGTACATTGGTTCGTACGTTTCTACATCCCAGCGCCATACCAGCTCACCTTCGAATTTTGCTTGGATCCAATATCCAATCATAATTCGCGACTCGCCGTCGTAAAGGCTCATAGGTGTCCAGCCTTTAGGAACAATCTTGGGATTCTTGCTCATCTTTTGCACCAATCTAATCAATGAAATTTTTTGCGTGGTGAACATCACCTTCGCAGATAACGTTCTCTTGCTCTTCGAGCTGTTTCTTCTTGAGACGATCGTATTTCTTCTTGTTTTTGATGATCGTTTCAAACAGAAAATTCACGCTCTCGACGCGGTCTTCATGAGCTTTGATGAACAGTTCGTCGTCTGAAGTCAATTTGCTTTTCATGATTTATCCATATCTGCAAAACTCACGGAGCTGCTTTCCCCCGAAGTTTCTTTTTGTCTTTGTTGCACCCACCATTTGGGTTGCACACTATCTGCCAGGTTGGTTCGTAATAACTTGGTTCCCAGGCAAATGAAAAAGGGTAACCATCAGGTCCTGGCCATGATGCTACATCTTGATACCAACCCCAATCTCCAACTGGAAATTCCTGGCATCTCAAGCGGCACACAGTCTCTGTGGCAAGCGCTTTTCTGCAACAGCAGTCAGTGACCACCTTTATCTTGCATCGCCGTCCACGACCAAACAGACGAGCTTCTGTAGGCCACCAAGGGCGGGAAGTGTGATTGTCCCATAAGATATGCAAAGACATCACACTTCCTCCTCAGTATGATTTAGCCTACCGGTTCGGCCGGCGTTGCCTTGACAGGTGCGCGCATCTGCAGAACACCAAGAATCACAGAAGACAGCTCGGTTTCAGCGTCTTTGTGTTTGCTGTTCAGCTTGATCACTTCGCCAAGCACGAGACCGTTGTTCGTACGGAACACGAGAACGTCACCAACAGCGAAAATACCTTCTTCAGAGAGATAGTGACGCTCGAGGTTGCTGGCTCCACCGCGGACTTCGACAGTGAACGGAGTGACTTCTTCGATTTCCTCTTTCGAGTAAGCGATGATGTTGCCGGCGCCTTTGACTTCCAGAAGCAGACGGCCTTTGGTGTCTTTGCCGACGATGTAGCCATAGGTTTCGTTGGCGATGACTTTGTAGAGTGTGGTGGATTTCTCCATGGTGTTTTCCTTTTTGGTTTTGCCGGCTTTCTCTTTGAAAGACGGACAAGGGGTTAAACGGCGTATTTCTCTTTCACATGCTTCGCGAGCTGCAAGGCCTGCTGTGGCCCAAGTCCAGTTAGGACCGGTGGCGACTCCTTTAAGGAAAGCCAGACAGAAAGTACGATGATCGGAAGGGCTTCCACTATCATCTCTGTATCCGTTTTCGATGGCAAAATCTTTTCCTTTTTGCCACCAAAATCTTGCGTTTTCATCGAAGCGATATTTTGCCTGTGGGTGACAGGCAAAGTGAGCTTCAACACCGCGCATGAAAAAATAGGGCCAGCACTTTGCTTCAAGCGCTTGCGTCCATTCTTGAATATCGCTTAGGTCATTCATTGTCTCTCTTTCTTGGTTGGTGCGCCAGGTAGGATTTGAACCTACGATCGACCCGTTATGAGCGGGTAGCTTTAGGCCACTAAGCTACTGGCGTTCAGAGGAAAGCGGCTCCTGCCGCAAAAGCAAGCAGGAGCCTCTCCGGTCACGCTGCGAGACGCAGCGTTTCCTCAAACGTGTTGTCGTTTGCAGTTAGTTTTTGCAAAACAGCTGCTTCACTTCAACCTTGCTGTGCGGACTGGTTACCGCTTCACCGGCTCAGATGGCACCGGGAAATTCTGAACAGAGTGGTAGGATTCGAACCTACATTCACCTCGAGGAAGTCCTACCGTTAGACAACACTCTGAAAATTTGGGATGAGCTAATCTCAGTTGTGGCTATCCACCGCTGGACTTGTCTATAGCGTGTACCCTCACCCAGCACACGAGCATTCTGTTTTCTATAATACGTCTCCCCCACTAACAGACAAAGATTGAGAGATATTTTGGCCTGCTCGATAGGATTCGAACCTATGACCCTCTGCTTAGAAGGCAGATGCTCTATCCAACTGAGCTACGAACAGATTATTTCTCTTCGGTTATAAAATCCAATGAGGACATCAAAAAAGAGAATGGACCAGACAGTACAAAGACAAACACCACGAACACAATAACGACTATTTTTGGGTTTCTGTTGCCTGCCTTTTTGTGCAGTTCCATAAACTTGTTGACTGAATTACGGTTACCCAATGCTTTTGGAAAACCATCAAACCAGTCAAAGATCAGAGCAAGAAAGCCGGCTCCGAGCCATGTGCATACAATGAATCCGATGAACTCAAGCACGACGTTTTTTCTTTTCTGTTGCAGGCTTCACAAGCTCTTCAGCATCCGGATGGTCTCTAAGGACCATGCGGCCTGTGCCTGTGTACGCAAGCTCATGTTCCGATCCAAGATCAAAGTCTACAAGCTGCACGCGTACGACTGACGTGCCATTACGTCTGAGGCCTACAAAACCTCCGCTTACTTTGCAAAAGACTTCTTTTTTGCGAAGCCAAGCTTCGCATTGCTGTTGGATACCGCCTCGGGCGATGATCACAACAGAACCTTCAATTTTCTCAAATACCATTTGCTGTTTCCTCTGCAGGCTTAACAGGTTCGTCTGCATCGACGATCGCGTAGCCCGATTGATTTTTGGTGTAATAGCCGGCCGCGCCTTTGATAGGCATCTGGCTCAGCCCGCAAAACTCAAAGCCTTCAGGGATTGGATCCAACGGTGCAGAAGCATGTCTCACTTCTTTGTTGTAAGCATGCAGATAGTAGTAACGAGATTGTGGCATTTGACGCTCCTTGGGTGAGCCAGGAAGCTACAATTCCTCAGCGAGTTTGACAAGCACATCTCCATGACACGCATTTGGTGAACACCAGCACCCAAGGATCTTACCCTTGAGAGCTTTTACTTTGAGCTTCCATTCTGGATCCAGGTCGATACGCTCGCGTGCGTACACTTCAAATCGTGCGATTACTTCCGCACGCGTGCCATCTTTGCCGATTTGGTATGGATTACCGAAAGGTCCTCCGCGGCCAATGTAGACATCATGTTTGTCTTTTTTGAAGTGAACTACGAGTCGGCTCATTTTTCTTTCTCCAAAAGTTTAACAATCAATGCTTCAGCAAAAGCTTTGAGATTATCTTCAAAGCCTTCGTCTATGCATTTATCGACAAGCATTTTTGTCATTTTTTCGATGTCGTCATCTGTCCAAAGACGATCTGCAAGCATGCTCATAACATCATTGTCTGAGAAATCACTTGCTAGAATGTCTACGCTTACATAATCGACCATCTGTATTCTCCAATCGAGTTTATACGCAGGCCATGGGGCGGAGCCCCGGCCTGCGTATAAACTCTAGTTAGTAGATATAACCTTCGTAGCTTTCTTCTTGGATCTCGAGATTGTGTTTTTCAGCAAAGGCGTTCACAATCTTGATGTTTACCGAATCGAGATAGCAAGTCTCGCCGTTGAACTTAGTGCTTGAGATTGCAAGCGCTCGATCGTTATCGGGTGATGAGCCGGTGAAGCCTTCAAGCTCTTCGCGGAAATCGGCTTCAGTCATTGGGTAATCACCATCGCATTGAAGATAGTCTTCACCATAAGCTTTCACCACATCATCAGGAGCTTTCCCTCCGTCATTGATGAAGTTGAACGTCTCTTCGTTGACCAGGTAGAGCATCGTGTCTCCCTGACCAGTGAGCGTGACGATGTAAGCTTTCTGCTTATCTGTTGTGTGCGTGATTTCATGAAGCTCTTGAACATCTTCAAGCTTGATGTCGTCGCCTTCTTCCATGTGATCGTCTTTATGCGCATAGCGCAAATCCAATTCCCGAATGTCAAATGGCAGACTATCAGGCACTTCAAACACAAGAGTTGCTTTGATTTTGATGGTTTTCATGAGTCCCTCCTTAGGACAATGCATAGTTGGCGTGTTTGATCTTTTCAGAGATGTTGCCAACTTTGGTGAGAGATTTACGACGCCCAGTAACTTCAGTCGCGATGTGAGCAAGCACATCAGACTTAGCCAAGTCGCTGAGAATGTAGTTGTACTGACGACGTAGATCGTTTCCGTAATTGGGATGTACACGGAAGCAATCATGAATCGTAAGAACGCTGAAAGGTTTCACAGGAAGCGAAAGCAGCAATTCTTTCAGCTTTGATGCACTGATCATGCTGATGTTGTTTTCATCAACCAGATCAATCACACGCGCCGAAAGAAACTTGGTCTTCAGGTACAGATCCCAAAGCTTCTTGAGAAGCTCATCTTTTGGCCGGCCGCGGCCAGATGTAGACGAACGTCTTGTTTGACGCGCAAGAGCAACGTCACACATACCAAGCAGATCAGCCACATGACGAGCATCATGATTGCAGCGACGAACAATCTCGCGAACAATCATGCCGTCGATGCTATGCACAATGTTAGGGCTCAGTGAGAGACCTTTTGGTGTACCTTTATTTTCTTTAGTGAAGATGCTCACTGCTTGGTTCATGAAGATGACTTCATTCTGATCAAGCTCTTCGACATCCATCTGTACTTCGAAGCCGTCTGGAAGCGTCCAGGAATGGCTCAGATTGTATGGCTGCCAAAGGCTTTTCAGAGCCAGGTTGAGAGCCCATGCTCCTGGGATCTCTTTCTCCATGACTTCATAGAAGAGCGCGAGAGCTGGCGTACCATCACCAAACAACTGTCGTGGCTGCGCCATGGATCCATAGAGCGATGTCATCACAGCTTGCTTAAGGCTCTTCCTGGAAGCTTTCAGATCCATGCCGGCGCCGTAACGCTTCATGTCCATGAAGAGCCCTGTATAGGCGTCCTCACGGTTGCCTGTGCTCACCACTCCGCACTTACGTGCAGATTTCTCGCAGTTTGCAAGAACAGCAAGAATCTGCAGACCGGATGAGCATGCATCCAGCGAGACTGGATAGCCGATCGCTTTACCATCAAGATGGTCACGGTAGGCTGCCAGTCCTGCAAAGTAGAGTGCAGGCTTGTCTGCACTGCTAATCAGAGCAGCCAGCGTGCCGGCTTTTTCTTGTTCCTTGAACCACTGGATCCGGTCTTCAAAGTTTACCTTGTCCAGATCCACGGTCTCACCATTGATGTCTGTGTCGCCATAGTTAGTGGCGATGTCGATCATCAGATATTCAGTAGGCGTATATTCACGGAAGCTCAGCGGGTTTGTCTTTGCCGTATTCATAGAAGATAGTCCTCGGTACTTGAGTGAATGGGGCATTGTGTTTGTGTGACCATCCGCATGCATAGTGGCCTGGGTAGCCAGCATGCGGACAGTTCGCACGTTCCAGATCGTCATTTTCAGGATCACGACCTGTTGCTTGTTTGTAAATCTCAGTTGTGATCATGGAGCACTCACCATATGCATAAAATGCACAAGCTGTGCTTCCACATATGTGCAAGCTTCAATTCTATTTTGAAAGTATCTAGCCTCTGCACCAGGTATATAGATTTTACCTTTCCATCCTCTCCATTGGAAAGTTACAAATCCTAACGGATAATTGTATGCTCCAGCCCAAACATAAAGATGCCTCTTTTTGTCTGGGCTTTCTTCCCAACGAAAGATTTTAATCATGGAGAGATTAGTACGACTTTTTGTTCGTACACGTCCTCTTCGCTGAAGCCTTCTTTTTGGAGCTCAAGAGTCAGTTCATAGATACCAACTTCTTCTATCTGGTATCCTTGATCAGGTTCCATACTGGCAAGGATAATACCGCCCAGATCAACTGGATGGTATCCATTACCTTCTGAGTCTTTAGACATGATCACTTCCAGATCTTCAGGAAGCGTTTTCAGATGTTCAATGAGTTGTTTGACAGT
>Ga0075163_10002797_pt1 | contig 23435 bp, 13 predicted proteins | sample JI1023141ADNA_FD_71478 | JGI IMG/M metagenome (GOLD analysis project Ga0075163, IMG submission 71478) | Wastewater effluent complex algal communities from Wisconsin, to seasonally profile nutrient transformation and Carbon sequestration -... | ecosystem: Engineered > WWTP > Effluent > Algae... | reverse complement strand
CCGGCGGCACTGTGAAAGCGAACGTCCCCAGCCAGACGCTCACCATGAATCGAGACGTGACGAACTCCGGCCTGCTGCAAGGCACGAGCGGCGGCACGCTTTCGCTCAACAACATCACGGTCAACAATGCGGGCGGCCTCATTCACTCCAGCGTCGGCGGCATCGTGAATCTGAATGCATCGACCATCATCGGCGGCACGATCTCCAGCAGCGGCACGGGTGGCGTCTTCTCCGGAAATAACACGGTGCTCGACGGTGCTACGGCCGGCAGTCTGACGACCGCGGGCAATTACAAGATCTACACCGGCGCTGCCACGATCGTGAAAGGCACGATCAACAACACCGGCACCATCGACATGAACGGAAACGGCTCCACCGCCTACCTGCTCGTGGACGGAGTGGTGTCGCTGGAAGGTTCCGGGACGGTGATCATGGGAGTGGCCGGTCCCAACCAGATCCGCTACAACAGCAGCGGGGCCACCGATACGCTCAACAGCCACCAGACGATTGAGGGTGCCGGTATCATCGGGGTAAACTTCAACAACACCGCTGGCAACCTCGTCAATGCGAACATCCCCTTTCAGACGCTCGGCATCTCAGGGCCCACGATCAATGGCACTGGCAGCGTGATTCAGGCCAGCAACGGCGGCACGCTCTCGCTCAACAGCATCGCCGTGACAAACGTCGGCGCGACGATCCAGGCGGCACTCGCGGGAGCCACCGTCTTGATGAACAACTCCACCATTTACGGCGGTCTGATCAACAACGCGGGAGGTTCGATCCTGTCTGGCAGCGGAACCTTCCTCGACGGCTCCGTGCCGGGCAATCTCACCATCCAAGGAACCTACACGCTCGGCAATGGCGCGGTCACCGCCATCAAGGGCACGATCATCAACAACGGCCTGATCAACTACAGTTCATCTGGCTCGACGTCTTATCTGCTAGTCGATGGTTCGGTGAATCTGACTGGCACCGGCAAGGTGACGATGGGCGGCAGCGGGCCGAATCAAATCCGCTACAATGGAGCGGCTGGAAGCGACACCTTGCACAGCTATCAGACCATTGAAGGCGCGGGCCTCATCAACGTGCTCTTCGACAACACGCCCGGCCATCTCGTCGATGCAAACATCACCGGTCAGACACTCGGCATCTCGGGACCCACGACCAACGGTGCCACCAGTGTGATCCAGGCCAGCAACGGCGGCACGCTCTCGCTCAACAGCATCGCCGTCACTAATATCGGCGCGACGATCCAAGCCGCATTCGCCGGCGCCACGGTCTTGATGAACAACTCCACCATCTACGGCGGCCTGATCAACAACGTCGGCGGTTCGATCCAGTCGGGAAGCAGCACCTTCCTCGACGGCTCGGTGCCGGGCAATCTCACCATTCAGGGTGCCTACACGCTCGACAACGGCGATGTGACCGCCCTCAAGGGCACCATCATCAACAGCGGCGTGATCGACTTCGATGCCGCGGGCTCAAACACCTACGTGATGATCGATGGCACCGTGAATCTCCAAGGCTCCGGCAACGTCACGATGGACGGGGCGGGGCCCAACAACATCCGCTACAACGGCTCGCCAACCGGCGACGGCCTGAACAACTACCAGACCATCCAGGGTAAGGGCTCCATCGACGTCATCATGGAGAACAAAGCAACCGGCGTGGTGAACGCCTACATCCCCGGCCAGACGCTGAACATCCAGCGCGACCTCACAAACACCGGTGTGCTTCGCGCGGAAAACGGCGGCACGCTCTCCATCAATGGCATCGCCGTCAGCACGGGCCAGATCGACAGCCAGGCAGGATCGCAGGTCGCCTTTAACAGTCCGAGCGTCCTCCTCGATCAAGGCACCACCATCACCGGCCCGGCGCAGACGCGGCTCATCAGCGGCATCACCTTCATCGGTGATTCCGCCGCCGACACCATCCCGACGTCGAATTTCCTCGTCACCGGCGGCACGCTCACCGGTCAGGGTACCATGAATGTCTCCGGCAGTTTCACGCTCACCGCCGGAACCGTCTCTGGCACGGGCGAACTCAATTTCCTCACCGGCTCGGACAACACGATCAATGGCGCATCGAACACCATCGACGCGCGGCCCGTGAACAATCACGATCTCGCCACGCTGAACCTCGCCGTCGATTCCCTCACACTGCGCGGCGGCACCGTCATCACGAATGAAGGAACCCTCAATGTGCAGGGCAGCACCACAGTGAACGGCATCTCCAATGGCGGCGGCACCATTCAGAATGACAACCTGCTGAGGAAAACCGGCAGTGGAACCGCCACCCTCAATGCAACACTGGTCAACGACGGCACCGTCAATGTGCAAAACGGCACGCTCTCACTGACGGGTGGGAGCACGCACAGCGGCGGCATCGTCATCAACGACTTCAGTGGCGCGGAGTTCTCGTGGCTCGATTTCAGCACCGTCGTTCACACGATGAATCCGGGCTCCAGCATCACCGGCACCGGTCAGGCCCGCGTCGTGAACAACGCCACGCTCGCTCTTAACGACACGCTTCATGCGGACAACCTCGCGCTCATCTCCGGCACCATCAACGGCGGCAACGATCTCGTCATTCATGACGACCTTTACTGGAGCGGCGGCACCATCAATGGAGGCGGAAATCTCTTCATTGAGGCGGGAGCTACCGGTCACTTCGAGACTTCACAGACAAAGTATCTCCAGGATGGGAACCTCTACAATGATGGCATCATCAACTGGACCGGCGGCACCATGGCGGCCTCGAACGGCTCTGACTTTGTCAACTATGGAACCGTCGGAGTCACCGGCACCGCTGTTTTCAGCGGTAACTCCACCGAATCGAGGTTCATCAACAATGGAACCGTCCTCGCCCAGCCCGTCGGCGGATCATTCTCTGCTGACGGCCTGATTACTAGCGCAGCACCTACCACCTCGCTCATCATCCAGGCCGATGTAGTCAACAATGGCACGGTGGAGCAACGCGCCGGCGCGACTATTGGCCATACCGGGAACATCAGCGGCAATGGAAGCTGGAACATCTTCGGCGCCATAGCGGATTGGTTCACCAGCCTCTTCGCGCCGAAGACCGTGACCAACAACACAACCATCAGCGGAGCCGGTGGCTTGCTGAACATCACGGGCGCGGGGTCGACAACCTTTGCCAATGGGGGCGGCATCGTCGCTGGCGGCGGCGGTAACATCGTTGCAGGTGGTGGCGGCAACATTGTCGCGGGTGGTGGCGGCAACATCGTGGCCGGTGGTGGCGGCAACATCGTCGCCGGGGGTGGCGGGAACATTGTGGCGGCAGGTGGCGGGAACATTGTGGCGGCTGGCGGAGGTAACATTACTCACAATGGCTCCGGCCAGATTGTCGCAGCCGGTGGCGGAAACATTGTTGCGGGTGGTGGTGGCAATATTGTTGCGGGTGGCGGTGGCAACATCGTCGCAGGGGGAGGTGGAAACATCGTCGCGGGTGGCGGTGGAAACATCGTGGCAGCGGGAGGCGGCAACATCGTTGCGGCGGGAGGCGGCAACATCGTGGCAGCGGGCGGAGGCAACATCGTCGCGGGTGGTGGGATGAACATCACCAGCGGCGAGTCAGGCACCCTGTACTACGGCGATAGCGAGACGCTGAAAGGCTCGGCCTTCACCGGCCCCATGATCCTTGCGGAGAGCGGCGGCAATCTCATTGGCGAGACAGGCGGCACCTTCACCGGCAATGTCGTCGCTCAATCCGGCGGCTCACTCTTGCCCGGCAATGCGAATGCCGTCGGCACCATGACCATCGTGGGCGGCCTCGACCTGCAAACCGGCTCCCTTTTGAAGATGGACCTCAACGCGCTCGGCCAGGGAACCGGCTACGACTTCCTCACCATCTCCGAGACCGCCACCTTCAATGGCAATCTCATCCTCAATCTCAGCTACGCCATCCGCACCTTGGCGGGCACGGACACGCTCACCGTCCTCACCGCGGCCTCGCCCGTCACCGGCACCATCGGAAATCTCACCGGCAATCGCGTGGCGGACGTGGACGGCCTCGGCTCCTTCCGCGTCACCTACGGCACCACGAACAGCGTGGTGCTCGATGATTTCCAGGCCACCGTGCTCACCTTCGCCGTCTGGCAGAGCGCTTGGTCAATCGCCGGTGGCGAATCAGGCGATTTCAACGCCGACCCCGACCATGACGGCGCGACGAACGGTATGGAATACGGCCTCGGCATGGACCCACTTAGTTCCGATGCCGATCTGCTGCCCACCGCCTCCATCGTCAACGTCTCCGGCGTGAACTACCCCGCGCTTTCTTATGTGCGGCAGGCTGGCGTGAATCTCCCGACGGACCTGTCCTTCGCCGTGGAGCGCTCGATTGATTTGAGCGCTCCCGGCGGAGGCTGGTCTTTGGCGGGCGTCGTCCAGGTTTCTGTCACCCCAGGACCCGAAGTCGGCTTCGAGACAGTCGTCGTCCGCTCTGCCACACCTGTCGGTTCCGGTATCGAGTTCCTGCGTCTGAAAGTGACGAAGCTTTAAACGCCTCTATCTCTTCACTCGGATACTGAAACTAGACCGGCTCCCGAAATGTTTGTCCGATTCAGGGCCTTGGAAAAGGACACGGACGAAGACAGGGCGAGGTGACGATCCGGGTTGAGAGCCTGCCGTCCCATTCAAGCCAAACGGGGTTCCGTCCATTGCGCGATGACGGACGGAACCGCGTTGCGGTTCGGAGAAGGGAAGGGGGCAACTCGATCAGCGGACCCAAGGTAGCCTCACCCGCTGCACGGGATCGGCAACCTTGGGCTGGAAGACGGAAGGCCGTTGGCCTTCAGATCGCCGGCTGGTTCTGTCCCCGACTGTATGGGGCGGACCCTCCGATGCGGGAACACCCAAACGGAGGGCAAAATGACATTCATTTTGAGAGCCGGTCTAGGTCGCGCTCGCCGACATCATCTTCCAAGTCGAGTGGAGCGACACGCTCGCGCCGGGTGATTGGTACACCGACGACGTGACCGAGGTCATTCTCATCGACGACGACAGCATCCAGCAAGTTCACGCCACAGTGCCTGCGGGCACTTCTGTCCGCCGCTGTGTGCGGCTGAGGATGACGAGGTTGTTAAGGCCGGGTGAGTAGCGGAACATGGCTGAGTTCCGACGACCGCTCTGCGTCTTCCGCACGCGCCTCCGTGTCGGTTTCGGAATCCTCAGTGGATTCCGAAACGCGCCGCATCTCCAGTCGGCTACTTCAGCACTACCTTCAGGCCTTTGATGGAGGCGCTGAGTTGCTTGGCTCCGGCTTCGGTGGCTTTGCTGTTCCAGAGATAGACGGTCTTGAGGCTCTTGATCGCGGCGAGCTGCTTGAGTCCGGCGTCAGTGACGGCGGTGCTCACGAGATTGAGCGTCTGGAGATTCTTGAGGGCGGTGAGGCTTTCGAGTCCGGCATCAGTCACGCCCGTCTGCCGGAGATCGAGTTGGGCGAGGCGCGGGAGTTGGCCGATGGTCTTGAGTCCGGCGTCGGTGATCTTGGTGCGACCGAGGTCGAGTTGGGCGATGTTTTCCTTGATCGGGATGAGCACTGAGAGCTTCTCATCCGTGCAGGCGGAGACGCCCGTGAGGAAGTCCGCGCGCACGAGGCCGCTGTCGGCTTTCAATTGAAACACCTGCGCGCCGCCTTTGAGCGCGGCCTTGATCGCGTCCTCGGAGAGCGGCTTCACGCCTTCGGAGAGCTTGGCGTAGAAGATGTTGTGCTCGCGCACTTTATCGACGGGCTTGGCGGCCGCAAAGGCATCGGCAGGTGTGCCGGGTGCCTTTCCCCAGTTGCCAAAGTCCGCGCCTTCGTCGATCCACGTCTTCAGCAAGGCGATCTCCGCCGCACTGAGTGGGTCACCCTTCGGCGGCATGTGCATGTCATCGTCCTTCGGCAGGGTGACGACTTCATAGAGCGAACTCTTGCCTGACTCCTTCGGTTTGAGCACCGGTCCGTTCTCGCTGCCCTTCATGATCTCGGCCGGCGAGTCGAGTCGCAGCTCGGCCTTTGGTTTCTTCGTTTTGCCGTCCACCACCTTCGGAGCGTCATGGCACTCGATGCAGCGCTTTTGAATGAATGGCAGCACTTGCTTTTCGAAATCGACCTTGGCTTGAGCCGTGACGGCGGAGAGTGCGGCCAGGATCAGGCTCGGGACAACATTTGAGGAACGAATCGCAATGGGTTTCATGGTGGTCGGGGTTTTGCTGCGCTTCGGTCGGCGCGTGGGCAAAGGAAACGCTTGCCTGTGATCGTTGTTTCATGGAAATCATGCGCTGATCTTGTGAAGCGGCAACAAGCCGGAATACGCTCCGTTCTCTCCTTCAAATCCATTCTTCATCATGCCCAACACCGACTCCTCCGTTCCCGTGAATCGCTTCGAAACCGAGGCAATCCTCAGCCGACATACGCTGGGAATCATCATGGGAGGTGGCGCGGGCACGCGACTCTTCCCGCTGACCAAGGACCGCGCGAAGCCTGCGGTGCCGCTTGCGGGCAAATACCGTCTCGTGGACATCCCGATCAGCAATTGCATCAACTCGGGCGTGCGTCAGGTCTATGTCCTGACGCAGTACAACAGCGCGTCGCTGAACCGCCACATCTCGCGCGCTTACAAGTTCGACCTCTTTGGTCGCAGCTTCGTAGAGATTCTCGCTGCGCAGCAGACACCGGAAGGTGACGAGTGGTATCAGGGCACGGCGGATGCGGTGCGCCAGAACATCAAGACCTTCCTGCAAGGGAGCTGGGACTACTTTCTCATCCTCAGCGGCGACCAGCTCTACCGCATGGATTTCCGCAAGGTGATGACGCAGCATCTGGCGAGCAAGGCCGACATCACCATCGCCACGCTGCCATGTGATGAACCGCGCGCGAAGGCCTTCGGCATCATGCAATCCGATGCGGAGGGGCGCATCCATGAGTTCGTGGAGAAGCCCAAGGATCCGGCCGTGCTGGAGCGCTTTCGCATGCCGCTGGAGACGGTGAAGACGCTCGGCCTGCCCGAGACGGAGCCGCATTTCCAGGCGTCGATGGGCATTTATGTTTTCAATCGCGCGGCGCTACAGGATGCGCTGGACAATGACTTCAACGACTTCGGCAAGGACATCATCCCGGCGATGATCAAGAAGCACAAAGTCGTGTCTTACAACTTCCAGGGCTATTGGGAGGACATTGGGACCATCGCCTCGTTCTTCGAGGCCAATCTCGACCTCTGCCGTGTGGTGCCGCAGTATGATTTCTTTGATTCGCTCTCGCCGATCTACACGCACGCGCGCTTCCTGCCCGCCACGAAGATCAATGGTGCCACGATCCATCAGGCGCTGATCTCCGACGGTTGTATCCTCACCGACGCCCACATCGAGACTGCTGTGCTCGGTGTGCGCTCCATTGTCGAGACGGGCACGACTATCCGGGAGAGCATCATCATGGGTGCCGACTATTATGCGGGTGCAGCGCATCGGGATGCCTCCAGCCCGCCTCCAGGCATCGGGCGCAACTGCCGCATCGAGCGAACGATCATCGACAAGAATGTCCACATCGGCGACAACGTCGTGATCACGCCCATCGGCAAGCCGTTAAACATGGACGAGAAGCTTTTCTGCATCCGCGACGGCATCCTCGTCATTCCGAAGGACACGGTGATCCCTGCCGGGACGTGGATTTAATCCGCCGCGTTCGACGTTGACGAACGATTCGTGTGCTCCGACAAGTGGCGCGCTATGATGCGCAAAAATTTCTTCACTCTGGCTGGCTTCGGACTCTGCCTATTCTCACTCGGCTTCACCTCTTGTGGGAAGAAGCCTGAAGCCGCGCCGACGGCGGCCGCCGCTGAAGCCCCAGCACCCAAACCATCGGTCGCGAAGGCGTCCCTGATCGACCACGCCGCGAAGCTTGGCTTCGCCGCACATCTGCCGAAGGACACCGAGGTGTACTTTGGAAGCGTGAATCTCAGGGCGCACCTCGAAGCCGCCAAGAAAACCGCCTTCTGGAAGGACATCAGTGCCTTCATCGATGACAAAACGCCCGTCCCGAGCAAAGCCGCTGATCCATCCGGTGACGCCTTCAAGAAACTCTGGGGCGATGACTTTTTTGTGGCGCTCGGAAAGGGTGGCAGCCCCACGCTCGGCAGTTTCCGCCAGTTCATGGAGCTGTACACCGAGATCACCTACCGCGCCATGATGGCAGGCGGACCTCTCGCTGGAGGAGCCCCGGCTGCGGCTGGCTCACAGCCCGAGAGGATTCTCTCGGCTATCTTTGATGACCCGAAACTGCTCAACCGCGCTGCCGCAGCGATCAGCGGTCTGCAGATTCCACCAGTGATCATCGGTGTGAAGACTGAGAAGCCAGAAGAAATCATCAAGGCACTCTTCCCTGACGACAAACTCGCCGAGATGGCGAAAAAGGCCAAAGTCACCGACCTCACCACCTCACTCGGCGGCAAGTTCAAATCCTTCGAGATCCAGTTCAGCACGTTCCTCACCGACGAGGTGGAGAAGCAGATGCTCGCCTCATTGCCCGCGAAGCCCGGGGCCGAGGATCCGAAGCCCGTCATCGCCAAGGCGATCGACGATGTGCAGGCCAATACCCTTTCCTTCTCCTTCGGAACCGCAGGTGGCTACGTTATTGTCGCCATCGGAGCCAATGCATCCCACCTCCAGTTCGTGGATAAGCCCGACGCCTCGCTGCTGGCAAAGCCTGAGTTTGAGAAGGTGCTGCCTTACGTCGGCAAGGATTTGATGGTCCTCGCCAATGCCGATGCCTCCGTGGCCCAAGCCATGTCATCGGACCAACCGGTGCAGCCTATGCTTCGGGGGCTCATCTCAGGTTTGAAGAGCAGCGAGATGTTTCGCGGTCTAGCTGCGGGCCTTGAGCCACGCACCGCGGAGTTGGGAGAGCTGGAGAAGAAGCTGTTCAAGTACACCTTTTCTTCCGCTGTCGCCGTCAGTTGGTGGGATCAAGGTTACCATGTGGAGAGTTTTGGTGGGCGCGAGACTGCGATGTTCGACCATTCTAAGCCCCTGCAATTCAGTTCACTTCTCGACGACCCAGCCCTCGTGTTCGGTTTGAACTACAACACCAATCCTGAGTTTGGCACCACGGCGCGCAACTACGTCGAGAGCTGGATGGAGATGCTCCACTACATCACCGGCGAGTTGATCAAGATCGGACTCGGTGGTCCGCAGGGTGGGCCGATGTTTGAGATGATCGACAAGACGGTGATCCCTGAGTTGGTAAATTTTTATCGTGGATCAAAAACCATCGATCAGAAGGCTCTCGGCACCGAGCAGGCACTCGTGGCCGATATTGGCGGCAAGATGGGTGCCCTTCCTGGTCTCGCGCCCGAAGCAGCCGACAAAAAAATCCTCCGCATGGCCGGTGTTCACGCCGTCGTGGATCGTTCCTTGATCGGCACGAACTGGACGGTAATGGAAGGCGCGCTCAAACGTATGATCGCTGCAGTCCCATCCCCAACGCCGATCCCCGTGCCAGCCCCGCTGTCCACCGAGAAGAATGGCATCACCACCTACTTTTTCCCCATCCCGTTTGCGACCGAGGATCTCTTGCCTTGTGCCTCCGTGAACGACAAGGTCTTCATTTTCGGTACGTCCAAGAGCTTCAATGAAGGCATCGCTGGCCGTTTGGGCTCCGCAAAGCCGGGCGCAGGCGAGACTGGCCTCAAGTGGAAAGTCAGTTTCGGGAACATCCGCGAGATCATCAAGACCTCCGCCAGCCTCTCTAAGAACTCCGGGACCGAAGGCAACGCCAAGACCGCCACCCAGTGGATCGCTCCGTTTGAGAACATGCAGGGTCGCTGCTGGACCGAGAACGGACAGCGCCGTGACTCGATGACATGGGAAATCCACGACGTTAAGAAGTTTGATTGAGTCTTCGTCACTGACCGCAGAGTGCATTGATCGGGTCAGCGATGTTCACTGATCGTTCCTGAGTATTCGTGGGTGACCGGTCGCGGGCATAGCAGCACACGGCCTCGTTTGCAGCCGATCTGGCGTCGGGTTTCAGAGACACAAACGAGTTTCGTGTAGCGTATTTGGATGCAGAGTTGCCCACATGAAGCTGTTTTCTGGATTCACCTCCATCGTCCTGTATTGCTCAATGGCGGTCGTGGCGCTAGGTGCCGAGCCGAAAAAGGCCGAAAGCAAGACTGTGTCGGACTTGGTTGATGCGATCACGCCGTCATTGGTGAAGGTGATCCAAGTCGGGCGCGAGGGGATGGATGGTTTGGGAGCTGGTTTTGTTATCCGTGAGGACGGTTTGATCGCGACAAACAAGCATGTGATTGGTGAAGCGCGGCGTATCCAGGTGGAGACGAGCGATGGTGAGAAGCATGACGTGACTGAGGTGCATGCGTCGGACGCGCATCTTGATCTGGCCATCCTGCGAATCGCGCGGACAGGGATGAAGCCGCTGCCGTTGGGTGTGTCCGCCAAGGTGAAGCAAGGTGAGTCGGTGGTGGCGATGGGGAATCCAGAGGGGCTGGCTTTTAGCGTGGTGGAGGGTGTGGTGTCGGCTTTGCGCGAAATTGAGGACGTGCCGATGATCCAGGTGGCGATGCCGATTGAGCGAGGGAACAGCGGTGGTCCGCTGCTGGACAAACGAGGGCAGGTGATCGGTGTGCTGACATTGAAATCGATCAAGACGGAGAATCTGGGATTTGCGATGCCGATCGATGCGCTGAAGATCCTGATCGAGAAGCCGAACCCAGTGCCGATGAGTCGCTGGCTAACGATCGGGGTGTTGGATCGGCGGGCTTGGAAGCCGGTCATGGGAGGGCAGTGGACTCAGCACGCCGGCGTGATCAAGGCGGAAATGATGGGGGACGGTTTCGGTGGACGGTCGTTGTGTCTATGGATGGCGGATGAGCCTCCAAGCGTGTTTGAAACGGCGGTTTCCGTGAAGCTGGAAGATGAAGGCGGTGCGGCCGGACTGGTTTTTTGTTCCGACGGCGGTAGTCGGCACTACGGTTTCTACCCTACGGGTGGGAAGTTGCGGTTGACCCGGTTTGAGGGCGCGGATGTTTACTCATGGACCGTGCTCGCAGAACTAGAGACCGATGCCTATCGGAAAGGAGACTGGAATGCGCTGCGGGTAAGGGTCGAGGAAGGGCGCATCAAGTGCTTTGTAAACGGGCGGCAAGTGCTCGATCAGGAGGATGCCGGTCTGCGCGGGGGAAGGGTAGGCCTTTGTAAATTCCGGATGCCGGGGGCCGAATTCAAAAACTTCCGCGTGGGCGCTGACTTGGCCGAGAAACAGATCGACCCGCAGTTTGCCGAGGGCATCAAGAAGTCGTTGGGGGATTTCCTCAAGGGTGGCGCTGGTCGGGAGAAGATGGTGGATCAGTTGCTGGCCGATCCATCTGCCGGTCGCCGGGTGCTAATCGACCACAGAAAGTCTCTGGAGCAGGACGCTTCGGCTTTGAAGGAACTGGAGCGTGAACTGCATCGGAGCGCGGTTGCACGAGAACTGACGAGGCAACTGAGCCGAGGTGAGGAAAAAATCGACCTCCTGCGATGTGCGCTGCTTGTGTCTAAGCACGACAATCCAGAGATCGATGTGGAGCAGTACCACCGGAGTTTTAGCCGACTTGTCGATGAACTGAGGGCTGATCCTGAAATCAAGAAGGGCACAGGTCCGGCAGTTAAGCGGTTGAACAAATTTATGTTCGAAGAGAACGGTTTTCATGGGAGCCGACATGACTATGCCAACAACTCGAACAGCTACATCAACGAAGTGCTCGATGATCGCGAGGGTCTGCCGATCACACTTTCAATTGTCTATTTGGAACTGGCCGAGAAGCTTGGTGTGAAGAACATCGTGGGGCTGGCGCTTCCTGGTCAGTTCATGGTGGGATACCGGGCCGCACCGGAGAAGGAACTACAGATTCTTGACGTGTTCGACGGTGGCAAGGAGTTGACTCCGGCTCAGGCGGCTACCTTGATCGGTGAGGCTGGTGGACTGGCCGACGAGCTTTTGTCGCCCGCCAGTCGCAAGACGATCGTCGTCAGGATGGTGCGGAATCTTCTCTACAACGCACAACAAACCGAGGAGGAGGCCAGAGAAGCTCACGTCAAATCAGTTGCGGACTCAATGCCGTATCTCGATCTCCTCCTCACGCTTGACCCTGAGTCGCTTCCTGAGCGATTTGCGCGCGCCCTACTTCGGGACTCGCGTGGAGACAAGCGCGGGGCAAGAGAGGATGTCGGGTGGTTGGTCGAGCACCTACCGGAAGGGACGCCTGCGGAGCAAGCCGATCGGCTGTCGCGGTGGTTCGAGTCGCTCAGACAGTGATGATCGCCATCTTAGCTGGGTCTCAAACGCCGGTTGTTGTACTACTTTACCGGCTCTGTGCAGCCTCCTGCGATGCAGTGGCTTTAGATCTCAGGGGTTGCGTGTGATGGTGGTATTGATTCTTCACTCTTCGTTGAATCAGTGGAGCGTCTATGGCTGAACATGGAAGATTCACTCTTGATAGTGTTATCCGAATTGTGTCTCACAGTTGATAGTACATCAGGATTTTTCATTATATTATGAAATTTGTGTTGCGTTCTTGTCATAATGTCGCAAATTTGCTTACTAGTCGGGTAATTCAGGATCAAAATCAAAACGCCAGCACATCTGTTTTCTAGATTTTATATTTGATAACGGTTGTATCAGCAATGTGACATGACCTGAAACACGAACGCGACTGAAGACCAAAAGTAGGACACTCCCGACCAATCCAACTCAATCAAAGCTATGGCAGATCCAGCATCACCCGAACTCATGACCGTCAAAGAGACAGCGGAATACCTCCGCATCCCACTGCCGACGGTATATTATCTCGTGCAGCGCGGACAGCTTCCCGCAGTCCAGATCGGTGGTCGGTGGAGAATCAAACGCAGCCTTTTGGATCGTGACGTTCTCCGTAAAGATGAAGAAAGTGGTCAGCCGACAGTCATGGTTGTCGATGATGACCCGGCGCTCCAGGCACTCTTCAAGCAGTTCCTCAAAAAAGCAGGCTTTGGCCGTCTCGTCGTAGGCTCAGGCACCGAGGCAATTGCCTTGGCCAAAAAACAAAAGTTCGACTTCGTGTTTCTGGATCTGAAATTGCCCGATATTCCGGGTGACGAGGTTTACAGCCAGTTGAAGCAAATTCATCCGGACCTGCCGATCGTGGTAATCACGGGCTATCCTGATAGCGAGATTCTCAGCCGCATTCTTTCGCTTGGTCCCGTCACCGTGATCAAGAAACCGATCGAGTACGAGCAATTGAATCGTGCCGTCAAGCAACTCGGACACAAGGGCGCGGAAGCAGCGGCCTGATACAGATTGATTGCTAGCGAATTGGCTAGCTCTACAACCAGTTTCCCTTTTGCCTCCTTGAAACGAAGGAGGGAGAAGGGCTAGTGCTTCCTCGAAGTGAGCCGGTTCATGTCAAAAGTGCCATGATCGCTGGAGCTGCGGTACCAAGCTTTGAAGCGACCGTCCCTGACTGTTCCGTCATAAGTGTAAGAGTCACCGACCCAAGCTGGCATCTTGTGGGTGCCGTGAAATGTGATTGCCCCACTCGACTTCACGACCCGATGGCTGGCGAGAAAAGATCCGCTGAAGATCGGCCCCCAAGTTGCGCGATAGTGAAAAGGATGATCGCCGTCCGCATTGGCCGCAGGACCGACGATACAACTGAGACGCCCCGTGTGGCCGGTGGCATCGCTGTGCCATTTGCCCTCCCATCGGCCCTCAATTCCAACACTGGAATCCGTTGCTTTTCCGGCCTCAGCCCATTCGCGATTGAACTGAGAATTGCACGAACTCAGAAGAAGGGTGACGCCGACCCACAGGATGTTAATCTCTCGAATCATGCGGCAAGAAACGCTGGAACAAGGCCACTGATTACACGACCGGGCCTTGGACATCCTTCCACTTGGCATGCCACTCACGGTAGATCACTGGAGAAATCTCACTGGGTTTGATCTCACTGCGGCCACCCCAGAATACGTTGGTGTAGTCAACGGGAATGCCGATGTCGGCAAGATGCTTGTCGATGGCAGCCTTGTGCTTCATGATCAGTTCCTTGTCGGTGCCGTGCACCACCCCCATGATATTCACATTTCCAAACTGTGGACCACCCTCGCGCCAGTAGCAGTGCGTCATGATGGGGTGGCGGCCAACCTCGCTGCCAGCTCGCTGCTGCATCCCCTCGGGCACGCGCCAGTGGAAGAGTCCATTAAACCGGGTCACGCGCACACCACTCTGGGACGGTTTCACATGCTCCAGGAACGTGGAGAAGCGACCGATGACTCCCTTCCGATCGAGAAGTGAGGCGACTTCGCAGAAGCGCTCCAAAGACACTCCCGCAGCCTTGGCCCTTCCTTCCCAAGGTTCGGCAACAATTTCCTCTGGTGTGAACTCCCGCTTCAGTTCAAGAAGCACGCGCCACTCTTCCTCGTCCAACTCAGCGATACTGGTGGTCATCATCACGGCGGGTTCATCGGTCTTGTCCCCTGGCTCAATAGTCTTGCGGCGGACATGTCCCACACCAAGGGCGAAGATGCCTCGCGGCGGCATGATGATGTATTCGTCAGCGCCGACAAGACGTTTCAGAACCTCGGCATGGTCGGCCAGATTCTTGTCCTGGGGAACTTTGATCGTCGTCCAAAGGCGAAACTCAGACCCACTTACCTCTCGATCAGTGGAGCGCAGCACGACGTGTCCGCTGAAGGGATCCTGCTTGAACATGAAATCAAAGGCGGCATCTAGCTTCTCTGCGGGAACGCGCCAAGCGACGAGTGCTCCTTCCGCGAGTTTGTTTGCAAGGAGTGTCTGCCTAACTCGGCGGACGACCCCAGCCTCCACCATGGCTCGGATGCGCTCGAGAACGGTTTCCAGCGGTAGATCGCTCTGTGTGGCGATGGAATGAAACGGGTGGCGCTCGAAACCTCGGATACGATCCTCGCTGATTGAGAGAATGCGCGCGTTGATTTCATCGCTGTGTTCGACGGGGACGGTGGTCATGGGTGAGGACAGGAGGGCGTTCATCGGAGTCTGCAAAACAGACTACGAGATGGACTTCTAGCGTCCTGAACGTTGGAAAACAAGGAGCGGTTGTGATTACGCAAAAATCAGCGGCACCACAAGATCGCCGCAACGAAGCGGATGCGTCTTCTGATGGACGGAATTCGAGAAGTGGACACCTTCCGAACTGCGAATCATCCGATGATCGACGTAGCCTCCATTTCACCGAATCTCCCGTATGCCACGCTTCTGGCGGTCGTTTTGCTGATCGTCGCCCAGCTTGCCGGGTGGACTGTCGTGAGGTTGTCTGGCAGTTTTCAAAAGTCGGCTTCACTTCTCATTGTGACTCTCCCTCTAGGGGCGTTGATTCTTGTGGGACTGAGCAGCACCATTTTTCTGGGGAGGCTCTGTCATTTATCGGTGCTTGTGTTCGCGCCGCTCGCGCTGGCTTTGATTGCTCGTTGGTGTGGTGCCAAGCAAGACAGCAAGCTGATCGAGAGCGCGCAATGGTCGAGGAAAGACATCTCGAGCCTGGGCATCACTTTTATTCTAAGCGTCGTCTTTTCGACCTGGCTCTATGTCTGGTACTGGCCGGACGGTCGGCTGACGCTGCCTTACAATGACTTGGGCTACTTCAGCATTGTGGCGAAGGGGCTTCCGGAATCGGGATTGATGTCGATTTGGTCTGGTACTTTGGGAGGTCAGGCAAAGGCGGCCGGAGCCACTGACGTTTGGTATCACTGGGGGCCGTTGTGGCTCGGCTGTGCGGTCAGCCGGTTGGGCGGCGTCACCCCCTTGGTAGCCTTGATTCATGTGGTAGTTCCAGCGCTTACCTTCCTGGTCGTTGTCGGAGCCGGTGCGGTGGTTTCAGCGTTGACGAAGTGCTCGTTGGGGCGGGGCCTGTGTTTCGGTGCGCTCTCGCTCATTGCGTTGCCCCTGCCGGTTGTGAGCGCATCCTCTCCGCTGATGGGTTGGATTTCCGGTGGCTTGACGCAGCATCTTCATTTGAGCCTAGCCTACCGCTACTGCTTCACTTACCGGCTTGAGGCGTTTTTTGTTCATGCAGTTCTCGCCTGTTGGTTGCTGGGTCTGAGGTGGGTTGCGGTGTTGCTTTTGTTCCTGGCTGGCATCAGCGCGCCACATTCCGTGGCAGGTTTAGGCGTGGTCGCAGGCGTGTTTGGTGTCGGAGCGCTTTTGTGTCGGTGCCGTCGGGATGTTGTGATGGCGGCGGTGGCCGTCGGTTCATTGCTTTCAGCGTGGGCTGTCGTGAGCCTGGGATTTGGCGTTGACCTGCCGAAGTCGGGTGATGCGAAGATCGTTGTGCTTGATCCTGATTTTCTCCAGGCGGCGGGGATCGCCTTCTGCCAGAGCTTGGGGGTAGGCATCGTGATTGCGCTCCCATCGATCGCTGGAGTCTTGCATTTGATCCGGTCCAGGGGTGACGGAGTTGACGATCACCGGGCGACAGTCGGTTGGTTTGCGCTATCCGCACTGGTTGGATCCTACGCTGCGTATCACTTCCTGCTGCCTGACGGGGAGAAGGCTCACTTTGTTGGATACGCCCACGCCATTGTGCTCTTCCCCGTGGGGACCTGCGGGCTGCTCTTGGCTGCTCAGAGGAGCGCGCCTTTGACGAGATGGATCGCTACCGTGCTGCTCTGCGTCACGGGGGCGTTCGGTGTCTATGACAGTTGGGTTGACTGGCGCATGGTGACCGGTCAGCGCCAAAAGTATGCGGCGGCGGATTTGCAGAAGATCAAAGTGGTGATCGGCAACGAAGAATTCGGCTATTTCGCTCCCACCGACAGGCCTTGGTGGATACCCAATGACTCTTCGCTGGCGGCGATTCTGGGCACACGTTGCACTCGGTTGAACCTGATCCCGGAAACGGATGAGACTAGCACCCATGCCCGCTTTTACGGCGCGAAGATGCCGCGTGTTCTCGTCCCCAAGCTCGACGGAGAATCCGAGGACTCGTGGTCGCTTCGGTTCGCGCGTCGGTTGGGAATTCGCTTTCTTATCGAGACGGATCAGCATCCCATCCCGGCAGCGGTGAAGCCGATCGTGACACCGGTCACTGAGTTGCCCGGGCTGAGGGTGTTTAGGTTGAACCCTTGATTTTTCAAGCCTCCGCCGATGGGCCAGGCGCCACCTTTTCTGACCCGCTCCGGAGAGGTGCTCAGTTTGACTTCAATTCATACAGCGCAACGCCGGGAACGATTAAGGTCTGCACTGCGTTCGTGGTCAAAAACGGTGATGCTTCACTTTTACCTATATGGAGGATGCAGGTGACATTCAGGTGGCGGGCGAAGGCGAGAGACCACACGGATGTGTCCTCGCCAGCCCAAGGAACAATCTCGAACGGCCTTGCCGCTGGGCTATCCGCAGAAGTCACCTCCCCGGGAATGGGGTTTAAGCGGACACAACGCACATCAAGCAGGGCCGCGAGCGAACTGTGCCAAGGCAACCACCACGGGCGGTCTGGCCTAGAATAGTAGCCAAACGAGCGGCCGTGTAGCGCGTGTTTGAGCGGATCAAGCTCTCCTTTCTTCCATGGTGTATCGGCATACTGCTTTCGCCATTCGATCAGGTCTGCCACTCCCATGCCGGCTGAAAGAATCAGCAATGTGATGCTCAAGCCCTTTACCCATGGCACACTCGACGTCACCATGCGGGCGAGTCCCCACACGCCCACCGGCATGACGATCACCGCGTGAGCCATGATCACAAAGTGAAGATTGTCTGCAAGTTTGCTCAGCATGTGGTAACCCATGAAAGAGCCGATCACGCTGCTAAGCGCCATCCAGCCCAGGATGCGGCTCTCCTCCGTCGAGCGTTCGTCTCGCGAAAAGATCAAATGCAGGATGCCTGGTAACGAAAGCGCACCCAGAACCAGTCCCGTGCATGATTCCATCAATCCCTTGCCGATGCCACGGAGAATGCCGGCAAGCTCGAAGGCCCCCTGGGTCTGGTCGTTGCTTTTGGGAAGTCCAACGCCGAATACGAAGTGCAGTCCCGCCCAGACCGCAACATTGATCAAGATAATCCCGAGCGCTGTCTGCCACATCGTCTTGTTTCGTGAGACCACCCCCACCACGCCCAGCACACCTGCGGTCACACCACCTACCGCTACTGAATGCGGCGCGCTGACAGCAGCGCAGGCGAGGATGACCCCGGCAAGATGGTTCTGCTTCCTCAGCCAGCATAACATCGCCAGCAGAATCAACATTCCCTCGAACTTGTAGGAAAACGCATACGCCAGACTGTGGCGCGAGTGCTGAAGTGAGTCAGTTTCAAAGGTGAGGGCAAACCAATGCTGGCCGAGCACTCTCAGGAGCTGCACGCTAACAAGTGACATCACGCCGATCAGCAAACTGCGTCCCACGCTCAGGCGGCTGAGGGTGCGAACAATCGCTCCCGCAAGCAGGACCAGCGCGAAGTCGAGCGTCGTAGCCACTACATGTAACAGTGAGGCCAAGGGGATCATGCCCGTAATCTTGGTGATGGCACCAGCGATCCACAGCGGGCTCCAGTGATACCAGATGTCTCGCGACATTGCACTCTCCCGCGCATGAGTGCCTAGAGTGGCCGACCAGATATCCGCCACCTGGGATTCAATGACGCCACGCACGAGCTGAGCGTAAAAGCCCAGGTCATAATGAATGATGCGCAAGGAGCCGTCTGGATTCTGCCAGCCAGTGTTCCACCACTCAAAAATGACACAACCGATGAGCACCCAGCCTAGTTTGATCGCCAGTGAGCGGTCGATGCCCCCGGTCTTTACCGTGTCCTTCGGTCCACTGCGAATCGACCAGACTGCGAACGCTATCTGCATCACCGGCATGAGCAGCACATAAGAGAGGCGTTCCAAGCAGACGACCGAGCCCACTCCCGCAAGAAACACCAGCCCTGAGATCAACCATGTGGCTACAAGGACCAGTGGCTCACTTGTCCCCGAGCTTCGTGGCACCAATATCCTGCCTACCAAAACGGCGACCGCGACGAGCACAAGAATACCAAATACGCAAATGGGTAGGCCTGGGTCGAAGGGGGTGGGGGTTAGCATGGAAAAGGGGGGAGATGTGTCTGAAGAGATGACGGGTGGGCCGCACGCGGTTGGTCACTTATCACGAACGAAGCAAAGAGTCGAACAAAGAAGGAGAGCCAAAGGAAGCGCTGACACGCCATGAGGTACCCGGAAACCTTGCCGACATGACTGTAGCCGGGCATGGAATCCCGCTACTTCATGTGCCCGCACGCTAGAGATCCGAGCCAGGCATCAAGAAGGGCATTGTCCATTCGCCAACCACCAATGGATCCACTGCAGGACCAATCTACAGGCAGATCGCCATGCCTTCGGTTCCTCAGTTACCGCGGCCCTGCGGTTTACAAAATTATGAAAATTATAACAAAATGTTTGACGTTATTTCCATAATCATTTATATATACCATATTCCCTCCAGTTGAAGTTGCTCTTCCGAGTGATCGCGGTGGCGGGGATAAAAACAAACAAACAACAGCCCAATACCCAATAATATGAAAAACGTTAAACTGAATCTCGTGAAGTCCGCCAAGGCTGGCTTCTCCCTTGTGGAAATGCTCGTCGTGATCGCCGTCATCGGTGTCATCGCCGCCATCGCCATCCCGAACATCGGCAACATCAACGAAAGCGCCCTCGACTCGACCGCTCAGCGCAATGCTCAGTCGGTTGCTTCCGTGTACAGCTCCGGCCTCGCCGCCGGCTGCCCAGCGTCAGCCAGTCTGGCCGGTGCACTCACGGATGTGGCGGGCGGAACATGGGCCCCGCCCACGGGTGCTTTCTCCGGCAAGGTGTTCCAGGTGCCGAACCTCCCCACCTCGGGTGAAGACTATGACCGTATGGTTGATCATCTGAGCTGGGACAACACGAACAAATACTTGAACTACCTCAAGTAACCGTGAGGAGGATCCGCCAGCCCATCGCTTCAGTGATGCGGGCGGATTCTCAATGCTAGCGGAAGCCCGGTCTGGCTTTGCAGTTCAAATGGCAGAAGCAGCCCGTCTCTCCCAAGCAGCAAACTTCCTCCCCGCTGGTGCCGATTCGAGTGCCAGCGGGGCAGGTGTTTCAGAGCCAATTTAGTTCTCCAAACAGTCAAGCCCACCCACTACAAGATGAGAACGCAGCCATCACAGAAGAGCACCCGGTCATCGCACGCCTTCAGCTTGATCGAAGCCGTCATCACCATCGCCGTGGTGGGCATCATGGCGTCGTTGGTCGTTGGGTCCATTTCCAACATGTCTCGGGATGCTCAGAGAATCGTGGCCAGGCAGCAGCAGGCCGCCGTCCAAAATGCGCTGCAAGGATGGGTGATGAGCCAGACGCGAGTGAATGACTCAGTCAGCTCCCAGCTCAAGAGCATCAGTTCCATCCGGACGACCTACAATGCCCAGACGACTGCCAAGGGGAAATTCGAAACCTTTCTCGCTCCGAACGCGGGCACAGGCCTTGGTGGCTTTCTCGACAAGACCACCGCCGATCATTTTCTTGAGTACACGACCAACTCGGACCGCCTGAAGACGTCCGCCCTTTTTCTGGCAGGACAGCATCTCGAACTCCCCACTTGGACGGCGGGCGGCTTCCCCATGGTCAATCTTGTGAATGACTGAGCCTCTACCCGGTACCCCTTCGATTATGAACACACTCACCTCACCAAACAAATCAGCCCCACGGAGGCGCACCGGTTTCTCGCTCGTGGAGATGATGGCGTCCGTCGCCATCATCGGCATCATCGCGTTCCTCGCCATCCCGTCGATTTCCAGGATGCGGGAGGATAGCGAGAAGAATCTGGCGATCGCCCGTGCTGAAGCTTTGAACGTGGCCCAGGCTACGCTCGTCCAGGTCAAAGGTCGCACACAGGCCGACCTCGACTGGAGGGGTGCAGCCTCGAACGACGCCAAATATACGCTGCTACAGCCCTACCTCAGCTTTGCGGAAACGACGATCACTCTCTACATGCCGTCCGGTTGGAATGTGACCTTCAACACGGCGATCAATGACATGAGGAAGACGCGGCTCTTCGACCCAGACAACACTGAGGTGAAGTACTGAGTCGTGGAATGACACCAGAGGAAAGCGTGGCCATGACCTGCGAAGCGGCGAGAAAACAAGAGAAGCAAACCCCGGCGCGAGCGCGACCGAGGGTGGCGGGGTTCTCCATGACCGAGATGGTGATCGCCATCTCCGTCATCGGTGTGCTGGCGGGTATCGTGATCCCTTCGTTCTCAGGCATCTTGACTGGGTCAAAGGAATCATTGGCCAATGAGAAGTTGGAGATGCTAAACCAGGGACTAAACTCCTACGGCCACGCATTCAAGGAGTACACGGCGGCGGCAAACAATACCTCCGCATCCGACGAGCTGACCGTCGTGCTTGACCTGCAATATCGAAACCCGAACGAGGCTCGAGCGCTAACTGGCTCTCCGTTCGTCCGCACTGATTATCGTCCGATGACGTCGAGTTCTGCGGATGATTACCGAATCGTGTGGACCGGCTTCCGATTCAAGCTGCTGCGCCCAGGAGATTCAGGCACGGGCATCCGCGTGGATTTTGACGGCTCTGACATCGGAACGCCCTTCGTTTTCCCCCCGAACTACAGCTCCTCTGGACGCTGATCCCTTCGCACTTTTCGTCCCCACTTCTTCATCGCCACATCCCCATGACTGTCTCACCGGAACATATGGTCGCGCCCGCCCCAGATTCCTTTGGAATTGCGGGCAATTCGCCGTCCTCGACAGTTCAGCCAAAGGAGACAGGGATCATTTCGCTCGAAGGGCTCGCTCTCCAGAATGGGCTGATGCCCGTGACACTGCTGCGGGAGAGTTGCTCACCCGAAGCGGAGAAAGTCGTGCGCATGCTCGGTCGTGTGCCGCAGGTGGCCGACCCGTGGCTGCCCATCACCACCCTGGGTCCGTTGATCGTGATGGCGCATTACAATCCTCGCGGGGCCGATCTCTGGGGCGTGCCTCCCGGACTGGTGCTGCGCGTGCTGATCAATGCCGATCAGTACCAGAAAACTCGGAAAGACCTCGTCCAGCGTCTCGCAGCGCAGCCCATCGCGCCGTCCAATCCGATGGAGACGATGCAGGTACCCCGCTTTGCCGACCTAGGCGCTGACGGCACATTTAATTGGCTGCTGCAAAACTACCCGTACGATCCCAATGATCTGATCCGCCTCCGAGGCTTTTACGAGGCGGCGAAGGAAAAGAAGGGCACGCTCAACCTCGCCGACTTCAATGCCGTGCAGCGGCATCTCGGCGTGGCGCTGCACTACATGTGCTCGGAGGGGCGCGTCCATTGCTACAGTGCTCAGGAGGCGGCACGCCAGTCGTTCTTTCCCACACCGCTGCTGGAGCGGCACAATGTCTTCCCTCTCTACATTGGAAAGCACGTTGTCTATTTGCTGAGCGAGAGCGCCGACTGCTACGGATTCGAGGATGAATGGCTCTCGCTGGGTAGCCAGCCAGTGCGCATCATCACCGTCATGGCTGATCCTGGGTCCATCCGGGATGCGATCGGCCGCTCAGCGGCGAATCTGGACACATCCGGCGTGGCCTCGGCGGAGAACATGACGGCCTCCGTGGCGAACATGGAGGGCGTCGTCGAGATCAACTCAGACGACATGGCGGCCATCAATCCCGCCAATCCGAATCACGATCCCGAGCAATTGCTCCATTGGGCCTTGTTCACCGCCGTCCGCTGCCGGGCGAGCGACTTGCACCTTGAGAAATTCTACAACCTCGTCCGATTCCGCGCCCGACTGGACGGAAACATGAAGACGATCCTCACGGCCCCCGAGCATCTCATCAACCGCTTCGTCGCTCTCATCAAGAACTACGCCGGCATGGGGCAAAACCGGCAAGAGGCGCAGGATGGACGTTTTGCCATTTCCATCGGTCGCCGCAGACTCGACGTGCGTGTGGCCGCCGTCCCGACCCGACGGGAGTTTCAAAAGGTCATCATGCGTTTCCTGGACAAGCAGGATGGCGTGAAGCGACTCTCTGACTTCAATCTTGCGCAGCGTCAGCTCGATCTACTCAACAAAACGATGACGCGCGATCAGGGCCTCATCCTCGTGACCGGCCCCACCGGCTCGGGAAAAACCACGACGCTCTACGCGCTGCTCAACAGCGTGAACGATGAAGGGGTGAACATTCAGACCATCGAGGATCCAATCGAATACGAAGTCGAGGGCATCAACCAGACGCAGACGAACCCGGCGCACGGGCTCGACTTTGCCCACGGCCTCCGTGCCCTGCTCCGTGCCGACCCGGACATCATCCTGATCGGTGAGTCGCGTGACGCGGAAACGGCGAACTCCGCCGTGAATGCGGCGCTCACAGGCCACTTGGTGCTCACCACCTTGCACGCCAACGAC
>Ga0075163_10002796_pt1 | contig 23435 bp, 27 predicted proteins | sample JI1023141ADNA_FD_71478 | JGI IMG/M metagenome (GOLD analysis project Ga0075163, IMG submission 71478) | Wastewater effluent complex algal communities from Wisconsin, to seasonally profile nutrient transformation and Carbon sequestration -... | ecosystem: Engineered > WWTP > Effluent > Algae... | reverse complement strand
GGTGGTGACCACCTCGCTATGCGTCCCGAGTTTACTGCGGGTGTTATGCGCGCCTACATAGAAAACGGCATGCAGTCACTTCCTCAGCCAGTACCTCTCTACTCATACGGACAAATTTATCGCCACGACAAACCACAGCGCGGTCGCTACCGTGAGGTACGCCAGTTTAATCTCGAGATGCTCGGTAGTGAGAAAAGTATTTGCGATGCAATGGTGATCAAAACTGCATGCACAATACTCGAAGAAGCAGGCGCACAAAATATCGTTGTCGATATCAACTCTATCGGTGACAAAGAGTGTCGCGGTGGCTACATCAAAGAGCTCGTCAACTACTACAAAAAACACATGGGTGACTTGCCACCTGTTGACCGTGAACGACTAAAAACCAACCCGCTTCGTATCCTCGACTCAAAAGAAGAAAAAACAAAAGCAATCAACGAAGGCGCACCGGACGCAACGAGCAGTCTCTGCCCAAGTTGCAAAAAACACTTCAAAGAAGTGCTCGAGTATCTCGAAGAGATGGAAATACCTTTTCGCATCAACAAAAACCTCGTACGCGGTCTCTCATACTATACCCGCACGGTGTTTGAAATCATCGAAGAAGGAGCTGGTGAAGACGGTGCACCGCTGACTATCGCAGCAGGCGGACGCTACGACTATCTAGCAAAATTCCTAGGTAGTAAAAAAGACATCCCTGCTATGGGTATGGCTATGGGCGTCGACCGTATCGTGGAGAGCCCTTGGTACAAGAAACTTTCTCCTCGTATCATGAAGAAACCAAAAATGTATTTTATCCAACTCGGCAATGAAGCAAAGCTCAAGAGTCTCAATGTCATCGAAATGCTCCGCAAGGCACATGTCCCAATCATGCAATCTCTTTCAAAAGACTCTCTCGGTCAACAGCTCGCTATTGCAGAGCGTATGGGTGTCCCCTACGCGATCATCTTTGGGCAAAAAGAAGCTCTCGAGAATTCTGTTATCGTTCGTGATATGCAAACCCGCTCACAAGATACAGTAAAGATGGATAAGCTTCTTGAATACCTTAAAAAGATATAAGAGTCCATCAAGTCTATCAAGTAACAAGTTTATAAAGTAAAACCCACGCGCTTTGCATATACTTGATGAACATTATAAACTTGATAAACTTTTAACTCGTATATGAAACCTATCGTACAAAACGGAGATCCTGTCCTTCGCAAGATTGCAAAAGAAATACCGATCAAGGATATCACCTCTCCTAAAATCAAAAAAGTGCTCAAAGAAATGAGTGAAGCCCTCGCCACGCAGAACGATGGTGTAGCAATAGCCGCGCCCCAGATAGGCTATGCACTACGTATCTTTGTAGTAGCAGGAAAAGTATTTGACGTAGGATTTGTTCGCGGAAAGAAAACAAAGAGTTCCACAAAAACAACTGCGCTTCCCGATGTCGTATTTATTAACCCTGTGATTACAAAACTATCAAAGAAAAAAGAATGGAAGCAAGAAGGCTGTCTCTCTGTGCGCCCACTCTGGGGTGAAGTGGAACGTAGTTTGAATGCAACGGTCGTTGCGTATGATGAAAAAGGAAAAAAGTTTGAGCGCGGTGCTGGCGGACTGCTCGCACATATATTTCAGCATGAAACAGATCACCTCGACGGAGTACTGTTTATCGATAAAGCAAAAAATGTTCGCGCATCGTCGTCGAGTGACGAGCTGGCAGAGTAGGCTCAAGCTTACAGGTAACAGCTGACAGTGAACACATTTGCATGTTCTGTAAACTGAAAACTGTCAGCTGTAACCTCGCTGAATAAACATATATAATACAAGTCATGAACGAAGCACCTACAACAAACCCACAAAAAATACCTTCATTTGTCTTCTTCGGAACTCCTCATGTAGCAAGCGAGACACTCGAGATACTTTTTTCGCATGGTATCGTACCATCACTCATTGTCACCTCCCCCGACCGACCGAGTGGTCGTGGTATGAAGATGCAGTCTTCTCCTGTGAAACTCTGGGCCGAAGCGCATGGAATCCCTGTATTGCAACCCGAGCGCATTGATTCTGAGTTTAGCTTACAGCTTGCAGCTTACAGCTTGCAGCTGGCTCTCGTCGTTGCCTACGGCAAAATCCTACCAAAAGATTTCATCGAGAGTTTTTCTCTTGGCGTACTCAATATCCACTATTCCCTCCTCCCGCACTACCGAGGCGCGTCTCCTGTCGAGAGTGCACTTCTAAACGGCGACACAGAAACGGGAGCCACAATCCAGAAGATGGTCTACGAACTCGATGCGGGCGATATTGTCCGTATGGACGAAGTGTCTATTCTTCCTGCTGATAACACGACAACACTCCGTGCGCGACTTATACGTATCGGAGCTGATATACTAGCCGAAACTCTTCCCGACTATGTGGCTGGGTCTATAGTACCTGTTCCTCAAGATCATACCCGCGCTACCAAATGTGGCAAGATGAAAAAAGAAGATGGTGACATCACAAACGAAACGAACGACCAAGTGAAGTGGAACAAATATCGAGCATACTACGAGTGGCCAAGAACGTATTTTTTCCGGGACGGTAAACGTGTCATCGTCTCTGAGGCTACATTTGAAAACGGCAAGTTCGTGATTAAGAAAATCATTCCTGAGGGGAAAAAAGAGATGAGTTACTAATTTATAGAAAAAAGAGGTAGCCATAAGACCACCTCTTTTAATTTTTAGTTAATTCCTAAATTCTTTCGAATTTCTTTAGAATTATCTAATGCTTTTTTCTTTTCTGCTCCAGCAAGTGTGCTAAGATACTCCACATAACTTTTCCTGGCATTCTTCTTTGAATTATACAAAGCCATAAGAGAAACAACTAACGTTATTAAATAAATAATAAAATCAGAGTAATCCCCTCGACCAGTCATATTCTCAGAAATCAAACCGAGATTCTTCATACCTTTGTTATTTGCTGTTATTTGTATCATTTCATGAATACAAGCACCACATGTTGCAACCCACACAAAAGCAGACATTCTACTGAAATTATACTTTCGCATCCCTGAAAAAACACCTAGGGTTAGAAAAGCAAGTCCGAATCCAATGTCAGCTGCATACCACCTAAACAAATCTGGTCCAATTACTGTTGCTTGTCCAGTTTTTGCCGAAGCATACAGTAATAATGAAAATCCACAGAGAATAGCTACGGGTTTAAAAGCATTATTGATTTTCACTATGCTTTTGTAAGTAGATACGCCAATCCATGAAAAAATAATAACTACAGAGAAGAAAACAAAATAATTGTGGTAAAGAATTTCCCAAATGTTCATAATATTTAGTTTAAGTTAAAAAATCAGTTTAGATAAAGGTTCACAAAAGCCCTTATCTAAACTGATTTAAACTTTTTGCTATTATAGCACAAATAGTCACTAGATGTCAAGTATTCGCCGTGCGTCAGTCTATAAAAATGAGTTTACTCGGAGATTGGTGACCATTTACAATACGGACATTTTTTGTTTTGAAATGCTCTTGTAGCAATTCTATCACTCGCTTGTTCGCCTCGTTGTTCTCGGCTTTTTCTCGAACAGATATCTTGAAATACAAGGGTTTCGTTTCCTCAATACTTTCCTTGCGGGCGCCAGGAGTTGTTTTTACGTGGATATACACACTACGCGAAAGATATGAGTAATATACCGATTATCATAAGAATATATGATACACCTTTTCTTGCGGTCATTTTTTCGTGAAGAAATACTATTCCCAACAGTGAGCCGAAAATAAGGTTTGATCCTTTGATTGCCCCCACATAGGCGACTGGGCCTTGAGAGAGCGCGAGCATAAAAATAATATATGAGACTCCAGAGATAAGTCCAATAATGAGAAAATTGGTCCATATGGTTTTTCTTTTAAACTGAACAAGTTCCTCCCCTTTTAGAAGGCGCGCCATGAAAAAAAGCACAACGATTGCGCCGAGCTTGTTGGCAACTGAATAAAAATATGGATTGGTGACTTCAAGCACAACTTTGTCGAGAGTGGTGCCGATTGCGACAGAAAATGCAAAAATAAACATTAAAAACACAGGCATCCACGACCGTGGTGCGCCAGTATTTGTATCTTTTTCACTAAGTAAGAGGTACAGAGCTACCACGGTTGCGAAAATACCCCAGACTCCATACATACTCGGCATTTCGCCAAGCATAATCCATCCAGAAAATATATTAACTATAGGCGTAATACTCATAACAGGAAGGACAAGTGAGAGTTCGCCTTCGTGAAGCGCACGGTAAAAAGCATATGTCTGAAGTGGGTACAGTATTATCCAAATAATAATAAGGGGCCACCAAAACTGAAATGGGAGTGCCGTGATATCTGGGATAGAACCCCACATAAAGAGCGTAGCAAGTATGACAGGAAATCCAAAAAGTTGCACCAACCATCCGATTGAAACAAAACTTATTTTCCCGACAAGTTTTTTTTCAAATACTCTTTGCACAGCCATCAAGACCGCACTGATAAGCGCGAGGTAGACCCAACTCATATATATCGTCGAGCGAAGTTTCTCATCTCTGTCTTCTCATTCTTCTTCCACAAAGCATTTGCTCGTACCCCCTCGAGTATCTGCGAGATGGTGCGGTCGGCGCCTGGATGTGCGTGTGTTTTGAAAAACTTTTCCATATCCTTTGCATACTTCTCATCGGTAAAGAGTCCTCCTGGTTTGAGTACTCGTGAGAGTGTGTGACCACCTGTGCCATAGCGTTTCAAGATAGTCGGCCAGTTCTTCTTGAGGAACTGCCACGCGAGCTCACGGCCACTGTGGTTACTCCAGACGCTTGCGATCATACTCGGTGCATCCTGTGGACGTACATCACTAGAGAGAGCAAAGGCAAGGGTCTGTGCGAGCAATGCTTTGTCTTTGAAGTGCCCAAGCGCTCCCCCGAGACGGTTTTTTTCTTCATGGAGAGTCTCCTTTTTATACATACCCGCAAGCTTGTTCCACTCTGCATTTCCTCCATGACGCGCGTATGTCGCATAGACATACCCACGTAGATCAGGATGAACGTTGCCTTTGGTAAATGATTTTTTAGCGTGATCAATTACTTCCTTTACACCATAGTGCGCAGCTGTAGAGAGAACAAGAGTTCTGAGTAGCGACTCGGTGTGTGCCTCACTTGGACGCTTCACAAATCCAACTTTCTGGACAATATGTGCGAGCAATTCTCGCACATATGCTTCATACCCACGCATCCACGCTTCACCATGGTACAGATTGCGAACACGAGAGAGACCCGAAACTATCTCCGACCAGACGATGTAGTTGTCCTCGTTTTTGTATGCAGACAGAAATTCGAGAGCATCTTTGATCTCGTACTCCCCTGCCTCAGCAAGGGCAAAAAGATCTCGTACAATCCCGAGACGGTCCTCTGGTGTGAGAACTTTCTTTTCAATAGGTGCACGGAGTTCCATCAAAAGTTTTGGTGAGTAACGCACACGGTACACACCCTCCTCGTCCATGTTGACCTTAATCCAAGGGTGATTTCCCCTATCAATAGCAATCTTTTTCTTGTTCATGAGAAGCTTCATGTATGTTTTTTCATCCCCTCCAAACATCGAGAGTGGTATCGGCCAGACGGTGGTATCCTTGGTCGACTTCTTTGAGATAGGACTGCGGAAATAGCGCTCTTGGGTGAAGTGCAGTTTGTCACCTTTTTCCGTCACAGAAACGAGTGGGTGTCCACCGTTGCGAGTCCAGGTCTTCATCATAGTCGTCACTGGCTTCTTTGAAACTTTTTCAAATGCTTCCCACAGGTGCACGGTCGATGTGTTCTTGTAACTATGCTTTTTCAGATAGTACGAAAGCCCTTCACGGAATTTCTCATGTCCGAGGTATCCTGCAAGCATGCGGATCACTGCCGCACCTTTCTGGTACGATATCTCGTCAAATATTTCTGATATTTCAGATGGGTCATGCACGTCTACTTCGATCGGGTGCGTCGTCTTGAGTGAGTCGAGACGTAGTGCTATAGCATGATCGATCGCGACAAACTGCTCCCACAGCTTCCATTCTGGGAACAAGTGGTCTGCGGCGAGATACTCGATGTATGAAGCAAAGCCTTCGTTCAACCACAGGTCAGTCCACCACTCCATCGTGACGAGGTTACCAAACCACTGATGTGCGAGTTCGTGGCAAACGACAATAGCCACCCACTGCTTGTTCGAGAGCGATGAATGCTCGTCGTCGACAAGTATCGCGCTCTCGCGATACGTGATAGCTCCCCAGTTCTCCATAGCTCCCGATTCAAAGTCCGGGATCGCGATAGTATCGAGTGTATCGAGTGGATACTTGATACCAAAATATGATTCATAAAATTCGAGACAGCGCACTGTAGTATCGAGTGCGAACTTTGCTTGTCCTTTCTTGCCTGGGGTGGTAAACACGCGAACCTTGACTCCACTTTTTGTTTTACGCTCGAGATGCTCAAAATCGCCGATGATAAATGCGAGCAGGTACGTCGACATCTTTGGTGTCGGAGCAAAATCAATCTTTTGAAATCCTGGTGTGTGTTCTCGTGTTGCTATCGGTAGTGTATTTGAAATAGCTGTCTTGTTCGACGGCACGATAAGTGAGACATCAAACACTGCTTTTTGTGCTGGTTCGTCAAAACATGGAAATGCACGGCGTGCGTCGGTCGCCTCGAACTGCGTGGTCGCGAGTATCTTTTCTTTGCCTTCGTGCATGTAGCGACTCTTGTAGAAGCCACGGAGCGAGTCAGAGAGGACCCCACGGAACGAGAGGACGAGTCGAGCTTTGCCTTTTGGAATACTTTTTGTGAACAAAAATGTAGCCGTCTCCTTTTTATCGTTATATGCAGTCTTGATAGCAAACTGCGTTGTCTTGCCAACAACGATATGCGCTGACTCGATATCGAGATCTTTGCTGTGGAGCGTGATTTCCTTGGTCGCCTTCTTTACTTCAATAGTCACCACCTCATCACCAGAGAAAGTAAAAGCGTCGAGATCCGGTGCGAGAGTCAGTTTGTAGTGTATCGGGACAATAGAAGGGTGCAAACGAGTAAAGGTTTTTTTCTTGGATGTTGTTTTCTTCATATTGTGATTGTACCAAAAAACATAGAAAAAAGCAGGCTCGACAACGAATCTGCTTTTTTCTAGTTAGAGATGCAACACCTTTCGTATAGCTTCTACATCACGGCCCATCTGGAGCACTAGGAGCTCAGGAGACGAGAAATTTTGCACACCGCGGATATGTTTAACGGGTTCAAAGGCGACGTCTTCACCTTCGCCTACATAGATCATAAACTCATCGAGGAGATACAACTCGAGAGACTTTTCTTTTTGATCAAACACCGGTACTGGACCTATATAGAGCGCAGCAGGATATTTTTTGTCTTGTACCCATGCCCACGCAGCATAGATCCCGTCTGGCAATGAAAATGCGATATCCCCCTTGAGCTCGAGGTTGAGTGTAGGATATCCAAGCGATTTGCCTCGCCCATGACCTCGAATAGTGTGACTCTTATACTGCATACGCGTCGTGGTATTTGCCTATCTGATACATCGCCATAATAAGGAGCGCTCCCGCGACATACTGTGTTGGGTGAAGCGTTGTATTGTACACAAACAAGTCGATAAGTACTGCAACGAGCGGAAACATCAGTTCGAGAATAGTTGCGACACGCACAGGTGTGTTCTTGAGACCCTTGTAGTAGATGAGGAGCGCTACCATACCGGTCGACAGCGCAATCACGAGGAAACGCCATAGCTCAGCAGTCTCAGGAAAACGAAGTGCAGTCTCCTGCTTGCCAACAAGGAGTATCACGAGAAACGCGAGTACGGTCGTCATAGCAAAACGTAAAAATGTAATCACCTGCGGATTTTTATCAACGAGCATCATCTTTGAAAACGTGGTCGACGAACCCCAACACGCTGCTGCTAGAAATGCGAGCAAGCCCGCAACTGCAGTACCCGACCCTGTTTCAAAATTGATACGTCCCATCGGAAACGTCAGGTAAAAAGCTGCGACGAGCGCGAGAGCTGCGTAGACGAGATACTTTTTATGTATAGGTTCTTTGAGAAAGATGTGCGCAGTTCCTATCGCAAAAAGCGGTTGTAGTTTCTGCAAAAAGAACACAACCGAAAAAGATATGAACGCAGTTTTCAAAAGCGCTGCTGTAAAAAATAGTGTTCCGAGGAGTCCTGAAAAAAGTGATACGAGCGCCATGATCCCCCAGTCCTTGCGTGTGAGCGTCGTCTTTTTAAACTGTTTGAAGACAAACGGCAAAAGAATCATAAACCCGATGAGGTGCTCGATAAAGATAATCCCTATCGGTGGATACGTATAGAGCCCGCGGCGTAGTATCCCATCGAGCGCCCACAAGAGCGCTGCTATGATGATAAGCATCGGCCCTTTGGTAAATGTAGTATTTTTTATTTGTAGGGATGGCATGGTGAGTATGTGTTATTCGTCAGTAGTATGCGTGTGCGCATGTACATGAGAGTGTCCATGCACATGTCGCTTGCCCTTCAACTTGCCAACGAGCATGTGCGTTGAAATATAAGTAGTGATAGGGACAGCGAGTATCACACCGATAGAACCAACGGTTATACGGATAATTTCTGTCGCAAAGATCTCTCTGTTTATGATAATACCAAATGGTACCTCAGAAAGCGAATACAGCAAAAGGAGAGGCAACGCTGCACCGACGTACGCGATAGCGAGCGTGTCGACGAGCGCACCTATGTGTTCGCGCCCGATACGGAGCACTTTTGCATACACTTTCTTTTTGGAAAGCGTCGGATCGGTATGATGTATCTCCTCAACAGCGATAGCTTGCGATATAGCAGCATCGTAGAGTGTTCCCAGGAGACCTATCAATATAGCGCCTAGGAGGAGACCTTGAAAATCGATACCTCCCGAAGTGCTAAAGTTCAGATACACGGCTTCCTCTTCTGCGAAACCAGTCAACTTTGTCATCAACACCGCGGCTTTTGCCAAAAGTCCCGCCAGAACCACGGTGAGTATCATACCGATCACGGCAGCGCTCGTCGTACGGTTAAAGCCATGCGTTACATAGGAACCGAGCACGATAATGATAGAGGCTGCAAGGATAGAAAGAAACACAGGATCTATCCCCCGCAAAATACCAGGAATAAGAACAAAAAAGATTACGAGTAAACTGCCGAGTAAACTCAAAAGCCCTCGCAAACCCTGCTTGCCACCAAACATGAAAACAACAGCGACAAAGAGCGCAACAAAAAAGAAGAGTGCAAATCCACGAGAGACATCGTAGAGTGAGTAGGTCTCCATGTCATCGAAAGCACTCGTTGTGTGGTTCAGAAAAACACGATCACCTTTTTCGACTATGACATAGTCGTTGATCACCGAAACGATCTCACCCTTTCTCTCGCCATGAGTGATACGTACGTTGATTGTTTGCGTCGTAAACGTGATATCAGTACCAGGAAAACCGTCCTGCTCACTTTTCACTACATCGACGACTTTTGCGCGAAGTATCTCCACTTGATCACTCGCCATCTCTGCAGCAAAAGAGACTCTTCCGATAAAAAGAGTTACAAATACAATACACAGAGTAATGATAGCGAGGAAGTTACGCATGGGTGTCTGTTTTTCTCATCACCAATGAAAGCATGAAGAGAAATACCAGCACGCCGAGACCCATGAGCGGGATAGTGACGAAACCAAATTCGTTGACGTACATCTTGTTACACAGAGCGCCGTCGGCACAGATACCGAGGTCAACACCAGTCCACGACATGATGTTGTGCTGTATAGAAAAGAAAAGTCCACCAATAGACAAAAAGAGTGTCGTCAAAAATACTTTCATATCCTTGTTATACAAACCGACAGCAAACACGACGAGCATCGGATACACAGCGACACGCACCCACCAGCAGAGTGTGCATGGTTCATAGCCTGCCACTTCAGAATAAAACAGACTTCCCGCGACAGCAATAAAAGAAACCACGAGTCCGATATGAAGCGCATACTGAGCAGTCAAACGTTTGACGTGTGAGAAAAATTCATTGCGAACAAAAAAACTCATCACGAGCAATAGAGCTCCGATAAAAAAGAGTATCGTCGAGACACCTGCACAAAAGTTTGCTATCTGTATGATGGTTTGCATAACTGTTTCTATACGTCAGCTGGAATAGGACACATAGTCTTTTCAGAAAGCACGTCGAGCGAGACTTCTCCGCCGAGCTCAGTTCCATCAGCAAATCGCCATGTTGGGTATCCAGTAATTCCCGCTTCTTCACAGATAGGTAGTTTACCTTTGCCGTCCGGCGTCGAACATTCTATGTACGGAAGTAGTTTTTGTGAGACACCAAACATCTTCTTTTGATTTGCACAGTGTGGACACCAAAAGGCACCGTAAAACTTGGCGCCAGAGTCGTTGATACACTGCGCGAGTACGTCGTACTTTCCTGGTTTTTTGCTTTCATAAACACCCCAGGCGACGAGTCCACCTATCGCTACAACCCCTATAATGACTGCTGTAATTGCTTTTTTCATATATGCTTAGTGTAACATTTTTTGCAGAGTCCGAAAAGTTCAAATGAGTGAGTATCAACACGTGCAAAATCTTTGTTTTGCTTGAGCGCCGAACGTATCATCGCCTCAGATAAACATCCGTCGAAATCCCCCACTTTTTTACAGCGCGTACATACGATATGGTGATGATCGTCGTCACGCACGAGCTCGTATAACTTTTCATCTTTTTTATAATCGATCCGTCTCACGACACCTTTTTTTGCAAAGAGCTCTATGTTGCGATAGACAGTAACCACATCCATAGCACTTCGCATGCGCTTTTGAATATCCTGAATCGACAAAGGCACATGCACGCCGTCGAGAAACGCGAGGATATCTTTTCGATTTTGTGTTTGTGTGATCGAGTGACGCTTGAAAAGCCGTTCGATGTCACCTGAACGCAAATGTGTATGTGTGCATGTTTTCATACGTTGTACTCCCCTAGTATACCGCGTCATGGGGAAAACTCAAATGCAAATCATTTGCATTTGAAAAGTCTCTCCTGTATACTACATCTGCATACAACCTATGCATTTATAATTAAAGCAACGTATTCATCACCTATGCCATCCTCTATTTCCATATTCGCACTAGTCGCAGCAAGTATCCTCCCCATGATGATTGTTTTCTTCATGCCCAAAAACAAAGCCTTTTATATGAAAAGTAGCGTTCGAGGATTTGGGCTCGGGGTCTATGCAGCGCTCGTGGTGCTCTTGTTGCGAGAAGGTGTCGAACACGCAGGCTTTGGAAGTGCGTTTGTATGGTTTGCTATCGGACTCTTGGTGAGTGTCGCTATAGGAGTACTGTTCAAGGAATTTCACCACCACCACAGTGAAGAAGAAAAAGTGCACAGTCACACAAAAACAAGTATCTCCCGCATCCTCGTCTCTGACTTTTTTCACAATATCGTCGACGGTATCGCTATCCTGTCTGGCTTTAGTATCAGCACGAGCGTTGGAGTTATCTCTCTCGTCGGCGTTGTTGGTCACCAGATGATACAGCAGGCGGGCCAGCAAGTACTCCTTGTCGACGGTGGCGCGACTCCTCGAAAGGCAATACTTATTTCATTTGCCGTGTCACTCAGTCTCGGCGTAGGATACTTTCTGCGAGACAATGAAACTATCGAGCACATATTTATCGCCCTCTCTTCTGGTATTATTGCGTGGAAAATAGGAACAGATATACTCCACACAACATGGGAACGCAAATCTGTCTTTGGTTTTTTCGTAGGGGCACTCCTCCTCGCTATCACACTCCTTGCTATCACACACGGACACTAATCCACGAGCACATACACCCTGTTTACAGCCCGAACAATCCCCTCTTTTTCCAAGCCCCGAAGTGCCTGCACAAGTCTCTCATCTGAAAAATGTTTGGTGAGAGATTTTTCTTTTCCGGTTATTTTTTTCTTTTGGACCAAGAGCTTCACAACAGCCCCACGCACTTCTCTATTTGAACCGAGAAAACGAGACTGCTTTTTGTTGCCGACAACTTTTGCATTTTGACTTTTGCCCTCAGACTTGAGATGCGCTCCATAGTCCATGAGCGCGCTGTACCACCCACACCAGTCTCGTGCAGGCAAGGTCATGCGGACCAGCTCTATCAACTCACTGTCTGAAACTTGCCGTTTTGTTGTAGAGAAAAATTCATGTATGAACACCGTGCGAATATTGGTCTCGAGATACTCATCAGGCAGATCATAGGCAAATGTCCGTATCGCACCTGCGGTATAGGGACCGATACCAGGGAGCGCCACGAGTTGCACCTTGTCTTTCGGGACACGACCTCCATACTCTGCGACGATAGTCTCAGCAGCTCGTTTGAGCCGAAGCGCACGGCTGTTGTATCCGAGCCCGCTCCATAGCGCGAGTACGTCAACAGTCCGCGCCTCGGCGAGTCGACGCGCAGTCGGAAACTGTTTTATAAAAGCAAGGTATTTAGGTATCACGCGATCCACCTGCGTTTGCTGGAGCATGACTTCCGAAACGAGAATCTTGTATGGGTCGTGTGTCTTTCTCCAAGGCAAATCTCGTTTGTGCGCACGGTAAAACATTCGGATTTTTTTCCGAAACTCTTGTATTTGGACATGAGTAATTTTTTGCATGTTCACCCTGTAAGCTATTCATGCTCTCTCCATGATGGAACAAACAATCCGAGCACGTGCGACATAAAGTGCGTTGAACGTTTAGACAGATTGAAAATAATTCCGATAGTAAAGAGGAAAAGTGCGAGTTTGGAGTTTACAAAAGCAACCGCTATGGCAACTACCGCGCAAAACATAGGAAAGAGCATGCGCATATATGCATGACGCCTCTCTACTTCGGTATAAGGCGAGTTGGTGATTGTCTGCGATTTTTCCGCATATGAACGCATCCAAAGCAAAGTAAAACCAATCAAAATAAATTGTAGTGCAAAAATAATGATCGCTACGTAGTAGGTACTATACATACCGAGAAAATGTGACGTGAACGGGACGAGCGCGATGAGGAAAAAGAAGATGGCGTTGATATTGACCAAACGATGATCAAGGTTCTGCGCAAACACTGACATGATAAAGTGGTGCGAACGCCAGTATGAAAAGAGCAATGTAAAAGAGAGCAAGTAACTCAAAAAGAGCGGTATGAGCGGCTGAAGCGCAAAAAAGAGCTCGAGGTTGCTAGCATGCGTAGGTAGTTGCGGTACATGAATTTCCAACACCAAAAGTGTAAGGACAATCGAAAATATCCCGTCGGCAAGCTGTTCAAGTCGCTGTTGTTTCATATACAAGAATTATAGCAAATGCGTTGTTGCCATATGATTGACGAAAACAAAAAAATATGTCATTGTGCACTTAACTAAATTATTTTTTATGAACAACAACATACTACTTGCAGTTTTTACTGCATTTGCATTTGGCATGTGGCCGCCACTTGCCGCACGTACAGGGGTGTCGAAGGAATCCCTGTTGCTTATTATCTCACTCACACTACTCGCCACTAACACTATAAACAGTTACATAACAGCGGGTAGTTTGTTTCCAGACGGAAAAAGTATTCAAAGCTCCATGCTTGCACTACTTATTTTAGCAGGAGTAATCAATGCCCTTGGAAACGTGGCATACTCGCGACTCATCGTTGCTGAAAATTCAGCCAACTATCAGTTAATAGTAACCATACTCATCCCTGTTATGGTAGTTATCGGCAACTGGTTACTCAATGGTGTTACGCTTACAAGTAGACAGATAATACTGTTGTGCGTGATACTTGCCTCACTATTTTTATTTTTGCAGGAAAAGAAACCTGCATAATTACGCCCTAAACATTATACAAGCATCCTTTTTCAAAGGGTGCTTTTTATTTCAAAATTTCGAGCGCGCGTTTTGCGTAAAAGCGGATATCTTCTCGCAGATCTTGGATGCTATCGAGGTCTTCCCTGCCCAACCATCGCCACTCGTCAGTTTCCTTTTCTGGCACCACCACGTCCGTCGTTGCAGTCGCAAAATATATCATCGAGATGTGCGTGTGTGTTTCATTGATCGGATGGCGGTTCATCGCAACAGGAGGTGTGAGTTCGGTGAACTCTGGCTTGTCTATCGAAATCTGTTTGTTTCCATCCCAAAGAGTGATATCAAGTCCTACCTCTTCCTTCACTTCCCGCACTGCTGCCATATTTGGGTCTTCATCGAGCTCGATATGTCCTCCCACGGATAGCCACATCTTGTATTTGTCATGCAACCGCAAAAGCACCTTATTGTTGTGTACAACAAACACTTCAGCTGCAAAATCTATTTTTTCATGAATATGGGGCATATAATATTATAAATTACATAAATAAGAAGAAGTAATAATACACAACCACAACGACGCGAATAGTACTATCTATCCGATCAAGTGCCCCTCCGTGACCTTTGAGGAGAGTACCGCTATCTTTCACTTTATAATACCTCTTAAAAAGAGAATTTATCATCCCACCTATAGAACCGTATACACCAATAAGGACAGCAAGAATAATACCGTGATGCACAGGTAAATAAGCCGAGACGGCAAACCACATCGCCCAAATACCGAGACCAGCCCCGATGATATGTCCCGTCACTCCAACATATGTTTTATTTGGGCTAAGATTTGAAGCAATTTTATACGAATCAAGAAATCTAATTTTTTGAAACAATGTACCAAATACAAATGCACCTATATCACTAAGGGTGACTGCAAAAATAACAAGAAAAAGAAGCGCAAGTGTATTGTCGTAGAGACCGTTGAGATGCGCCAACAACACTAAATGCACCATTCCGAATACTATCCACAAAACAGCAAATAAGGAGACCGAAGCGTTGTAAAAACCCTTTTCAGCATTATTACCACGTACAGCAGTAAAACAGATAACAGCAAAGTAACACAGTGGAAGCAGTGAAAGCAAGTTAGGAAAAAATATAGCAATAACTAGTGTTACGATCGCTAAAAAAGTGAGCACAATACCGTAGACTCGTGGAATCTCCGCAATACGCACTACTTCCCACAAAGCAATGACAATAAATGAAAGGATGATAAGTCCTCCAGTAATCCATCCAAAGAAAATACCTGCACAGTACAGAGGGATAAGGACCAACCAACCACGGTAAATATGTCCAAGTTTTGTAGAAAAAATATTTCTACAACTAAATCCGTTGAGGATAAAAATAAGAATATATCCAAGCACAAAACCAATTCCCACACGAACAATAACTTCAAAAAAAATTGGGTTAAGTAACGGATTGGTGTAGAGTAACATTTCTTTTTCTATCATAATGTGCAATATTATTTATTTGTATATATTCTACGATAGCGAACAAAAACAGTTTGCAGAAGTCCGACAAATAAAACGAGTAAACATATATTCCATACACGCCAGTCCCTTACAAAAAATTGTACGACCCCTGTTATACCTAGGTACAACATTCTATCCGCCTTTCCCATGATGCCATCATAGAGACGTACTCCTATAAGACATTTTCCTAAAACACCAAGAAAACTGGAAAGCAGTAAAAGAGTAACTACTGCAAGAACAAGTAGCTCTGATATGCCAGGAACGAAAAGAAATGCAGAGAATATAGCAACGTCAGAACATCGGTCGAAAAATTCATTTTGTAATTCCCCTTTAATACTCGCCACCTGCGTCTCTCTCGCCAACATACCATCAAGAGCATTGCATGCTGTGCGCAACAGTGCAAGAAAAGGAATACCGAACAACCAAAGTGGCTGTGTTGTCGCCTTAAAAATAGAAAGAGCAAGCAAGAATGAAAAGCAGAGGCCGGCGATGTTTAACTGCGTCGGTGTCACCCCGTTCACCATACACACATCTCGTACCGGCAAGAGTACTTTTTGAAACCGAGGTTTAATTGTGTATATTCCCATACCTATATAGTATATAATACAGTATATGATGTCGAGCTTTCTCGTCTATATATTGCTATTTTGTGCTCTTGTGGTACTTTTCAAGCTTTTTGCATTTTTGTTAAAAAAACCCACAGGCACTGGAGAATGGTCCCCCGACCAAGCGATACTCCCCTATACAGATATTAAGGGTTCAACAATTTTGATTCATAACATACGCAACTGTATCTACAGAACCGAAACAGATTTTGATGTGCAGTATTATGATAAAACAATATCAATAAACGATATTACCGGCGTTGATTTTATCGTTGAGCCGTTTCTCGGATTGAAAGGTGTTGCGCATACATTTGTTAGTTTTAGAATCCGAGATGGCAGTTTTATTTCCATTTCAGTTGAAATACGCAAAAGAAAGGGAGAACATTTTTCTGCGTGGAAAGGGTTTTTTAAACATTTTGAACTGATGTACGTACTCGCAGACGAAAGAGATATTATTGCAATGCGTGCTTGTTTTCGACGTGACAAGGTATACTTGTACCCAATTCAAACAACACCAGAAAAAGCTCAGCAAATGTTTCTCAGTATGTTACAGAGGGCAAATAAACTTCGTGTGAAGCCAGAGTTTTATGATACTCTTGCCAATACCTGCACAACAAACATCGCAAATCACGTAAACATGGTTACCCCTAAAAAAATTCCATGGAGCCATAAAGTATTTGCACCGAGCTTTTCTGATGAACTCGCCTATGAGGTAGGGCTTATAGACAATACCCTACCATTTGCAGAAACAAAAAAGAGAGCTCTCATCAACAATCGCGCAGATGCCGCACTCAATGATCCATCGTTTTCAAAACTCATTCGTATGCAATAATTTTTATATCAAAGTATCTTCTGCTATACTTCTCCCATGTCAAAAGAAACACACCACCCGCATCGTGATACCTACCTTACCCCAAAACAAATCAAGGAGTCTTGCCGCATTTTGAACCCAAACGACCCTATAGAACGCCAAGTGTGTGCGATCAATGAGGAGCTCGAACAAGGTTTTAAAATGTTTGAAAAGCACAACACCGAACTCGAAAAGTCAGTCACTTTTTACGGTTCGGCTCGATTTGACCAAGACAACCCTATTTGCCAAGACGTCTACAAGCTCGCACGACGTATCGGAGAAGAACTCGGCTACGCAATCGTCACAGGAGGTGCGTCAGGTATCATGGAGGCCGCAAATCATGGGGCCTTTGATGCTCACGTACCTTCTATAGGACTCACTATTACTTTGCCAACAGAGCAAGCAACAAACCGCTACGTCACGCACGAAGTGCCTTTTGATTTCTTCTTTACACGTAAGACGCTTCTCAAATTCTCTGGTGAAGCATATATCTTTTGCCCGGGAGGCTATGGAACGCTCGATGAGTTTTTTGACTTACTCACTCTTGTACAGACAAAGAAAATCCCACCAGTACCGCTAGTGCTCTACGGCGTTGAGTTTTGGACGCCGCTCGTTGAATACATGAAAACAACCATGATCGACAATCTCAAAACAGTCTCACCAAACGAACTCCTCTTCACCGTCACTGACAATCACGAAGAGATAGTCGAGATCATACGAAATGCACCGATTCGAAACGGAGAGCAAACCTATAGTTAAGAATACTGAAAAAAGAAACAGCGGGGCTGAGCCAAAGGCTCAGCCCCGCTGTTTTACTATCGCACCCTACTACTTAACTGACGAAGTATCTTTTTCAATAACCACAGTATGTGTTGGAGTAGTCGCTACGTCAACGAGTTTTGATTGTGTCGCGCTGAGCAACTCCTTGTGTGCTTCTAACTCTTTTGCGAGTTTTTTATTGTGCTTCACAAGAACAGAAAACTCCCACGAATCTCGTATTGCACTAGGCAACGTAAAGAGCGTAAAGATAAGCATACCAGCGCCAACTGCCAGAAGCACAATAAAGGCAAGTGAACCGTCAAACTGAGAGCCGAAAAAATTCACGGTCACCATGGTGATATTTTGAAATGCAAATATAACAGAAAAGATGCCGATGAGAATACCAATGAGAAAAAGCATAGTACATGTTTAGATTAATGAGTAAAAAGCACGCGTCGCATTGATATTGACGTTTGCATACATGGTTGTATGACAGGTGTCACTATGAGGCTGCCACCGTATTTATGTAGGCACGAGATTTCGGACCGACAATACCGTCCGCCGTGAGACCTCCCGCCTTTTGAAATTCAATTACAGCACTTTTTGTGAGTGGACCAAAGTTACCCGTCGCACCGACTTCAGCAAGCGCTTTTGCAGCCGGACCAGTGTCTTGAGAAATCAGCAGTGCCTGAAACCATGCAATGTCTGCGCCTGTCATGCCTTGACGTAGATCACGTGAGAGAACACTAGTCACATGCGCAGGTACTGGTACCGTTACTGTGGTATCCATTGCATCTTCTATTGCTTCCGGTAAATCAATATCGTCCACCGTTGCCTGAACAAACATAGCTCGGTAACGTAGAACTAAATCTCGCGCGATATCTTCTTCGTCATCATTATCAGCGTCTTTCAATATTTGCTCGATTGCGTCGATTCTTTCTTCCAAATCAAATTCTTCCGTCAAGCGAGGAAATGGATTTTCAGCGCCGTCGTCGCCATAGATAGTCAGGTGTAGATGCGTTGATGCGGCTGATGCATTGCCAGAGTTGCCAACATAGCCTATCAAATCCCCTGCCTCGAGTTCGTCACCCTCGTCGAGGTCATCCGCAAAATCTTCGAGGTGTGCATAGTAAAATGTTTCCCCTCCTGGGTTTGCTGTATAAACGACATTGCCACCGAGGTCACCTTCGTCGATACGTGTGACGACGGCATCGGTCGGAGAAACAATAAATGCTCCTCGTGGTGCAAATATATCGATGCCTTCATGGGTACGTCCACCCGAGCGCGCATCGCCCCAGGTGTCCTGCAATGCGTTCACGGTCACACCGAGCAATATAGGTATTTTCAAATCCTCAACTTTGTCGCTATCCAAATCATCTATCTTTCTATCAATTGAAGAAGAGGTACTTCCCCACCAAGAGCCAGAACCAGAATCCCTGTGACTTGCATGGACACAGTACGGTAGCATCGTCACCCCCGCGAGCGCAAGCAAGAGAGCTCCCTTTATCGAATATTTTGTATACATAGTATAAGTATTAAGGTAGTAAACGTGGAACGACTATGCTCCTACTATACCATAACGTACGAGAAAGACTTTTTGTGCCAACGAAAGACCTTGGTTTTCATTACACTATCGAAGAAGATTACCACTTTCGTATTTGCGAATAGAACGAGAAAACATATACCGCGCAAAAAAGAACCAGCATGCGGTAGAAACAATAGCTATACCACCGAGCAGTATTGAGTCGGTTTTAAGAATATCGATAGGAACTGCGCTTGTAATGAGTGTAGGAATTGCGGTCATAAAAAACAATTTCAGCTTACTTGGAAATATTGCCCCCGGATACAATCCCGGACGTAAAAATATCTCAAACATCTGCCTCGATAAAACCTCTCCATCGTGAATATAAAATGCAATCAAAGAGCACAGCAAGACGATACTGAGAAACACTATGCAACCTAATACTATGGCGCACAAGAAAAAAATCCATGCCACGACACTCAAATGCGACATAAACCCATATATTACAACAACGACCATACCTTGAAGTAAATCACCATAAGCCGTTGCTGAAAAAGAAGACCCTGCTAGTTTAACAAACCTACTCACCGGTGAAAGTAAGATACTATCAAAAGTCCCTCGAATCACATGCTTGGGTAAATCAACAATCCCGTAAAAAAATGAATGTGTGACACCAAAACACACGAGGGCAACGCCGAGCATTCCGAAAACATCTAGACCGCTCCATCCATTGATGGGGCCAGTTGCTTTCATAAAAAGAAACCATATGACAAAAAAAGCGCAGTTGTTTAATATCATACTCCCTACACCTATCATAAAAGAACGCTTCAATGCATAAGCGTTTTTGATATTGTACTTAGCTTGTGTAAAAAAATATCGTATATCTTGTTTCATACTATTAACCATTGACTGACAATTTTTGCATCGCACGTCTCGACACAACGTGCATGAGTGTGCCCATAGCAACTATCCAAAACAAAACATTCAATATAATCACAAACACATGTGTACCAAAGTTTGGATACATGGCATAGGAGATAGCGAGTGTTGCCCCAAACGGCGAGTATTCAGCAATCTTTTGCAAGACTTCAGGAAAAAATGCGACGGGCACCCACGCACCTCCAAATATCATCATGAGTTTCGAAACCACCATATAGACCGGCTGACTATCCTGCAACCAAAAACCAGTTAACCCACAAAGGACAAACATAATACATTCAAGTATTCTACTTAGAATGAATATAATTGCTACAAAAACTATCCACCGCTCTGCCGACATACCTACATCAGGCAAGCCAACAAAAAGCCACGAAACTGCTACAGAAAGCACGAGCGCGCTGACAAATGGCACAAGCCCTTCTCCTATTTGCATATACACTTTTTGGCGTATATAACTAAACGGACGCAACAAGTACATCTCGATGTTGCCACTTTGTATGTCATTTCTAAATGCACGTTCTAGATTACGCAGCCCCAACCAAAAAGCGATGAAGTACACAGACATACTCCAGATTGCATTGGGATAAGGAAGACGACCGTGCAACTGAGGCAACAACTCATAGACATATGAGTACAAAAAAACACTAAAAAGCAAAAAAACTGTATGATTGATCATTTGAAAGAATATCTTCTTTTTACTTTCCGAAGAATTCTTTGCAATAATCAATATAAATGACAAAGCTTTTTGCATACGTTATTCCTGGTAGAGTTTAACGAGTACATCTTCAAGCGACGGTGACAACACTTCGATTTCTCCGGTATACCCCGTTTCCAAAATCTTTTTAAGCACAGTGGCAACCTCGACACGAGACGTATCAACAGTGAAAAGTGTTCTACCTTCATCCTGCGTACGCACAACCTGAGCTATGTCGAGGTGCGGAAAATCTTTTGTATGGAGAGCGATGTGGCGTTCGTTTTGTATGCGCTGGCGGAGTTGACTTGTCGGTTCATCTATCACCACACGACCGTGGTTGATAAGGATTGTTCTATCACACACAGCTTCGATATCTCCCACATCATGAGAAGTGAGAAAGATAGTAATGTTGTGTTTACTGCGCAAATCAGACAATAACTCGCGAAGTGTTTGTTTGGCAATAATATCGAGACCTATTGAAGGTTCGTCAAGAAAAAGTATTTTAGGATTATGAACGAGTGCGCACGCAATCTCAACACGCATACGCTGTCCGAGCGAGAGCGTACGTATCGGCTGTGTCACAAAACTTTCAATATTGAGCATATGTACTAGGCTCTTTGTCCGTTCAGTTATTTCCTTTTTTGAAAGTCCATACATCACGCCATACAGCGCGAGAGTATCTCCGGGTGGCAAATTTAACAAAAGCGCGCTTCGTTGGCCAAACACAGCACCAATTTGGGAAACAACTTTCTTCCTGTCGTGCTGAGGAGAAAAACCCAAGACCTCGACTTTACCACTGGTTGGCCACAAAATACCTGTGAGCATCTTAATTGTTGTTGACTTCCCGGCTCCGTTTGGGCCGATAAATGCCACAGCCTCTCCTTGATTAACTGTAAAACTGATATTGTCGACCGCAACGACATCAACCCCCTTATGTTGAAACTTTTTCGTGAGATTTTTGACTTCTATCATAGCTGTGGTTATTGTAGCATTTCACTACCCAGAGGTACACAAAAACCCTTTAGAAGGGTTTTTGTGTTTATCTCAATACAAGACATATTATTCTTCTTGAGTATACCGCTTTACAATCTCTTGAAACTCCAGATTTGCTGAATTAAAAATTTCTAAAACCGTATTTTTTGCTACGAGTTGTGCGTACGAGAGGGGCTCTAACTCTTCATGCATCTTCTCAAGCACATCGAGCATATCACTAGCTATTACTCTCTTCGTGTGTAAAATTTGATCAACCCCTTCTACTATTTCCCCTGGTTGTTCCAGCAATATATTCGCATAAAATTCGTCCTCAACCTCTATCTCCTCCAAGATATCACTCAGCGTGTCTCCGGCTATGTGGCCATCTGATACATCGAGACAAAAGGCTCTAAATTTTTCGATTGGTTTTTGAATACGAGAAACGTATTCACGAGCGCATTTGGCTTTTGTAAAATCTTCAACAGTACCATCGTAATAGCCACTCGCAGACGCTTCGCGCTCATTATCATCTTCTTCATTTGGTGCACCTAAATCTATACCTTCTGGCATAATTTTTTACTTCTTTTTCTTTACTGGAGCCTTCTTTGCTACCTTTGCAGCTTTGGCTGGCTTTGCTTTTACTACTTTTTTGACTTCTTTCTTTACTTCTTTTTTCTCAGCTTTCTTGTCCATCTTTTCCTTACGAGCAGTCACATCGTTTTTGATATTTTGTGGAACAAAGTTTCCAACAGCTTTTGGCTTGTCAGCTACGACAGCTTTTGCTACATGGTGAGCTTTGTGTGCACCACCTTCATGATGTGCGAGTAGTTTATCCATTTTACTATGTAGCTCTTCAACGCGTCGTTTGAGATCATGCATCGAAGGACTTGCTGATGGTGCGCCGGCTGGTTTGTATTCATGGCGGTCTCCACCTCGGTCATCGCGGCGTGGTCCAAAATCTTTCTTTTCAAATTTGTTGTATCCTCCCGCATCAGCACCCTTGTGCGCACCAAAGCAGTTGTTGCAGTACACAGGCTTCTCACCTGTTGGACGAAACGGTACTTGACAGGTGTTGCCACAGTCACTACAGATAGCGTCATGCATAGCTGGCTGATTGCCACCACCAAAACCTCCGCCTGCGCGGTTGTTGTCAAAACGAGGGCGATTGCCAAAGTCACGCTTTGGATACCGATCTCCGCCTCTATCACCGCCCTTTGGACCCCCGAACCCTCCTCTTCCTTTAAAATCTCCCATATGTTTGTTTGTTACTGTATTAGTTAAATAATGTATCTATACTATAGTCATTTCAGAGATAAATAGCAAGAAATTTTCTATACTACCCTTTTCATATCCATATATCTCTTTCTCTCACTCGGCGAAAAGTGCTCTATCGCATAGCGCAGTGCAGTGCGAGGCATGGTCCCTACGTGTTTGTCGAGGAATGCAACAAGCTCTTTTTTGCTTGCACGCTTGCCGACTTCGCGGAGCATCCAACCAACTGCTTTATGCATGAGATCATGTTTGTGACCGAGCAACCGTTCGGCGACATAGATAGCCATCTTACCATTCCCCTTTTTGATTTCATAAAACGTCGAGATCATGATGATACGGTTCTCCCACATGTTGTTACTCGCAATCATCTTGCTGATAAACGCTAGACGTTCTTTGTGTGATAGTTCAGATAAGTACGGACCGACGACATATTCTGCTGTCGCATCGACAAAGTCCCAGTTGTTTACATACTTCACATGCTTCATGTAGAAATCAAAAATCTTTTTC
>Ga0075163_10002795_pt1 | contig 23437 bp, 34 predicted proteins | sample JI1023141ADNA_FD_71478 | JGI IMG/M metagenome (GOLD analysis project Ga0075163, IMG submission 71478) | Wastewater effluent complex algal communities from Wisconsin, to seasonally profile nutrient transformation and Carbon sequestration -... | ecosystem: Engineered > WWTP > Effluent > Algae... | reverse complement strand
GGCGTACAGAGCGCAGACACGCAGCAAGAAGATAAAGATAACACCTATGCAATGGTGGAGTCATCGCTTGATGATATCGAAGCCCTAGTAAATCAGTCTCTTACCCATTGGGCTACGTTTCAAGGCAAGAAGGGCTTTATCCCAGGACTAGAGCTATGCAAGGAAGTTAAGCAAGAAGATTTTGATATGTTCATTAAGGTAGTAAACGCCTTTAGAGATGAGATCAATCAACAGCCGATTGTTCAAGAGGGTGTGTTTGAGAAGGTTATTGAAAAGCTAGATCTCCCTACTGAAAAGAGAGATGAGGCACTCGCAGCACTAAAGGCAACGCCCCTAAAAAGCTCAGAGCAGATACTTAAAGAGCAGCAAGCTACCATGATAAATGGTGCTTTAGGTGGATAGTACAACGCGCATACGCGCTCGCGAGAAAGATATCGCGCTCTTTATAAGGGGGCTTGATAAGTTTCTTTTTCGTAACCTAGACAACATACTAGGCGACATTGAGACGGGCAGTATATCAGGATCGGAAGCAGCCCAGGTTCTAGGCTCTCTTCAAACATCCTTAAAGCAGTTAGGGCTTACCAAAGAGCTTGCAAAGCTACAGGCGATATACGCCACAGAGCTACGCCAGGTTAGAGAGACGTTTAACGAGATCGGTTTTAAAGGGCAAATCTTTTCAGACACCGATAAGCAAGTGATCGGGAGCTTGATAACTTTCGACACGGATAAGACGGCGACGAATATCAACAGATACGTTGATAACGTAAAATCAGTAGTAATGCAGAGCGTACTATCGGGCGAGAATCCCAAGTTCGGGGATATTCACGATAAGTTTGGAAACTCTTTAGAGGGCGTTTTAGATACAGAGCTTAACACCTCGCTTGCCGCTTTTGATCGTGCCGTTACGGCAAAGAAAGCGGAAGATTTAGGTATTGAACTGTTTATCTACCAAGGACCAACGGATAAAATTACCCGCCCATTTTGTAGGCACCTTCTCGATAAGTCGCCAGCGATTTACACGATTGACGATATCAAAGCAATGGACAACGAGACGGGGTTAGATGTTCTTACATACGGCGGTGGCTATAATTGCCGCCACCAGTGGAGCCCTATCACGAAAGAGAAGGCTTTAGAGCTAGGATACAATGGCCAGTAGCTTTTCAGTGGATACTAGCGGCGCATCAGAAAAGATTAAAGCGATACGCACAAAGCTCTCAGATGGTATAGGCAAGGTTCTAGAGCAAGAGCTTACCAACGCCAGGGCCGAGATAATCGCCCGTACACAATCCGGGCTCGATGTAGACAATAAACCGTTTGTTAAATACTCAAAGTATTACGCTTTCAAGAAGTTCTTTAAGACAGAGGGCGTTAAAGGTAAGCGCAGAAAAAACAAGGTCAAAGACTCCTACCGAGCATACGGGGGAACAAAGGCCGCCCCCGCAATAACCCCAAACTTAACACTACGGGGTACGATGCTTCGAAGCCTCAAGGTGAAGGTAACTAAAATAGCCGGGGGATTTCTCGGCAAGATTTACGTTAACGGCGCACAAGCCGACAAGGTGCGCGGCAATCAAAAGTTAAGAAAATTCTTCGATCTTAGCAAAGAGCAGTACGACAAAATAGAACGCAAAATAACAGAGGCGATAAATGGCAGACGGTGACAACACCCCCAAGATGGTACCAGTCGAAGAACTTGATAAAGTAAAATCACAGGTGCAAACCTGGATGGCAAAAGCTACGGATTTCGAAAAGAGATTCGCAGGGATCGATCCCGACGGCTACAAGGCAATGAAGGAGGACTACGATCTCCTACGAAAAAACGCCGCTACCAAAAGCCCAGAAGATCTAGAGAAGCTTCTTAAAGACAAAGAAGCAGAGTTTGAGAAGCGATACGCTCAGAAGTTTGAAGAGCTACAGAAAACTACTACCACACAAGCAGAAGAGCTTAGGCGGCTACGAGTAACTAATGTGGTAATGAAGGACGCAGGGGAGCTTTTCCCCTCTGAATCCTTAGAGCTTTTAGAGCCCATTATCAACAGAGATTGCGAGTGGGTAGACGGTAAGATCGTCATTAAAGACGCATCCGGCAAACCTCGCACTAGTCTAAAAGATCCTAGAAACATCATGGATCATACTGAGTACCTAGAGACGCTAGTACAGAAGTATCCAACAGCCGCAAAATCAACGGCGGTTCCTGGTAATAAATCACCAGGCGACAAGGCTATTCCTGCTATGAACGGAATAAAGAGCCTCAACGATCTTGCAAAGTTTGCAGACAAGGGGAAGGCCGCAATGGCGGCTATGCCACCAGAACAACTTAACCAAATTTTAAAAACCCCTATTCGATTAGGATAAAATTTTATGAAACTTGACGAAACAATAGGAGTCAAAGCCTTATCTTTGACAGGATACGCACTAAGCGCAGTAGGACAAGGCGTATCTGATTGGCAGTGGACGGCGACATCACTATCTTCCGGTAACAGATTCGCAGCCGGTAATGATGCAAGCGCAGGAAACGCAAATCACAGAATTACCCAGTTAGTGAAGGAGCTTATTCAGAAGGGTATTCTTCAAGGAACTATCAGCTAACAATTTTATATATAGACATTTGTAAGACGCCATTGAGCGTCTTTTTTATTTTCAGGAGATTTTTATGGCCTTACCAGCAGATGGACGAACAGACGTAGCCGATCTAGTTATAGTCGGCAACGCAATCAGCGCAGGGATTTCCCCTGCGTTTAAAGCTACCTCAGTATGTATGAATTTCTGCGTAACAGAAACTTTTCCTACTGATACAAACGTGATCAAATTCAGAAAGTCAGGATCGGTAGTCGCTGAATCAGTCGCAGAGGGTGCAGTATACATTCCCTCTGATTCGAATTCAGATATCACCGATACTTCCGTGACAGTAACCGCTGCAAAGATTGCAGTATCTAGCCCAATATCTGCGGAAGCGCAGAGATTCGGCGCAGGAGCAGCAACCCCCGCACGTTTCGCAGACGAGCACGGGCGCGCTCTTGGACGCTTCTTTGACGCAGACTTCCTTTCACTTGTTGACTCAGTAACCAACGTATCTACTGCAACTGGTACGATGGACACTGATTGCCTACTTGGTGGAAAGTTCAAGATCTACAACTCCCTTGTGCCACCTGGACCACAGGTAGCCTTGATTGACTTTAAGGGGGCGTCAGAGCTTGAAAAGCTAGTAGCTAGCTCAGGAGCTTCGATTTACTCGAACGCTTACAGCCTTCCTTTCCTGAGTGGCGTACCAGCAGCAAATAACTACAAGGGCAACTTCCTTGGTGTTGATATTTATCAGTCTACCGGGTTCTCAACCACGGGCGGCGATAATCAACAGGTTATTTTCAACCCTCTCTATGCTTTCTGTTGTGGTGTAGGCGGTGCAGCAGAAACCCGCGTGTACTTCACTGGAAACGGCGTAGCGTCACAGGTTCCTGGTATATCAGATGTAGTGCTTTCGTGGATGTTCTACGATCTTGCACTTTACAATGATACCGCAGCATGTGAATTGCGTTCTGACACGTAATTAGTAGTTAGTTAAACAATGAAAGGGTGGCTCATTAATTTGGGCCACCCTTTTTATTTTAGGAAAAATAAACATGGCCGAGAAAGAAGAAATAGTGCAGCAAGACCCCTCGTATCCTTTTGTTAAGTTCAAGAAGATGAAAACTTTCTCAACGAAAGAGGATATCAAAGGAGAGTCAAGGCCGACTTTCACCTATCTTCACCTAAGAGGGTGCCACAATAAGCCAGAGAACGTAATGCACTGGATTAAACTCGGACATGTGCCGGTAGAGTATGGAAACCTTAAGCCTAAGCATGGGCCAGTTAAGGAGTTCTTAGATACCGTTCTACGTAGAAACGTAGACCCCGCCTTGATCAATTTCGGCGTATCTCCAATGGAGAAAAAAATCAAGGAGGCCAAATAGTGAAAGAAAAACTCGTTCAAAAAGAAGAAACATCAGCCGAGCAAAGACAACGCCTAATGAATAAGGACGAAAGAGCCCTTCAAGCGCGTGACTTAGTAGCTAGGGATATTCACCAGCAAGCTATGCGAGACGGTAGAAATACCACATTTGAGCAAGCGCAAAGAAAAGCAAGTCAGATCGCAGAGAGAGCATCGAGGGATGAGAAATGAGCTATCTTTTCGGTAAGGCGTTTAAGTATTACTTCTTCCCTATAGATGCGACGGGTAAAGCCGTTACAGTATCAAGCGAAGCGCCGACAGCGTATATCTACTCAGAAAAGCCGAGCAGATCTGAAGTAATCGCCGGTACAGGAAGCCCGCTACAAACCAAATCAACTTGGACCACATCAGGCGAGGGTAAGTTTGTCTCGTTTGATGCAGTAGCTGATCCAGATCCATCGGGCGCAACGCCGAGCAGAGAGTACTGGATCGCAGTAAAGTATACCCTTGAAACGTCCGGCTCAGTTCAGACGCGCATTGATTCTGTATATTTTGAGAGAGTCTTAGCACAAGGATCTACCCACGGCGTGGATGTTAGATTCATCAAAGACGCCTATCCAGACATTCCCGACTATATCAGCGACGAAGATCTCGCTTCTCAGATAAACGTAGCCCTTGAGATTCTAAAGCTAGATCTCGAAATATCCGGTTATAAATGGGCACAAGTTTCAGAAGTTTATAGATACAAACTCGCTCTTGCTTTCAAAACGCTAGAGTTCGCAGCAAGAACGCAGAGAGTAGAAGAGAGAGATCGTTTCGACTTGTTCGCTACTGATATGGAGAAGCTTTACAACAAAGCGATCTCCGTAACTGTTTCGTATGACTCCGATAAAGACGGAACGCCAGATCTGATAGTCGAAAAACCCACGTCTATAATTATGACTAGATGACGACTACATCGAGCGCAATCGAAGCAGTGTGGTTAGACGCTATCTGGCAAAGCAACACAATTCTTGGCATCACAGATAAAATTCAGTTTTCACAACCAACGCAAGAGTCAAGCGCAGAGCTAGGTAAATTCTACAGCACCGGCGATAAGTACATAAACTGCATAGTAGCAACGACTACCAAATCAGAGTCCTATATTGGCGCGAGCGTATTACAAGAGCGCTTCACGGTTAAAGTCGATTACTACAGACAAAAAGACGTAGGCGGCGACGCATGGCTAGAAGTGCGCGACTTCTTCGAGACGCTTACTGCGCTTATTAAATCATCCCTCGGCGACACTTGGGATTCAACAGTTTCGTACTGGCGTGTTCAAGAAGGGCCGCCAGACATCACAGATACAAAAATTCAATCTACCTCGGCATGGGTGGGAACTATCACCTACACCGGATTTATTTAAAGGATTCACAACATGGGCACAGAAATTACCGGAGCGCGTACAGTTATCGGGCTCAAAATCGCACCAACTTTCAATACTGCAACCACTATCGGCACAGGCGATCAGGTTCAAGTTGAGAGTTTAACATTCGGGGAAAATGCTGAAGAGCTTACCGCCTCACCTATCGGATCGGGCGACGTAATGACTTCCGATTCACAGAGAGGGGCAACATCCCCGACTATTCAGATTAATAAGATTGAGCAGTTCTATGACGGCTCACTTGCAGCCGCTTCGCAGTTCTTCGGCGCAGAGTCTCTTATGAACATGGGTTCAAGCGGATACTCTCACTCACTTCACATGAATGAGGCATTTAATACCAAGTGGATCACCGCAGCATGGCAGGGCCAATCAGTAGCAGCGGGATCTTTTGAGTTTCCCTCATGCGCAGTTGTTAAGTACGGCGCGAAGTATGAAAGCCCGCCTAACTACGCAAAAGAAACTCTTGAGCTAGTAGGCAACAAAATGCTCACCTCTGGACAGACAAACACGTTCTCGACTCTTGAATCCGCTACTATGGGCGACACAGAGCGCGTAGTAATTCAACCAGACGATGAATTCCTTATCAACACTCAATCAGGCGGCGCACTAGCAACGCCTACAGATCGCGTATCTGTAACCTCCGTTGATATTCAGCTTGATAAGCCGCACACGTTTGTCAGAGAGTGCAAAGGTTCTCTTGGTAATGGCGAACCAGTAGCATCAGGAACGCCGCCCCTTACCGGCACTGTTACGATCACCCTTGCAAGATTGGCAGATATGACTTGGTTCACGGCTATGCAGGCCGGTACTGAGTACAAGGCTAAATTCACCGTAACCGGATCTCTTATCGGTGGGGCGATTTATAAGAGTATCGTTTGGTACTTCCCAAGGCTCAAAATAATCTCTGATACACAATATGCACTTAACAGCGCGGGCATTAACCCTGTAACTGTAACCTTCAAAGTGCTTGTATCAGCGTCGTATCCGACCGGCATGTTCTCGAATTATCCCGTTAAAGTAGTAACCAACACAAGGTCAACAAAGCATGATTCTTAAGACTGAATTCAAAGTCGAGCTTGCGAACGGTAAGGACACAGCAATCCTTACCTTCGCACAGCCAAAATCGAACGACTATCTCTTAAGAGAATCCGACATCGACAAGATCGAGGACGTATCTAAAAAGATAGAAGCCCGCTTTGAGCATACACTCTCGTATCTAATCAAAGTTGAAGGGCTTAAAAAGCAGGACGGCTCTGAGGCAGGAGTCGCCGATCTTAAAGAGTACGGTATGCGCTTAGGCTTTCTTTATCAGAGAGCTATCAACAACGCATTCCTTTCAGCGTTTGGCTACGTTGAAGAAACGCCCGAAAAAAAAGCCTAAAGGAGAAAGTTATCAAGAGGCTTCAACACCTCTTGATAGATTCTCCAAATCTCAATTGCATTAACTGCGTGAAGTTATACGCAGAGAATCGCACACCTCCAATGTGCAGGAAGCCCGCAGGGTGCGAGATCGAGGATGTCGCATCAGACTTTCAGCTCAATCAATTTGTGTCCCGCTACGTAATGGCCCGTAAGATTTACGAGCATAATAAGATAGCGGATATGCTGATTCGAGAGCTTGAAAGCCTTGGGCTAAATGACGACAACGATCTCCTTCTTCGCATGGAAGCGATCTTTATTGAATCGAGATGTAAACCTAAAGAGCCTGAGATACAGCAAACAACATGGAAAAAACGTTAGCCGAGGCCGCAAAGAAACTTGTTGAAGATTTAGCTGATCAGGACATGGCAAAACTAAAAAGAACTACCGTAGTCAAAGAAGAGGTTTTAGACGCTCTTGATTCGATTCGCGGGCGCATGTGCAATGGGGAGTTTGAAAAGAGCGACACCTCGTTTCTTTACTCCCTTATTAACGAGCTAATAATGGAGAACGCGCACTTAGTTGAAGAAGCTCAAACTGTTTTGCGTATGTACGTGATCGCAGAATACAGAAGCAAGATCGCAAACTTTCGTAACTACTAATCAAAATGGCAGACGATATCGATATCCGCATCAAAGTCGATGCGACGGGCGCTATTTCCCTTCTTGATAAGACGGGACAAGCGATCAAAGTCGTCGGCGAGCAGAGCGATAGGGCGGGCGGTGGTATTAATCTGTTTGGCAACCTCCTCATGGGTATGGCCCAAGGTATCGGCCAAGCTCTACTACCCAAGCTCACAGCAATACCCGGCGCGCTTCTAGATATTATCTCGTCGGGCGCAGATATTGCCGACATCAATGATTCTTTCAAATCGATGGCAGAGGCCGCCGGTGCTTCGTCCGACGTGCTTGTTACTCAGTTACAAGATGCAATGGGCGGCACGATCTCTAAAGTAGATCTCGCCAGCGAAGCAATCAAAGGCTTCAGGGCAGGATTAAAGCCAGATGAGATCGTAAAAGTCACCCAAGCAGCAAGGCAATTCGCGGAAGAGGTCGGCGGTAATGCAAAGGACGAGCTCGACGGGCTTCTTCAATCGCTACAGAAGGGCGACGATAGATTCCTCAAGACTCATGGTATTTTAATTGATAATAATACCGCCTTCAAAGAATACGCTTTATCTATTGGCAAAACAGCCGACAAGCTCACCGAGCTAGAGAAGGCCGAGGCGCTTAGAACGGCGCAGCTTAAGGCGATGACAGACGCAGCCGCTAAGGGCGCTAGAATTCAAAACGACGCAGCCGACAATATTAAGGTATTTAATACTGCCCTAACAGATGCAAAGAACAAGTTTTCTGAGGCTCTAGCAGGGAACGAAGAACTAAACAAAGCGCTAGCCAGTCTCGTTAAGCTAGTTAAAGACACCGATTTCAGCCCATTCATCACCGGAGTCACACGAGTTACTTCGGAAATTTTCATCTTAACTTCCCAGATCGCCAGCCTTACCGAAAAATGGCTACTTTCTCCGTTATCATGGGGCAGCAAAGAGTCAAGCGGGCTAAAACTTCTCATTGGAGATCTTGCCTCTTTTATTGGCGGCGACGCACCGAGCCAATTTAGCCAGGTTGTAAAAGATTGGGCATATAATCTCGAAGGTGTAGCTTTTAGCGCAGAGAAAGCGAAAGACTCGCTAGCTAGCATCGTGGATCTCGGAACAATAGGATCAAACAAAACAACCTCCTCAGTCGGATCTAAAGCAGGATCGGGATCTTTACTAGAAGCCCCCAAGATCATCAGCGCGGAAAGATTAGCACCAGATCCAATAGATCTAACAAATCTATATACAGATCTCGGCAGTATGGCGGCGGGCGCGTTCTCCGATTCAATGGCGGGGCACTTCGGAAGAGAAGAGATCAAACAATTAATGCCTGGACTTTTCGAGGCAGTAGGATCGGCTCTTGGCGCTCCAGGCGCGGGATCGGCTCTTGGCACAATCTTACAGCCCGTTGTTGATATCGGTAAAACTACAAAAGATACAGAGAAGGCGATACGCCTACTTCTAAATATGGCGATCCCTGGATATGGGGAACTTCTCTATAGAATGTCAAAAAGCCTTGGAGCCTTTCTAGGCGACTCCGAGGGGACCGCGATGAAAAAGAAAGCGGATGGATTTTTCGCAAAAGCTTTCGAGGCTAATAGCCTAGCGCTAATTATCGACGGCGAGCTTAAGAAGGTAAGTGACTTACTATTTAATGGCAACCAGCTTGGCGGCATGTTTGACACCTTACCGGAAACGATAAAGGGATCGTTTCAAGGTATAGGCACAGCCTTCGAGAGCTTGCTCGGCATCACGGGCGATCTGGGTGTAAATATTGGAAATGTTCTAGCCAACAACGTCGGCGGCTCTCTAAACAACTTACAGTTACTAGTCGAATCCACCGGCAAGAGCTTTGAAGATCTCAAGGGCGCGGTAATAGAATCGTTCTTGGATGGCAAGCTCTCAATTGATGAAGCCCTTACTTCGCTTCATGGTATCGAGCAGGTATCCCAGAACGGCATACCCGACGGCTTAGGCATGGTCGATACAGCCTTTAGGAATATTCAAGCAGCCGGGACGAAAGGCGGTCGCGCCTTGATTGACGCACTAAAAGACGTTGGATATGAAGCAAAGGAGTTAGGGATACGTGACTTCCGTGGCTTAGTCACAGAGCTTCAAAAGAGGATGCCAGAAGCGTCAGATGAGATTTACACGCTATTTGTAGCTCTTGAAAACGCAGGAATAAGCACGATTGACAAGCTCACAGGGGCCACCACGGAGCAGCTACTACCAGCCCTGAGCGAGATCGGACAGCAAGGATTTAGCTTTGCCAAGGTAGCAGCGGATGCGCAACAGCTATACGACAAGCTATCAGAACTAGACGGCAAGAACATTGCAGCCAACGTCAAATTGAACGTGACTACAAACTGGGACGGCAATACCCAGAAACTAGTTAATACCGGAGCAGTCACAGCCGAGCAGATAGGCGGCGCGGGGCAGGGTAGAGTTTAATGACTAACTGCAAGATATCACGCGCAGATATACCTTTCTTCGCTACAACGATCACGCCTTCTAGTACGGTATTAGATTTTTGCGGGGTTTATAACCTAGCATCAGGGCAAAGGTGGTCACACTTTGCTTTCGATAGCAACTCCACAAGTCGATCCGTAGTATTCGATCTCGGCCCCTCCTACGCTACTAAGGGAGGCACGATAGACCACTTTATTCTATGCAGAGCCGACCTATTAAAAGCGGCGGGTGTAACCTCCGTGACGGTTGCAAGCTCTCCAGATAATGCAGCTTGGACGACAAGAGCCGAGGAGCTATCGTTCGCCTCTGCTACGCTCTACGGGCCACGTTCTGAGGACTACATAAAGACCGTAACCGAAACCAGCGCCTTTAGATATTGGCGCATTACCTACGTTTCAGGTTCTTCGATAGATTTCAGACACAGTAAATTGTTCTTAGGCAAGTTTATAGACTTCGACGACTCGCCAGACTTTGGTTGGAAGTACTTAGAGCGCGACGCAAAGGAATTTGTTTCATCATCAGGCGTTAAAACATTCGGACGCACAGAAGAGCAGGGGCAAGTATTTACTATTACCTGGACACTACAGAGCGACGCAACGATCCAGAATTTCTATAATAAAGTTATTAGGTACGCGAATTCTTGTCCGGTAGTTCTCTACGCTCCAACAGAGACGCAGATACTAGACGGCAAAACATTAGTTCACGCCGATATTCTGGAGGTAATGGAAGCCCCCAAGATTTACAGCAACCTATCGAACATAACAGTCGTATTTGAGGAGCTTCAAGGGTGACGAACTTTTTAATCGGATACCCTGATATTCCTGCAAGCGCCTCCACGATAACGAGCAGCCATACGGCGAGCACTACATACCCAAGAACAAACCTAATTACAGGGGGTAGGGGCGCGTGGTCAGAGCTTGCAAGCACCACGGCAGATGATACCTATATCCAATTCGATCTAGGCGCAGCAACAACGAAGTCGGCGCAGTACTTAGCGCTATTAAGAGCTAAGGTTCTACAAAGGTATTACGGAAACAAAGTAAAGCTAACAGGCTCGACGGCTTCATGCTTTACACCTACAAGTATTACAGGGTGCAAACTTTGGCTAGATGCGACCAGGGGCATTACTAAAGACGGCTCCAACAAAGTCTCAGCATGGGCAGATCAATCGGGCTTAGGCAATAACGCGAGCCAAGGCAGCGCAGGAAACCAACCTACCTGGGTGGCCCCAACATCAGGCACTAACGGCAACGCGCACATACTTTTTGCCTCTGCCTCTACTGAATACATGACGGCAAACGGGGCAGCGACTCCGTTCTCAGGGAGTGATAAGGCTTTCACCTTAAGCGCAGTATTTAAAAAGACTACAAACGTAGGGACGCAAAACCTATTTGTTTTGGGCAGGGCTTCAAGCACAACGCCTGTACATCAGATTTACACAAACGCATCTAGCAATTACGCAACATTTAGACGAGACGACGCAAGCGCGAGCGCCAGCACTAACGGCGGAACGCCAGACACTAGCACTCACGTACTCACGGTGGTTTTTAGTGGCACAACGTTCTCAGCTTGGATAGACGGCGCGAACATTATCAACGCAGCCGCCTTGAATGTAGGCACAGCTACCCTTGATACTTTAGGCATAGGCGCGTGGTCGAGCACCTCAGTGTTGCAGCCCTTTGACGGGCGCATATGTGAAATCGTAGTACACGACACAGCGCTAGGAACTTCAGACCGTCAGAGCATGGAGGCATATTTAACATCTAAGTGGATAACGGCTTCAAGCGTATCTGATACCGCTTTTGATACGAATACGCTTCTGTGTCCAGGCGCAGAGGATTACGCTTACTCCTTTTCAGCATCAACAGCTTATAGATATTGGTGGTTACAGCTTGGGGCGAGTGCTGCAAGTAAATACCCAGTAGGAAAAACCTACTTCGGCTCTTGGTTCGATTTCGGGCGTGAGCCTGTATATGACTACACAAGAGGCAGATCGGTTTATGATCCTTCGGCTAGGGCTACAAGGTGGCGCTATACGCTAACCTGGCAAGGCATTACAGATGCGAAGTTAGCATCGTTTTCAAGTTTAGTTCTGAAGAACAAAGATATAAATCCAGTAGTTTTATATGATCCTGCGAACTACGTCTTAGACGGATTCACGATGCTTCACGGCCATATCAAGACGCATGTGATTCAGCCAACGAGCGTTAATACTAACACGGTGCAATGTACTTTTGAGGAGCTGATCTAATGTCATTAGCCCTTAACGATACATATATCACTGCAGCGATTACGCTCAAAAGCAAGGCAGACGGAAGTACTACTACAGTCAACGTATCGAATCGCCAGTGCTCAGATGTTGGAACATTCTACTTTCCAATATTGCAGGAAATAAACGGGCTCACCTCTGCAATGGGGGAGTACCTACCAACGCAAATACGGGGAACAGTTACTCTTGATAATTCCCCAGAGAGCTTTGGAGCAGAACGAAAGTTCTCAGACTTACTAGAGCGCTACTCAGTTACAGAGCAGCCGATCATTATTTACTCGGCATTTACTCCTACAAGTACAGCGATTTCTAGCTATAAGAATCAAGATTTCAAAGGTACGATTACTAGTGTTAGCTGCGATCCTAAGCGCGGATCGTTAGTGCTCTACATATCAGGTGCACCAATTCCCTTGCACGATGTAGCCTATCAATGGGAGTTTGACGGATACGATTCAGTATTAAAGCCTAGTATCAACGGGCTATACCTTCCGTTAGTATTTGGAAGCGCCCAGACCGTAACGCCACAATGCTTAATTGAATCAGAATACGACGACGGATTCCCCGCGATCTTTCTAACTGCGAGCACGTTCAAGGATACGTTTGTCAATGGCACAGTAGAAAGCTATTGGGCAAAGGATCATTCTGGCGAGTATGTAGAGGTAAATTCTAACCCGTTTACAGTATCGACGGCGGTATATGACAAAACAGATGCGGCATGGACAACGCTATTCCCCGCAGACATTGAATATGGCTTTATTCTAAACGGCCCTTATAACTTCATAATGACAGGGGCTAGAGCCCTATTTGATGGCACTGGCAACGCAGGGTGGACGGCAGGAACGGGAACAAAGTTTGCCTATAGATTTTACGAGTGCGACGTACTAACAAAAACACCGATTAAGCAGATTGCGTATGCCGAGAGATTAAAAAGCGACGTTCAAGCCTCTATAAGAGGAGCGCCCGACTTTTATGTCGATATGGCTTTCGACGTTGCTACGCCACTTAACCCTTATAAAACATACGCCTTTAGCGTTCATCAAACATCAGACGCAACAGCAAACGGTGGCGCGGGCGATACTGTAAACATGCAGCTTTGCAACGCCATAAGCGGCGAGCTTGTTTACAGAAACACAGACACAAACGGCGATACTTGGACTTATGTAGCATCAGAGAAGGTGCAGGAGATGCAGCTTTTTGGCGCTAAGATGACAGCGCAGCCGACGGGGTGGAACGATACAACGGGACTAGGTTTTGACTCGTTTCTAGTTACTCAAGAGACGAGTTTAGCCGGTACAGTTTGCGATCTAGCTAAGATTGAATTCGTCATAAAGCAAAACGGCTTAAAAGACGACGGATCAGGAACGCTCACAGGAGTAGCAGGGACGCAGCTTGATTCCCCTTTGCACCAAATTAAGCTATTAGAACGCACTTGGAACGGCTCTTCTTGGGTTGCGGGGGTATTTGATTTTACATCGCTGACTGGTACGCACTCGCCTATAAACGGCACTACGCACAGATATTCACGCACCACAGCGGGCTATACGCTCGGACGCACCACGGCAGACGAAGCAATAGCCCTTATATGCAGATCCGGCGCGGCCAGGATCGCGCCCCTTAACTCTACCACATCGGGCAAATATCTTGGGGTGTATGGTTGGGGTAATAACTTAACACCATCCTTTACAATCTCAGGTGAGGACGGAAGAATCCAATCGTGGGAGATAAGAGACACCAGGACGGTAGTAAACAACATACGCGCCAGGTATGCGAGATCGCTTCTAAACGTAAACACAGAGCTAGAACGCTCTCAAGGCTTCGGCGCTAATTACGAAAAGTTAGTTCAGCTTTATAACGGAAGTAATCCACTAGGCACCTACTACTTCTCAGCAAGTGAGACGGTGTATGGCTCTCGTTCTCTTGGAGATACTTCGCTTGATATGCTTGCAGACGAGACAAGCGCCGAGCATTGGACAGAATATATCGCAGCTAGATACGGCTTCGCGCATGTGTATGCAGATGTGATCGTCCCCTTGCAGAACTATAGAACGGTATCAATGCTCGATGTGGGAACGATTGTACACCCAGATCTGCCCGCTTACTTTGGCACCACGGCGCAGGAATTGCCGCGCATGGCGCACTACGAAGGCGCGGAGGCAGATCCCTTGCTCGGCTTTCCTCTTTCAAGAGCAGAGCCTTACGAGTGCCAAGTAGAAGCTAGAGAGATTCAATACAATTTCAAGGGTGTCCAAGAACTAAAGCTCACGGTGCGAATACTCAACAATTCGCCTAGAGACCCGACTTAATTTTTAAATAGATATTTTATGGCATACGCAGACGGTTTGCGAACGGCATCGGCTAACTTCAACACGGCGGCTAGTTTAATAGAGGGGATATTCTCCTCAACCTACGGGCTCACCTTTTCAAGTTGGACACCAACAATTGCGACAGGATCGGGAAGTATCGGAACTACAACAATCGACTATGCAAAATATATTCAGGTCGGCAAGCTAGTCATTGCCATAGTTAAGATTCACGGCACCACAACGGGAACACCTACTTCTATCACGGTTACGCTACCAGTTACCGCAGCCACTTCTTCTAACGTATTCGGGTGCGGGCTTATGATCGACTCAGGCTCAGAGCTTGCAGCGGTGGTCAGGAATTCAAGCACAACAGTTTTGCAATTTACTAAGTACGACGGTACAGGCTTCACAGCCGGTGCGGGACGGTATGTTGCGGGTATTACGATTTACGAGGCGGCTTAATGAATAACCAAAACGACTTTAATATGGATATTGCTCAAAGGATATCATCCATGGAAGAGCGACTAGACGGGCATGAAATACACGTGCAGGACTTAAAGGATGCGATCAAAAGTTTAACCAGTTCGATCAAGAAGATCGAGGATAAGATCATGTGGTTAGTGATCGCGGTTTTGCTTTCTGGTGCACCCAATGCGGCTATTGTGCTGAAAATCTTCGGGGTTACGCATTGAGGGCGAGCGAGAGGGCTTTTACTTTGATTAAGGGCTTTGAAGGATATTCGGCAATCCCTTATACGTGCCCAGGTAAAAGGCTCACCATAGGATATGGAACCACTAGGGGAGTTTATAAAGGTCAGCACGTTTCGCCGCAGCAAGCGGAAGAACTACTTAAGATGGACGTTGCGGAGTTTGAAGAGGCTATCAACAAACTAGTAAAAGTACCTCTTACGCAGAATCAGTATGACGCGCTTTTATCCTTCACCTACAACGTAGGGGCGGCAGCTCTTGAGGATTCAACGCTCTTAATCGAGTTAAACAAAATGCATTACGAGGCAGTGCCCGTACAGATGAAGAGATGGACAAGAGCGCAAGGCGTTCAGTTAAAAGGGCTAGTTACACGGCGCGAGAAAGAAGCCGCTTTATTTGAGGAGTTATAATGCGATTCGGACTTGATTACTTAGGCGGCGCGAAGTTTGGCAATCTAATTGCGCGCGAGCATCCCCAAGGATGGGCAGCGGGCTTTTTTGCTAATACTTTCGGCAACGCCTGGCCCGTAGTAGAGAAGCTAATACAGACCACAAGATGCCCAGAGGTTCGTATTCATGCGATCTGGGAGGATAATCACACTTACAACGCAGCAAAACACGATCCTATAATATTCAAAGAGCAAGCAAGGGCGAACGCTCTCAAGGCTAAGTATCCGCATATTACGGTTCAGTTCTCGCCGTTCTGCGAGCATAACATAAGAGGCTCGGCGCTTGTTCGACTATTTCAAAAGCTAATAGAGCGCAATCAAGGGTGTGAGCTAATAAACTCAATCTGGCAGGGCGACACGTTTCCAGGAGTAAAAACAGAAGTTCACGGCTCAAAAGCGCAGCCACAAAAAGGCGCGTTTAATTGGAGCAGCGACGGTGACAGCGCGGTGGATATCGACATCGAGGCTTTAAAATCAAGGCTCTCAGGGGCAGATACTTTCTACTTTTGGATACCTCAATTCAATCTTAAAAAGACGGTAGCAGATTCAACACCAAGGCCACAGAGAAAAGCAGTACCTACAGGGCAGGGAATTGACTCAGTGATATATCTCGCTACCTCACGAGGCGACGCATCACTAGATCGGAAACATATTTGGAAGTCTCACGCAGACCAGCACAACATACCGCCAGAGCCAAGGGCGTTAAAACCTGTGTTTATCACGCCAGCAAGGGCGACGCGAATTGAGCTTGTGGCAAGTAACGGCCAGGTAGTTCACAGATCGGGCGTAGGCTCTCCATTCTCAGGGGGCGGCTATCGCTACTACTTCGACCAGTTCGGATATCAGATCGCAGAGAAGGCAAAGCGTATTCAGGGCCACGGGGTTCTACGCATACGCGCGGGTGATAAAATTCTCGGAACAATAAACGCAGCATTTAGAGCAGGGAGCTTCAGATAATGGATCAAGCAGAATCAATCAATCAAATCGTAACGAGCGTGTTTAGCTTACTTGCAATCGTGGGTGTTCCAGTTGCGGTATTCGCAGCGCCAATTACAGGGCTTATTACAGGTATCTTCGGACTAAGAAAAAAGAAAGGAAAATAATATGGACTCAGCTTTTATCAAATTAGTGATCGGATCGTTTCTCAGGCAGGGACTTAGTGTACTCGCGGGCATTCTTCTAACCGTTGGAATTCAGCAAGAGCAGGTAGATAGCTTCATCGGATCTTCCGAGCTTGTCATCTACGGGCTTATTACTTACGGCGTGACGCAGATTTGGAGCTTGGTACAAAAGAAAGTTTCAGGCACTGAACCAGTAGCGAAGAAAAAAACAAAGTAATTTTATAAAGACTCTATCCCATGACTTCATACACAGGGACCATTAATTTCTATAATTCATGGAAAGAGGTAAAGAACGAACAGGCGAACCTTGGAAGCGATACTTTCAAGGTTCTGCTTGCTACTTCTTCATACACTCCAAATGCATCGACGCATACAGTTCTTGCAGATATTACAAATGAGGTATCGGGCAACGGCTACGCAAGGCAAACGCTAACCATAGTAACTTCGGCGCAGACGGGAGGGACGTATACCTTTGATGTATCTGATCCGGTATTCACGGCATCAGGTGGTTCAATCGTGGCTAGATATTGGGTGATCTATGACGACACTACAACCTCACCGACAGATGCGCTTGTTTGCTACGGTTTAATAGATAGCACACCGGCAGATGTGACTACCACGGACTCGAATACTCTCACGTTAAATATCAACGCATCAGGGCTATTTACAGAAGCATAACAAATGGCAACCAGGACAGTTAGTAATAATGCGACCGACAACAACCCGGCGTATGATATTGACACAAACTCAGGCGTAGTTAATGACAACACGCAGCGAGTAGTTCTAGCTAGTGATGTCAATGCTCCTGTAAACCTTGCTCAAGTCGGCGCGGCTGATGTTACGCTTGGACAAAAGACAAAAGCCAACTCGATCCCTGTTACGCTACCGAGCGATCTAGGCACTCTTACAGTTCAAACAACGGGGATTAGTGACGTTCAAGTAAATGGGCCGGTTCTTATTCAAGACTCCTTCGGCAATAATATTGAAACCGACGGCGCAGGCAATTTAAAAGTCACCTCCACGAATTTAGGCGTATTGATTAGCGACTCGGCGGGCTTTCCATTATCAAGCACAGCAGGGGCGCTGGATGTAAACCTTGCAAGCTCAGGGGCTACACTTCCTGTTTCCGGTACGTTTTGGCAAGCGACGCAGCCCGTCTCCCTTGCCTCTGTTCCTTCTCATCCTGTTACTGTAACGAAAGGAACATCCACAACCTTTACAGCCGTTTCAGTTTCGGGAAATACAGCACTAGCAACAGCCGACGCAACGAGGGTCGAATGTACGATTTATAACACTCACGCAACGGCATCCCTATTAGTGGCTTACGGATTTACTGCAACGCTTGCCAATTATTCAGTACCAGTAGGGCCAGGTGGCTACTTAGAGGTGCCAGAAAAATCAGTGGGGCTTGCAATTAATGCAATCGCATCGACCGGAACCATTACGGCTAATGTAACCAAGGTGACTTAATGCCACTATACAACCAAGGTGTCACGTCGATTACTCCTTCAGATACAACGCTAACTATTCCAACTACCACGGGCGCGGTTTCGCCAGCGGTAAATCAAGCCGCCGAATTTAACTGGGGCGCGGCGCATAGTTGGGGCGGGGTGGTTACAATCGATCCATCGGCAGCTATTCAACTTGATGTAAATACAAATTTCACAGTTGACGATTCGGGCAATGCCGTTGCTGTTACGGTAACGGTGCAAGATGATCCATATAGCGCAGCGTGGGGCGGCTCTACGGAGGTTCCGACGAAGAGCGCCGTATATGACAAGATAGAAGCAATAGGAACAGGATTTACAATTGAAAATAGGACTTCAGACCCAGGAAGCCCCGCAGTTGGGCAGATTTGGTTGCGAACGGATTTATAAAGGAAAATTATGGCAGGATATTTCAGCGTCGGCGGATTTAGAACTTTAGGAACTGCGGCGACTCCACAGAACTTAATGACTATTGAAAATATTGATGCAACTAAGCTGATTTATATTAGGCGTGTTGTTGTGCAAATGGATGCAACAGCCGTTTTAGTTTCGGTAATGCCACAAGTAAAGCTATCAAGAGCAACAGCAGTACCCACAGGTGGAACAGCTTTAAGCAAGGGGCAATTTGATACTAATAATGCCTCAAACGCTAACTCGATTGTAAGATGCGGTACAGCTTCGGATGGTGGTGCTGCTACAGCAATTACAGCTACAGCAGGAACAACGCTCTGGCAGCAATATTGCATGCGGATGCACACAGTAGTCGGTCAAGTATTAGCGCCTGATAATAACGTGGCTCCTTTGTTAGTCGATACGCAAGATTTAATACTAAGACAAAACCAAGCGTTATTAATTCAGATCGTAGCAAGCGCAGGTGCTTCTAACCCTGCAACAAATCATTGGTTTTGCAATATTGTTTGGGAGGAGGATTAATAAGTGGCTTTTAGCTTCAACGGTTCAGTTCCTGGCTTAACTGCACTAGGGAACGATGCCACAACGCAGAATATTTACACGCTCACTAATAAGGTGGGATCGCGTGTGAATGTGTTGATTCGTAGAGCTACGGTACAAGTTGATACGATAGCCGCGCTTACTTCTGTAATGCCGATTGTGAGATGTAGTAGGGCAACGGCAATTAGTGGTGGAGCAATTCTCGCACCCTCAGCTTACAGTACAACTCAATCCTCAAGCGCATCGGTTGAAGTGAGAACTCCAGTAATGGACGGCTTTCCGATTACAGCAACTCAAGGGGGTACGGTCTATCAGCAGTATTGTGCAAGGATGCACACAGCAGTTGAGCAAGTCTTAGCGCCAGATAATAATGTTCTGCCAGCTCTAGTTGAGTCTCAAGATTTTATAGTCAGACCAGGAGAATCAATTCTATTTCAAGTAGTAGGAGCTACCACAGCAAGCAACGCGAGATTATCAAATTATTGGTGGGTATCTTGTGAATGGGAGGAAGATCCAATTGCGACCTTTGCAATATCGGGAACGGTCACCTTGAGCGCTTCACCTGTATCGGGAGCGATAGTAACAGTAATAGAAGCTGATGATGAGTCGATGACTAATCCGGTGCTAGTTGAAAAGATCGTAACAGGCGCGGGTGGCACTTGGGCGTCAACTATTAAAACTGGGAAAGTGGGCGCGGCTTATGTTCAGTACAAATCGGGCGCTACTTATTATACGGCACCAGGGAGCCCTTATCTCGAATGAGCGTGTACACCCCCCCGGCGCTTAGTGCAGTTGATTTTAGCTTATCAGCCGTTACACCCGCGAGCACAACGCCCTATGAGAATGTTTTATCTGCTTACTCCGCACCTTCGCTCAGTGCGGTGGATTTTAATTTATCCGCTTATACGCTTCCTTCTTTCCCTGCAATTGACTTTGAGCTATTGCCGTCTATTGGTTTCCCGACTCAATACTCAGGGCTAAGAACTTATTACGGCGGGGCCGTGAAAGAACTATGTTTAGTAGCAGCGGGGGACGCACCAAGTGGCATGGGCGGGGTTTTAAAGGTTGATAAAAATGGGACGCTTTACGCGATCTATCTAGTTGAGACATCGGACGGGGACGCTTCCTCAGTTCGCGTTAGAACTTCTACAGGCACAAAGGCGATCAGGCTAAAAACATAAAACTATGGCGCTTGGATTCTTTCCTAAATATTTACCAAGAAGCGCAGCAACAAATAATCACTCATCTAGTATACCTCTTGGAATCTTTACCTTACTTGGCTATGCGATCACGGCAGAGGTTTCGTTCGTGATTAATCAAATCGGCGACGGCGCAAAATCAAGAGGGCGACTATCTAGGCAGCGAGCGCATAGATTAATGGCACAAGGAAGCTCAGACGCGCACAGAGACGAGAGAGCCGAAAAGCTAATTAATGAAGCAACGCCTTCGGGCGATAGAAAAAGGCGATCAGAATGGCCCGAATAGTAAACACAATCCCGCAACAATTAGAATCTTCTAGGCACACTTTCTTAACCGATCTTATCGCAGGGCTTCCCGATCTAATTCCATTCAATGACAATATCGGTATCACGGGCCGGTTAAAGTACGGACGGCAAGCGGGCAACCTTTGCTTTATAATTCAATCAGATGAAGCCCCTAGTGTTGAGCTAAGACAAGCATTTAGCAACTACGTGCAGGACGCAACGGGCGGGCTAGTAGCAGCAACAGTATCAAACGCATGGCGACGAAAAGAGTTTGATCCTAGGTGGATATACTCAGAGGGCAAAAAGATCCTAAGAGTAGAGAACGGAAAACTAGTAACCGATTTAGTTCAGCCTGTCGATCTTCCTATCTGGCTACCGGCTCAAAAGGTAGTCGACAGATTAATCCCTGCACAGTGGAGCTTTCCAGTTGATTGTTATCTCACGGGCGGGCTAGTGCGGGAAAACGGATCTTTTAACGATGTGGATTTTATCGTCGGCTTTGTCGATGAAAATGCTGAAATAATAGCAGTAGCGCCCCCAGAGCTTTGCAAGGCTATAAAAACCTACTTTCAAAATCTAATTTGTGCGGATGTTGGAATCAACGAGCCGTACGCTACAAACGTATTTCACATAGATGTGGGCAGTAAGATCATGAGCGACAGAGAGCCGGTATCATTATGCAAAGTTTTTGAAGTCGGAACGCTTAACTATATCGGGCCGATTATATGCCAGCAGTAGGGCTCTACCCAGAGCACGACGCCCGCACGAACTTCAACGATCCGAATACAGTACAGCCCCAGGGCTATTTGTGTTCGGGCGCGGACGTAATAAATTTAGGCGCAGGATTTCATGGCCTATCGTATTCTTGGATGAGGTTCAATCTTTCTTCAATTCCCGTTTCTGCTACCATTCTTTCAGCACAGCTTTACGGCAACGCGTTTTATGTGCAAAGTGACTACACAGATTTCATTCCTGCTACTGTATTAGACGCTGCCGATACGACGTGGACGGAGGCTTCGATCACATGGAACAATCAGCCAACGCCAGGCTCGGTGCTAGCAAATTACAATTTTGACGGCACCCAAGGATCGCAAACCTTCAATATTAGTCTAGCTACAGCGCCAGTGCAGAGCGCATTAGCGGCGGGTAAAATAAGCCTAGTAATGTACTGCGATGATGAGCCGCAATCGGGCGTCAATTCTCCATGCGTAGCCATGCAGGACTACGATTATACAAGCCCGACACCGGCGGACAGATATCCCTATTTACTTATTGTCTATGCGCTTGCAGGGGGCGCAAACACAAGCGCGATCCCTAAAGGCTCTATCGCTCTCACGGGCAGAGCGCCAGGTGCAAGCACAACAAACAAGCACAAGAGCGCACTACCAGCGGGGAATCTTGCTTTATCTTTAAAGGCTATAAGCGCCACAAAGACAGAGTATCTAATGATGAACAGGCGAGGGGAAGCAAGGGCAAGGCGGGCAGACTATAGACCAAATCCGTTTCCTGCCTTGGGCGCATCAGAACGACTAGAGATAGGGCGATCCAGTTTGGCAACTAACACCACAGGATCGAGAAGATCCGCAAAATCAAGAGGCAATAAAAGATGATTAACGATCCAGTATATAAAAAGAGTTACGAACAATTCGCCTATACGATTGATTTCGTCGATAAACTCCCCGCGTCCGTAAGCCTCGCAAGCGGAACAGGCACAGCAAAGGACATTACAGATGATTCCACTTATGATGCGCTACTACTATCTACGACCGCTACAGTATCAGCAACTAATTGCACTCTTGGGATAACAGGCGGAACGGCGGGGCATGATTACGTTGTGACCTACAAAGCCCAGGCGAGCGATGGAGTGCCGACAAAAGTACAAGAAGAGATTTTAGTTCGAGTGCGTGACTAATGCGACACACGCAAACGTTTCTAGAGCTTCAAACCCTAGAACCGCTTGTGTTACCGCCACGTCCAAAAGAGCTTAAATTTGGATCACGTTCAGAAATGGCGTGTGGCTTGTTAGCTGAAAAGTATATTCCAGGCTTCGAGCTTATTCAGGGTAAGACCTTTCAGATCCCTATAGGCAAGCGCCAGATCGACTTTAGGATCAGAAATAGTTTTATCGAATACCATCCTATTGTTATTGAGCGTGAGTTTTCTTCTATTGATTGCGCTCGGAGACTCTTTGAAGCCCTTGGGCAGATTGACGATTATCACAAGAAAGAGATTTACAGCTTAATACGTGAGGAGCTTAGATCTAGGTACTTCCGCAAAAGGAAGGAAGCCGTTGAAAGTCTATACCCTCACGGCAATTTAATCCTATGCACCTCTGCCAGTGAATTCTATGAATTCGTTTTAATGCGCTTTGGCGAGAACGTACCAGGGCGCGAACGCTTTATGATTGAGTGGGACCGAGTGAGAGCAACACCGAGATAACTACTCCCCGCGCTTTTTTATCTCTGCCTCAATGAGCTTACCAAGCTCCTCCCAGGACCAGCCGAGCTTTACTCTTATTTTATTCAGCACTGCTAGGTTAATACCCTGAGCCTTGCTCTCGTAGTGAGCGTAGGTTCCAATCAATAGTCCTAAAAGTTTGGCCATACCGTACTGAGTTAAACCTAGTTCTATTCTTTTTTCCTTGAGAAATCGCATAGTTGGCAAGTTTGACTCTTTTTTTATGTGTGCCATAGTCAAAATACTAATATAAATATATTTACATCCGAATCTATATATGAGTATACTGTATGGAGCTAAGGTAATCAATGGCTATTAAAAACGGAGAGATATGAAAAACCCTTTCAGCCATACAACAGAATACGAACTTTGGCTT